>Ga0136587_1000608_pt1 | contig 9829 bp, 9 predicted proteins | sample AntRauMFilla1563_FD_101386 | JGI IMG/M metagenome (GOLD analysis project Ga0136587, IMG submission 101386) | Saline lake microbial communities from Rauer Islands, Antarctica - Metagenome Filla 1 #563 | ecosystem: Environmental > Aquatic > Non-marine Saline and Alkaline > Saline | place... | reverse complement strand
TTAGGGCGGGTTGAACGTTTTTAGGGCCTCACCTGTGTACGAATTGGTTGAGGTGATTTGGTTCATTTAATCATCGGTTTCCCCTCTTCCTTCCATTCTGTAATGCCTCCATCCAGTGAGTAAACTTTCTTGAAGCCAGCCGCCTTCATTAGGGCACCGGCCTTTGCTGACCTTTTTCCGGATCTACAGTAGAGGAGATAAGTTTTATTTTTATTTAAGTCTTTAATCTGTTCTGAAAATTGCTCGTCTAAGAAATCAATATTTGAGGCATTGGAAATATAGCCCTCAGCCATTTCCTCGGGAGTTCTTACATCCAAAATTAGATTTCTCTTTTTGGAAGTCATTTTTTCAAAAGTGGTCACCGAGATGACTGTAGCTGAATCCAAGCTTTGAGCCAGGGTAGAATTTAACTGAAATAGAAATAGGAGACTTGCCAGATAGACGATTTTCGAAGTTTTCATGAGAAATTAGTTTGATTTAAAGATTTACAATTCCATATTTAAACGAAAACACGTAAGGTTTCATTCAAATGCCTACCAAGATCGCGCTTATCTCTGATTCTCACAGTTACATTGATCACAAAACGCTCACTTATTTGGAGGATTGCGATGAAATCTGGCATGCAGGTGATATTGGTCTTTTGAATGTGATGCAGCAGTTGCCTGCCGGAAAAAATATTCGAGCAGTATTTGGGAATATTGATGACGCCGAAGCGCAGCAAATCTATCCTGAATGGGATGTATTCACTGTAGACGGAGTGAAAGTCGCAATGACACATATCGGGGGAAAGCCGCCTCGATATGCGAAGGGTGTGAGGCAAAAAATAAAAGAAAATCAGCCACAGCTTTTCATCTGCGGACATTCTCATATCTGTAAAGTGGAATTTGATCCAACAGTGAATTGCCTCTACATGAATCCTGGGGCGATAGGGCAGCAGGGTTTTCACATTATGCGGACGATGTTGCTTTTTGACTTGGATGCAGGCAAGATCAAAAATCTAAGAGTGGTGGAATTGGGAAAAAGAGGAAAGTAAATTTTTGTGAAACGAATTCTCCTGTAGGGACAATATATGGGTAGACCATAGTAATTAGCAGGAGAAGCACAATATCAGATGAAACAATCGCAAGCACCAGCGGTGCGCTTTGATTGTAGAAAAAACATAACAATGTTTCCGGGTTTTGGCCGAAAAGACGCCAATCGGGAAAATAAGGGTTCGCCAAAACGGTTGAATGTTTTTACCACATAGTCACATAGAAAACATAGGTTGCGTAGAGATGAAAAATCTTTCAACCTTACCCCTTACACGGATCATCTGAATTGTCCTATAGGGACAATATATGGGCAGCTCACAATAATTTATTTCATTCCCGGGTTTTGGCCGAAAAGACGCCAATCGGGAAAATAGGGGTTCGCCAAAACGGTTGAATGTTTTTACCACATAGTCACATAGAAAACATAGGTTGCGTAGAGATGAAAAATCTTCCAACCTTACCAATTAAAGGGAAAATCCGAATTCTCCTGTAGGTACAATATATGGGTAGACCATAGTAATTAGCAGGAGAAGCTCAATATCAGATGAAACAATCGCAAGCACCAGCGGTGCGCTTTGATTGTAGAAAAAACATAACAATGTTTCCGGGTTTTGGCCGAAAAGGCGCCAATCGGGAAAATAAGGTTTCGCCAAAACGGTTAAATGTTTTTACCACATAGTCACATAGAAAACATAGTTTGCGTAGAGATGAAAAATCTTCCAACCTTACCCTTTACACGAATCATCTGAATTGTCCTGAAGTGACAATATATGGGTAGCTCACAATAATTTATTTCATTCCCGGGTTTTGGCCGAAAAGACGTCAATCGGGAAAACGACGGTTCGCCAAAACGGTTGAGAAAGCGCTGAAGGCGCGACTTATATCAGCCATGGGTGCAGCCCATGGATTAGATATTTGAAGTTGTTTCCGGGTTTTGGCCGAAAAGACGCCAATTAGAAAAATAAGGGTTCGCCAAAACGGTTGAGTTTTTTTACCGCCAAAAGCGCAAAGATTTCCCAAAAAATACAACGGGATTCCCAGACCTGATCTAAAAACTTCAATAATTCGCTGCGACACTTTAATCGGCGCTAACAAAAAAAGACGATCAAAATGATCGTCTTTCAAATGCTGTTGCTGAAAAAAGATTACTTAACGAATGATTTTTTAAGCTCCTCTATGTCTACATTTCTGATGACAGGCATCGCACTAAGTTGCTTAATTTTAATCACACGCGTGGTCTGACTTTGTCTTTTTCTTTTTAGTTTTCTCTTAAGCGTAGTAACTGCCATGGTCGTATGTTTTTAATGAGTTGTTTCGAAATGAATCGCAAAAGTAAGAAAACAATTCTTTTCAGCCTAAAATAAATGCGGAATAAATTATCTCTCTTTTGGCAAATAAGCCCCTGTTTCCCTTTTTTTGAATAAATTTGAGAGCTAAATACGAAAATATTACCGATGCAAAAGCCAAGTCTTCCAAAGGGAACCCGTGATTTTGGGACTATCCAAATGGCAAGAAGAAATTACATCTTAGATCAAATCCGATCTACCTTCCAGCTTTTCGGCTATAATCAGATCGAAACTCCGGCCATGGAGAATCTCAGCACGCTGACTGGGAAATATGGTGATGAAGGCGATCAGCTGCTATTTAAAATCTTGAATAGTGGTGATTATTTGAAAAACGTCGATGCGGGCGATTTGGAATCGGGAGCAGCTGCTACACTTTCAAAAGTATCCGAAAAAGGCTTGCGGTATGATCTCACAGTGCCATTTGCAAGATTTGTAGTCATGAATCGTAATGACTTGGCTTTTCCATTTAAGCGCTTTCAGATCCAGCCGGTATGGCGGGCAGATCGTCCTCAAAAGGGTCGCTATCGTGAGTTTTATCAATGTGATGCGGATGTAGTAGGTACAGATAGTCTGCTTTGCGAAGCTGAAATAATCCTGATGATCAAGGAGGTTTTTGCGAAGCTGAAATTGACAGATTACAGCATCAAGCTTAATAATCGGAAAATCCTGACCGGAATCTCAGAAGCCATCGGGGCTGCCGGGATGGAAGGGCCGCTTTGTGTAGCCATAGATAAACTCGATAAAATCGGATGGGAAAAAGTCAAAGAGGAGTTGATCTCACGCGAATTTTCACCAGAATCAACGGAGAAACTATACCCATTGATCAACCTTTCGAAGGATTTTGAAGGCAGGATTCAATTTCTCAAAGCATTTCTTAGTGGTAGTACTATTGGCCTTCAGGGAATTAGGGAGTTGGAGGAACTGGCGGGGATCCTGATTGGAATGGACGAAAATCTCGATTACGTAGATTTTGATGTCATGCTTGCCCGAGGGCTTTCGTATTATACAGGGGCGATTTTCGAGGTCAAAGTCAACAATGCCTCTATTGGATCGGTTAGTGGGGGAGGCAGATATGATAATCTTACTGGAGTGTTCGGATTGAACGATGTGTCGGGAGTTGGTTTTTCTTTTGGGGTGGATCGATTATACGATGTACTTGAGGAGTTGAATCTTTTTCCGCAGGAGAGTATTCAAACGTCCAAAATTCTTCTGTGCCATTTTGATGAAAAGGGCTTTGGGTATGGATTATCGCTTTTGCAGCAATTTAGAAAGGCGGGAATCAAAGCAGAACTCTATCCGGATCTGGCTAAAATGAAAAAACAGCTAGAGTTTGCTTCCAAAAAAGGGATTCCTTTCGTAGCAATCTGCGGCGATAATGAAATAAAAGAAGGACTTCTTTCAATTAAAAATCTCGAGACTGGATTTCAGGAAAGTATGACTTTGGATTCTGCTTTTGCAAAGCTGGTCTAGTCGACTTTATGGATCGAAATGATCGGTATCACCTTTCCACCCTTGAGGGAGACATAGTCATTTCCCACAGCCCAAACCGTGGTTTCTACTTGGTAGACTATACCTTCGGCTGATTCAAAAGTGAGTTTTACTTTAGATTGAAGCAAATTACCCAATGTCTGAGCACGTTGTAGGTCTGCCATTCGTAACTTTTGATCCTCTTTTGAGGAAAGGACATCTTTCTTTGAAAATTGAAAGTTCGAGATTTGTTCTTTATTTATGATTTCTAAGATTCGCATAGGGGGATTGGTTGATGATTTAAGATACTCGAAAAATTCTGAAAAGGTTACAGAAAATTACCTTATAGATAGTATAAGTATATTTTATACGAATTTAATTTTTATAATCTAGATCAATTCGAAATAAAGTTCTGAAATAAGGAAAGGTTTTACTTAAAATAAAAAACTATGTTTGATTTAATGGGAATGATGGGCAAGGTCAAAGAGGCTCAGGTCAAAATAAAAGAAGCACAATCCAAACTTCACCTGCTCAATGCGACAGGAGAGGCCGGCGCCGGAATGGTGAAAGTGACTGTGAATGGGGAGCGCAAATTATTGACTATTGAGATGGACGAGAGTCTATTATCCCCCAAAGACAAAGAAATGCTGAGCGATTTGATCGTTGCGGCTACCAATATTGCGATGCTGACCATCGATGAAAAAATCAAGACAGAGATGAAATCAGCAACCGATGGAATGATTCCCAATATTCCAGGTATGGATTTAGGCAGCATGTTTGGATGAAATCCTGCGCCATAGTAATATTGAACTACAACGGGGAAAAGACTTTGAAGACTTTTCTGCCTTCGGTAGTTCAATATAGTTGTTTTGACATCTGGATAGTGGACAATGACAGCAGCGATGGTTCAATCAGTTTTGTTAAAAAGGATTTCCCTCAGATTCAGTTTTTGCAAGCCACCAAAAATCTAGGCTTTGCTGAAGGCTATAATTGGGGTTTGGAGCAACTTGCAGGTCAGTACGACACTTATATTCTACTCAATTCGGATGTGGAGGTGACTGCGGGTTGGGATTACGATTTGGTTGCCAAACTTATAGCTAAGCCCGATTTCGCAGCATTTCAACCCAAAATTCTATCCTGGAAAGATAGAAGTCAGTTTGACTATGCAGGTGCAGGAGGAGGTTTTATGGATGAATTTGGATATCCTTATTGTCGGGGACGAATATGGGATTCGATCGAAACTGATACCGGACAGTACGACGACGATATTCAAGTCGACTGGACATCGGGTGCTTGTATGGCGGTGAAAGCAGATATTTTTCATAAAATGGGAGGCTTTGACGCTGATTTTTTTGCACACATGGAGGAAATTGACCTTTGTTGGCGAATGCGTAAGCGAGGCTGGAAGATGGGCTACACCGGAGCAGTCAAAGTCTATCATCTAGGAGGTGCTACACTAGATCGGGCAAGTGCGAGGAAGCTTTATCTGAATATCCGAAACAGTCTAAGCATGATTTATAAAAATTCTGAAAATTTCGCTTTTGTCTATAGAGTGAAATACTTTTTGGAAAATTTAGCTGCCATTAGCTTTTGGGTAAAAGGAGAAAAGGACTTTGCGAAAGCAATTTGGAAGGGGTATTCAGATTTTAGAGGAAAAAAACAAAAGATTTTGAAAATTGAGTCCTTGGAGAATGAGATTCAAAGCAGCAGTCCTGTTCAGCTTGTGTTCTGGAATTGGAAAATACTTGGGAAAAAGTCTTATCTCGAACTTTAGTCGAAAAGTATCGGATTGTTTTTCTTTCTAAAATAGGTTCTGATTTTCATCATCATTGCCATGGTCACATAGAGTATTACCGGTGAACCCATGGTGATAAAAGAGGCATAAATGAAAAATAATCGAATGCTGTCAATCGGGAAATTAAGCTTTTCGCCAAGTCTGGAGCAAACTCCAAATGCATGCTCTTCAAAGAATAATCTTAACTTTTCCATGTTTTCAGTTCACTTATTAACTTTAATTTAAAAAAAGGTAAGAATAATATCAACACAGATGCAGAATCGACGAGTTAATAATCAAATTTTTGGTCTTTTAGGGCTATTCTTCCTGTTGAGCTGCAGTTCAATTATAGTGCCTGAAAGTAATTTTCTGAAGGAAGCTAAAGCAACGCCTACCATTCTGGAATATTTGCGGGATTCCATTCGGTTTGAAGTCGAGGGCAGAATACCCGTGGAATCGGTCATGACACCAAGAAATCCGATTGTCCGACTTGAAATGCGTTCGCCGGAAAACAGCCTTGATCTTGGGACAATCGAACTGCAGAAGGAGTTCGATGCCTATCGTTTCAAGAAAAGCTTTATCGTACCTTATTCAGCTTGGATGGATGCGAGTTTTCTGGAATTGCAGTTTAATCAAGGCGAAAAAAACTTACCAAAGCCGGATGAGCGAAAAGTTCTAGCCAAGGGAGTAGTCACCACGCCATTGCTAGCCAAAGTAGGAAAGGTAAATCCAAATGAGCCGATTCCGGATGTGGGCTTGTACATTCCCACAGGTACAGCCGCCATAGATTTGAGCCGATCAGGAGCTTTTGAAGTCTTATTCAAACCCGGGTCATCAAAGTTGGATCTATCCACCTCGAATAAAGATGCGATCGAGAACCTAAGAAACTTCATTACCGAAAATCCTAATATTTTAAGACTGCGAATCACCGGAATCCAATCCCCGGAACCTGCCGAAGGAAAAACCAGCAAACTCGGCAGTGATCGAGCGGCTGAAGTATATCGCTATCTAGCAGCATCAGGCTTTATGCTGCGCGATAGTCTTACTGAGGTCAAATCTCGATGGAATGATTGGTTTGATTTTCGGCTTCTGCTGAGAGATGATACCAGAATCTCCACTCAGCGAAAGGATGAGTATTATTCGATATTGTTGAATGGATCCGAGTTTTTGGAGCAGACTGCTCAATTGAAAAAGGTTGCAGGTTTTTCTGAAATTTCAAGATCGCTGTTTCCAAGACTTCGAGCAGTGAAAATCGAAATTGAGGCAAAGTCTCTTCCTGGACTAGATCAGGATCAGGCAATGGAACTCCGGAAAATTCTCGACGAAAACAGGATTGGAAAGACGCTTGACTTGGGGGAATGGGCCATAGCTGGAGAATTTTCGCCCAGATTGCAGGATAAGGAGGCGATTTATAGCAAAATGACAGAGCTGTTTCGATCGGCATTTCCATACAATAATCTTGCGGTGGTGAAAATGAGACAAGCTCAGCGCACGCTTGACCCAGAAGTAAAAGACAAACTTTGGGAGGAGGCCAATGGTCTATTGATTCAGGCATCGAGATTGGAGACTAGTCCCTATGTGCTACACAATCAAGGTCAAATATTGACACTGAAAGGCGAGTATTGGGAGGCTTACAAAAAGCTTTCTGACGCCTCTGTTTTATCAAGAGATCCGAATTTTTTGAAAATCAATGAGAGTTTGAGAGGAGCTCTTGATGTGATTCGAGGCGACTATAGATTGGCAACCCTTCGATTTGACTATCCTTATTCAGATGCTAAAGACTTTTTCAATAAAGGTTTAGCTTATTATTTGGCAAAGGACTATGGCAATGCGAGTTTGTCTTTTGAAGAGTCAGTGATCGCAGATCGGGATTACGGATACGGCTATTATGGGCTTGCCATGGTCGCTGCCCAAAGTGCACAAAAAGAAGTGGCTATTATCCAGTTGAAGAAAGCGATAGACTCCAATGAGTTAATCTATCAAAGAGCTTTAATAGATCCTGTTTTTGAGGAGATTAGAAGTGAACAGGCATTTTTTGATATTTTCAGACAAGATATTTTTCAAAATTGAAATACATATTTAAGGGTATGAAGTTTTTTTTGAGTGTTTTATGTTAAAATGTTGATTTATTCACCGTTGACTTTTTGTTAATCCTTTTATTCCCTTACATTAGAACTGACAAAAGCTGGTCTTCAATGCTTTCTTCTACGTTTTCAGGTAAAAAGCCAAATAATATTTATGGTTTAAAATTTGAATTCTCTTTAAGAATCTTTAACATTGAAGATCGAGTTCGAAACCTTTCCAAAAAAAGTTGCCAATGACCTATTAGTCAGATTTAGTTATTCTCGCCCCATATCCCAATAGCTGCTCTCAAACCTATTGGTATTTCTTTCAGACGGTTTACAAAAACCACGGTATAGTTGCAATAGAGTCCTTTTTTAGGCAATTATCTATTGCAATTATTTTGAGCAATATCGCAAACGATTGCATTAACAATTAAAAGACAAGTTTTGAAATTATTCTTGTTACCCAATCTATCTTAAAGTTTATGAAAAATATTTACAAAATTTTAGGTGCATTTTTAATGCTCCTGATGCTTTCCAGTTCGACCGTCTTCGCACAGAAGACCGTGTCCGGAACAGTGCTTGACGAGTACGATTTAGGACTTCCTGGGGTTTCAGTCCTCGTGAAAGGAACTACTACGGGTACTGCAACTGATATCGATGGTAAATTCTCCATCAATATCCCAAATGATCAAGCTGTACTTGTGTTCTCCTTTATTGGTTACACTAGAGTAGAGCAAGTGGTAGGATCCAGAAGTATTGTGGATCTAAAAATGAAGCCAGATGAGCAAACACTTACTGAACTGGTAGTTACAGGTTACACCATTGACAGTCGAAGAGAGACTACAGGTTCCATCTCTACAGTTAATCCAAAGGATTTGACCATAATACCAACTGGTAATATTGAGCAAACTCTTCAAGGCCGAGTAGCCGGATTGACGGTTATTACCAATGGTCAGCCTGGAACTTCCTCTATCGTTCGTGTGCGAGGTTTTGGTGCTTTCGGTGGTAATGAGCCTTTGTATGTGGTGGATGGAGTTCCTGTAGACAATACAGACTTTCTAAATCCTGATGATATCGAATCTACTACTGTATTGAAGGATGCCGCAGCGGCTTCCATCTATGGAGCAAGAGCTGCCAACGGAGTAATTATCTACACTACCAAAAAGGGTAGAAGAGGGAGTCAAAAACTTCGACTGGATTACAGTGGTATGATTGGATTTACTGCACCAGGTGTAGGTTTGGAAATGATGAATCCTCAGGATTTTGCAAATACTACTTGGTTGGCAGAGACAAATCAAGCCAGAATCGATGGAAGAGCTCCTGATTACTCGCATCCACAATTTGGAACAGGTAGCTCTCCAGTCCTTCCTTATTATATCAATGTAGGTGGAGTAGCAGGTGTGGCGGGTCCATTTTCTGCAGACCGAATAGAGCAAGAGCGTGCGCTATACAACATAGATCCGGGCAAAGGCCCAGTGTCTCAACTTGTAAGAGCAGCCACGGGCGAGGGTACGGATTGGTTTGGAGCACTGACTAGAAATGCGCCTATAAACAGGCATTCCCTTGGGTTGAATGGTGGTTCGGAGACCAGTAGATTCTTCGTTGGTTTAGGATATCAAGAGCAGGCAGGTATTATTTTAGAAAATAGTTTCAAGCGGATTACGTTTAGAGTAAATTCTGAGTTTGACGTATCCAAAAAAATAAGAATAGGTCAAAACTTTCAGGCAACCTATCTTCAAGAGTTGGGTCAAATAGGCGGAGAAGGTGGACGAGGTCTAGCGGATGATGAGAATGATATTCTACAGGCTTTCCGTATGCCTTCTATTATCCCAGTATTTGATGAATTTGGAGGTTATGGAGGTACTGCAGCAAGAGGTTTTAATAATCCCCGTAACCCAATTGCGAATAGAGAAGGAATTGTAGACAACAGAAGCTACAATGCACAAGCATTTGGTAACGTTTATGCAGAGTATGACATCCTAGACAACTTAACCTTTAGATCATCATTGGGAATTAATTACGGAACTGGTTACAATTGGAACTACTCCAGACTACAGTATGAGAACTCTGAGAATAATTCCGCATTTGGATACAGTGAGGGTTCTGGCTTCAACTTTGGTTGGACTTTTACCAATACAGTGGCTT
>Ga0136587_1000590_pt1 | contig 9984 bp, 5 predicted proteins | sample AntRauMFilla1563_FD_101386 | JGI IMG/M metagenome (GOLD analysis project Ga0136587, IMG submission 101386) | Saline lake microbial communities from Rauer Islands, Antarctica - Metagenome Filla 1 #563 | ecosystem: Environmental > Aquatic > Non-marine Saline and Alkaline > Saline | place... | reverse complement strand
GGCATCCAAAGCCGCAGTGTGCTCCGTGGAAGGGCTGAAAAGGAAATTGTCTTTGGTGACCACATTCCCGACTCCAGTTGGGTTTTCGGCTTTGATATCTACTAATGAGAATCTCACTTCATTAGTCCCGGTAGCAGAGACTTGAGTAGTAAATAGATAAAACAAGGTTTCTTCTTGAGGAACAGGAACAGCCAATGCACCCTGACTGGAGCCATTTTCACCTCCGATATTATCCCCGTTTTCCATCAGATTCCCATTGAGATCCCATACGGATTGTCCATCAGTAAAGAATAATACCTGGCCGGTCTGGTCAGAAATCGTAGTCGTTCCTGCCGGAATATTCTGAGGATGCGCTGTGGCAATTGGCCTTGGGGTGGGAGCATTTGGGTCTGTTGGATCAGGATTGAAATCCAAACCTGCACCATCTCCGAAATACCAGATATTATTCGTTTGGTCTGGAAGATCCCAAACCTTCACTCGAATCTCTGCATACGCATAACAAGAAGATCCCGGCTCTCGAACCAAAACCCAATACAAACCTGGAAGGCAAACAGTATTTTCTGAACGGGTACCCCATCCTTCATCGCGGAAGTTAGACCAGAAGTATTCATAATTATCTTGTCCGCCACCACCAGGAGGCATTTGACCACCTTGGCCTCCGCCTTGTCCACCACCCGGACCTCCTCCACCTTGGTCGCCTCCTGCGGCCTGCGCCTCAAGCAAAGCCCCAATATCCACACATTGACCCTCGCATAACGTGGTGTCTTGCGGAGTGAAATTAGCCTCTAAATTATTTTCTGTCAGGGGGATATCACGGGAAACTGTCAAGGAATCGCCGTCTGCAAAGGTTACTGTCAACGAGACAGAAATACTTTGGCCCTGAGCCGCATCGCCGGGAATGAGGAAATGCTCTTGGTTATAATCAGCAGGAACAGGATTTCCGTCCGAATCAGTCAGTGGCGGATTAAAATCCCACTCGAAACTGACAGGTCGATAATTTTCGGGCGTGATCTCACTGGTCAGCTGAATGGGATTATTGGCGCATGGCATGTCTGGTGCCCAATCGAAATTGACAGTAGGAGTTATATCTGCATTCGGAGCGAAAATCGGGAAGACCCTACCACAGAAATCAACTCCATTGAAGGGGTCTTCTTCCAAAGTCAAGGCCGTCAAATCCGTTTCATTCGGATTGGTTACTCTTCCGATCAATTGAGGGCCACCGGTTACTTCTTCATAGAGGTAATAGAGATTACCATCGGGACCAACTTTAATGTCATAAACTGCAAAAATAGAGTCTGCAAGAGGAATCTCTTCCGGAGTCACAGTAAGATCATCGCTAGGAACTCTAAATAAATCATTTCCTCTGGAGAAATAAATAAATGCACCATCGGGAGAAAACTCAGCACCTTGAATAGAATCGCTTCCACCTGAATTAGTAATAGGACGGATATTGCTGAAAGTGCCCGAACTGGTGTCAAAATCCACTACCACGATATCAGCTCCCGGATCTTCTGGAATCAAAATAAGTTGCCCGCTTTCTTCATCATGGATGATTGCTTTTGGAGTGAATGGAATTCCTGCAGTATTGGTGATTGTAAAATTTCCAGCTCCTGTGTCCAAACTTCTGGAGATTAAATTCCCTCCCTCAAAACTAATCAGATAAGAAGGTGAAGCAGGTGACTTTACAACCAAAACAGCTCCTGAGGAATTTCCGATTGGAATATCCTTCTCAGTCACCTCGCCAAGTGGTCTTTCATTTCCTGTAGCCTGACCTGCCGCATTCATATCTACCAAAGAATACAGTAATTGTCCTCCCGGGGAGATGTAAAAAATGTAAAAAAGCTTATTTCCTGCTGGATCGTATTCCAAAAAACCTGTGGCGACTTTTTGTCTTCCATCGATATCTCCATTCAATCCAGGAGCGCTTCCTTGCAATATATCCGAATTGAAATCGTAAACTAGCTCACCATTTGTGATAAAAAGCAGCTGACCCGTGATCGGATCGATAGCTATGGCATTATTATTTTCGCCTATTAAAATTCCCGGAGGCAACGTTTGAACAGTTGCTATTCCACCCTTTCCGAAGGATAAATAGTTGTTCTCGGTGCTTGAATCGCAATATCCAAAAATCCATTCATTGTCATTAAAACCTTGGGAATAGGCAGGAATTTGTATTACAAAAAATGTAATAATTAGAGAAAGGTTAAAAATGTGCTTGAAGCCTATGGAATTAAGGTTGCTTTTCATAATTTTCGAAATGCATTTAAAACAACGAACACCTCGAATCGTTCTAAATGCCAACTGAATATTCAAATAAACGAACAAATACTTGTTACGGTCTCTGGTTAACGTGGTTTTTTTTAGTGTGGTTGGACTTTTCCTTCATACTTCGGTATTTGCCCAAGATCCACAATACAGCCAATACTATGCGGCGCCCCTTTATCTGAACCCCGCATTTGCAGGTTCCGAATTGACGGGAAGAGTAGGGTTCAATTATCGAAACCAATGGCCAAGCATAGATGCACAGTTTACTACCTTTTCGGCATCATACGACACCTATCTGGAAGATTACAACAGTGGAATAGGATTAATGGTCATGCAAGATACCGAAGGCGCTTCCAAACTTCGATCAACCACGATTTCAGCTATTTATTCCTATGAATTGAAATTGAGCGAAAACTTATATTTCAGGCCGGGATTTCAGGCTAGCTATATGAGACGCGAGATTGGTTTTTTTGAAAACTTGATTTTTGCGAATCAAATTGACCCGACAAATCCATTTGGTCAAACCCTTCCTGGATCTGATATACAAGGACTGGGCGATCCGGTAAATATGCTTTCACTTTCCTTCGGAGGATTATTATTCACTGAGAAGTTTTGGATTGGTGGGTCAGCACACCATGTGAATCAACCCAACCAATCTTTTATTGAGGGCGACAGTCCACTCCCAGCCAAATTTTCTTTTCATGCGGGTTATAGAATCGCTTTAGGGGAAGGTTCTATGCGTCAGGATTTTACGCACATGCGGAAGCAACGATACCTTACGCCTACGATCAACTACAAGCGTCAAGGCCCTTTTGAGCAGTTGGATATTGGCGCATACTTTTACGTAGAACCTATAGTTTTTGGACTTTGGTATCGCGGATTGCCTTACAGACCGGTTGAAAATCAAAGTAACAGAGATGCCATAGTAATGATGGTAGGGTTGAATCTATTGAGTGGACTGAATGTCGGTTACAGTTTTGACTACACAGTCTCTCAATTGGGTATCCAATCAGGTGGCGCACATGAGATCAGCTTGTCATGGACGCTACCAAACAACAATCAAGGTGGTCCAAGAAGAAGGGACACCATACTTCCTTGCCCTAAATTTTAAAAAGCCATGGAGCCAATTTTCTTAAAGAATCTACTCATTGGGGTAGTGACTTTTGGATTTTTGCTTGGCAAAATCCTGAGCTATCTCAATATTAGGAGGGAAGTTCCCCCGGTTCCTGACGCGCTGTCGGAATACCTCACTTCCGAGAAACTTGAGGAATCCAAAAAATATCAAAAGGAGAATTATCGCTTTGGATTGGTTTCAGGTCTCTTTTCATTTGCGTTGACTATTCTATTCATCAGTTTGGGATGGTTTGGGGCTATAGACACTTGGGTGAAAACCTTCGGAATTGCACCTTTGCTGGAGTCCGTAGTCTTTTTTGCGTTGATATTCATCGGTTCTGATATTCTTAGTTTACCTTTCGATTATTACAGTACTTTCGTCATCGAGGAAAAATTTGGTTTCAATAAATCCACTGTTAAAACCTTCTTTTCAGATAAGTTAAAAGGATACCTACTTTCCATTCTTATCGGTGGTGGGTTGTTGCTTTTATTTCTTTGGCTTGTTCATCAGATGGGAATTGATTTCTGGTGGATCTTTTGGATTGTGGCGGCGGTATTTATGGTTTTTGTCAATCTGTTTTACACAGCTTTGATTCTGCCACTCTTTAATAAATTGACTCCTCTAGCCGATGGCGAATTGAAGGAGGAGATCTTGCGCTATGCGAAATCGGTCGATTTCCCTCTGGATAATATTTTCATCATGGATGGAAGCAAGCGGTCTTCCAAGGCAAATGCGTTTTTCTCAGGTTTTGGCAAGCGAAAAAAAGTTGTGCTTTTCGATACCTTGCTAGAACAACATACTCCTGATGAACTGGTGGCTGTACTGGCTCATGAGGTAGGTCATTACAAAAAAAAGCATATCATTCTAAGCATGGTGCTTTCCGTCTTGCAAATCGGTTTGTTACTATTCTTGCTAGGGCAATTTATTTTCAATGAACCTATGAGTATGGCACTAGGTGGGAAAGTTTGGTCGCCGCAATTGAATATTATCGGGTTCACCATGCTCTTTTCTCCGGTTTCAACCATTTTGGGTATAGGGATGAATTGGCTGAGCCGCAAAAATGAATTTGAAGCAGATCATTACGCCAAGACTACCTTTGCAGGGAAGCCACTAGCAGAAGCATTGAAAACCTTATCTGTAAAAACCCTCAGCAATATCAATCCTCATCCTTGGTATGTATTTGTGAATTATTCCCATCCTCCACTATTGGAGCGGTTGAAGAAGTTAGAGAGTTAGATGATTTGCAAAGTGTGAGTTTCGAATTACGAGGTTTGCCTTGTTCCTTTGACGTTCTCGAGATTTCTAATCTCTCGGTTCTCAATTTTTGAGACTTTCAACTTTACACCAGAGATCTATCATTTAGTTTTTGGCTCTAAAATTTGGATACTAACATCTAGCTACTAAATACCCTCTTTGGCCTAAAATCTCGATTCTATTATCTCAATACTAGCTACTCTTTTCCATCCTCCCGAACTTACGTGGTAGTTCTTGCAAAATTGTAGCGGGAGGGGGATTTGACTTTGATTCTTGATCCCCGTTTCCGCAAGCTCCACCGAGAGCTCCGCCACGGCGGACAAGTTATTCATAGTTCAACCACTTCGTGGTTTTTATCTCGAACGCTGGATTCTAAATCTCAATTCGACAATTCAACAATTCGACATTCTCATGCCCGAGCATATTCATCTTTATGGAGACAAGGGCTACCGATCTGCCAAGAACGAAGAATTAATAAAGAGCAGAAAATTAAAAAGTAAAATCCTCCATAAAGCCAAAAAAGGACAACCCCGGACAGCGCGCGAAAAACTCAGGAACAGGCTGATCGGTAAAACAAGATTTAAGATAGAGCGGACATTTGGAGGCATAACCAGATGGTTTAATTCCACCGGTGCCAGATACAGGGGGATTCTAAAAATGCATACCCAGAATCTGATGGAGGCGATTGCCTACAACTTGTACAGGTCTCCGTGGATAGTTGCGTCCAAACCAATAAATACAAAAAAATGGAGTGAAAAAAGCCGAAAAATCGGACATCCTTTTCAGAACAATTTTTTTGCAGCGGTCTAGGCGTTTTTTTATTTCAATAAAATGTGTTTAGCTTTAAATACCTCTTGCAATAACCCAATATGCTTAAAAATAGAAATGATGATGAATTTCCGCAAATTCCTGAAATAGGGAGTAACAGAGCCATAGAAAAAAATGATTCCTTAGTTTGGGATGAATTCAGAGCAGGCAATGAATCCGCGTTTATCCAGATTTACCAAGATTACTTTGATAAATTGTACGGATACGGAATGAGGATTGTCCGGAATGAAGATCTGGTAAAAGATGCCATACAGGATATGTTTATAGATCTTCGTAAAAATAGGAGCCACTTGGGAAATACTACCTCTATTAAATTTTATCTCTTTAAATGTATCAAAAGAAAGATCATCAAAGAAGAGGGCAAATGGATCGGAAAACTGGAAAATCTAGATCCTTCCTATTACTTCCAATTTGAATATTCCCACGAACAGCACCTGATCGACCAGCAGATAAACGAGGAAAAGCAGAAAAAAATAAACCTGGCAATAGAAAATTTAAGCCCACGGAAAAAAGAGATAATTTATTACTTCTATCATGAGGGTCTAAGTTATCTCCAGATTCAAGAATTGATGGGCTTGGATAATGTCAAATCTGCGAGAAATTTAATTTATAAAGCACTAAATCTTCTGAAGGTCGCTTTACAAGCTTCTTCCTGAATCCTTTAAAATTAGTGTAATTCAGGCAAACCAGCTTTTGTTTTCCGTATGGAATATTGGGTTTCCCTACTTTAAAAATAAATATTTTTAATTTTTTTAGATGTCATTTAGCCAAAAGGTGCCTTTACCATATAAAGCACCGTAATAAATGATGAATACCATAGAAGACTTTTTAAGCAATCCTGAATTTGTGAGATGGGTGAAGCTACCCGATAACGAACTGGATATCTATTGGAAAAACTGGATGGACGCTAATCCAGGAAGCATTCCCCAAATTAAGACTGCAAAGGAAATGGTTATGGGAATACATTTTATGGACATCAAGCCATCTCCAGGTCTTAAGAGTGATGTTCTTACTGCAATCCTAAAGGAAAGCAATGTCAAGGCTGATCTTAATCTTAACCATTCGATACAAACCTATAAGCCAAAATTATCCTTTTGGGAGAGGCTTTCCCATTTTTATAGAGTAGCGGCTATATTACTAATTGCATTGCTGATTCCAATTCTTTTGATACCTGCCAAACAAGAAGCAAATCCAACTTCTGTCTCAGCTCTCCCAGTTATGATAGAGAAATCAACATCGCAGGGAGAAAAGCTAGTAATTACATTGCCCGACGGCTCTACGGTACGAATTAATTCTGCCAGCAGTATTGTTTATCCAGAGGTGTTTGATAAAGGAAAACGAGAGGTTACGCTGATTGGTGAAGCCTATTTTGAGGTGGAAGAAGACCCTTCCAAACCCTTTACAGTGTTGACGGATTACGTATCAACCACAGCATTGGGGACATCATTTAATGTGACTGCATATCCTTCCGAAGAGACCAATATAGCATTGCTGACTGGGGAAGTATCGGTGCATCTGTATTCGGCTGAAGATGAACCTATGCTTCTCGTTAAAGGGGAGTCTGCCAAATTCACACAAAAAGACAGTCGTTTAATCAAAGGAGAATTTGATGAGGCTCAGATACTAGCTTGGACTAAAAAGGAAATTATTTTTGACAATACCAATCTTGAAAAAGCAATTAGGGTCCTAGAGAACTGGTATGGTGTAGATATCGACATAGAAAATGCCCCACGGAAAAGTCCCCTTTTGACTGGCAGATTCCAAGATGAGACATTGAAGAATGTACTGGAGGGATTAAGCTATTCGGTAAAATTCGAGTTCGAAATAAAAGATAACCTAGTGATTATTAAATTCTGATAGACAGCTGCCTATGAAAAAAAAGAGTACAAAAAAGCCAAAGATGCGTCAACATCTTCGGCCTTAATTTCCAAGAGATCTGACGTCAATCAGATTTCCTGACAGAATTCATTTTAAAACCTTTAGCAAAAGCCTAAAATAAACTAAGTAAAGATATGAAAAATCATTTACGCTTACATGTTATATACATGACTAAACTATTCACTTATGCCTTCCTAATACAAAGCTTAACAATGAGCTTCCTATTTGCCTCGGATGGGAAAGCGCAAAATAAGAGCATAGAAGAAGTCAAGACTAAGATTTCTTTGAAAAACGTCTCGGTAGACCGCGCATTTTCAATTATTGAAAAAGAGACCGGTTTCAACTTTGTCTACACTGATAAAGAACTTAACAACTTACCGTTTGTTTCAGTGGATCGCAATTCACTGACCCTTTACGATGTATTGGTGGAGATTGCCCAACAATCTCAATTACAGTTTAAACAAATAAACAATAATATCCATGTCAAAAAATCTGGTTTTCTGGCTAAGCCTGGTGCGACGGTAGAAATCTCGTCTGAGCGAGCCACAATCACGGGAAATGTCAAAGACAACTTAGGTGAACCTCTTCCTGGCGTCACAATTATTATAGAAGGAACTACCCAAGGTACGGTCACAGACGTTGACGGGAAATATAATATTTCTGCTTCAGAGGGTGATGTCTTGGTTTTTAGTTTTATGGGGTTTGAGTCCCGTAAGGTAACCGTTGGAAATCAATCCGTTATTGACATCCAACTCTCAGAGGATTTGGAGTCTTTGGAAGAAGTAGTGGTTGTAGGATATGGAACACAGAAGCGGAAAAATTTAACAGGAAGTATAAGTTCTATCAATAAGGAGACACTTAAGGAATTCCCTGTGTCCTCAGTGGAACAGGCACTTCAGGGTAATGCAGCTGGTGTTTTGGTTTCGCAGACAGGTGGATCCCCAGGTGCAGCAGTATCTGTCCGAGTTCGCGGGATAGGTTCTATAAACGGATCAGTAGAACCACTTTATGTAATTGATGGAGTTCCTGTCGAAAATGCCGCTTTTGGCGGGAGCGGTGATGCTACAAATCCACAACCGGGCAACTCTCCTTTAGCCATGTTAAATCCCGGTGATATAGAAAGTATAGAAGTACTTAAAGATGCTTCTGCAACGGCTATTTATGGGGCAAGGGGGGCAAACGGAGTGGTGTTAATTACTACAAAAAGGGGAGAGTCAGGTAGATCTACTGTTACCTATGATGGGTACGTGGGCTTGCAAGAACCAACCAATACTTTTGATGTGCTAAATGCTCGAGAATACATGAAGCTTCAAAATGAATTTGCTTCAAATGACAATGAGGAAATTCCATATCCAAACATTGATCAAATTGTATCACAAATAGGGGAAGGAACAAATTGGCAAGATGAGTTTTACAGAGTTGCCATTATTCAAAATCATCAAATCAGTGTAAGCGGAGGGTCAGAAAAGACCAAATTCTTTATTTCTGGAAACTATTTCAATCAAAAAGGTATAGTGCCGAATACCGAATTTGAACGTATTAGTTTTAGAACAAATTTAGACCATCAGATAAGTAATAAATTCACCACTGGATTTAGCCTTACACTTTCCAATTTTAAAAACAACAATCTTCCCGGTGGGAACGCTGGAGCAAGTCCATTAACAAATGTGTTAACATACAGTCCTCTTGTACCGGTTAGAAATGAAGATGGACTTTTTGAGGATTTTATAGATCCTAATTCCGGAGCATTTATCAGCAATCCGATAGGAATGGTGACAGAGGTTACAAACACTACTAATACTTTTAGACCAATAGGAAATTTATATCTAGATTATTTCATCACGGACAATCTGAAATTTAAAACTAATCTTGGGCTGGATTTCACATTCCAAAATGGTGAATTTTATCTTCCCAGAACGGTCCAACGTGGAAGGGAATTGGGAGGAAGGGCAGGAATTTCTTATGACAATCGTACCAATATCGTTTGGGAAAATACCCTTAATTATAATAAAGTTATAAATAACAAACACCAATTTGATGTCCTGCTAGGACAGATGCTTCAAACATCAAGTCGTACGAGTAGAAGTTTTGGTGCTCAAAATTTCCCAAATGATGTTTTGGGAGCAAACGTGATAGAAAACGGAGAAGTTTTTGAACGACCTAGTTCCAATATAGTCAAGTGGGCTATTATCTCTTATTTGGGAAGGATCAATTATGGTTTCGATGATCGATATTTATTAACGCTTACAATGAGGGCTGATGGATCATCCCGGTTTGGCACCAATAAACGATTTGGATATTTCCCTTCCGGAGCCTTTGCTTGGAGATTTATAAATGAAGATTTTGTTTCAAAAAGTGGAATTTTAAGCGATGGTAAGTTACGCGTCTCTTATGGGGTAAATGGAAATCAAGATGGAATTGGTGCTTATGACCGTTTTGCCCGGCTTGCTTCAAGAGATTTTGCCTATGCTATTGGTGAGGGAAATTCTATTGCGCAGGGATTTGCACCTGTTTCTATAGCAAATGTCAATTTAGGTTGGGAAGAAACCCGGCAATTGAACATTGGAGCTAACATTGGATTATGGGACAATCGCATAAGTATTGAAGCTGATTACTTTGTGAAAAATACTACTGATCTGCTTTTT
>Ga0136587_1000588_pt1 | contig 9994 bp, 9 predicted proteins | sample AntRauMFilla1563_FD_101386 | JGI IMG/M metagenome (GOLD analysis project Ga0136587, IMG submission 101386) | Saline lake microbial communities from Rauer Islands, Antarctica - Metagenome Filla 1 #563 | ecosystem: Environmental > Aquatic > Non-marine Saline and Alkaline > Saline | place... | reverse complement strand
GGTGGTGGTGGTGGTGGTGGTGGTGGTGGTGGTGGTGGTGTTGACGGCTCACGGCAGCTCAACGCTGCTACTCAATTGGCTTTGGACTTGGCCCTTGCTAGGGCCACTACTGCACTACTTGTCCATAATGAGGCAATAGCACTTGCCAAGAGAGAGACAGAAGCACTTGCCAAGAGAGAAGCAGAAGCACTTGCCCAGAGAGAGGCAGAAGCACTTGCCAGGGCAAGGGCAAAGACAGAGGCCGCGGCCACTCACGCAGCTGCTGTTGCGGCCGCGGAGGAAGCTGAACTATACGCCCCTGTTGCGTTGTGCTGCGTGTGCATGGATGCGCGTAAAACACACATGTGCTCTCCGTGCAATCACGTACTTTTTTGCGAGTCGTGTTCGACATCGCCACATCTTTTCACGGGGGGGGGCAATATGATTAGATGCCCTCATTGCAGGGAAATGGCCACCATCATCAAGATTTACTTGTAGAGTAGTCGCTTGAATATGTCAAGCACTTTTTCTTACATTCACACACATGTACCTTTGAAGCGAGCACAATGTTCAACACTTACAACTCGTTTCCGGTGATGATGATGATGATTGCTTTTATTACTTTCAAAAGTAGTTTAGTACCCTTGTTTGAGGGTCTATGAAGTTCAAGTCCATGGGAAATTGAGTTGTCGGGTTTTAGACGGAATCAAACCGACGACCTAGGGATTGACAGTCCCTCGCTATGACCAACTGAGCCACGCTTGCACGTGAGGTCAGAGCGAGAGGATGGAGTTTCACTCCGGCGAGAGACGCGGGGGATGGGAGAAAAGCTGGGGAGTATTTTCTATATGAAACAACAATAAACACAGTCTCTGACGACAACAATGTGCATTCGTGGTATTATGCTAGAAAATTTTATTACAAGTGTATCGTATAGCTGCCCACACGCTTCGCACAACTGGGAGAATGCGGGGCTGGGATTCGATGCAGATAGCACAAATTGTACGGGGCAACGTTGGGTTTGAGGGACTCGAGGGTGGTGTGGTTTGGGTTGTCGCGTTCTGTCAATTGGGTTCGAGTGCCATGAGTTCCTCGACTGACGACAGTTTCATGATGTCAGCCTCATTAGCCTTGATCTTGCTGTCGATGTTGAGCGCGCGAGAAGCAATTTGGATCTTCCGAAGTTCGAGGCGATGTTTATTGGACTTGAGCTTGCAAATCTTGTCCTTGATTTCTTGTAGAGTCGGCACGACCTTCTTGACAGGACCCCTCTTCTGCTCGAGCACCACACAAATGAGGGCAAATGTAACAAAGCAGGGGCGAAATGATGTAGAGCAGGACTTACACTAAGTGTGGTCTTGGCGTTGAGACGGAGGAGGTCGGTGTCGGTTTTTTCCTCAATTTCGATATCAGGATCACTCATAGAATCGTATGCGTTGTCAGCACCGGCGGCGGCAACGGCGGCAGCGGCGGCGGCGGCGGCAGCCTTTTCATTCTTTTTGGACATCTTCTTAACGAAACAGTGGGATTTCATTCTCACTGTGTGTGTCGAGTTTTTTTTTAGTGATTTTTAGACTGGAAGCGCTGAAAATCAAAGAAAATGACAAAACCCAATAAAAGCTGTCTCGGACTCGAAAAACACAGAACTTCGCATAAAAATGCTGGTTTTTGACAATACATGGACATCCTCGCAATCTACGCCAGCGAGTAAAGGTGGCAAAACGCTGGAAAACTGCATTTTGTCGTACAATACACGTGGAAACAGAGATAGAACAACCCACACCACACTACCCCACTCCCGCACTCCCGCATCACGTCTTTACCACATTCGTTCTGTTCGACATGTCTTGTGTCACGGTCTTTTTCGCGGGGTGTGATGAAAATGCGCCACAGAGCTAAATACATATATAGCATGCTCGAAACAAGGTGGTAGTGTCGACCTGTGTGGATGCAATTGGACGCATTTTCAGGCAATGTCCAAGTACAGTTTCCGACCTACCAGTGTCGACTTTCTTCCAAATATTCCACTTCTCCTGGCCATTACCGGAGTTTCCGTGTTTTCGACCGCTACACTCGGTGTGTCACATGGCTTTGTCGACAGGGTCGCTTGTAGTTGTCTCGCAGCTCTCATGTCCAACCTGTGGTGCGTCGTCTTGACTGGTATGCAATGTCTCAGATTCAGACTGGAGTGTCTGTGTAAGCAGACGAGCAGCCGTACAAAATCCGCACAAGATGACAAGAAAAGAGGCGCTGTCGTCGACGACCGCCGCGAGGTCGAAAACACCGACGACGTTGCTCAGATTACAGGGCAATATAGCATGAGAACGCTGCTGTGCCACACTGTGGAGTTCAGACACGCTCCCCGTGAAGTGCGTCTTTTTGTCAGCCGCAAAGAGCTTTGGTACATCCTATACCCCACGGCGTTTGCCGTATTCGTTCTCTTCTACTGCATTCCGATCTACGACGTGTCGTGCACTGTTTCGTTGATCATGGGATTGCTATCAAAATCATGCTACGATGAAATCAAACGGGGGATTTATTGGAAAAGAAGCACGGGGCGCAAGATATGCTTTATCTTGGTCACACTGTGTGGCGTTATCTGTGCCTCTGGGCTGCTGCTCATCAGTACCGTGGTAAGTCGACATAGTCCCACACAAGAACAGCATTACACTGGTCGGAACGCCACCTCCGCTGCTGGCACAAACACCACGGGGAGCAGTGGAGTCGTCGTCGGCGACAATAACATGCTGGGTACATTGCTGCACGGGGACGGGCTGGAGGATGCGTTTCGGCGTGATGATGTGCATGCCAAACGTTCGTCGCAGCCGACAGAGACGGTAGATTTGGAAATGCCAGCTGACGATATCGAGACAAACGTCCGCGAAGCATTCAACTCGGCTTATTCTGCAAGCATGCAAAACCCGAATCTAGTGCAAATGATGTTTGTGTGGGGCGCATGCTCATATATTCCGTTTTTCCTCGGACATACGCCCGATTCCGTCCGGCTGCCTGTTCTGCTAGAAATCATACAACCTTCCGTCTCGTGCATCGCTGCACTTGTCCTGTTTCTCGTGTGCGCGACCTCACAGCACAGCTGGGTGCCAGGGCCTCTCCTGCAAAGTCCGTCTTTCGTAGCGTACATCTGTCTTGTCCCGATCGGAGTGTGGTGCGCCGTTTTCTTTATCATCAGGGCGTCTCGCAGCAAAACCACTACACACGTGTGTTGTATGCTGATGGTAGCGGCCTACTTGAAGCTCGTTCATGTGATGAGGGCACACCCGGAGCGCGGTCGTGGATTGGGGGAGCTTTCTGTTTTTGTGGGCTTTGTGTGTGCTTTCTACACCGTATTCACAGTGATTTTTATTCGGATGGAAAATAAGTGCATACAGATGGGCTGGGATTCCAGCCAGGACGAGGACGACGACACAGATGACGAATACAACGACATGGTGATCCGAAACCAGGCGCGGAGTCGTCAGGAGGGACACTATGGAGAACACGACATCCTGCCTCGATACTGCATTGAAGACGTGTTGCAGCGAGTGACAGATGACATTAGGACGACTGAATACATTTTGTCGCATCCGACCGGAAACGTGACATCGTCCAATCAACCGCAGCCAACAGAACCAGCAGCACCGCCAAGTGCGGCGCACGGTATGAGTCCTAGCAACCTCAACGCGAAGTCGTCGGTCTCGAGCGATCCCAGAAACTCCCAAACGCAAATGCTGAGTGCGATTGAGGAAGACCCACATACATCCGTCGAGGATCATGACGACTCTGTGGAAGAAGACACTGTCAAACATGCGCTGCTGCCCATTTCTCCAGAACAGCATCACCATACAAAAAAAACAGAGAAACGTGCGGTAATACCTGTGCGCGCTGTGAGGACCACGCAATCAAACGCGCCGACAGAGCATTTGGAGACGAGTCAAGACTAAACTTGTCAATCGTGATGCACGACAGAGCTGCTATGAATTTCGCGTCCTCGGATGTGTCATGTGCGAATCGTTTGTAACTTTATCCATTTGCAATAAACACCCTATATAAGTACCTCCCTGACACCAAGATACCCGGGGACAAATAGAAACAACGCGATGCCTCCACCTCGGAAGATGACAACAATTCTAATCCTTCTTTTTCTTTCGACCGCTCCAGTGTCTGTACATTGTAACAATTACATCATGCACTCCAAAACACTCCTCAGCACCTGCGCCGTCCAGTCCAGCGTCATCATGTCAAATGATGTGCAGCTCGAAATATGCAAACAGTGGACTCGCGGCAAGCCCATTGTCGACTGGAGCATGAGTACCTGGGAAACTATCTCCAACCCGACCGATTCCAGATTAGTAGAGCACAAGTTGCACATCTTGCAAGGACAGACCGTGTCCTTTAGCAGTATTTCATACACAACCAGTGTGAAGCTCCCATCCATACTTGAGAAGCTCACCAGCATCAACCTGTCCATCGCAGTTGCAAAAAAACTCTTCATATACCAACAAAAGGTGTACTCTTTTGTGCAGATTGAGAACGTGCCGGTGGTAGGCCATCTCACTATCTCAAACGTCGCAAACATGGTCGGTCAAAAGAAAATCTCGTCAAGACACATGATCTCGCACGGCGACATTCCCTGGTACGCATCGTGGGCAGTCGACATTCTCAAGAACGAAATTGTCAAGAGCGTCGACACTTACGACGAAACGTGTGTCAAGGTCTACTGCGCTTGATCTACAGGCAGTGGCATTGTCAAAACAGCGGGTTCGGAATCCGCCGGATACCCTTGGCGAAATGCACAACTTCGTTTGATTTTACTTTTATTGGGTTACTGACAGAGCACGGCTGTCCGTGTGTGTGTGGCATATATAAGTAAATACATGATAACGCAACAAATGGCAAAAGTGTTGGCACCAACATATTTCATGGATACAGACATTGAACACAATCTCTATGATCTACAAATGCACTACCTCTATGATGCCAAAAGCACCATACTAACAACGCAAATTGAATCGTTTTGTGCCGAGATCCACGAAACATACCATATGGACCTCATAGAATGTCATGAGACCGTATGCAGACGAATGGGAATTGCCAAAAACAAGCAGCTCAACAAGATCCTTTGGTCTTACATTGGCAATGATTACATGGTAGTGTCGTTCTCCAATCCGGAAATCATTCTTGCTTTTAATTTGGATCAGCCCGAGCAGCATATCTGGCCTGATGACGACGAGCCCTACTATCCAGAAAAATTACGCGGCAACGACGTTCATGATTTCGAAGTGTACATGCTGCTTGAAATAGATGAAGAGATCAGTGATCCATCGGTGTTCAGGAGGCTGATTCTGTCGGATTTCCATAGTTTTATTGCGCAGTTCGACGACGTGAGTTTAGAAATGTATAATGAGACCGGACTCTGTATGCCACCCCCCGAAATGAGATCCAGGAAACATACGATAAGGAACACAGAGCTCAGAAACACACTCTGATAAAAACCGTGCCTGATCAGCAGACAGCCTTGCCCTAAGACTCTGTCGTATCATCAGTTTCATGATCGGGAAGAGCTGAGGCCGTTTTCGCCTTTTGAATCCAGTGCATGCTGTATGAGATATCGGCCAGCAACATGCACAGTGACAGCATGAAAATAACAATCGGTGGGGACGACGTCAGTCTTTGCATTTTGCGAATCACATCATTCAGCAACATGAACTCCATCACGAGAAACATGCCCAACATGACCGTATACATTTCCTGCGTGTGCCGGAACACAATGTCTGTTGTGAGTCGTGCTATCGTCAGCACTACCACCATCAAAAAAAATTTCATGTCGCGATGCTTGTTCATAGGATTCAGACACAAATGCACGATTGTGACGCAGTTGATCGCCACCGCGCAAAAATACGCCCTGCTGTAGTCCATGGCCAAGCACCTTTGCTGATCACCACAATGCCGTGCCTATGTGTTCTTTTCAGTTTCTCTTTAATAACAACGAACCATTATAAAGTCATTTCTCACCCTGTAGCGAAAATACCACCCAAATCGACACTTGCTTTTTGTTTTCTACCGGTTAATCTCGTGCTATGCCAGGCCCTTATTCAACAAGAAACGCATTGGGATCGTCCGAACCACATTTACCGCCGTCCTCATCCACTCCGCTACACGCTTCTTCTTCTTCTTCTTCCACAAACATCTCTTTTTCCTCCCATTCAAAGTCCATTGCTTCGTTTGTCGCAGGTGGGTCTTGGATCGGTCTCGACACGCTCATCTTCTTCTCTCGCATGGTCCGGTTAGGGTTGCTTTCTCTGTCTTTACTGCCCGGCTCGTTTTCTGTCTCTGTCACTGTCAACTGTCGGGACACGCGCACAAAGGTGTGCTGCCTGAAACCACCTGACATCTCTCTCAAAGCACACACACGGTCCTTGTCGATGTGATTGTTTGTTTTGGGTAATCCCACGACATTCCCCTGCACATCGCTTCCCTTCACCGTCCATTCGACGCTCGACGCACCAAAGGTCATAAAATTCTGCCAAGGGTTGCTGTCCGAGTTCTTTTGCGATGTCTTTGCATCACGTCTGCCAATATCTTCCGTCGTAGCAGCACGCCGCATCGCACTGATTTTTTTGCGACACGAGGACGCTTTTTTGCTCCTGGCAGCAATTACTGACTCCTTGACAGGTACCTTCCGAACCGGCATGGATGCGCCGCTCCTGCCTTCGAACTTCCGACGACACGCACACCCACGTCCATTCTGGACGTGAATACGCTGATGGTGCATCTTGGCGTGATACAGGCGACTGTTTACATAGTCACACTTGGTGCAGCCATACATGCGGTTGCCAACTACCAAACACAGAATCCCATCGTGGTCAGTGGGTCTCCAGTTGTCATCAGCAGACATGGGCGTTTGCGTGCTTCGTGTCCGTGTACGTCTGTGGAATTGAAGAGTTTCGCATATGTAGCGTTTAGTACGATTAAATACCCGAAATAGCACATGTTCTTGTCAACCAAACAGTGACATATTCGAATTTCACACCTCTGTCCGCTCTGTCTGGTGATACACATACTGTGGTTGTAGAAGCACATTCGTAGACTCTTGCGCATGTGTATGCTGGTCGGTCGGACTGTCCTTCACGCAGCAATGACACTGTGATGACATCACGCAATATATGATGCAAGCTCCGACCGAGGAAACCAAAATCAGGCCAAACACAAGCCAAATGATCCACGTCATGTGTAGAATACCGTCCAGCGTAAGCATGTCTGTGACAATATGCATGAGACCGTCCAGAGCGCTTTTGCGAACATATTGACCTTGAATTGACAGCATGATTGAGCCCTGGCCGGCCTGAAGACTGCGAGCTTGCCACTCAGTGGCGTTCATGTCAGATCGCTGCGGATCGTATATTTTGAAGACACTGCTTGCAATGAGGGCCGCGTTGGTCATTACAAATGTAATGTTCGTCGTGTCGAGCCAGACTTCCATGGCGAAACCCACGGACGGGTCATGCACCTGTGACCGCCGGGCCCCGGAGGGGGGGGTAAGTGTACGGATTTCTAGAATATTCAAAATGACCATGTTCACCTCGACATACGTTCTGAAGGGCTTGGAATTGCTTTGTATGCTCCTCCGTTCGACCGGACTCGAACTTGACAGTGTAAGTTGCGACATCAGAGAGACGGCTGGGACAGGGATGTCGATACACGCAGACGAATCATTCTGGGCAGACAGTCCTGAGAATTTCCCCGGTGCGCATGCTACACACTGCTGCTGTACAGACGGTGCGCGTGGGAAAATTATGGCTGGCAACACTTTCCAGTTGGCTGCGTTCACTAGTATTGTATTGCTGGTTGCGCCGCAACAATTTGGATCATCCATGTAAACCAGAATCAGCTTGCCAGAAAACGCAGGGAGAATCTCAAAGGTAAGTGAAGATGCAGCGATGTCTCTGGTGTAGTTGATCGTTTGTCCGTCGCATTCGAGGCGTGTTATGATACTGTTTGTGTCTGGGCTTGGGTCCTGCGAGTTTCTATTGTTGCCAATCTTGAGTGTCAATGTAGTTCCAATTTCAACCACGGACTCTTGGTGATAATGCTCACGAAATATGTCACTGGGGGTTGCAGCGGAGGCCACAAAGTACAGCCGTGTATTTTGCTTGGAATTCGTAAATTCATCGGTATGGGCGCGTCGTATGCTCGAGACGAACATGGTCTTGGAGCTGACCGTAACTGGGGCGGGAAATGTCGCTTCCGCGTAATGTGTGTTTATCCCACATATTATACATGAAACCTTGAAGACACCATTACTGTCACGATATGTGTCAGTGGAGCCTGATTTCTGCGAGATAACAGGACAGTCCCTGTTTCCGGTGACATATCGCTCTATCTCGGATGAGAAGCCGTAGTCGAAGTTGTACCAAATAAAGTTGATATCGTATTGATTGTCGTCTGCACTTCCAGTTTTTGTCATCCCCGAGTACACCATAACATCATCCACAGTGTGAATGGCAAATGCGAGACCACTCGCAAGTTTGATGCCATACGCATTCGCTTGCAAGAGTGTGCACGGTAGATTGTCTTCGTTTGTACACCTGCATTCAAACGCAATATAACTGGCAGTGGCGTTTAATCCCGATATGACACTAGATGCATATCCTGTGACAGGCGCAGGAACCATTCGATAATTTTGGGTCTTCATCATGGCCGCAGCAGAGCCCGTCATGGACATAACCAAATTCATCCAATTATGCGTGTTCGCTTCGGTATTTGGAAGAAGGTAGGAGACGTGTTTTGAATTCATACAGCCTTCTATATCAATGCGCACCATGCAAAATGCACCAGCATAGTTGCATTCTACAACATGCACGCTGCCTATTATGTCTTGTGGCCTAATCATAAACCCAAAGTCGGTAGAGACAGGCATGGAAAGCTGGGAGATGTCTACCTCGTTGGCTGGTTCGCTACAAGACACAATCGCAAGACCTTGATTCTCGGCAAGAGAAGACACGTGCCGTTGCCACATATTATCTATATTGCTTCGCTCTGTATCGTTGCCGAACACCAGAAGCTCGTATGTCGTTTCTGAATTCCTAATCGTGAAGTCCAACACAACATTTTTCACTACACATGGCACGGGATTCGACGCCGACGACGGAATAGTATGAGGTTGGTCCAGCTGAACTATGTTCGCTGTGTTTGCCGGAACTTGTGTGGTCGCAAATTCTGGCTCTTCATCCATTTTTCTGCCCCCAGCAAGGACGTTGGCAATGTCAGCACACTCAGATGTGTCAACGAGGACGGGCCGGACAGTGCGTTTGTCACCCGATGCACCCGAGATGACTGTTGACACAAACAATAATGATAGTGCACCGAGTCGGTTCCGCCAGCGAAGACCACATGCAATTGGAGATTGCATACTGGAATGCTGCAACTCTCAACTGCACCTCACAACACAATTACCCTGCTCATTGGACTTATATATGCATGTAACTTTGGCGGTGAATGCCGTCACGACAGTACGTGGCACCGCTCGGTGGATACACCCATTTGTGGGGAAAAGCTGCGAGTGGAGCAGTGTAGCGTCAGAGTTGAAAATCGAACCACGAGGTGTTTATAATAACAGAAAACTTATAGTACAGCGCGGTCAAGACGGAAAGAATTTTCTGGACGATGCCATCTGTTTTTTGACAGCTCTAGCGGGGTTTGGAACGTTTCCACGCTTCGACACGTGCCATTTGCTAAAACCATCTGCATGTCGGATCCTGGCATTCGTAGAACCCATAGACGATTTGGGGGGCATCTTATTCTGCTTCGCTGCATCTGCTTATATAGCAGATGTAGCGATGCAGAATAATCGATGGTGTACATCTCACTGCGTAAAATGCCTTGATATCGCACGACAGGAACACTATCAGGCAAAAAATATGCACTCGTTTTTTGGTTTCAAAAGTGTGATCGGGCTGGGCTCGGCTGGGCTCGGCTGGGCTGGTGACTACCAAAATATTTTGGGAAAAGTTGGTGG
>Ga0136587_1000586_pt1 | contig 10015 bp, 7 predicted proteins | sample AntRauMFilla1563_FD_101386 | JGI IMG/M metagenome (GOLD analysis project Ga0136587, IMG submission 101386) | Saline lake microbial communities from Rauer Islands, Antarctica - Metagenome Filla 1 #563 | ecosystem: Environmental > Aquatic > Non-marine Saline and Alkaline > Saline | place... | reverse complement strand
TTATCAACTATATATAGTGTTTTGCCAAATTTTTTTTTATCAGATAGTCCTTGAGCCATTGTCAATTTCTATCTTAGCGTGAATGATGCCTTAATATAGCTTTAATTAATTGATTTTCAATTAATTAAAGCTATATTAAATACTCTTTTTCAGAGTCTAAAAGTAGAACTAATAGAAATGAATTTACAGTCACCAAGACGTATCACACCCAAAAATTAGATTATATCAAGATTTTTAGCCTAAATTCTCGAACCAAAACTCTTTGTCAATTCATGAAGCTTTGCCAGTTCCCATTTTTTGCCCTCATGATTTTTTGCGCTTGCTCCCCAAAACCCGCAGATCCTCCCAAGAAGCTAAACATTCTCCTCATCGTTGCCGATGATCTGGGTTATGCAGATTTGGGAAGTTTTGGTGGAGATATTGACACCCCCAATCTGGATGAATTGGCCAAAAATGGTATTCGATTCAGTAGATTCCATGCCGGAGCGAGTTGTGCAGTGAGTCGGGCCATGTTTCTTACCGGCAATGATAATCACATCGCAGGCATGGGTGTCCAAAGTATTTATAGTGAAGTCCCCGGATACGAAGGCTATCTATCAGACCGCATTGTAACGATTCCTGAACTTTTGCGAAGCAAAAGCTACCATACCTATATGGTTGGCAAATGGCATTTGGGACCAAAAATCCAACATGACCCTTCGCAACGTGGCTTCGAAAAATCTTTCAATACTCCCGAAGGGGGAGCCAATCATTACAACAATCTTGGCGTCCTTCCTCAAGCTCCGATCTCTATTTTTCGTGAGAATGGCGAAGAATCGGAATGGCCTATAGGAGCCTATTCTACAGATTTCTATACGGATAAGCTTATCGAATACATCAAAAGCAATCAGGGAGATGGAAAGCCTTTTTTCACTTATGCTGCCTACACCTCTCCTCATTGGCCGCTTCAAGTAGATGAAAAGTTTTGGAGAAAGTATGAAGGCAAATACGATGAAGGCTACGAAAAACTTAAAGAGCAAAGGTCTGAAAGTCTAAAGAAAGTCGGAATGATCCCCGAAAATGCCATCCTCCCGCCTTCCCATCCAGACATCAAGCCGTGGAGTTCCCTTTCTCCGGAGGAGCAAAAAAAGGAAGCTCGTAAGATGGAACTCTATGCCGGAATGGTGGATAATCTGGATTATAATATCGGCCGGCTCATCAACTATCTCAAAGAGATTGGCGAGTATGAGCATACATTGATCATATTTTTGTCCGACAATGGCGCCGCAGCCGAAGACTTTTATTATCAGGATGGCTTCAAAGAGCTTCTGCAGGCTAACTTCACGGATTCATACGAAGATATGGGAAAGCCTAATTCCTTTATTTCCTACGGACCACAGTGGGCTGAGGCCGGTAGCGCACCTTTTAAATACTACAAAAGCTTTAGTACCGAAGGAGGTTTGATGGTGCCTATGATTATGTCAGGACCTGGAGTGAATGAGAAAAATTCCACCAACGACTCCTTTTTCACTGTGCTGGATTTAGCCCCCACAATCTATGAGTTGACCGATACAACCTACCCAAAAGAATGGAACGGTAAACCAATTCAAACCTTGCTTGGTGCCTCACTAGTACCTGTTTTGGAAGGAACGAAAAAATCAATCCACAATGATGACTACGTCTTTGGATTTGAACAAAGCGGCATGGCGATGCTTCGCAAAGGAGAATGGAAAATAACCAATACGGAAAAACCATTTGCCATCGATAATTTCCAGCTTTATAATTTATCCAACGACCTTGGAGAGCAAAATGACCTGAGCAAATCAAACCCTAAGAAATACCAAGAAATGCTTACTGAATGGGGCAATTGGTCTCAAAAAGTTGGGGTAATTTTCCCTACACCAAAAACAATTGATTCAAAATAAAATCCTATAGATAATGAAGCTTAAACTTACACTATTCAACAGCGTCTCTCTTTTATTACTGCTATTTTTTGGGACCAACTTGTCGCTACATGCCCAGACCTATGGCAAAAATGGAATGGTAGTTTCCGACCATTACTTGAGCTCGGAAGTAGGAATCGCCGTTTTGAAAAAAGGAGGAAATGCCATTGATGCGACAGTGGCTACGGCGCTATCGCTAGCAGTGACGCATCCCGAGGCTGGCAATATTGGCGGGGGAGGTTTTATTGTTTTCATGAAGTCAGACGGTGCTGTGACAACCTTTGATTTTCGGGAAAAAGCACCTTTGGCAGCCAGTCCCAACATGTTTTTGGATGAAAATGGTAAGGTTAGAGACAATTCCAATCACAAAGGACTGCTCTCTGTGGGTGTGCCTGGGACAGTTGCCGGACTCTATCAAGCACATCAAAAATATGGAAAGCTGCCTTGGTCGGAGCTGGTCCAACCTGCAATCGATCAAGCGAAAAACGGCTTCTCCATGTCGTGGGGCCTCTATAATGTGGCAGTTCAGCGATCCAAAATGGATGCTTCCTATGACATCATGCAGAATTTCTTTCGCGGAGCGAATGGCGAAGTCGTACTTCCAGGAGAAATATGGAAGCAGCCCGCCCTTGCCAAAACTTTGGAAGCCATTCGCGATCAAGGCCGAGATGGATTCTACAAAGGAGCGGTAGCCGTTGAGATCGAATCTTATATGAAAGCGAATGGTGGAATCATCACCCAAGAAGATCTTGCAAGCTATGAAGCAGTCGAGCGAGCACCGCTCAAAACCACTTTCAAAGGATATGAGATCTTCTCCATGCCTCCTCCAAGTTCGGGTGGAATTGCTTTGATCGAGATGATGAACTTGATGGAGGTGGCAGATATTTCTAAAGTAGAATTTAACTCCACTGCCTACGTCCATTTAGTAGCTGAGGCAATGCGAAGAGCTTTTGCAGACCGTGCTGAGTTCTTAGGGGATCCGGATTTCAACCCAGAAATGCCTATTGAAAGATTGATTTCAAAAGACTTTGCGAAGCAAAGATTTGAAAATCTTGACATAACTAAAGCCTCACAAAGTGATTCTTCCAAATACGGCCAACTCTATGGCGGCGATCATACCACCCATTTTTCAGTGATTGATAAAGACGGAAATGCCATATCACTGACCTATACCTTAGAAAATAGCTATGGGGTGGCGATGGGTTCTGATCAGCTCGGTTTTATATTTAATAACGAAATGGGAGACTTCAATCCGGTGCCTGGAGTCACCACCAATAGCGGCCAAATCGGCTCCGATCCAAACTTGGTGGCGCCTGGCAAACGCATGCTATCCAGCATGACACCGACAATTGTAGCGAAAGATGGCAAGCCTTATTTAGTCATCGGAAGTCCTGGAGGGAGAACGATCATCAATACTGTTTTTCAAACTGTGCTAAATGTCCTCGCCTATGATATGCGGATAGACCGAGCGATCGAAGCGATGAAAATTCATCATCAGTGGCTTCCCGATCAGATTCTGTATGAGCGAAATTTACTTTCGCCAGACACGCGAGATGCACTCGAAAAAATGGGTCACACCCTTCGCCCTACGACCAATATCGGAGTGTTGATGGGGATTACTTATGACGCAAAGCTTGGGATATTTGTAGGTGCAGCTGATTCGGCAAGTGAGGACGGTGCGGCAAGGGGATACTAAAATTTATGATTATTTGCTTTCTTCTGCAAGCAGAGAAAAGCAAAATACAACTGGTTCTATGCTGATACCTATATTGACAATAATTGAACATTTCGGCCTGCAAGGCACCAGCAAGACTGGCCGCTGTGGCGGGTCTTCTGTCCCAAAAGCGAAGAAAATAAGCTAATGGTCTAATGCTACATACATATATTAAAATGCAAGAATAAACTACTGCAATGAGTAAAGTAAAAGAAACTGGTTTAAAAAGAGAAATCGGCGTTTGGGGGCTCTCAGCCAATATTGTCAACATTATTGTAGGTGCAGGGATCTTTGTCTTACCGGCAATAGTGGCAGAGATCATGGGGTCTTCAGGGATCATTGTGTACCTGTTCTGTGGGTTTTTGATCGCTTTAGTCATGCTTTGCTTTGCGGAGGCTGGCAGTAAAGTCACCCGATCAGGAGGAGCCTATGCCTATGTGGAAACTGCTTTTGGTCCCTATCCAGGATTTTTGGCAGCAATATTTATGGTAACGGGTAGCGTTTTTTCTGATGCGGCAGTAGCCAATGCTTTGGTAGAATTAATCGGATTGGCATTCCCTGTTTTTACTGCTCCGATAAATAAATTCCTGTTGATGTTTGTCCTATTTTCAGGCTTGGCGTTCCTTAATGTCGTAGGCGTAAAACAAGGAATTGGACTGGTTAAAATAAACACCGTTGCAAAACTCACCCCAATTCTACTATTGATATTTTTCAGTTGGAAAGATGTCTCATTTTCTAATTTATACTGGGAGACAGCACCCTCATTTAATCAATTTGGTCAAGCATGCTTAATTTTGTTTTTCGCTTTTCAGGGCGGGGATGCAGGGCTCACAGTTGGAGGTGAGATCAAGGATCCTCAAAAGACTGTTCCAAAGGCGATTTTCTTCGGAATTCTGTTCGTCTTGATTCTTTACATTCTTATTCAAACCGTTGCTCAGGGAGTTCTGGGAGATCAATTAGCCACTTATAAAGAAGCCCCATTGGCGGCGGTGGCTAACGTTGTTTTTGGGCCAATAGGCTATACACTATTATTGGTGGGCGCCGGAATCTCGATGTTCGGGATGTTGAGCGGAGAAATATTAAATCTGCCAAGAGTTATTTTTGGCCTGGCCAGTGACCGGATCATCCCAATCGATAAATTGGCAGCGATCCATCCGCGATTTAAAACACCGTATTTGGCAATTTTACTTTATGCGGGGCTTGGTTTTACGCTTGCTGCATTGGGCGGTTTTCGGCAGTTGGCGATTATTGCTTCGGCAAGTATGCTTTTGGTGTATTTTGGGGTTTCCCTTTCTGTAATTTGGCTCAGAAAAAAACAACAATTTAAAACCGGAGATTTCAAAATTCCATTTGGCTATACCGTACCGATTTTATCGGCTGGAATCATTCTTTTTTTCCTTTCCAATCTGAATGGATATGAAAAGACAGGACTATTAATCTTCTTTACTGCACTGACCTTGATTTATTTCTTGGTGAAAGCGATTAAGAACAAAAAATTAGAAAAATGAAAGTCATATCATCTACACAAACCTTTCTCTTACCATGAAAAACCTCAATATTTTCCTTCTAATGCTTTTCACAGCATTTTCAAGCTTAAATGCCCAGCAAAAATCCAAGCTTGAGCTCACTGATCTTTTTGATCTGGAATATATCTCCGATCCACAGATTTCTCCTGATGGGACCAAGGTGATTTACGCTCGGAATTTCAAAGACATCATGACCGACCGGGATTATGCAAATCTCTGGATGGTCAATATCGATGGATCTCAAAATCGCCCTTTGACCCAAGGAAATAAGCGGGACTTTAGTCCGGTTTGGTCGCCGGACGGAAGCAAAATTGCCTATCGCTCCAATGGTCAGGATGAGCGGGTAAAACTGTTTGTGTTGTATCTCGACACCAAAGAGTCCGTACCCTTGACCAATTCGGCCAATGCGCCAGGTTCGGTCAGTTGGTCGCCCGACGGGCAAAGCTTGGCTTTCACGCAGTTTGTGCCAAAGTCTAAAAAATCCATGTTGACGATACCAGGAAAGCCGCAAGGGGCAGATTGGAATGAAGCCCCGATTTTCATCGATGAGCTAAACTATCGGGGTGATGGAGGAGGCTATCTACCAAGCGGGAAAAGCCAAATCTTTACGATTGGACTTTCCGGAGGGACGGCTCGACAGCGCACTTTTGAAGACAAAAATTACGGTTCGCCTATCTGGTCTGCCGATGGAACGGCACTCTTTTTCTCCGCAAACCTCAATGAAGATTTAATCGCAGAACCTGCCAATTCAGAAATTCATCAGCTCAATCTTTTAGATGGAAGCGTCAAGGCACTTACCACTCGATTTGGTCCAGACTCCAACCCTGTGCTTTCCCCTGACGGAAAAATGATCGCCTACACTGGCAACGAAGATACCTTCCAAGGCTATCAGGTTACCAATCTTTATGTGATGAACACAGATGGTTCTGGGGTGAAAAACCTAACTGCCGACCTTGATCGTGATGCAGGCGATCCGCAATGGGAATCCAACGGAAAAGGAATTTACTTTCAATATTCTGAGAAGGGAGAAGTCAAAGTCGGCCACGTGACACTTTCGGGCAAGATCCGAACAGTAGTCGAAGGACTTGGAGGCTTGGATCTCGGTCGTCCTTATAATGCTGGAAGCTATTCAGTTTCTACAAATAATCGATTTGCTTACACCCTTGGCGGAGCTCATCCGGCAGATTTGGCAGTCTGGGTTGATGGAAATGTAAAGCAGATTACTGCCGTGAATGATGATGTATTCTCCTATCGGGAAATTGGAAAAGTGGAGGAAATCTGGTGGAAATCTTCTTTTGATGGAATCGATGTTCAAGGCTGGATCGTGACACCGCCGGGCTTTGACCCAAGCAAAAAATATCCAATGATTCTTGAGATTCATGGGGGTCCTTTTGCGATGTACGGACCTTCATTTGCTTACGAAATCCAAGCTTATGCAGCGGCGGGCTATGTGGTTTTTTATACTAATCCAAGAGGAAGCACCGGGTACGGGCAGGAGTTTGGCAACTCTATTCACCACGACTATCCAAATCATGATTATGAAGACTTGATGTCTGGCGTGGATGCTGTCATTGAAAAAGGATCTATTGATACCGAAAATCTCTTTGTAACCGGAGGCTCTGGTGGAGGTGTACTGACGGCTTGGATCATTGGCAAAACCGATCGATTCAAAGCTTCTGTGGTGGCCAAGCCGGTGATCAATTGGACTTCATTTGTTCTTCATGCTGATAATCCAGCCTTTTTTGCCAAGTACTGGTTTGGGGCCATGCCTTGGGAGGATATTGAGAATTATTGGAGAAGATCGCCGCTTTCGCTAGTGGGAAATGTTAAAACGCCAACTATGCTGTTGACGGGTGAGCAGGATTTCCGAACGCCGATTTCTGAAACCGAGCAATATTATGCTGCCTTGAAACTGCAAGGAGTAGAATCAGCGATGGTTCGGATTCCCAATGCTTCACATGGTTTGGTCAATCGTCCGAGCATGTTGATGAGCAAGTCTGCTTCGATTTTAAGTTGGTTCAATCATTACAGAGATCAGGATTAGCCTGATCTCTTTTTTATTCTAAACCTATTAGTCATGAAAAAGCTACTTTTTACTCTAGTTCTAAGTATTTCTATGTTAGCAACCGCAAAATTATATGCTCAAGAAGTTGAGATTATAAAAATTCGGGCACAAAGGGCAGCTTCAAATGAAGCACTTCGGAACTTTGATGAGGACCTAAACAGTACTTTTCTTACAGATGATATTCTGATTACAACTGGTGCCGGGATTTTGCTTTCAGGGAAGGCCGAACTTATGGCGTACGTAAAAAATACAAGTGGACGAAGAATGTTTTGGGTCCCAACGCCTGATGAAATCTTAGTGAATTCACTCAGCCAATTGGCTTGGGAAAAAGGAACTTGGGAAGGCTTTTATGAAGATTCAACAGAGTCAATTGTCGGAGGGAATTATGCTGCACAATGGACCAAAGCCTCTGGAGTCTGGTTAATGAAATCTCAGCTATTTGTCACTTTACCAAACTAATGGGGAAAAAGAAAATCCATCCAGGTGAAGTCCAGCCCTTAATCCAAGCTGAAGATAAAATTCCAAAAAGGAAGGGCTGGAAGTCCTATTTCAAAGAGTTCTTTATGCACGAAAAAAACCCTATAGAAATCGATTATAAATAGGTCTTTACAACAATCTTAAGAAAAAAAATCCGCCTAGTATTTTACCAACTAATTTTAAACAGTGGCTCTTTAAAAACTCACCCCTAAACTCAAGCCTATATTGGTGGAAGTGCTCAAGAAATACAATAGGCTGGTTAAAAAGTAGTGAAGACTTTGTTAACCGGCCTTTGTCGAAGTAGCTATTAATATTGGACCAAAAAATCCGGACCTTGGCTGATCCAATCTTAATTGTTTGTGACTTTATCTACACCATAAACAGAAAACCCATGGGACTATTTTGGGATCTATTCCAAAAAGCCAAATCTCGGATCAAAAAACAGAGCTTCTACACTCGAAATGAGAGTAGCTAATTTGGAGCAGGAACTCTATCAAACAAGAATCATTCTTCAAAAGACTTTAAAAATTCTTGAAGAACAAACTGGGAAGGACATCGATGGAGATGGGAATTGGCTAAGGCCCAGAAACAATCATAATGAGAAAATAGTCTTGATATGATATTTTCACTTTTTTTTAAAAACGAAATTTAACACAAACGAAGACCCTTAAATATGGTAAATCTAACTATTAACGGTACCGACTTTGAGGTAGAAGCCGAAAACGGAATGCCTTTGCTTTGGGCCATTCGAGAACAATGTGGATTGACCGGAACAAAGTTTGGCTGCGGAATTGCCCAATGCGGTGCATGCACGGTTCATGTGGATGGCAGGCCCGTTCGTTCCTGCATCACGCCGGCCAGCTCAGTGGAAGGAAAGCAAATCACCACTATTGAAGGAATCGCACCCGATAAGGACACTTTACATATTGTGCAACAAGCCTGGATAGAAGAACAAACTCCCCAATGCGGTTATTGCCAATCCGGGCAGATCATGTCTGCCGTAGCTTTGCTCAATGAAAATCCTACTCCTACGGATGCCGAGATTGATCAAGCCATGTCAGGAAATATTTGCCGCTGCGGCATGTATGGCAGAATAAAATCTGCAATAAAGAATGCGTCTCAAACCATCCAATCTGCCTCCACACTCTAATTATTTTTACTTATGAAAAAATGGACTAGGCGCGCATTTATAGGTGCAGGAGTTTTGGCAGGAGGTACGGTTATCTTCGGTATTGCCATTAGACCGGGCAACCGAGCATCAAAAGTAGCAGGCCTTATTGCTGAAAAAGGGGAGACGGTCATGAACATCTGGCTGAAAATCGCTCCTGATAATACCGTCACGGCTATCATTCCACATTCAGAAATGGGACAAGGCGTGCATACCACTCTGGCGATGATGCTTGCGGATGAGATGGAGGCCGATTGGTCAAAAATGAAATTTCAGGAAGCTCCGGCAGATAAGGAATACGCCAACTTTGCTTTACTGAGAGGCTTTGTGACCGGGAATGCAGATTTCCCAAAATTCCTGCAAGAAACCATGGATGGTGTATTTCTGACTGCGGTCAAATCTCTGGATTTCCAAATCACTGGCGGAAGCGGTTCAGTCAGATTCACAGGTCAGCATGCCATGAGAATCGCAGGAGCGGCTGCCAAATCCATGCTGATCCAAGCCGCAGCTGAAAACTGGAAGGTTCCGGCCGAGGAACTAAAAGCCAAAAATAGCAAGGTCACTCACTCCGCAAGCAACCGAAGCGCCACTTTTGCTGAACTAGCTCCAGCAGCAGCTCAGATCAAAAAACCTACTCAACCCAAGCTAAAATCGCAGGATGAGTTTACCATCATGGGTACTTCCAAGCCAAGATTTGATATTCCGGCGAAGGTCACCGGCGAAGCTCAATTTGGAATTGACGTGGTCGTACCTGGAATGAAATATGCCACGATCAAAGCTTCGCCTGTTTTTGGAACGAAGGTAAAAACCGTGGATACCACCATCTCATCAGGTCAATACGGGGTTCAAAAGATTTTGAATCTAGGGAATGCTGTAGTAGTGGTGGCAGATGGATATTGGCAGGCAAAAACCACGCTGGATAGCCTTTCTGTTGAATTTGAAACTACTGAAAACAGTAAGGTAAATCAGCAAGAGCTGATTGATGGCTATCGGAAGGCTATGGATTCGGATCTCGCTGAAGGGAATTTGGAGAAACACCGAGATTCAGGAGATGTCAAAAAGGCTTTTGAAAATGCAGTAACTATTGTAGAGGCAGCATATCAACTTCCATTTTTGGCACATGCCACTATGGAGCCGATGAAT
>Ga0136587_1000585_pt1 | contig 10022 bp, 9 predicted proteins | sample AntRauMFilla1563_FD_101386 | JGI IMG/M metagenome (GOLD analysis project Ga0136587, IMG submission 101386) | Saline lake microbial communities from Rauer Islands, Antarctica - Metagenome Filla 1 #563 | ecosystem: Environmental > Aquatic > Non-marine Saline and Alkaline > Saline | place... | reverse complement strand
GGGTCAATCACGCCGAACTTGAACATGTCGCCATATTCTTCGGTCTGCGCGTTGAAGCCGAACGTCTTGTCGTCGCTATCGCGGATCTTGCCCGCAACAACCGACCCGTCCACGCCAGAGTTCTCGGCGATCTGGCGCAGAGGTGCTTCCAGTGCCTTGCGCACGATGGAAATACCCACATCCTGATCCGAGTTCGCACCCTTCAGTGTACCAAGCCCCTTGCCGGCCTGCACCAGGGCCACACCGCCGCCAACGACGATGCCTTCCTGCACAGCGGCGCGGGTCGCGTTCAGGGCGTCGTCGACGCGGTCCTTGCGCTCTTTCACTTCGGTTTCGGTCATGCCACCGACGCGGATGACGGCAACGCCGCCCGCCAGCTTGGCAACACGTTCCTGCAGCTTTTCACGGTCATAGTCCGAGGTGGTTTCCTCGATCTGCTGACGGATCTGCGACACGCGCGCCTCGATCTCGGCCTTTTCGCCGTGACCGTCGATGATCGTGGTCTCATCCTTGGTGATCGTGATGCGCTTGGCGGTGCCCAGCATATCCATGGTCACGTTTTCCAGCTTCATGCCCAGATCTTCGCTGATGACCTGACCGCCGGTCAGGATGGCGATATCCTGCAGCATCGCCTTGCGGCGATCCCCGAAACCGGGTGCCTTGACAGCGGCGATCTTGAGGCCACCGCGCAGCTTGTTGACGACCAGCGTGGCCAAAGCCTCGCCCTCGACATCTTCCGAGATGATCAGAAGCGGCTTGCCCGACTGGATCACCGATTCCAGCAGCGGAACCATTGGCTGCAGGCTCGACAGCTTTTTCTCGTGCAGCAGAATCAGGGCATCTTCCAGTTCCGCGACCATCTTTTCGGGATTGGTGACGAAATAGGGGCTCAGATAGCCACGGTCGAACTGCATGCCTTCGACGACCTCGGTTTCGGTCTCAAGGCCCTTGTTCTCTTCCACGGTGATGACGCCGTCATTACCGACCTTCTGCATCGCGTCTGCGATCTGGCGACCGATCTCGGTTTCGCCATTGGCGGAAATCGTGCCGACCTGCGCCACTTCGGCACTGTCCTCGACCGGGCGGGATGCCGCCTTGATCTGTTCGATCACATGCGTCACGGCCAGATCGATGCCGCGCTTGAGGTCCATCGGGTTCATGCCTGCGGCAACCGATTTCAGACCTTCCTTGATGATGGCCTGGGCCAGCACGGTGGCGGTGGTGGTGCCGTCGCCGGCCTCGTCATTGGTGCGGGAAGCGACTTCCTTCACCATTTGTGCGCCCATGTTCTCGAACTTGTCTTCCAGTTCGATTTCCTTGGCGACCGTCACACCGTCTTTGGTGATGCGGGGCGCGCCGAAGGATTTGTCGATCACGACATTGCGGCCCTTGGGGCCAAGCGTAACCTTCACCGCATCGGCAAGAATGTTCACGCCTTTCAGCATGCGATTACGGGCGTCGGTGCCAAACTTAACGTCTTTAGCAGCCATGATATGCTCCTGTCATATGAATGAGTGGTGGACCTGCGGACAGATCAGGCGATGATGCCCAGAATGTCGCTTTCCTTCATGATCAGCAGCTCTTTGCCGTCGATCGTCACTTCTGTGCCCGACCATTTGCCGAACAGAATCTTGTCGCCTGCCTTGACGTCCATGGCGATCCGGTCGCCATCTTCGTCCTTGGACCCTGCGCCAACGGACACAACCAGGCCCTCGGCCGGCTTTTCCTTGGCGCTGTCGGGAATGATCAGGCCGCCCTTGGTCTTGTCTTCGCCTTCAATGCGCTCGACCAGCACACGATCATGCAGCGGTGTGAATGCCATTTCTAGAACACTCCTATCGTTCGTGTTTCTTTCTTCCGTTAGCACTCAGCCATGGCGAGTGCTAACGGACTTCACATAGGCAAGACCAAAAACACTGTCAACGCCCCGTGAGCGTTGAATTTCGGCAATAATCGAAAAGCCACCCCGCCACTGCGACACCCTGGCCCCCGCTACTGCCGCGACAATGCCGTGACAATGCCGTGACAATGCGCGCGACCACCGCTAGAAGGGCCGCGATTTCGCACGCATTGCAGGGACAGCACCCATGACCACCCTCGTCTTCGGGCATAAGTCGCCCGACACTGATTCAACCGGCTCGCCGATCATCTGGGCCTGGTATCTGAACCAGATCAAGGGTGAGGCGGCGGAGCCGCGCCTGTTGGGCGAACCCAACACCGAGGCGGCGTTCATGCTGACCCACTGGAACCTCGACAAGCCCGCGATGCTGGGTGATCTGGCCGCCGATACGCCGGTCGTGATCGTCGATACCAACAACCCCGCCGAACTGCCCGCAGGGATCAACGCCGCCGATGTTCGCGCCATCATCGACCATCACAAACTGGTTGGCGGGCTGGAAACAAAGGGGCCGATCGACATCCGCATGGAACCGCTGGCCTGCACCGCCACGATCATGTGGAAGATGATCGGGGATGACATGGCGCAGATGCCAACCGGGATCAAAGGCGCGATGCTGTCGTGCATCCTTTCCGACACGCTGGAATTCCGCAGCCCCACCACAACGCCGGAAGACAAGGCCATCGCCCATGCCCTGGCCGGGGAACTGGATATCGACATTCCGGCCTATGCCGCCCAGATGTTCGCCGCCAAATCCGATGTCTCGGCCTTTTCCGACGCCGAACTGCTGCGCATGGACAGCAAGGAATACACGATCGAAGGCACATCGTTCCGTGTCAGCGTGCTGGAAACCACGTCGCCTGAAACGGTGCTGTCGCGCAAGGACAGCCTGATGGCATCCATGCCCGCCGTGGCGCGCGAAGACGGCGTCGATCAGGTGCTGCTGTTCATCGTCGATATCCTCAAGGAACAATCCACCATGCTGATCCCCAATGCGCTGACCCGGCAGGTGGCGGAGGCCAGCTTTGCCACCGCCTGCGGCGATGCCGATATGGTCGTGCTGCCGGGTGTGGTCAGCCGCAAGAAGCAGATCATCCCGAACCTGAAACTGTGACGCAGCGGGGCGGCAGGACATCCGGCCGCCCCCGCTTCTCTGCTTTCCAAATATCCCGGGGGGAGTCGCGCCTGCGCGACGGGGGGCTGGCCCCCCGCTGTCCAAGCCCCTATAGCTTGATTTCCGATTTTCCATCGCATGACAGGCCCCATGACACGCATCATCTCTGCCCTTGCCGATATCTCTGACCGCTACGACGCATTGTTCTGTGACCTTTGGGGCTGCGTGCATAACGGCATCGCTCCCTTCCCTGCGGCTGTGGCCGCCTTGCAGACGTTCCGGGCCAAAGGTGGCATCGTCGTGCTGCTGACCAACGCGCCCCGTCCGCGCGCCAGCGTGCAACGACAGCTGGAACAGATGGGTCTGCCCGCCGACAGTTGGGATGTCATCGCCAGCTCGGGCGACAGTGCGCGCGCCGCGATGCTGCGCGGTGCCGTGGGGCAAAAGGTGTATTTCATCGGTGAAGATCATGATCAGAGCTTTTTTGCCCCGATGGATATGGTTACGGACGCGTTGGATATCCACCAGGTGCCGCTGGATCAGGCTGATGGCATCGTCTGCACCGGCCCCTTCGATCCTTTTGCCGATCCGGCGGTGATGCGCCCCGATTTCCTGCTGGCCAAGACGCGGGGGCTGAAACTCCTGTGTGCCAACCCCGATATCGTGGTGGACCGGGGCGAAAGCCGCGAATGGTGCGCGGGCGCACTGGCGGCCCTTTATACCGAGATGGGGGGCGAAAGCCTTTACTTCGGCAAGCCGCATCCGCCCGTCTATGACCTGGCGCGCCGCCGTCTGTCACAACTGGGCAAGGATATTTCCGATGACCGTATCCTGGCCGTGGGCGATGGTATCTTCACCGATGTGCAGGGCGGCGTGGGCGAAAACATCGACACGCTGTTCATTACCGGCGGTCTGGCCAGAGACGATACCGGCACCACCGATCAGCCCGACGCCGACAGACTAACCACATTCCTTGACGCCTCGGCCACGCACCCAAGCTATGCCATCGGCTATCTGCGGTGATGCCCACGCAACATTGTTGCGAAAAATTAGTACTTGGAGGCCGTTTTGTTACCTTCCGCATTGCAGCAATGAACTATTTCGGTTTATGAGCTGTTCATATGACGCAAAGGCCCCCTGATATGCTCGACAACATGCCCCGCGGCACGATCTGCATCGAAGACATCGAAATCGGCATGACCCGCAGCCTGTCAAAGGTCGTGACCGACCGCGACATCGAGATGTTCGCCGAGGTCTCCACCGATCATAACCCCGTGCATCTGGATGATGATTATGCCCGCGACACCATATTCGAGGGGCGCATCGCCCACGGGATGCTGACCGCCGGGCTGATTTCCGCCGTGATCGGGGAACAACTTCCCGGTCATGGCACCGTCTATCTGGGGCAGACCCTGAAATTCATGGCCCCCGTGCGCCCCGGCGATCTGGTCCATGCCGAGGTGAAGGTGACAGCCATCGACCACGGACGGCGGCGCGTGACCATGGACACGCATTGTGTCGTGGATGGCACTGTGGTGCTGAAGGGCGAGGCCGTGGTGCTGGCTCCATCGCGCAAGTTCGACTGAAAACGGGCGGTATCGCATCGCGCCATCCCGATATTCCGCCATCCCTTTCCACATCACCGCCACCACCTTGCCCCCGCCCCGCGCCCCGGCTAAGTCGGCAATATGCGGATCGTGCGGGATCATCAGTATGTGCTTGAGACGGATCGCGGTGCCTCTGCCGCGATCGGTAATTTCGACGGCGTGCATCTGGGCCATCAGCATGTGATCGACCTGGCGCGGCGTGACGGCGTGCCACTTGGTATCCTCACGTTTGAGCCGCACCCCCGCGAATTTTTTGCCCCAGACGCGCCGCCCTTTCGCCTGATGGGCCCCGAGGCGCGCGCGCATCGGTTGCAGAAGCTGGGTGTGGAGGTTCTGTATGAACTGCCCTTCAACCGCACGCTGTCATTGCTGGCCGCCGAACGCTTCGTATCCGAGGTGCTGGTGGATGGCCTTGGCCTGACCCATGTGGTCGTTGGGGCCGATTTCTGCTTTGGGCAGAACCGCACGGGCAATGCCGATACACTGCGCCGCATGGGCGCAGAGATGGGGTTCGACGTCACCATCGCGCCGCTGCTGGCGGGGCAATCGGGGGCCGTGTCCTCAACCGCGATCCGCGCCGCCCTGACCGAAGGCCACCCCCGCGACGCCGCCGCCATGCTGGGCCATTGGCACCGCATCGACGGCCCCGTGATCCACGGCGAAAAACGCGGGCGCGAACTGGGTTATCCCACGGCCAACATGTCGCTGGACGGGCTGCATGTGCCCAAACCCGGCGTCTATGCCGTGCTGGTCGATGTGCTGGAGGGGCCGCAGGCGGGGCGCTATCACGGGGTGGCGAACCTTGGGTTCCGGCCAATGTTCGCGCGCGAAACGCCCAATCTTGAAACCTTCCTTTTCGACTTCAAGGGCGATCTTTATGGCCGCCACCTGTCGGTCGGTCTGGTCGATCATCTGCGCGGCGAGGCGAAATTCGACAGCCTTGCCGCCCTGATCACCCAGATGGACACCGACAGCGCGCGCGCGCGCCAAGCCTTGGCCAGCCTGTGAGGGACCGGTTCTGGACCCATATCCCGATGAAGAAGATGACCTCGGACGAGTGGGAGGCGCTTTGCGACGGCTGTGGCAAATGCTGTCTCAACAAGCTGGAGGATGAGGACACGCAGGAAATAGCCCTGACCCGCGTGGCTTGCCGCCTGCTCGATGACAGCACCTGTCGCTGTGGTAATTACGCGATCCGCAAGACGCTGGTGCCCGATTGCATCCGCCTGACGCCCGACACCATGGGCGATGTCGCCTATTTCATGCCGGAAACCTGCGCCTACCGCCTGCTGCACGAAGGCAGGCCGCTGTACTGGTGGCACCCGCTCGTGTCGGGCGATCCCGAAACGGTGCATGCGGCGGGCGTATCGGTGCGCGGCATCACGGTGCCCGAGTTCGAGGTGCCCGAGGAAGACTGGGAAGATTACATCATAGAGGAACCAGGCACATGATCTTTGCCTCTGACAATGCCGGCCCCATCCATCCAAGCGTGATGGAGGCCGTAATGGCCGCCAATACCTATGCCATGCCCTATGGCAATGATCCGATCAGCGATGCGGCACGGGACGGTATCCGCACCCTGTTCGCGGCACCCGAGGCGTCGGTGCATCTGGTCGCCACCGGCACGGCGGCGAACGCGCTGGCGCTGGCCGCACTTTGCAACCCATGGGAAGCGGTGTTCTGCCACCGGGTCGCCCATGTGGAGGAAGACGAAGGCGGCGCGCCGGAATTCTACACGGGCGGGGCCAAGCTGAGGCTGGTTGACGGCGCGGATGGCAAGATGACCCCCGATGCCCTGCGCACCGCCATGACTGCCACCGGCGGCAGCGTCCATAGCGTGCAGCGCGGGCCGGTCACGATCACCAATATCACCGAGCTTGGGACCGTCTATTCCGTCGATGAAATCACGGCACTTTGCGATGTGGCCCATGCCTTCGGGTCGCAGGTGCATCTTGACGGCGCGCGCTTTGCCAATGCCTGCGCAGCACTTGGCTGCACCCCCGCCCAGATGACCTGGGAGGCAGGCGTCGACGCCGTCACCTTTGGCGGCACCAAGAACGGCTGCATGGGCGTGGAGGCGGTGATCTTCTTCAATCCCGCCAAGGCCTGGGAGTTGGAGATGCGGCGCAAGCGCGGCGGGCATCTGTGGTCGAAATACAAGTTCCTGTCAGCCCAGATGCAGGCCTATGTCACCGATGACCTTTGGTTGACGATGGCGCAGGCCGCCAATGCGCGCTGTGCCGAACTGGCGGCGGGGCTGCGCGATGTTCCGGGCGCACGCGTCGCGCATGACCCGGCAGGCAACATGATCTTCGCCGATCTGCCGCGAGCCGCGCATGCCCGTGCGATCGCGGCTGGCGCGCGCTATTACCTCTTCGGCGCAGACGAAGGCCCCGATGATGAACTGGTCCGCTGCCGCCTGGTCTGCGACTGGTCCTGTACGTCCGACGCAGTGCAACAGGCCCTGACCCTCTGGCGCGGATAGGCGTTCAGGCGGCCAGTTCCATCGCCTCGTCCCGGATGATGTCGGCGATCAGCGCGGCGTCATCTGACCCGAACGTCAGCGGCAGGCGCATGTCGATCAGTTCCGCCAGCACCGCATCCGTGCGTGGCAAGGATTGCGCGGGGGCATAGCGCCAGCTGTCATAGCGGGACGTGAAGGCAATGGGTTCGCGGCGGCCGAACCATTTCAATTCGACCCCGCGGGCCAGGGTGGCGGCAAGAAACCCCTCGATCCGGTCCGGTGCCATCTGCGGCAGCAAGAACTGGATAGATGACCCCACGATCGTCTCGCGTGGGTCTCGTTCGATCACCTGCAGGCCGGGGGTATTGCGCAACCCCTCCTCAACGGTGCGGTAGAGCATGTTCCAGCGGGCCACCTGCGCGGGCAGGTCGGCCAGTTGCGGGCGCAGGATCGCGGCGCGCAGGTTGTCCATCCGCCCCGAAATATTCGGCATCAGATACTTATGTTTCTCGAACACCTCCACCGGGGGGCGCGCCTTGTGCCGGGGATAAAGCATGTAGCTTCCCGACAAAAGGATCGCGCGCGCCATCAGATCGGGATCATTCGACACGATGAACCCGCCCTCGCCCGAATTGATATGCTTGTAGGTCTGGGTGGAATAGCACCCCATCACCCCGTGCCGCCCCGATGGCACACCGCGCCATTCCGCGCCCATGGTATGGGCACAATCCTCCACCACCTTGATGCCGCCCGCATCGCAAACCGCCATCAGCCGGTCCATGTCGCAGATATGCCCGCGCATGTGACTAAGCAGCAGGGTCCGCGCGCCGCTGGCCACAGCCTTTTCGGCCAGATCGTCGATGTCGATCGTCAGCTGCGGCGTCGTTTCCACGAACACCGGCACCGCGCCCACCGATGCAATCGCACCGGGCACGGGCGCAAGCGTGAAGCCGTTCGACAGGACCGCATCGCCATACCCCACGCCAAGCGCGCGCAGGGCCGTGGCCATCGCATAACCGCCCGAACAGACGGCCAAGGCGTAAACCGCCCCGGTGAAATCGGCGAAGTCTTCTTCCAGAAGGGCGGCCTCGCCGGCCTCATCCTTGGTCAGGTTGTAACGATGCAGCCTGCCATGGTTCAGCACCTTGAGGGCGGCATCGATGCCCGCCTGCGCAATCGGCTCTTGCTGGGTGAAACTTCCGGTGAAGCAAGGTTTATCCATGGCGACAAAGATGTAGCGACCACCCCCCTTCGTCAATGGCCGACATCTCGCTGCTTCATCTTGGCCAAAAAACTCCGGGGGGGCCGCAGGCCGGGGGCAGCGCCCCCCTGCTGTCGCCTGCAATCCTGCCCCGATCAGGGCAGGATCAGGTCCAGCACCCGGTCCAGATCATCGTAATGATCCAGCAATGCCTCGGGCTTCAGATCGGACACCGACCGCCCCGCCGCACTGAACGTGACCAGCACCGATGGCACACCGGCGGCGCGTGCCGTCTCCCGGTCGGTGACAGTATCCCCGATCAGACAGGCACGGGCGTGGCTGCCGCCCGCACGCGCCACGGCGGCATGGAACGGCGCAGGGTCGGGCTTGCGGGTGGGCAACGTATCGGCCCCGACCAGAGAGGCGAAATGATGCGTGATGCCAAGCGCCGCAAGCAGTTGAATGGCCAGCGCCTCGGGCTTGTTGGTGCAGATGCCCACGGCAGCCCCCGCCGCGCGCAGGCGTTCCACTGCCGCGATGGCGCCGGGGTAAAGCGTGGTATGGGTGGCGATGGCCGCGCCATACGCCTCCAGCAGGATCGGATAACCCCTGTCGATCACCGCCACATCCAGTGCGCCCGCGCGTTCCAACCCAAGGCGCAACATCGCCCGCCCGCCGCGCAAGGCGGTGGCATCATCGCGCCCCTGCACCAGCTGCGAGCCATGCCCCAGCACCCCAAGCGCCGCGTTTGCCGCTGCAATCAGATCGCCCGCGGTATCGGCCAGCGTCCCGTCCAGATCGAAGATGACCGTGCGCATCATGCCTCCCCATGGCAGATTTCCGCCCGACCCTGAAACACGGCGAAAGGCGAAGTGACTGCGCCAGAACTTGCGCGCAACGGACACATGCTTAATACGGTGGCAAAACGAGGGAAAGCAGTATGTCCGACCATGTGACGCAACGCCCATCCGCCCTGATCATCCTGGCCGCAGGCGCGGGCAAGCGCATGGCGTCGGACCTGCCCAAGCCCCTGCATCTGATCGGCGGTGCGCCGATGCTGGCCCATGCCCTGGCGGCGGGTGCGGCACTGGAACCGGCACGCATCATCGTGGTCACGGGTCACGGGGCCGATCAGGTGGAGGCGGCGGTGGCCGATATCGCGCCCTGGGCCGAATGCGTGCGCCAGGATGAACAGCTTGGCACCGGCCACGCAGTATTGCAGGCGCGGGCGGCACTGGCAGATTTCGATGGCGATGCCTTCGTGCTTTACGCCGATACGCCTTTCATCTCGGAGGCCACGCTGCACGCCATGCAGGCGGCGCGCGCCAGCCATGATCTGGTGGCGCTTGGGTTTCATGCCGCAGATCCGGGCCGATACGGGCGCATGCTGATGGAGGATGACCGCCTTGTCCGCATCGTGGAGGCCAAGGATGCCACGCCCGAACAACTGGCCATCACCTTGTGCAATTCCGGCCTTGTGGTGGGCGATGCCGCCGTGTTGATGCGCCTGCTGGACAAGGTCGGCAACAACAATGCGGCAGGCGAATATTATCTGACCGACCTGCCGCAGCTGGCCGCTGCGGACGGCCTGTCGGTCACGGCGATCCTGTGCCCCGAGGCCGAAACGCTTGGTATCAATTCCCGCGTTCAACTGGCGATGGCCGAGGCACAGTTTCAGGCCGCCAAGCGCCGCGAGATGCTGGACAATGGCGTGACAATGCCCGCGCCCGACACCGTGC
>Ga0136587_1000578_pt1 | contig 10084 bp, 9 predicted proteins | sample AntRauMFilla1563_FD_101386 | JGI IMG/M metagenome (GOLD analysis project Ga0136587, IMG submission 101386) | Saline lake microbial communities from Rauer Islands, Antarctica - Metagenome Filla 1 #563 | ecosystem: Environmental > Aquatic > Non-marine Saline and Alkaline > Saline | place... | reverse complement strand
ATCAATTTCTTTATTTCTGCAATCTAATTTTTCTGTTCTAAATATTTCAGCTCAGCCTGATCTACTTTCCAAATCTATTTTTTCGTTTCCTTGACGATCAAAGCTATCCAGAATAGCCCAATCTATGACAAAAAGCGTGAGGCTTTGGCAACCGTAGTGTAGCCACATTCTGACTAAAACGAGGTATGTTTTGACCTTTTGGTAAGAAGACTCAGATTTAATTTTCAACTTGTTTACTTTGAATAAGCACCGGATGAATAAGTCAATTCATAGCTATGGGTATAGATTTCAAATACAATTCCAAACGGATCTTCTACATACACCATCTTAAATGGTTTATCATTAGGATAGTATTCCTGTTTCGGCATGCGTTGTCTGGCTCCAAGCGCCACAATTTTATAGATCAAAGCCTCGATTTCAGGATCTTGAATGCAAATTCGTTATTAAATGTATCTCAATTCTCAATTCCTTCAATCTTAATGAATACACTTAGGATAATCTTACAATGATCTTGCCTTTGGCTCTCCCTGTGGCTAAGTGTTCATAAGCTTCAATGGCATCTTCATATGCATATACCGTGTCGGTCACAGGCTTGATTTTTTCATCTTTCACCATATCGGAGATAGCATCAAGCTGCTTACCATCGGGGTTCATCCACGTCAGCTTGTAATTTGCTGACTTTTCATCAATCAGTTTGGCAAGGTTTTCTGGTAATTTATAATCTTCCATACCCATCATGGCAGCTGTTTCTTCGTCGGGAACACCCGCAATACTGGTTACTCGGCCACCCTTTTTGATGACTTGAAGTGCTTCCAGCGTGTAGTCGCCGCCCAAGGTGTCAAAGACAAGATCCAAGTCAGATACGACAGATTTATAATCTTCTTTCTTGTAATCAATCACGCGGTCGGCTCCAAGTGCTGTCACCCAATCCACATTTTCGGTGCTGGTGGTCGTATACACGAAAGCTCCTTTTGCCTTAGCATATTGTATCGCAAAACTGCCAACTCCGCCTGATCCAGCATGGATAAGTATACGGTCACCTGCTTTGATAGCCACACGCTCCAAGGCTTGAATGGCAGTAAGCCCAATCAAGGGGAGGCCTGCTGCTTCTTCAAATGTGATATTGGCTGGCTTCTTTGAAATCACCGTATGATCCACCACTACATATTCAGCAACAGTGCCCATCTGATTTTGAGGAACTCTGCCATACACCGCATCACCTATTTTAAAGTTGTGCACCTCGTCACCTTTCTCCACAATCACCCCACTCATGTCATACCCAATGGTACTGGGCAGGTCCAAGGAAATCATATCCTTTAGTCCCCCGGCCACCATTTTGTAGTCGATGGGATTGAGTCCTGCTGCTTTGGTCTGAATCAGAATATCCGTAGCGGTAATTGTTGGTTTTGAGGTTTCGTTGAAAGACAGTCCGTCTTTTAGCTCACCGTATTTTACTAATTGTAATACTTTCATGGTTTCTTTTTTTTAGGTTAAAGGCAGCTGATTTTGGGCATGCTGCCGTTGTTTTATTTTGGTCAAATAGGTTGAGCAAATTCGATATCCTGAGTCTTAACCGATAGTATTCTGATCCATTCGTTGAGCATTTCCTTTAGCTGCAATACATCGGATAGGGCGATATTTTCGGTAAGGAGTGTGCTAATCAGCTTTTCGGGAATGGGTAGAGCTTCAGTCCTCAGATGCTTACCTTTTTCTGTGAGATGCACCATGACGATCCGTTCATCTTTACTGGAGCGTTTGCGATGAAGAAGTTCCATTTTCTCCATCCGCTTGAGTAGCGGCGATAGTGTGTTGGTATTGAGCATCAGTCGCTCCGTGATTTGATTGACCGATAGCTTATCCTCTTCCCACAATACCATCAGCACCAGATATTGGGGATAAGTGAGGCCCATCTTTTCGAGAAAAGGCTTGTATGCTTTCGTCAATAGTCTCGAAGTAGAGTAGATAGGAAAGCAAATTTGATTCGATAGTTTTAGGGGTGAATTATCCATTTGAAGTTTCTTTTTTAGTGTTGCGAATGCTCCATGCCTTCCAAGCGCCCGATGACCAAATCGCCCAAGCGATCAGGACGGGTTGGAAAAATAGGCGGATCAGTCGGGCTTGATCTGAATTCAGTGCGCCAAAAGCGTCTTTACCATCCAGATACTGGGCTATATTTCCGGGAAAGATCAAAACAAAAAAGAGAGCTAAAGCCCAACCAAAGCTTACACGTTGCTTTTTCCAAAAAGCTAATCCCAAACCTAAAATTATTTCTACGATGCCCGATAAAATCACCACCAAATCTTTACTGAGCGGCAACCAGTCAGGCACTTGGGCTTGAAATTCGAGTCTGTTAAAAGTCAGGTGGCTAAATCCCGCATAGATCATAAAGACAGCAAGTAAAATCCTGAATATCTTTTGAACAAGTGTGGTGTCTACGTATGATTTCATATAAGTGATAATATCTTGCACGTTAATATCGTACACGATATAAATATACAAAGGTTTAGCTTTAGACTAAAATTTATCTGCGATAGATTGGGTTGGTAGGAGGTATAGAGATGCAAATCTGCTGAGCGCTAGGTAGTAAGAGATTCCTGTCCACCGAAACTAAAAGGCTTTTCATTATAAAGCGCGCTCTGTCAGGATACCATCTATTCCTCTTTATTCAATTCTTCCATGTCCTCATGCGTAAGGCCATATGGAGATCCTCCACTGGTATATCCAAGAATCACTGCGAAATTTTCATCGCTTTCAAATTCCAAAGAGGTATTCAATTCGTGCTCTCTTTTCTCCTTTGAGGGTTGTCTTTGTTGTTTGAGAGATTCTAAGGACTGGCGAAGCTGATTTTCGTAGGCTTCGGATATGTCAACTCCAAGGATTCGTAATTCCTTGATTGCACATATTTTATCAACTGCGTATTTTTTGGAGTAGGCTTTAACCAGATTATTTCCTGAAAATATTTTGACCCAATTCTTTGCGGAACAAAGCCTGAATTCTCTTTTTGGAGTTTTTTTCATGTGTGAGTCTTGATTTCCATGCTTCGAAAAACGGGTAATCTTAGCTTACTATTCATTCCAAATCGCTCGGATCCTTATTTAATGCCATTAAGTTTTCAATATACCGATCATTGTGGTGTGGTTTGCTCAATTTGACAGCGTCAATTACTTCCGCAGGATCGTTAGCTGTGATCTGATTTTCCATGAATTCAACTAGCGGCGCTCTTAATTTTCTTTTATCGCCATGGGATAGGTTTTTATATTTCCCAAGAAAAAACCTATAAGCAGACTTGACTTAACCTCATTGGTGGGAATTTAACTTTTGAAAAATGGGATTGAAGATCCCAAAAAATAGTAAGACATAATCGCTTTCGATGGCTGTCGGTAGCCACCCAGTCCAAACAGCTAATTGGCTACTTTAAGAGAAAGGTAAATACTGAAGAAAGCATTGCTAGCCTGAGTTTCTTTTTTCGATCTCGAAGTGTACTCTATGCTTAATTCCATTTCCAACTAAAGAAACTCCGCTGTTAAAAAACACTAAGGCTGCGGTTCCCCACCAAAACCAAGTTGAAGTTTCCGCACCGCTTATCTTTATGGCAAGGGCTTCGCCAAATAACGACAAGCCTGCTCCTATGACTATTAGGCCAGAAATGCTGTAAATCAACCAGAGTTTAAAATGCTTTTTCATGAGTACTCAAAGAAAATTACTTGTTGTTGTGCAAAGTTAACTCGCTGTAAAAGCGCATAGAAATACGAACTCCTAATTTTATGTCACTCAGTAAAAAGATGTCATCCAGTCTTGAAAGTTACAAGTTGGGGAAATAACCTATTTCGGCTTGGCGATGTGGCGATACTTATTATCCCGCTATCGGGATTGATCAAGAGAACCAATGATTAGTAACCATCTCGATCTACAGCTTACATTTCCCACCCCTTTCTCACCGGTTCCTGAATATATTGATCTGCTTCGGGAAGCCCTTTTGCCTTCATCGCCGCAGAATCCCATTCGATCAACTTGCCTTTCATACGAAGTGACAAAACCCCCAGCAAGGTGATTTCAGTCAATCGGGAACCATATTCAAAATTGGCAGCAGAAGGTTTATTTTCTTTTATGGCGTCTATCCACTCTTTGAAATGCCCTGGCGACCTTTCAATTGAAGGTTTTGGAGACTTTATGTTGTTTCTCAGCGATTCCGGAAAAACCTGTGGCGTCCGATCCCCTCCATCAGTGACGATCACGCCTTTGCTCCCCACATACATGGCGGAGCGATTCTGAAAAGTGAATCCTGTTGGCAGTGCTGGATGAAGATCAGGTTTCAGACCTCCGGAGTACCAATTGATTTTCATGGCTTTTTGATTGCCTTTAGCGGCAAAGTTGAAATATCCGATTTCGCCATAAGGGGCGATTTTTGAATCTGAATATCCTGCCGGAAACACCTGCACCGTATCCGGGCTTTGAAGATCGTAGGCCCAAGTTGCCGCATCCAAGTCATGACAGCCAAAATCTCCCAAAGCCCCACAGCCATAATCCCAGAAATCCCTCCATGTGACAGGCACATAATCCTCGTGAAAAGGAACCATTTCTCTTGGTCCCAACCACTGATTCCAATCAAAACCCACGGGCATGGTAGTTTGTCCCTGTGGCAGTCCCCGCAATCTTGGCAGCCATCTCCCGGCGGGCACCCAGACGTGGCATTCCTTGACCTCACCGATGACACCCGCTCGCAGGTATTCTACAGTTTCCCGTATCCCATCTGCCGCATGACCCGAGTTTCCCATTTGGGTAATCAATCCTGTTTCTTTGGTCACTTTGGCGACTTCCCGTGCTTCCCAGATATTGTGGGTAAGGGGTTTTTCGCAATAGACATGTTTGCCCATTTTGAGGGCCATCAAAGTAATATAAGCATGGGTATGATCGGGCGTAGAGCAGACGATGGCGTCTAGATCTTTGGATTCCTCCATCATTTTTCTGAAATCATCGTATTGAGCAAGGCGTTTTCTTTTTCCTTTGCCCTCGTAAAAATCTTCAATCATTTCCGCCGTCGGTCCTCTTCCAGCTTCTGACCGGTAATAAAAATCAGCCAAGTTCCAATAGTAAGCCGGATCTGCAATGGCCGAAATATCGACATCTGCCATCTTCAGAAATTCTTGAACGTTCTGTTTGCCCTTTCCTCCAGCTCCTATAAAGCCAAGATTCACCCTGTCGCTCGGAGCGGTGAAGCCCGGACCTCCCAAGACATGTCTTGGCACGATCATGATGCCTGCACTGCTAAGTACGGTTGCTTTGACAAAATCCCTTCTTGAGAATGTGGTGCTTTTCTTTTTCATGGTTCTGTATGAGTTGTTTTTGGTGCCAAGGTCAGGTATATGTTGCGTATCGGGCCGTGTATGCACTATTCAGAAATATTGGGTGTAGGTTTACTATTCGTTTAATTTGATTTTTAAATCCATTTGCCCATGCAACTTTCTGATGACTTCAATTTCGTCATTCTTTATCAGTTGATAAAGAAATAATGTGTTTACCAACTCTGCAACCTAATAGATTACAATCGATTTTGTCAAAGTTTTTTTCACTTATCACATTTTGTGCAATTTCTCTACAGGCTGTCTTAACTATTCCATACATAGTACTTGTCAGCTTGAGTTTCCGACCAAGTTTGTGCAGTGTAATCCCAAACATCCAAAAGGTCATCACTAGCTTCTTGCCTCAATCGGAGTTTATCCATTCCTTCTTTTTTCGGATTTGAGCTTTGCAAAATGCTCCTCAAAATTAAAATCTTCTACTTTAGGAGTATTCAGGTCATCTTGAATTGCATTTTTAAGGGCTAATTGCCTTACTTTCTTCGTCTTCCAAAGGTCGAAGTCCAGCTCTGATTATCTCACTCACATTTTTGTATCGTCCGTTAAATTAGTGTCGGAACGAATTGGTCGAAATCATTTCCAAGTGATATGGATTTGTTTTTGCTTTTTTGTAATCTCTGTTTAAAAGTACCCAAATATGGTAAAACGTCTTAGACTTGTTCGGTTTTAGGATTAATTCTATCAAGATTGTATCAACCTATTTCAGGACTTGATCGGCTATTGATGAGTGCGTTAGGAGCTTATATGTCCAACTCCAGTTTGCTGTGCTCATCTTTACGGTCCATGCTTGAATAATTAAGCTTATTTTTATAGAGGGTCGTTTAATTTGTACTTGGAGTAGTTTTTCAAGCGGATTATTTTTCCATTTCACCAACTAAACAGCTGGTAAGTTAAAACTAAAACACGAACCTTCACCATATACGCTCTTTGCTTGAATCGCTCCGCCGTGTAGCTCCACAATACGTTTGCAGATCGAAAGACCAAGTCCATTACTATGTTCGGATCCAGTAGGTAATGTGCGAGTTTTTTGAAATGCGGTGAAGAGTTTATCCATATCGGCTTCTCGAATGCCTTGGCCCTTATCAAAAATTTTGAAGTGTAGCTCACCTTCCATCAATTCGACTGCTAGTCTTACGGTTGTTTCTTTATGCGAAAACTTTAAAGCATTTCCCAATAGATTATCTAGAACCTGTTCGATTCGCTGAGGGTCGAAATCCCATGAATCCGTTCCCCCATATTGCAATTCAAGGTGAATACCCTTCTTCTCTGCTGACCGTCGGTTCAAGCGGACTACTTTATCTAAAAATTCCTTTAATTGAACAACTTTGTATTCCAAAACAAGCTGTCCGGTCTCTATTGCAGAAACATCTAATAGATCATCGATCAGGAGCAAGGCTTTCTCAGCTACTTCCTCAATCAAACCAAGAAACTCTATTTGAGTCTCAGTATCATTTAAGTTTTCGCTGATCACGTCACGACACATTATGATGGTTCCAAGTGGACCTCTAAGGTCGTGAGCTACCATGCCTATCATATGATCTTTCTCCTTGTTTAGCTTGGTCAATTCAACCGTGCGGGCTGCTACTCGCTTTTCTAGATCTTGATTTGCGTCCTTCAACTGATCGACAAGCTCTTTATTACGGACGATTAAGTTGTGCCGGCCAAACGCTTCACGCACTATTGTATCTAGCTCGGTGGGATCCCAAGGTTTGGTTATATATCGAAAAATATTCCCATCATTGATTGCTTCAATAACCGCCTGGATATCGGCATATCCAGTCAATAACAGGCGTGTTGCGTCGGGATATTCGTGTTTTATCTGATCAAAAAAGGCTGCACCACTCATACCTGGCATCCTCTGGTCGGAAATAATAACCTGGATTGGATGCTCTTTCATCACTTCCAAACCTTCTTGCGCACTGTTGGCGATGTGGACTTGATAATTTTTACGAAACTGCCTTCTCAACGAACTGAGTATCGAAGGTTCATCGTCGATCACCAATAGATTGTGGTCTTGATCAATAGCTAGATCGATTACAGAACTGTCCTCTTTCATAAGATTAGTTGTTTTTTGGTAGAATGATAGTGAAAGTAGTGCCTTTGCCAACTTCGCTATCAACTGTAATTTTCCCTTTGTGTCCGTCTGTAATTATTTTATAGGCGATAGACAATCCCAAGCCTGTTCCTTCACCTACCGGCTTTGTTGTGAAAAAAGGGTTGAAGATTTTCTTTTGAGTAGCTTCATCCATTCCAGGCCCATTATCAGTAAACGCTAGAGTCATAACGTCCTTATTTTCAGTCCCCTTAATTTCGAGATGGCCGTCTTTTGTAGCTGCTTGAGCTGCATTCATGATCAGATTCAAGAAAACTTGGTTCAATTCTGACGGCTTACATTTAATCGGAGAAAGATCATTAAGCTGACAGTCTATCGTCAACTGGCTCTTAGCTGCCGCGCCTGCGATTTCCAGAGTACTTTCGATACACTCTTTTATGGATGTTACTTTTTCGTCCGCTTCATCTAGTCTGGAGAAATTACGCAGGCTAGCAACAATCCCTTTGACTCTCTTCAATCCATCGACTGAGCTATCGATCAAGTCGGGTAGGTCTTCAGAGATATAGTCCACATCTGCCTTTTTGCTCAGTTTCTTAGCCGTAGCTATCAAATCCTCATTTCCGGAAATCGTGACAGCTGCGTTTAGCTGTTCATATGCTCCCTTTAAATCATTTGTCATCTGCTTCAGAGCGTGCATATTGCTGGCAATAAAAGCTACAGGATTATTTATTTCATGTGCCACCCCTGCCACCATTTGCCCCAGCGCATTCATTTTTTCAGAATGAATCAGCATTGCTTGCGTTTCTCGGAGCATGATCAGCGTCTCTTCAAGCTCAATCTGTTTGACAGCTGTCTCTCGTCGCGCTTCTTCACGGTCCGTTACATCGTTTTGGACCCCAACAAAATGAGTTAATTCACCCTCTTGGTTTCGAATCGGAGAAATGATTAATTCATTCCAGAAAAAGGCACCGTCCTTTCGGTAGTTTTTCAAAAGCACTTGACAGTGGCTACCTGAGGTAAGTGCCTCTCGAATAATATATCTAGCTTCTTGATCACGATCTTTACCCTGTAGAAATCGGCAATTCTTGCCCACAACCTCCTCTTCTAAATAACCACTCATTTCGCAAAATGCGCGATTGACATAAATTAGCGGCATGTCAGATCTACGTGCATCCGATATTGAGATACCGCAACTCGTAGATTCCATTGCTGCATCATGAAGTGCCAGTTCATCTCGGATAAGGTCAAAAGCATGTGATTTAGGCTTATTCATAACTAGATTCTCAAGGGAAAAAGGAAGGAGAATTAAGGGCCGTATTGAAAGTGTAATGATTAAAGGTAGCAAAACATAATTGCCTGCCAACCATTGCTTGAAATAGAGAGTTTTGAATGTTGATGTATCTAATTATCCAGCAAAGCCTAATTATTTGTTATCTATTTAAATTTAGAGTAGAACCAATTTGGCTATGTCAAATCAGACAAAATTGCTTGCGATGTGAATTTCCCAGGATTATTTTTTTGTTTAGAAGATCTCTGAATCAGTCATATACCAACAAAATTATGGGTAATGTAGTCACTTGGGTTTTTCTTAAAACCTGAATGTAAGAAGGAGCTAAAAAGTAATTTGAATTATAAGGTAAATTTACCTGCAAGCGTAAATCTTTAGGACTAATATCGCTTTCATCAAGTTTTTATGATGACGTAGAATATTCGGCAAAAGTCCAACCTTTCAGCCTCCCAACCTCCTTACAACCAGCCCTAAACCAAACTCCCAATTACCTCCGGGAAATAGCGATGCTCGAGTTCAAGCACTTTGGTAGCTATCGTCTCGGATGTGTCGTCTGACTTGATTGAGGTGGCAGCCTGGAAAATGATTTTTCCTTCATCGTAATGCTCGTTGACCAAGTGAATCGTGATGCCTGTCTCGGTGTCGCCCGCTGCCTTGACAGCTTCATGCACATGACTTCCATACATTCCTTTTCCTCCGTATTTGGGGAGTAAAGCAGGATGGATATTCACCATGTGATCTGGAAAAGCTCGAATCAACTCTAGCGGAATCTTCAGTAGAAACCCTGCCAAAATCACCCAATCGATTTTTTCTACCTGAAACTTCTTCAATAATTCCCCTGCTTCCATTTCCTTTCGGTTAAAAGTAAAAGTCGGAACCTCAAATTTCTTTGCGCGCTCAAGTACAAAAGCATCTGCTTTGTTTGAGGCTACCAAAGCGATTTCTGCCTTGTCTGAATCTTGGAAATATTCCATGATTTTTTCGGCATTGGAGCCGCTACCGGAAGCAAGGATGGCGAGACGTTTCAAATCTTGGTGGTTTCAATTCGAGTTCAAAAATAGGTCAATCCTGAACAATACAGTAATATTTGTGCTCTTTTTGAAATGGGCTTGTGCTGATTGGCGAATAAAAGTAGTTCTAGTGGTACCACGACAAGTGAAAATAATTCTCTCGGCGACGCAATAACGATGTTGAGAAGGAGATTTTAAATATCAGTTCATATCTCCTATTTCCTTTTATTCTAGATTCTATTTTTGACTATCCGCTACTTTGCCAGTAGGCAAAAAAGACAAGAATATAATTGGCAACAAATTGATATTTGGGCGTTTCGGTCTTCCCTACCTACGGCAGGCAGGCGTCTTCCCTACCTACGGCAGGCAGGCGTCT
>Ga0136587_1000574_pt1 | contig 10105 bp, 10 predicted proteins | sample AntRauMFilla1563_FD_101386 | JGI IMG/M metagenome (GOLD analysis project Ga0136587, IMG submission 101386) | Saline lake microbial communities from Rauer Islands, Antarctica - Metagenome Filla 1 #563 | ecosystem: Environmental > Aquatic > Non-marine Saline and Alkaline > Saline | place... | reverse complement strand
TTACAGAATTCACTTTACGGAATTCGCTCTGCAGAATTAACTTTGCAGAATTCACTTTACAGATTTCACCTTACAGAGTTCACTTTCCAGAATCCACTTTACAGAAGTCGCTTTGCAGAATTCACTTTGCAGAATTCACTTTACGGATTTCACTTTACGTACATCCACGACAGGATTTACTTATGGCGAAAATAACATGGGTGATGTTGTACAAATGATTACTCAGAATTCACTTTACACGCATGATAAGCAGTCCGAATTGACATTAATGTATGTATAGTGAATTCTGTAAAGTCCAGAACTCACTTGGCTTACAGTCAGAATTCACTTTATACGCATGATAAGCAGTCCGAAGTTCTGTCAGTTCTGTAAAGTCACTTTACACTCATGATAAGTAGTCAGAATTCACTTTACAGAAATTCACTTTATACGCATGATGAGCAGTCCGAAATCACTTTACAGAATTCACTATACATATTCACTTTACAGAACTCACTTGGCTTACATTCATGACAGGATTCTCCTGTCATGAATGTATGTATAGTGAATTCTGTAAAGTGAATTCTGACTACTTATCATGAGTGTAAAGTGAATTTCTGTAAAGTGAATTCTGACTACTTATCAGGAGTGTAAAGTGACTTTACAGAATTCACTATTCATACATTCATGATAGGATTTACTCATGGTGAAAACACCATGAGTGATGTTGTACTGATGAGTAAGGTGAATTCTGACGTGCATATTAAGACGCACACCATATGAATACTCCCAATATGAATACACACACACCATATGAATACACACTCATGGTGCAAACGCCATGAGTGATGTTGTACAGATGAGTAAAGTGAATTCTAACGTGCAGGTCAAGACGCACACCATATGAATGCTCGCAGTATGAATACACACATACACCATATGAGTACACACTCATGGTGCAAACACCATTAGTGATGTTGTACTGATGAGTCACTGGTGAGTCAGGTGAATTCTGACGTGTCAACACACACACCTGTGTGTGTGTGTGTGTGTTGACGTGTATATTAACACACACACCATATGAATACACACACACCATATGAGTACACACTCGTACCCACTCTCCGCATCCGTATGAACACGCACACACAGATGAGTAATCTGAATTCTGACGTGTATATCAACACGCACACCCACTCAATATCAATTCTCACACACAGTCATTGCACGCGTGTGAATGAGTCATGTCACGAACACATAATCATCTCTCTCACACACACCATCATCTCTCTCACACTCGTCATCATTTCTCTCTTCAGCTCTCTTTCGGACATAATCATCTCTCTCTCTCATCATCATCATTTCTCTCACACACATACTCATCTCTCTCTCTCTCGCCATTTCTCTCACCCACACCATCATCTCTCTCTCACACATCATCATCTATCTCTCTAGCTCTCTCTCTGACATAATCATCTCTCTCTCTCTCATCATCATCTTTCTCACACACATAATCATCTCTCTCTCTCTCACCATCATCTCTCTCACACACATCATCATTTCTCTCTCTAGCTCTCTCTCTGACATAAGTCTCGCTCTCTCCCATCATCATCTCTCTCACACACATTATCCTCTCTCTCTCTCCCGTCATCATCTCTCTCACGCACACCATCATCTCTCTCACGCACATCATCCTCTGTCTCTCTAGCTCTCTCTTTGACATAAGTCTCTCTCTCTCCCATCATCATCTCTCTCACACACACCATCATCTCTCTCACACACATCATCATCTCTCTCTCTAGCTCTCTCTCTGACATAAGTCTCTCTCTCTCTCTCTCATCATCATCTCTCTCACACACATAATCATCTCTCTCTCTCCCATCATCATCTCTTGCACACACATAATTATGTCTCTCTCTCTCATCATCATCTCTCTCTCACACACAGTCATCTCTCTTTCTCGCATTATCACCTCTCACACACACATCATCACCACTCTCTTACCCATATGAGCTAATGCCCTGATGTTTTGTGCGCAAAAGAGACCTATACATCCGCAACAGAGCACTATATATCCGCAAAAGAGTCCTTTGTATCCGCAAAAGAGCCCTATTGATCTACAAAAGAGCCCTGCATATCAACAGAAGTGTCCTATTCATCCACAAAGGAGCCCTATATATCCGCAAAAGAGCCCTGTACATCCGCAAAAGAGCGAGCTAATGCACATGGTGTGTAGCTGCACCTTTACGCCGGACTCGCAAAAAAGACCCATGACTCATCAGACTCACGATTCATGAGTCATGACTCATGAACCATGACTCATGACTCATGACTCATGCGCTGACGTGCAGATGCATGTTTACGCTGAACTCACAGAAATGACCCAGTCTCATCAGCTCACGATTCACGATCCATGATTGATTGATGTTGCTTGTATTGCTTCATAAGAAAGAGTCTAGTAGCTTTGCGGGAAGCTCTATTTGCTCAAGTCTTTAATGACTTATCAGACTCAGAATCCATGATCCATGATTGATTGATGTTGCTTTTATTACTGCGTGACTCCATAAGAAATGGTACAGTAGCTTTGCTGGAAGCTCTATTCGCTCAAATCTTTGATGACTGATCAGACTTTTTTTTGCATGTATATGTAGGTATGTGTATGTACATAACGAATTATGATCCATGATCCATCACTCATGACTCATCACAAATGACTCATGCGCTCATGTGCAGGTGCACATTTACGCCAGACTCGGAAGAAGACTCATTCAACGTCGACGGGGAAATCGGAAAAGCTGCGCAAACTCATATTACCGTGCTGCCTTCGGCAGTTTCGGTTTTTTTCGCGCTTCCCTGAATAAAAGACTCAAGACGCATGATTCGTGACTCATGATTCTGTCACTCGTGACGTGTATTAGCGTGCTGAACACACATGAATCGTATCACCATGTGAATGAAATAACCCATGACTCATGACTCGTCCTGTCTCCGTTTGTCCCGCTCTTGCTTGACGCATCTAAATAAAAGAATCATGCCCGATGAGTCATGCATGTGTACATATTTACATATTCATTTCGACATGCGTACGTCCTGTGTTGCAGCGTGCGTCCTGTGTTGCAGTGTGTCGGTGGTGTAGTGTGATGCAGTGTAATGTAGTGTGTTGCATTTGCAGTGTATATTACACATACCTATATCAAGACGACATGTATATATTTACGTATTTATTTCGAAATGCGTATGTCACGGTTCTCGGCGCATTAAAATGATGCCAAAGGCCTTGTGACTGCTTCCCACTCCAGGGGGTGTCTCCTAAGGTGCGCAATCCTACATCATAAGTCTGTACGAGTATGTAATAAAAACATGTTTCTCTGCGGATGTCGTGTTGCGTGTGCTTGTTTAAGTGTGGCATACATGTGCGTGGCATTGCTCATAATGTGTGTTCTGTGACGCATTCTGATGATCATAGTACTGTTTTGATTCAGCCCGTTCCCGGAAAAATGAGACCCAAAATCGTGTTGCTTTGTTTTATTGACCCGAGGGTGAGAAAATTTGAAAACGAGGCCTCCAGTTGTCCTGGGATCTTTGTCAGTACTCTTCGGTCATTGGAATTCAAAACGGAATCATAAAAGTTTTGAATCGATGCCGGTGGAGCACCTTACAATTCGGGTTTATCTCCTCTTCTTCTATAAGGGTCTGATTACGCTACTCCTTTTCCTCTCTAAGGACCTGGTCACGCTATTGATTAGCTAGAATATAGATGAAGTTGACTTTATACTTTGTCAAATCTGAGAATCACCATGTATACATTTCTAAACGCACAATCCTATCGATTTACACCAACCATATTTCGGCAAGTCGTTGCTTTTTTAGCGGGCTGCGCGATGCAGCGCGGTGAAGTCGTTTCCTGCCGTCCGCCCTCCCATCGCCTGCTTTTTAAAGATCAAAAATTGTCGTGGAAATGGAGTTGTGGTGATGATTATTGTGATTTTGCCCCCCGCATTCTTTTCATACTACATTATTTTGTGTCTGTGTAGTGTCCAGGATGTACACACGTGATTTTTTTAAGGAATGAGTGCAAAGAACCTCCAAGATGGAGTCTGCTTTTGGGTCAGTGGGCCTGGGCCAGATTGTCCCTTCCAAGGGAGATCTAACACAGGAATCTACGTTAAGAGTCAGGGATATATCTATATATAGAGAGAGAACACATATATATGAGAGGATAGACAGATATATAGACAGAGTCAATCTTCTTTCATCGTACTTCAATAATGTCTTGATTGCTTGCCTCCCTTTTTGTGAGACACATATATATATATACAGAAAGGGCACATATGTATAGAGCAAGGACACATCTACGGAGGGAGTCACGCTGCCTCTACATTAAAAACATATATACATAGAGCACAGACAGATGAATACAGAGAGAGCCGTGACCTCCCTTGTCCCTCGCTGCTACTGCCTTGCTTGTATCCCTACATATACACCACATATCTTAGGGCGAGGACACATAAAAGAATAAAATCATCTCTCGTCATGAAACCCTTGCACCTTCATGATTCCTCAATATCGGTTTAATAAAACAAAGCAACACACACATTCCTCTCCAAGTTTATATCCGAGTCCATGCATGATGGGTTTTAAGAAATGGTATGTCTCGTCTCGCAATTCCATATTTACACAACCATAAGCAAAAATACCTTCTGAGTTTTCTCCCACTTGGTCGGTGAAAACAGGTGGGTGAAAATCAGTAGGTGAAAACAAGTGGGTGAAAATTAGTGGGTTGAATCAGGTAGGTGAAAATTGGTGGGTGAAAACAGGTGGGTGAAAATAGGTGGGTGAAAACAGGCAGGTGAAAATTGTTGGTTGAAAACTGATGAGTCCAAACGATCGGGTGAATTTAGTGGGTGATTTGCTTCGCTTTTTTCCTTGGCTAACCAGGCGATATCATCTTCGGTGTAATTATCGAGGGTAAACACTCAATTTCGAAACGTTCTCTTGCAGTTCTCTGCCTTGGACATTCTGTTTTAAATATCTCGGAAGTGGTGGGAATAATACTCCATATACCTATATGTGTTTTCGCACGTGAATTTTATTTCGCATCTCATTCGCCGCCATTGTGTGGGTGGAAAAAGTTGAGTGGAAAAAGGTGAGTGAAAATTGGTGGGTGAAAACAGGTAGGTGCAAACAGGTGGGTGAAATCAAACAGATGAATTTGAGTGGTTGCTTTAGCGTGTATGGGAACGAATGTCGGTAAAAGTGGTGGGTGAAAAGTGGTGGGTGAAAATTGATTTAGATGTCTCTGCTTTTTTTATCTTTACATGTCTCTGATTTTTGTTTTCCCCCTTCTTAGGATGAAGACCCACCAGTCTAGCCAATTTCCTAAAATTGTCTTCCATTGAGGAGTCGCTTGGTGAAAATTGGTTTCTGTGACGTAGCGGGTGAAAGGAAGCAGTGGGTGGAAATGACGTGTAAGCGAACACAGACAACACTAATCATAACACAAGACACGTGCAAGTAGATGAGTCTGCAAGTAGGTGAAATCTACAACTTCCGTAGGTGAAATCTGAAGAGATGTGAAACGGGAAAGTGGGTGAAAATGACAATTTTGAAAAAGGAAGTGAAATGACAAATCCACCCACCCAGGCCTCCAAAATATATTCACCCACCTTCAACAAAAATTAAACAAATTCACCCACATTTTCATAACGTCGACGAATTTACACACTACTCATCCTGTTTTCACCCAGCCCTGAGGGTGTTTTTGCTGATGCATACAAAAAGGGGGGGAAAAAAAAAGAGGGGAAACACGAATAATTCGGAGCAAGCTGTTGCGGTTCTGTCTCAAGATTTTGAGGTTCGTGGACAAACCAGAATTCTGCGATGACAGTTGGTTGAGGTTGTCAGGGAGCGTAGTACAAGGCAGACAGGTCAATGAAGCCAGAAATTAATTAGGAATGCCAAAGTTCTGATTATGCGTGTACCTGACCTGTGTGTGAAACTCCTGGAGGTGTTGCACATATCAAATGCACAGGGTCGATCAGTGGACTTGTCTGTGACGATCGCAACGTGCCGAAGGAGGATGGTAGACCTCATCTCAACTCCTGGTCGTATGGCAGAAGCACTATATTGCTCATAATATCATACTAATGCAATCACAGCGTTTGACGATCGTTCATGCTGCCTAATTTACCCAGCGGTGACAAACACACAACTGTATGGACTCGCTGCAGGCGGGTCGTGAGGTGGTATGCGTGCGATGCACTAGTACCCTGCAAGCTCCACGATGGTACACTGTGCCCAGGATCAAGGTTGGGAAGGCAGCCTGCACCTCGTTCCAAGCCTCTCCCCATCATGAGCTGAGATCACCACCCACGCCATCACCAGCGCAGTAGTAGAGCGTTAGGAAGAGAGCACAAAGACACCCTACTCGCTAGATATTAATCTGATCACCACGCGACTGAGCAAGCCACTAAATGGTGTGCGGTGAACAGGTTCCCCAACTGCCTGTTCGATTCTGCTGAACGCACGTCAGGGTATGCAGCGCCGCGCCGCGCTCGGGTCGACTGTAAGCACACCTAGAAATAAACGGACGCCCTGCGACTGGCGCACACAGTCTGAAGACAATTTGTGTGTCTCTTAAATTAGGGGTTATAATTTCGATTGCCACCTAAATAATATATGTATTTTCCCCTGTTTTGTTGGACTCGGATTTAAAGGCGTTAAACTTTTATTGTGTGCCCTTACGTGCACCGTCTTTGGTAAACACAAAGTAGATATACTCTGTCGTGGTAGTCTGAAAAAAAACATGTTCGGTCTGACAGTATGTGAAATCTTATATAGTAGTTCTCTAATCTAAATCCAGTGGAAATGGGGCTTTGTCATTAAGTGTCTCTACTCCCACTTCTGAGCGACAATATTTTATTCTCGTCTAAGGTAGCATCGGAGCATACCTTCTATAAGAGTGTTGACCTGCACTGTGGCAAGCGCCCGCTGCGTGTGTAGTGAGCTCGAATACTAATGCGCTCCGCTCCGTGTGGGAATGGAGCGTCTTCTGATAACAACAAACGCTAAATCTGATTAGCTTAAACCCACGACCAATTCTTTGAGTTATCTGTGTCTGAAACTGATTCCTTCACAAGTTTGTACCAGTAAACCTCAATTCAAGTAACTTGAACCTCAGACATTGTGACAAACTGTGAGAGGAGTTCTCCTCTTACGCCGGCACCCTCCGCGCCAGTTTTGTGTTTTCATGCCCTTGCCTTTCAATCTCTGTTTACCCTAGCTTGAAGCCTGTGTGAAGCTCTTCTTATTGCCAAAGGACTATTGATGGCTTTACAAGTATTTTGATCAACTTTTTGTATATAAAAGGGCTGTATCTCGAGCAACATGCAACGGTTCGTCCCCTTGATATCCCACCTTGGGTATCACTTTCAATCAAGACCATCGCAGCTTGCTCTGGATAATCATATCATCATTTAGTTTATGAAGAGAGAGTGTTTCTCTAACATATCTCGTGAAACCCTATTATGTGTTTGTGTGCGTATGTACGCGCACGTGTGTTAACGTGCCTGTGTACAAGATGTTGTAATGAGAGGCAGGAGGAGCATAGAGGGAGCGTGTCATTGCAGTGTGTTGCAATGTGTTGCAGTGTGTTGCAGTGTGTTGCAGCGTTGCAGTGTGTCGCAATGAGTTGTGTTGCAGGGTCTTGCAGTGTGTTGTTGGTATTGCAGTGTGTTGTGTTACAGATTGTTACAATAAGCTATGAGTTACCGTGCATTGCAGTGCGTTGCAGTTTGTTATGTTGCAGTGTATTGCAGCGAGCCATGCGTTGCAATTTGTTGCAGTGTGGGAGGCCCGGGGCAATAAACCACCTGTCAACCCCCACTCGGCCCAGAGGCCCAAAGTTCTTTCTGCAGTCATACTCGAGCGCTGGCCGCACGCTTCCCACATATAGATCACGTTTGGATTACTGCCAACCAATTGGTTCGTTTCCACAGGAACGAATTCGATGAAATGCATTGTAAACTGGATTCCGCTGAGAATCCGCGTTCGTTCGATAAATACCCAACCCTACCTTAACCCATGCACACGGCTCTTTTTGCTTGTAAAACAATACAGGGCTCATAATATAAGGCTGTTGTGCGCAATTAAATTAGGGTTTAACATAAACTTACTTCTCAAATCATATTACGCTCCGTATTCATTTTGTCAGCATAAACCAGCACCAGACACACATGCACACAGATCAAGGTTGAGTCTGTGCAACATATTGATACGTATATGAATATGTATGTATACGTGTGTTTGTGTACGTGTGTGTGCGTGTGTATTCGTGTGTGTGTTCTCGTCTAAATATATCATAAACATATATATACAGAACGTAGATATTTTAGAATTCAAACGGTCAACAGACAGGGGTACGTAGAGGTGAAAGAAGCAGAAACACCTAAGCAGAACCAAAGCATCATTGATGCACTCAGGGCACCTGCCTCGACGTGGGTATTTGAGCAGATATATTTTGTAGCATGCAACTGCGATCTGTTATAGAAAGCAGCTTCTACACCAAACTCAAAAAGCTTGATGTACAACAAAGGAAGAAATACACACTCTTCGCCGATCACGTGACACAGGTATGTGAAGCGCACGATTGGATCATTCTGTCCTTCCTCCAGCAGGTACGAGGACTTGCAGGACTAAACACAGATGGATCGGAGGGTAACATTGGGCACAATATAAACGTGTAAAGTAAGGAGCAACACTCACGCACTGTGACCACCCAAGTATTGTGGAATCAGGGTGGCAGACAGCAAAGCAAACAACTGCAACACTTCGACACACTGCAACATACTGCAACACACTGCAACACACTGCAACACACTGCAACACACTGCAACACACTGCAACACACTGCAACACAGCAAGCGCTGCGTGCACAGCCAAGTGCCGCATATGCAGTGACCTTGCCATCGGTGTTGCGGAGGGGGTAATTGAAAAAGGCCGCGAAGTAGTGTTGGAGGGCGAATTTCTATTTGCGGCATGTCTCAAGACCGAACGTACCGTGACTCCCTTTCCCAACACACTGCAACACGCACCGCAACACACTGCCGCGCACTGCATCACACTTGTGCACTGTAAAAACACCGCAACACACTACAACACGCTGCAACACACTTGTGGCATGCCTCAAGACCGAACGTACTGTGACTCCCTTTCCCAACACACTGCAACACGCACCGCAACACACTGCCGCGCACTGCATCACACTGCAACACACTGCAACACACTTGCGGCATGTCTCAAGATCGAACGTACCGTGGCTCCCGTGTTCCATCTGTGTTGCAGTGTGTTGCAGTGTTTTGGCAGTGTAATGCAGTGCATTGCAGTGTGTTGCGCAGTGTGTTGCGCAGTGTGTTGCACTGCGTCACAGTGAGGAAAGTGTCTCCACCGCACTGCACCTCACTGCAACACACTGCAACACACTGCAACACACCGCAACACACTGCAACACGCTGCAACGCAGGTACCGTGACTCCCTTCCCCCACGCGTCGGACGGGTGTATGGACGTGTTCGTGATCCAAGCACAGAACCACTTCTCTCTTGCCTCGCTCTATGCCACCGTGGACCCCAGAGGGAGTCATCTCAAAGACAAGCGATTCCATTTTTACAAAGCCGTTGAGTACGTGACTCCTCCTATTTTTTTCCACAGAACAACTTCTCTCTTGCCTCTCTCTAAGACGATGGGGTGGCTACGATTAGGAGACACCTTAAAAATCTTAGGTCTCTTTTGTAAAAGAGCCCTATAAAAGAGACCATATTCAGCAAAAGAGACCTATGATTGGAAGGAGCCTACTAATCGTAGCCACCCCATACTTGTCACTTGCCCGTCTCCCCTTCTCATTTGCCTTTCTCTATGCAACTCTGCAATCTATACAGTACAATTAGGTCAGTGCTGTCGACAAGAGGAGTAGTACGACAGCACTGACCTAATCCGCATAATCAACATAATCTGCACATCGTGCTGTTGCAGTGTGTTGCAGTGTGTTGCAGTGTGTTGCAGTGTGTTGCAGTGTGTTGCAGTGTGTTGCAGTGTGTTGCAGTGTGTTGCAGTGTGTTGCAGTGTGTTGC
>Ga0136587_1000564_pt1 | contig 10246 bp, 5 predicted proteins | sample AntRauMFilla1563_FD_101386 | JGI IMG/M metagenome (GOLD analysis project Ga0136587, IMG submission 101386) | Saline lake microbial communities from Rauer Islands, Antarctica - Metagenome Filla 1 #563 | ecosystem: Environmental > Aquatic > Non-marine Saline and Alkaline > Saline | place... | reverse complement strand
GCATGCATGACTATATAGACTATAGACTAGCCCGTTTGCCTGTCCATTTGCCTGTACGGGGCTACGCAATCCGTCGACCAAGCACGCAGGGTCTGTGGAATCTGGAAAACGACCGGCGGAACTTAAAAGAGAGAGAAAAGAGAACAACACCAGCCTATAGTCGAACATCCTGGATCGTCACGAGACAATTTACAAACAAGAAAAATACAAACAAGCTTTTCGGATCCCCACAGCAAAAACATATAACAACACACCAAAACAACATACCAACACAAGTGGAGACCGTGTTTTCCACATGCGCAAATCGGCAGGATACACAACTCTTGCGTGTGTGGTATTCACAATTTGTATCCGGCACACGCGAGCTTGTGATGCCGGTTCCTCTGGGCAACCCGGTGCATGTACCGAATGCGTGGCAGGCAAATACAAGTTTGAGTCAGGGGATGCTGCGTGTACCGACTGTCCCGCAAAAAGAACGTCCAACCAGGGCGCTACAAGCGCCATGCAGTGTTTTTGCACGGTGCAAGCTCCTGTTGCGGTCTCGCCAACGCTGGCCTCGCTCCGAGGCCATGTGTCTGACGATATACTAGACACATGGGCTTCATACGGTGTGCAAGAGTGGGTGTCAGGGGGGTTGGGTCTGGACTGCCACCAAACATGTATGGAGAAAAATCTGACATGTGGTGAGTCTCTGGATTTGACTGTGTTTCGACTTTTTCATTATACACAGATGACCACAATCAAGCCAATCATTACAGACGGCTCAAAGTGCGTGGAAATTCTACCATTAAGTGACGCGAAGGCTCCGTATACACAACACACCAGTTGCTTTCATCCTGTTATCGACGAAGTCGACACAGTGTTTACGTGCGCTGCAAATCAATCCGATGTCAAGCGAATCTGCCCTTGTGTCACAGACCCGCAACGCGCGGCGTTGGTATGCCATGAATACTGCCTTGCGGGGTTCTACGGAGCTGGTGGAGTGGCCCCCTGCACAGCATGCCCCCCAGACAGGACGTCGCAGCCGGGTGCAACAGAGTGCGTGTGCCCTGTGGGACTCCCACTTGCATCAGGACAAACATTGAGCACCCTCAGAGGCCACGTGCGCGACAACATTTTAGACGTGTGGGCAGCTTACGGTGTGCAAGAGTGGGTACAGGGTGAACTTGGGCAAGGCTGTACCCAGGCGTGTAGTGCGCAAAACCTCGTATGTCGCAATTCGTGGCCCCTCGATGTGTTCCGCCTGTTCCAGCTCACGCAGATGGAGGCAATCCGACCAATCCTTGCAGATGGCACGCTCTGTGTGTCGACAGTACCGTTTCCGAATAACGTGATGGTTCCTTATTCAGCAAATGGAGGTTGCTATTTTCCTTCGATCAATCAGATAACAAAAGTGTTTACATGTGCTGCCAGTGGATCCATCAACGAGCGAATCTGTCCTTGCGCCAGAGACCCGCAGCAGCGGGCGCCTACATGCCAGATATTATGCGCAGCTGGGTCGTGGAGTGCAGACGGGTTTCAGCCTTGCTCGGACTGTCCCACAAACAGAACGTCTCCAGTGGGCGCGACAGACGTCACCCAGTGTGTGTGTGTAAATGGGACATACCTCGAAGAAGACACCTCCTCACCTGCTCCAGTGTCGTTTCCCACCCTCCGGGGCCACGGGCTCGACGACACGCTCGACACATGGGAAGCACATGGTTTTCACGCGTGGGTCATGGGCACTCTTGGCGACGACTGCAGCGCAACGTGTATCAACGAGGACATGACGTGTAATACAGCGCTGGACAAGGCAATCATCGCAGAGGTGCAACTGGATGAGATGCAAACAATCATACCGCTGATTACGACACCTGTGGTGTCGTGTGGCACAACAATAGCATTCCCAGGTGACCTAAAGACACCTTACATGACATATGGGATGTGTCTATTTGGACATTCACCACCAGCACCCGCGGGCATGTTCTCGTGCACGGCACAAACCGATGTTACCACGCGAATGTGTCCCTGTAGCCGCGGGGGCATGGCAGCGCTGCCGGTGCAGTCCCTCCAGTGCCTACCCTGTCCCACAGTGCAAACGCTTGGCGATGTCACGCCTACGGGATGCCCTCTTCCAGAGCATTGCCCTGAAAATACCACCAAGAATGGGTCGCAGGGCTTTTGTGCATGCAGCACCGGATTTGGTCGCACCACCACGGCATGCGCCCAGTGTGTCGCTGGGAAGTACAAAAACACTGTGGGGGATACACCTTGCTCTGACTGTGCTGCTGGATTTTATTCAGGCGTGCTGGCTGCTGCTACCTCCAACGTGTGTGTGGCCTGTGCGCAAAATACATATTCGAACAAAACGGGGGCCACGACAGCCAGTGTATGCAACAGCTGTCCATATAATTCCTCATCCTTGCAGGGTAGTTCTGCTCTTTCCCATTGTGTGTGTGACGCACCTTTTGTCAAACATGCTGACGGGACTTGCGAATATTGTCCGATGGATACGTTTTATGCGAATATCCCGGCAACCTGCACCAATTGCCAGGCAAATGCACAGGCGCCAATTGGCAGCAACACATCGCTCGACTGTATCTGTAATGCTGGCTACAATAGGCAAAACGGGCAACTGTGCACCACGTGTTCCATCGGGAAATACAAGAGTTTTGCAGGGACGTCCCCGTGACCACCCTCGAACGGTTCCGCAGGAAAGGCTTTTTTACGACTGGTAGGGGGCATTTTATCGCTCGACTGTATCTGTCATGCTGGCTACAAGAGGCAAAACGGGCAGCAGTGCACCACTTATCCCGCCTGTTGGAATGAAAAAGTGTTCATGTCTCACGTCTTCATTTCTGGGCTTCATAAGCGTCTAGGTATCGACAGTCTCGTCATGAGGCTCGACGAGAACATTTGCCAGATGATTATTCGGATCTATTTGCAACGAGATGTGTACGATGACATAATCGAGACCGGTGCTCCGATTTCTCCCGTTGCTATCATCGCCCCAGCTTCCATCGACACCACCCTATAATTTTTTGACTAGAATATTTACTCACATTCACACGGTCTGGCCACCGTGTGTGTGTGTGTGTATGTGTGTTCTGGTTTGAGAGGGAAGGGGGCAGTTGTGGGAAGTGGGATGTGTTCTAGTCTATATCTTGTTTTGTGTCCTGGGTTGTGTCCTAGTCTATATCCTTGTTTACGTCTTAGTCTATATATTTGTTTATATCCTAGTCTATATCCTGGGTTGTGTCCTTGTCTATATCCTGGTTTGTGTCCTATTCTATATCCTGGGTTGTGTCCTTGTCCATATCCTGGTTTATGTCCTAGTCTATATCCTGCTTTGTGTCCTTGTCTGTATCCTGGTATGTGTCCTAGCTTATATCTTTGTTTATGTCCTAGTTTATATCTTTGTTTATGTCCTTGTCTATATCCTGGTTTGTGTCCAATTCTATATCCTGGTCTATGTCCTGGTCTATGTCCTGGTCTATGTCCTGGGATGTGTCCTGGGATGTGTCCTGGGATGTGCCTTCACATCAATCCCCGTGTATCCAGACGTGCATATATAATATACACGCAAAGCAGCGAAGAAGCAGGGTGGCTGCACTTCCCAAAGCCCTGAATGTGAACTAGGAGATACGAGTCTCCAAGACGAATATTATTGGGAAATAATAAATCGACCAAGTGTCACGTTACAGGCAACTCTTCTTGTCGATTCTACAACATTTCAAAAACCACTCTCGCTCCATTGAATGTGCATAAAAATCCGTATGTCAACTGTTCAAGACAGAAAACACGTTTGCCGCCATACAACCTCTTCATCTGCGCCCCGTGTATAACCAGGGGGGTTCCCAACCCGGACACATCGTTGCGCTACTTTTCCAAGTCTAGTCGCCCAAACGGGTACAAATGTTTCGTCATTTATTTTCAATTAATACGTCTTCTGTACAGACAGATACTTAGACGAGAAAGTACTGAATTTTATTATATTGATTGCGCACGCTGACCGGGTGTCTTCAAACACCAAGTTCTCTGTATCGATACAGACGTTTGTTGGGTTTTGTTTGAAATAGTATGAATTGTGGATTATGTAGACAGGAGTATCTGAATGAGAATATATCACATTCAATGACATGGAGTGCGCATGCAATCGGGGGAGTTAACACCCGAGTTCACGCCTTCGGCTGTATCTACGAGATTAATTGTCTCCATCGCCAGACAGCAAGTGTTGACCACGACGATGGTGGTGTTTGTAGTATACAGCTAGTCTGTCTCGTATATATCCAATCGAAGCGCTGTCGGGCCCTTCGTGATTGCAAATGAATACACACTGACGTTGACATGCATAGGTCTTATGTTTACAGGCGACCATTGCCAAACTCGCTGTGACGCATTTTGGACAGCGTTATCGCCTACGAGCCTTAAAATGACAGGATTCAACCGTGAAATACCGTTGCCGTGTATAAGAACTTTATCGGCCACCGTCCAATTTCCCCCGCTCTTTAAAAGCGTGCGCACAGTGTAAGGGGTTGCTCTTTGTAACATAAACGTTACATTCAGAGTTTCGCCATTCTCAAGTTGTACCGTCTCATATGACAACGTGCACATCTGGAGTGATATCGCGGTACTCTCTCCCAGAGGTCCTGTCATTCCTGTGGGACATACAAACAAACAATATGCGGTGTCTGACAATATATAACCAAGATTGCAGGTGCATGCTGTGTTCCCCTCCACAGACATTGAATTGAGAGGACACGACTGACAGACATTCGACGCTGCTCCAACAATCACAGAAAATTCGTTTTGTGGACATTTTGTACATGAGACGGTGTTCGTGTCGTTTCGATATTTCCCCGCAACACAGTCCACACATGTCTGGTTTCCGCTACCCCCTGTTGTTCCCAAGTCGCAGGTGCAGACATCCATGATGGAACCATTCATGTTCAAAGACTTTCCAACCCAACACTCGCTGCACAGTGCCGATCCAGATTGCGACTTGTATTTGCCATGACCACAGAGTGTGCAGATCCCGTCTTCGTCAGGTCCTGTGGAGCCAGCCTCACATAACACCAAACATTGTCCACTTTCAGACAATATATAACCAGGATTACAGGTGCATGCGATACTCCCCTCGCTGGACATTGCATTGACAGGGCACGCCTGGCAGACATCCGACTTTGCCCCAACAATCGCAGAAAATTCGTTTTGTGAACAGTTTGTGCATAAGACGATGCTGGCGTCATTTCGATATTTTCCTGCAACACAATCCATACATGTTTGATTTCCGCTACCCCCCGTTGTCCCCAGGTCGCAAGTGCAAACATCCATGATGGAACCATTCACGTTCGAAGACTTTCCAACCCAACACTCACTGCACAGTGCCGATCCGGATTCCGACTTGTATTTGCCATAATCACACAGTGTGCAGATTTCGTTGTCGTCAGGTCCCGTTGAACCCGCTTCACATACGACCAGGCATTGTCCACTTTCAGAAAACACACGACCAATACCACAGATGCATTCTGTGCTTCCCTCTCCAGATGTTGCATGTTCGGGACATGCCTCGCAGACATTCGACGTTGCCCCGACAGTGGCAGAAAACTCGTTGCGCGTGCAGTTTGTACATGAGATGATGTTTGTGTTTGTTCGATATTTCCCAGCGGCACAATCAATGCATGTCTGATTTCCATACCCCCCTGTTGTCCCTGGATTGCATGTGCAAACATCAATGGTGGAGCCTGTCACATTCGAGGATTTTCCTACCCAACACTCATGACACAAACTCGGTCCGGATTCCGACTTGTACTTGCCATGTTCACACGGCGTGCAAACCCCCGCTTCATTTTGTCCTGTCGAGCCAGCATCACATATTAATAAGCACTGTCCGCTGTCCGAAGCTATGTAACCAACATCACATTCGCATGTCGTGCTTCCCTCTCCAGATATTGCATTTACAGGACATGGCTGACAGAAATTCGACGTTGCCCCGACTACCGCAGAAAACTCGTTTTCCGAACAGTTTGTACATGAGATGATGCTTGTATCCGTCCGATATTTTCCAGCGGCACAATCAACACATGTCTGATTTCCACCCCCTCCTGTTGTCCCTGGGTTGCAGGTGCACACATCCATGGTGGAACCTGTCACATTCGAGGATTTTCCTACCCAACACTCATCGCACAGGCCCGGTCCAGATTCTGACTTGTATTTGCCATGCTCACAAAGCCTGCAAACATTTGCTTCGTTTTGTCCGGTCCAGCCAGCATCGCATATTATTGAGCACTGTCCGCTGTCAGAAACTATGTAACCGACATCACACTTGCATACCGTACTTCCCTCACTCGAGGATGCATGGGCTGGACACGATCTACAGACATTCGACACTGCACCGACAATCGCGGAAAACTCGTTGTGCGAACAGTTTATACATGGTACGACATTGGTGTTCATCCTATATTTTCCAGCAGCACACTTTGTACACGATTGATTCCCCTCACCTCCCGTGGTTCCCAGGTTGCATGTGCACTCATCCTCTGTGGAGCCAAACACATTCGAGGATTTCCCAACCCAACACTCGGTGCACAAGGCCGACCCGGCTTGCGATTTGTATTTGCCATGTTCACAGAGTGTGCAGATTCCGTCTTCGTCAGGTCCTGTCGAGCCAGAGTCGCAGAATAACAAACACGCTCCATCGGGAGAAACCACATACCCCGTATCACAGATGCACGCCGTGCTTCCCTCTCCGGACACTGCATTATCAGGACACGACTGACAGACATTCGACGCTGCTGCAACAGTCGTGGAGAACTCGTTTTCTGAACAGTTTGTACACGTCATGACGTTATGATCAGCCCTATATTTTCCCGCAGCACAGTCTGTACAAGATTGATTTCCATGCTCTCCCGTTGTTCCCAGGTTGCAGGTGCACACATCCGTAGTGGATCCATGCACTGTAGAGGTTTTTCCTGGCCAACATTCGCTGCATGGCGCCGACCCAGTATCCGATTTGAATTTGCCAATATCGCACTGGGTACAGACATCACCATTGTCGGGCCCCGTAGAGCCAGGATTGCAAATACACACATCCACACTGAATTGTGCTAGAGTCTTTCCAGTGTCACAACTGGTACATGCAACCGTCCCAGGTATCGTCTTGTATTTTCCAACAGCACACTCATAACAATAAGTACCAGCTCCATTGGGGCCAGTCGTGCCAGCATTACATTCACACACATTTGTACTTGATCCTGTCACTGCAGAGAATTTTCCGGTAGCACAGTCATCACATGGAGCTGATCCCGAACTTGTCTTATAGGTACCAACGTCACATGCCGAACACATTCCAATTCCGTTGTCACCAGTCGATCCAGCATTGCAGGTACAAAAGTTGTAATTTGGCCCTTTTGTGGAATATTTCCCAAACGGACAATTGATGCACGGCTCGCCCCCAGGATTGGGTTGGTATTGTCCATCTTCACAATGACGACAAGCCCCATCCCCGTTTCTTCCCGAATATCCAGCATTACAAACGCAAAACTCGATCGAAGATGCGGCCAGTACCGACGAATACTTGTGTACTCCACACGAATTGCATAGCCCTTGTCCCGTAGACTCTTTATAATACCCATTATTACAAGCGGAACACGAACCCGATATTTCTTCGTATCCCACTTTACAAATACAGTCTTCTTCTGCCGTAGTACCGGGCAATGACAAGGTGTTCTGTGGGCAATCGATGCACCTAGTTGCCGCAATTGCTCCTTCGGAGTCCAAGTAAGTACCAGATGGACACTCTGTGCATGCCCCGTTATGAATCCCAGATTTGAATTTCCCTTGGGGACATTTGGAACAAGGTATGTCTGCCCCACCTCCTGTCCACCCAGCATTACAATAACAATCACTAACTGCACTACTACCTGCAGCCGATGTTTTATCTGACAGACAATCATAGCACTGATTCTCTTGTTGGTATATGGAGTGCGAATATTTTCCAATCGGGCATATCTCACAAAGACTGTCTGTGCCTGTGCGATAACCATCGTTGCACATACAATCATTCAAATTAAAACTGCCACTCGCGGAGTTGGAATTTTGTGGACATTCAATGCATCCAGTCCTTGTACTTGAAGTATAATGATTCGCCTCACAAGTCTTGCACTCTACCGCCCCTAAGTGATCGGAGTATTCGTTCTGGACACACTGTAAACATGATGTCGCAGAGTCTGCATAGAATCCATACTTACAAATACAGTCTGATTTACTCGTGCTACCCTTGTATGATGCACGAGTAAATGCACAATCTTCGCATTGATTGGCATCGTCTGCCCCCGTCGTTTCCAAATACGTGTGCGCTGGACATTCTGTACACTGCGAACTTCCGGCAGAATTCGAATATTTCCCCTTTTCACATGGTGTACACGGAGAAGACACGCCGGCTGTATTTGTATATTTTCCTGCCTCACATAGTATACAGGAAATTAAGCCGGGTTCTTCGGCATGTTTACCAGCGGGACACAAGGGACACGATTCTAAATTAAACGATTCTTGTGAAGTGCCAATTGGACAGGGGACACACACGTGATTGCTTGGTTCTACGTATGGTATCGTTATGTCGGTTTTTGCATATAGCGAGTAACCAAAACACGTAGAAGAGCCTCCATAATTAGCTGATGTAACAATTGACCCGATTAGAGCTGTATACGTGGGATTAATCTGCCAGGAAGTTTTAGCGACAGGATAATTGTCAAGCACAGCAATCGGAGCTGCGTAACAGTCTTCCCTCGGGCCAGTTCCTGTAAGAAAAGGCCCCACTCTCTCACTCCCGAGTTCGATGTACTCAATATATTTAAGGCTACTCCACCAATCTGTGCGATATATACTAATCGTAATACGCGCCCCGTTGAGATCTGGATATTCGGGTGCTCCTATCCTAATGGAGCCAACAGAAGCTGTCGTATCAAAGGTATAACTCGTAGTCGTATACGAATAAATAACAAACGTTGGCGAAAATCCTGGTTTGCATTTACAGTCCATAATGTCATCACTATTCGCAGCCGAATCTGATTCGCTAGGACACTGTAAACACTCATTACCCCACTTGTAGTGCCCTTGCTCGCATTGCGAGCACACCCCAAAGTCGAGTCGGGAACATATCACAAAAAATAACAGCGAATAGAATGAATAGAATTTCATTGTGCCCCAACTCTGATTGTACAAATTAATCGCCACCTATATACAATAATCCACTCGATTCGATTACTGGAATAACAGCGGACTTGTCTTTGTCAAAAATCAAGTATATGCTCAAGTTCCATATGAATCCCGGAAAATTAAAAAAAATACACGTAGATCTCTTCTACAATGCACTATTGTTTTGGTATATTAATATATGTGTTAACAGCCACTCAGTGTAAAAACTTGGTAGCTCTTGTTCTCTTCTACACACGGGAAATCCACTTTTCCCAGCTGACACCGGTAGTATAATTGCAAAGACAGTATACCCACCCACTGTATCTGTAATGCTGGCTACAAGAGGCAAAACGGGCAGCAGTGCACCACTTATCCCATCGGGAAATACAAGAGTTTTGCAGGCACGTCCCCGTGACCACCCTCGAACGGTTCCTCAGGAAGGGCCTTTTTACGGCTGCCGGGGGGCATTTCCGGGCACAGTCATGGCAAAGAAGAGAGTGGAATTCTCAAAGTCAGGGGTTGTTTGGGGGTGATGGCAATCTCACACTCGTACCCAACAAATGTTTGGCATTGGTTTATTCACTAACACGAACAAGAGTAAACGGAACACACAATGCGTTTTTTGAGTACAGGGTGCATGGCATGGCATCAGCACCGCACCGCATTCAAATCGAGCTTATACGCCTTTTTTACATTCCAGCGCCAGTGTTTGCACGAGCAACTTCATCCAGACAATTTTTGTGCTGTCGTTTTTTGCCTCGGCAAGAGCGATCGAGATGTCATGTACCATGATGATTTTATTAAGACACTTTTCTCGGGGGATGATACAAGATCGCAAGTGCCTTTCAATGTCCCGATTGGTTGCAGGCACATTGTCTGCCTCGGCTTGATTTTTTGGATCGCCATTTTGTCGTTCAATGAGGTTGCACATAAAAGACTTGATTTCTTGCACCATATGAGGGGTAGTTGTGTTTTCACACAACTTGGCAATGTATTCTGTCAGCACTCTGTTATCACCTACACTTAGTTTGCTACACACAACACAGTTGGACAGTGCGCTCCCAATCTCATC
>Ga0136587_1000561_pt1 | contig 10291 bp, 5 predicted proteins | sample AntRauMFilla1563_FD_101386 | JGI IMG/M metagenome (GOLD analysis project Ga0136587, IMG submission 101386) | Saline lake microbial communities from Rauer Islands, Antarctica - Metagenome Filla 1 #563 | ecosystem: Environmental > Aquatic > Non-marine Saline and Alkaline > Saline | place... | reverse complement strand
AGCCTTACATCTTGATCTATGACAAGAAGATCTCTTCAATGAAAGAATTGCTTCCAGTTCTAGAGCCAGTAGCTCAGTCAGGCAAAGGATTGGTAATCATATCTGAAGATGTAGATGGTGAAGCTCTAGCTACACTGGTAGTGAACAAAATCAGAGGTGCTCTGAAAGTTGCTGCTGTTAAAGCTCCAGGTTTCGGTGACAGAAGAAAAGCAATGTTGGAAGACATCGCTATCCTGACCGGAGGAACAGTGATCTCCGAGGAAAGAGGTTTCAAATTAGAAAACGCAACTATCGACATGCTTGGTAGAGCGGAGAAAATCAATATTGATAAGGACAACTCTACTATCGTGAATGGCGCTGGAGATTCGGGTGCAATCAAAGGCCGAGTGGCTGAGATCAAAGCCCAGATTGACAAGACGACTTCTGATTACGACAGAGAAAAACTTCAGGAAAGACTTGCTAAGCTTTCCGGTGGAGTAGCAATCCTATACATCGGTGCTGCCACTGAGGTGGAGATGAAAGAAAAGAAAGATCGAGTAGATGACGCATTGCATGCTACAAGAGCAGCTGTACAAGAAGGAGTAGTAGTAGGTGGTGGAGTAGCTTTTATTAGAGCGGCAGAAGCACTTAACGATCTTAGAGGTCTTAATGAAGATGAAGATACAGGTATCAACATTATCAGACAGGCTATCGAGTCTCCTTTGAGAACTATTGTTTCTAATGCTGGCGGCGAACCATCTGTAGTAGTGAATAAAATCAAAGAAAATGAAGGTAATTATGGTTACAATGCTAGAACAGATATTTACGAAGATCTATTCGCAGCAGGTGTAATCGATCCTACTAAAGTAACTCGTTTGGCACTGGAGAATGCTGCTTCAATAGCTGCGTTGCTCTTGACTACCGAATGTGTAGTAGCTGATAAGAAAGAAGATTCTGCTGGAATGCCTCCAATGGGCGGCGGTGGAATGGGTGGAATGATGTAATTCCCACCTAGTTAAATTAAAAGGAGACTCCCAGAGTCTCCTTTTTTATTTTCCCTCTACTAGTTTTCAATTTAAGCTAAAACAAAAAAGCATAATAAATTTTTCAATTCAATAGGGAAAAATTGTACTTTGCTGAGGTATTAAAAATTTTAGTGAAATTTTAGTTCTGTAGATGATTCAATTTGATGCCATTTTTCTTGTGGATGATGATCCTATCAATAACCTTATTAATAAGAGGCTACTGGGGAAATTCGGAATTTATGAAAACATACGTGAGTTTCTTGATGCCGAAGACGCATTGATTGCTTTGAGTAAACTCCCTGAAAATCAAACAGTGATTATTTTTTTAGACCTGAACATGCCGGTACTGAATGGTTGGGAATTCTTAGATAAGTACATGCATCTCTGCCAAGATCGAAGAGACAAGATTGTAATTCTTTCAAGTTCAATTGATTTTTTGGATCGCGAAAAAGCTGACCTGTATGAGCTGGTTTCGGGTTTTTTGGAAAAGCCATTGACAATGGATAAGATTTATTCTACATTTCAGAGTTAGATTTTCATTAACTAGTAATGTCGATGTGATGCTCTCAAATAATTCCAACTTTTATTAAAACATACTGTGGTTGTTCATTAGAATCAATCAATTTTTTTGATCGTTCAAAATCTCTAAATATGAATGTAAAGATTTACTGGACTATTCCCAATAGTAGCTTAGTTACTTTGTGCTTTATAATACATTTAATTATATATAAAATCCAATTAAGTACACTTAACAATTTTTATTTCTTTACATTTTTAGAATTTTCAATTAATTGGGATTACGTGATTGAGTAGGCCCCAAATAGTTCAATACCTTGCTTTTCTAATACGGAAAAAATTTAAATGACTGTTTTACAGATAAATATAATAATTTTCGATTGGATAAAATAAAGCTAAAATATTTTCTAACACGTTGTATTTTATATTCATTTTTTGACATTACATTTACGTTAATTCATACCAATATCATAATTGAAAAAAATTCTTTTATTAGGACTCTTGATTTTTCTCCAGAAAGTCTGTTTTGGGCAGACATGGGTCGGTGTGACAAGCTCTAATTGGAATACGGCTTCCAACTGGAGTCCTGCCACGGTCCCAGTAGCAACAAGTAGTGTGGTAATAAATAATGCAGCAGCACCTAATCAGCCTGTTTTGTTCGCAAATACAACGATTAGAAACCTGAATATAAGTGCAGGTCTACTTACCTTAAATGGTTTGACCCTTACCATAACTACAAACGGAGTCTTAACAGGGGGAAGTATAGAAAATGGTACTTTAAGTGTTTTTGATTTCTTATCACTCGAAAACATGATTTTTAATGGCACAATGACTTTGATCAAAACCGGATCTAATAATGATGATACTGGGGGTGGAAACACATATAACGGACCTACAACTATAAGAAACAATGATAATAGCAGATGGAGACATGCCACTATATCTGGCGATACCTTCAATTCCACAGTCACTTTTATAAAAAATTCAACTGGAAATTTAGAAGTTGCTTTCAACGGTACCAATACATTTAATGGTCAAGTCACAATCAATAATTTGAATGTAAATGGAACGTTGAGTATTGGATTAGGTGGAGGCAACAGCACTCTTAATGTAGGCGGCTTGGTCACATCGAGCTTTGCTATTGGCAATTTAGATATTCGGAATTTTACTCAGATCGCAAACACTCCTAATGGAATTTTCAGCCCATCTATTTTTACAATAGGTAATTCGACTTTGCTTGGAAGTTTTAGCGTAACTGCAGCTAATGGGATCACCGTCTTGGGAAATAATCGCTTTTGTACAGGCACTGGATCTGTATGTACTTTTGTGAAAAATGGCGGTGGCAATAGCGATTGGATAGGAGGCAATACATTTGGAACCGTATCGATCACAAACAACGATATCAACTCAAGATTTAGATTAGCTAATTCGGGAGGGGGTGATACATTTAATTCTACTTCAACTTTCACAAATAGTGGTACACAATTTTTAGAAATAGCACGCACAGGTACGAATACTTTTGCAAACTCCATTACGATTAACAATAACAATCCTGGCGGCGAAGTGACGTTTGGAGCAGGTGGAGGCATATCAACCTTGACAGCAGGTGGAGTGATAACAACAGGATTCTCAGTAGGCAATATTCTTTCCTTCAATAATTTCACACAGATTCAGAATTCTCCGAATAGTAATTTTGGGGTGACAACTTTTACCTCTACCAATTCTTCTTTTCAGGGTGCTTTTGGGGTAAATGCTACTACTATCAACTTTACCCAAGCAAATACTTTTGCTCGAAACGGTACCTTTACAGCAGCAAATATCAATCAGACTTTAGCGGGGAGCTCTTTTGCGACCGCTGGAGGTAGTGTCACCTTTACTAAAACTGGAGGTGGAACAAATCAATGGTATGGAGGGAATACTTTTGGGGTCGCTTCATTCATAAATAACTCCAATTCATTGTTTCGGCTTGCTGGAAATGTAGGTGACACCTTTAATTTCACAAGTACTTTTACCAATACGGGAACAAACTTTTTAGGAATCGCATTTGGAGGAACTAATACCTTTGCTCAACAAATCACAATCAATAATTCAAATGCAGGTGGTGAAATTCGATTTGGGGAAGGCGGAGGAAATTCAAATTTATCTACGGGAGGAGTAGTGACTTCAGGATTCTCAGTTGGCAATATTCTAGAATTCAATAATTTCACACAGTCTCAAAATGCAGCAAATGGAAATTTTGGAGTAACCACTTTCACATCAATTAATTCATCTTTCCAAGGTGATTTTGGAGTTACGGCAACAACAATCAACTTTACCCAAGCAAATACTTTTGCCCGAAACGGTACATTTACAGCAGCAAATATCAACATCCCAAATGGTGGGAATTCCTTTGCTACATTAGGTGGAACTGCCAATTTTACGAAAACTGGAGGAATTGCTAACAATTGGTTTGGAGGAAATACTTTTGGTACTTCAACTATCACAAACAGTTCAACCTCCACGTTAAGACTTGCGAATACTAACGGTGATACTTTTAGTGGGGACATAACTTTCGTAAAATCAGGTTCCGGTAATCTTGAACCAGCTTATAATGGTACCAATAACTTTAGCGGAAATATCTCTACTGTAGGAAGCAATGCCTCGCTTACATTCGGTGCCTTAAACGGCATCGTTCAAATAAACGGTTCCGGCGCCCAATCCTTATCCGGAGCTGCAGCTAACTCGCCTATCTTCAGAAGAATGGTACTAGACAATTCAGGTACTTTTGCTTTAAATGTTCCGCTCCAAATCTCAATGAGCAGCACATTTACGAATGGAATATTGACCAGTTCTGCTGTAAACTCTCTGACCTTCATCGATAATGCCACTACCACGGGAGCTTCAAATGCCAGCTATGTTGCAGGACCGGTGATAAAAATCGGTAACGACAATTTCGAATTCCCGATTGGAAAAAGTGGATACTTTGCCCCTTCCACGATTGGAGCAGGAGGAGTAACTTCTGACTCCTATAATTCCGAATATTTCTTCATAGCACCTCATGCCATCCCTACCGATACAGTAGGTAAAGATCCAACTATCGGACTGATGAATAGATCTGAGCATTGGAGTGTCAACCGCGCAGGAGGATCTACTGCTCGATCCTTGGCCTTGAGATACAATTTCGGCCGAACTACGCCTATAATCGATCATTCTGAGTTAATCATGATCTATTGGGATGGCGGTGTCTGGCGAGATGTTGGAGGTAGCGTTTCAGGAAATGCCGTAACCGGTCTAGTAACTAGAGGATCTAATGCTTCTTCCGGGCTTTTCTCCATTGCCAGTTCATTCCGGATTTTGCCAATTGAGCTACTGGAATTTAAAGCGGAACAAATAAATCAGAAAAATATCAAGGTTAAATGGATTACCGCAACCGAAAAAAATAATGCCTTTTTCACGCTTGAGAGATCATTGGATGGCAAAGTATGGCAAAGTGTTGCCCTTATTCCTGGTGCTGGTGATTCACAAGAGCAAATCAGCTATGAGTTTATTGATACGGATGTCCGCTACGGCCGACAGTTTTACAGGCTAACTCAAACAGACTTTGACGGTCAATCCGAAACATTCCAAGTAATCGGAATTAGCCTCGTTCAGGAGCGCAGTTCTTACCCAGTATATTCTATTTATCCAAACCCAAGTGTAGGGAAATTTATACTTCAGGGTGAAAATATGAACCTGGATGAAACCTCACTAGAAATCTATGATTTAAACGGAAATCTAATACTAAGTAATTTTGAAATGAGGAATAAAAGACAGGAATTTGACTTTTCGGCTATGCCGAAAGGCATTTACTTAGTTAAGCTGTTCTCGCTCAATGGCTTGGTGACTAAAAAACTTATTATCCATTAACTGTTAATCACCGGATTCAATCGTACCCAGATCTCTCGCATTAGTAACAACGGAACCGGTAGATTATCTGGGGAAGCACCCATCCGGACGATCACCAGACCTTTAGAGGGCACTATCATCAAGAACTGTCCGTTTTTGCCCATAGCCTGATACATATCAGCCGGGGCCTGAGGAACCATCATTCCCGGAAAAACGGTTTGGCTCTGCGGAAGCATATAGGAAGATGTCCCATTCAGCCAAGTCAAATATCCATAGGCTCGATTGATGTCAGTCGAACTTTCCGATAGCTCATCAAAATACTTGGTAGACCAGATTTTTTTGCCATTCCAGTTTCCTCTTGCTTGAAGAAGAAGACCGAATCGAGCAAAAGACCGAGCATTACTGAAAAACACGTTATTGAAGCCTGTCTTTTGCCAAAAACCTGACATCCCGATCTTTTTACCAATCTGAGCTTCAAAATAGCTCTGATAACTTTTCCCCGAGGCACTTTCTACCACCTTTTCCAACAAAGTGTACGGTGCATTGTGATAGCTCCATCGATCTCCGGGATCAGCCAGGTAGGTCAAATTTGCAGACGTGGTATTGTCCAAGTCACCATTTTGATCATTGAGTCCGGTGGTCATACTCAATTGATGAACAATCCGGATCTCCCGCTCCTGATTATCAGCCATATCAGTCCAGCCTTTTCCCAAATAATCCTGAGTACGATCACTGATTTTTAACAATTTTTGTTCTTCTGCAATTCCCAATAAAGTTGCAGTAAGCGTCTTACCGGCAGATGCCCAATACCAAAATGAATCCCGATTCATCTCCCCTAGCCCGGTCAGATTTTCTCCCCAATATTCCTCCACGACCAACTTGCCATCTTTCAAAATAATAAAAGCTCTGGTATCCTGCGTCGGTAGCCAGGCTAGTAACTCAGCAAGTTTCACCTCATCCCAACCCAGTCCGTTGACAGATTGAGTTTCCCATGTCTCTGACTCATTTGGGGGAAAGTATATTGCTTGATCAGTTGGTTTTTGAGCCTCGGCACATGAAACAACCAGAAATGCCCAACTGGATAAACTTAGAATTTTGAGTTTCTGGGTCATTGACATGATATAGGTAATCCAGTTGGGACTTTTCATATTATTTTCTAAGGGTATCCTGTATGAATTTCTTCAGATCCTCCCGATACAATTTCGCAGAAGGTAAATGAGTATACATCATGTGACCTGCCTCATAGTAAGTCATGATGATTCGATCACTGGCTGATTTTGGCAAATTCAGATGTGCAATCGAATGCTCCACTCCATAGAATACCGTGGCCAAATCATAGTATCCGTTCATGATCAGAATCTTCACATTTGGATCCTTCGAGAGGGCTTGCTCCATATCGGGCAAGGTAGTCACCGAAGCATCCGCGCCCCAAGAATCAGTCCCTTGATGCTTCCAATCCCATTTGAAGCCTTCTTTGCTGTAAGCCGAAGTAGAATAATTCAAGTCTTTACTCACTTTCAGGTCCTCGTGAAAATAATCCAAAAATCCCATCGTGTAAGCAGAGGAAATCGCATCTGACTGTGGATCTGTAAATGAATCCATGGACATAGGGTCTAAATTAATCCCTTTGTAGCGCGAGTCCAATCGCCCAACAGTCATCCCTTCTTCGCGAAGTAGCTCTTGGAAATATTCTCCTGCTTTCAGCTTCAAATCAGCACGCAGCCAGATTTTAGCCTCTATTCCGGTATAGTTTTGAAGTTTCTGTGCAACCGCAGCCTTTTCAGAATCAGAGATTTTATTGCCTTTGAAAAGCGCCGGCGCATACTCCTGCTCGGTGAATTGGCGAATTTCTTCTACGAAGGTCGGTAGATCAGCTCCTTTATCAGCCACTCGATCATGATACCAAGAAGTGGCAGCCATGGTCGGAAAGTATACGATATAAGAGATGTCCTCATTTGGAGCAAAGAAAAGCGTACGCAAGTCAAATACCGCTGACACCATGATGACTCCGTTGAGTGCATAGCCCTTATCCAAAAGATAACTCATCACACCTGCATTTCGGAAGGTCCCGTAGCTTTCTCCCAAGATGTATTTCGGAGAATTCAATCGGCCATGCTCTTTCAGGAACTGCATAATAAACAAACTTACACTTCTGATATCCTGATCCACGCCCCAGAAATCTTTCCCGGTAGCATCACCGATAGGCACACTCAAACCTGTCCCAACAGGATCCATCATCACTACATCTGCTACGTCCAGGATCGAAAACTCATTATTAACCAACTCATAGGGAGCGGCTTGATTGTAGTTGGGATCATCGACCACAATTCGCTTTGGACCCATGATCCCCATGTGAAGCCAGTAAGAGGAGGATCCAGGACCACCGTTGAAAGAAAAAATGATAGGCCTGTTTTTCTCAGGATTTTCTTTGAAGTAAGCCGTGAAGCCAAACAAGGCAATCGGCTTGTTATTCTCATCTTTCAACTCCATCGTCCCGGCCTTTGCATTGAGATTGATCATTTTCCCATCGATCGTTACAGACTGCTCAGATTCAAAAACCTGAGCTTTGGGATGCTCCTTAGGGATATCAACAGCTTCTTTTTGCTGCGCAAAGCTTAGGGTAGAAATTAAGAAAGCAATGAATAAGAATTTGAATTTCATAGTGATTTAGAATTAGAAAGTAGAAAAGGGCTTAAATTAAGAACTGACACAGATAGGACTATTTCTTAAATACCTTCCCCTCCTTCATTACAAAAACGACATTTTTCATTACTGAAATATCTGAAATAGGATCTCCGTTTACCGCTACGATATCGGCAATTTTCCCAGCTTCGACTTGACCAAGTTTGTCCTCGATTCCCATAAAAATCGCATTTTGGTAAGTGGCAGATTGTAATGCCTCAATGTTGGGCATACCAGCTTCAGTCATATAGATAAATTCTCTGTAATTATCTCCATGTGGATAAACACCCGCATCGGTACCGAAGGCTATCTTCACTCCGCTTTTGTAAGCTTTGCCAAAAGTACTTTGACTCTGAGCTCCGATTCTTCTTGCCTTCTCGGCTACTACTTCAGGATAATAACCGGGCACATCAGCAAGCTGGGCGGCTGTCATTCCAGCGGTAATTGTTGGTACTAAATAAGTCCCTTTCTCTACCATCAACTTCATGGTGGCCTCACTCATCAACGTACCATGCTCTATCGAATGTACTCCTGCCAGTACCGCACGCTGCATTCCTTCATCACCATGCGCATGAGCTGCGACATGCATTCCGAAATCCTTAGCCGTCTGAACGACTGCATCCAATTCGTCTTGCTGGAACTGTGGAGCAGAGCCATCCCTAGCCACCGATAGTACACCGCCTGTAGCGGTCACTTTGATGACATCCGAACCGTATTTTACAGCCTGCCTCACAGCCTTTCTAGCTTCAAAAGGACCATTAATCACTCCTTGATCCGGACCTGGATCGCCCATCAGGCTTCTTCTAACACCGTTGGTCGGATCGGCATGACCACCTGTGGGAGCGATTGCTTTTCCTGCGGTATAGATCCGAGGACCAACTACTTTTCCGGCCGCAATTGCATTTCTCAGAGCGATATTTACGCCAGATCCACCTAAGTCTCTCACGGTTGTAAATCCTGCCATCAGTGTTTTTTCGGCAAATGCCAATGACTTAAATGCAATATCTGCTTCATTTTCTCTAAATCCGTCTACGTAACGAGTTGGGCTGGTCTCGCTCTCGATATGAACGTGCATGTCCATTAAGCCTGGCATGACAGTGGTACTCTTCAAATCGATGGCTTGGTCGCTTGATCCCGGATTTTGGTAGCCAGGGGCGACCGAAAGAATCAAATTTCCTTCCACGACTATGGTTTGTTCTGTTAGCATTTTGCCAGCTTTGGCATCGAAGAGTTTACCGGCATGGATGTACGTTTTTTGGGCAAAAACACTAAAAGAAAGCAATAGTGCTGCCCCTGAAAGTAAAATTTTTCTCATCTGAATAAGGATAGGTTGGTCAAGCAGGAAGTTAACCATTTTGTATAGAACCAAGGCAACCGCGTCATCGGCTTTGGGTGATAGCACTGCTATAAAATTTGAAAAGCCGATATTATTCGGCATTCTACATTTACTTTTACTTTGTGCCCTTTGCGCCACCTTCGTGACCTTTGCGGTAAAAGAGCTACAGACCATAAGCATCTATGGTGCTGATTCGAAGTTCAGCATTGGCAGTTCTAGATTCGATATTCATCATTCGGTGTTCTACATTTATTTTAACTTTATACCCTTTGTGCCTTTTGCCTAACCTTCGCGACCTTTGCGGTTAAAAAAAACTATATTCAAAACCTTGGAGGCCTGTAAGTTTTATCTTAAAATCAGTCGGTGATAGAGACCTCAAAGATTAGGTATGGCCATTTTCAAATTTCTCACTTTAGACTTCTGACTTTCATGTCTATTTGGTTGAAAAAAGACCCCAAAGATTAGCTGTAACTCTAATAATACATCTCCGTACTCCCGCATCTGACGTTTGCTTCCTGAAGGTAATTGTAGGCGGGAGGGGGAATCATGTGGGTTTTTAAAACCATGGGTTGCACCCATGGCTGTTACCGGACGCGCCTTCAGCGCTGTTGCCGAATGAATCTTTGCGCTATCTCCGCGACCTTTGTGGTAAAAGAGCTACAGACCAGAAGCATCTATGGTGCTGGTTTCAGAGATTAAGATTGGGCACTTCTAGATTCGATATTCATCATTCGGTGTTCTACATTTATTTTTACTTTGTGCCCTTTGCCCTACCTCCGCGACCTTTGTGGTAAAACAATTTTACGATTGAAAAAACATTCTCAAACCGTTTTGGCGAACCGTCTTTCTCTCGATTGACACCAATCCGGCCAAAACCCGGAAATATTTT
>Ga0136587_1000558_pt1 | contig 10318 bp, 11 predicted proteins | sample AntRauMFilla1563_FD_101386 | JGI IMG/M metagenome (GOLD analysis project Ga0136587, IMG submission 101386) | Saline lake microbial communities from Rauer Islands, Antarctica - Metagenome Filla 1 #563 | ecosystem: Environmental > Aquatic > Non-marine Saline and Alkaline > Saline | place... | reverse complement strand
CGATGCGCAATTCGGGCGCCGATCACCTATGGGCATCCAAAAGCAAAGGGCCTTCAAACATCGCCCCACGCGCCAAAACAGGGGCTTCATGAATAATTGCGGCTAAGATCTATCCAACCCTGATGAATGGATCCGGGACGGGTGAGAAGACGGGGCTTTTCAGAAATGCTCAAGGCTGCTGTGGCGCTCGAGGCTCTGCGCAGTGACAGATGGTGCAGGAAATCGCAGGAAAGCCTTGGTTGACGCTGCGCTGGTGAGTCCGCGGGAACAGCAGGCACCCGGCGCTCACATCTGGCGCTGGACTCAGCCGATGCGTGCCTGCGACAGCAGGGGCACCACCGTCACGCCCACCAGCCCGATCAGTACCGCCACCGTCATGAAGGCCGCACTCAGCCCGAACCCTTCGGAGATCAATCCCATCATCGGCGGCCCGATGAAAAACGCGCCGTACCCCATAACCGACACCCTGCTGATCACCGCCAGCCGCAGCTCGGGTCCCGCCGCACGTGCAGCCAGCGCCAGCGTCAGCGGCGCCAGCACCGACACGCCCAGACCCGCGATTGCAAAGGCCAGCAGCGCCACGCCGACAGACGGGGCCAGTGCCGCCCCGGCGAGGCCTGCTGCCGTCACCAGACAGGCGATGATCATCAGCCGCCCCTGAGAGATGAACTGCGCCGCCGCATGCCCAGAAAGCCGCCCCACGCCCATCATCAGGCCCAAAAGCGCCGGCCCCAGCGCGCCTTGCTGCGGTGTCCCGCCCAGACCCCGCTCCAGATGCAGCGCTGACCAGCCTTCGGCGGCGGCCTCCGTCAGGAAGGCAAAGAACACCAGCGCGCCGGCCAGCCAGACCAGGCGGGCGGGTATGCCGACGGCGATGACAGGTTCGGCATCCACGCCGCTTCCGGGCACTGCGGCAGCCCGCCCGACCGACATCCATGCAAGTGCTGCAAACAGCGCCAGAGTGCCGCCGAAGATCTCCGTTGGCGTCCAGCCCGCGCCGCGCAGTGCGCCCACGGCCAGCGCTGCACCCGCATAGGCAAAGGAATAGAGACCGTGATTGAGGTTCATCAGCGCGCGGCCCGTGCGGGCCTCCGCCTCCGCGACCTGTGCATTTGCCAGCACGTCGATCACCCCCGAGCCTGCCGCCATCAGCAGCATCATCCCGGCCAGTAGCCACAGCACCGGTGCCGCCCCCGCCCCAACCAGAGCGAGGCCAATCGCACAGATCGCCAGCGGCACGGCAAGGCGACCCGCGCGTGCCTGCGCCATCGGCGCCAGCCACATCGCCGCCACCGCACCCAGCGATGACACCAGCACGGCCATTCCCCAGGCCCCGTCAGAGGCACCGACTCCCGCCTTGATCACCGGCATCTGCGCAAAATACGCAGCCCAAGCGACACCGATCGCCGCAAAACCTGCAAGCGGCGTGGCGGACTGTTTGAGATCGCTCCAGAACTGCATCCGGCAGCCTTGGCACGGTCCCTCCCGCACCTCAAGCATGCTTGCGCGTTTCTCTCTTTCCCCGCCAAGGATTCCCGTCTATATGCCGCACTTCATGCGGGGATACAGCCTTGGAGGATTCCCGCCCTAAACATATTGGAGATTAAAATGGCCGGAGAGATTCCAGATCTTGAAGCCTTCGCACGGACGGGGACAGGCAAGGGCGCCGCTCGTCAGGCACGTCGTGCGGGCATGGTACCGGGAATTGTATTCGGGGGCGACAAAGAACCGCTGCCGATCAACCTCGATTTCAACAAGTTGCTGACGCGCCTGCGCAAGGGCCGCTTCAAGGCGACGCTGTTCAACCTCAAGGTTGAAGGCCACGACGACGTGCGCGTGATCTGCCGCGACGTGCAGCGCCATGTGGTCAAGGATCTGCCCACGCACGTCGACTTCATGCGCCTCAAGCGCACGACCAAGATCAACCTCTACATCAACGTGCAGGTTGCGGGCGAGGAAGAATGCCCCGGTCTGCGCAAGGGCGGCACGCTGAACCTCGTGCGTCCCGAAGTGGAGCTGATGGTGACGGCGGCGGATATCCCCGAGTTCATCACTGTGGACATCTCCAAGCTGGAGATCGGTGACAACGCGACCATCGCAAACGTCATCCTGCCCGAAGGCTGCACCCCGGTGATCGACCGTGATTTCGTGATCGCACAGCTGTCGGCACCGTCCGGCCTGATCGCGGCCGGTGGCGGCGATGACGCAGACGATGCAGATGCCGACGCGGATGACGCAACCGACGCATAATCTGCGCGTTCGATGCAGGACAGGAACGGGGTCGCCTTGGAGCGGCCCCGTTTTTTCATGGCATCCGTTTTTTCAGGACCCACATCTGCTGGACGCAACATAGCAGGCCCCTTAGAATGATGCCCAAGGCAGCAGGGATACCTCATGAAACTCATCGTCGGTCTGGGCAATCCGGGCGCAAAATACGCCCGCAACCGCCACAACATCGGCTTCATGGCTGTTGAGCGGATCGCGGCGGATCATGATTTCGGACCGTGGAAAGCCAAATTTCAAGGCAGCATCAGTGAGGGGCGCTTTGGCAGTGACCGTGCCGTACTGCTGCGCCCCGAGACCTTCATGAACCGCTCCAGCGACAGCGTCGCGGCGGCACTGCAGTTTTTCAAGCTGGAGCCTTCGGACGTGATCGTGCTGCACGATGAGTTGGATCTGGCCCCCGGCAAGGTCAAGGCCAAGATGGGTGGCGGGCATGCGGGGCACAATGGGCTGCGCTCCATTCATGGGCATCTGGGGCCTGAGTATGGCCGCGTGCGCATCGGCATCGGCCACCCCGGTCACAAGGACCGCGTCTCGGGCTATGTGCTGAGCGATTTCGCCAAGGCGGAAGCGGAGTGGCTGGAGGATGTGCTGCGCGGGATCAGCGACGGCGCGCCTTGGCTGGCGGTAGGCGACAACGCCAAATTCATGAACGCAGTCGCCTTGCGGACAGCACCGCCCCGCCCGTCCACGGGGATCAAAGCGCCTGCAGACGCCCCGAAAGATAGTGCGCCGCCTCAAGCAGAGGACGCGCGCGGCCCGCTGCAGAAACTGATGGACCGGTTCAGGTGAGCCGAGGCAAGGAAAGATCGAGATGCGCAGGATTTTGAAGTGGTTTGTCGGCATTCTGGCAGTGCTGGCGCTGGTGGCAATCGTCGTGGGCGTGGTCAAGCGCGAGCAGATCACCCGCCTGCTTTCGGTCAATTCGCTGTTTTCCGATGACAGGATCGTCCGTAACTTCTCCAACATGGATGCCGCATTCCCCACCGTTTCTGTATCGCGCGGATCCGGCCCCACCGCAGCGCTGTCTTACGGCCCCGATGCCCCCTTGCCGCCCGAGGCGGAGGACTGGATCCTCGCGCGCGATGTCACCGCGCTCGTGGTGCTCAAGGACGGTGCCATCGTGCACGAAAGTTATCATAAAGGGACCACCGCTGCAGATTTGCGGATCTCATGGTCCGTCGCCAAGAGTTATTTGTCGGCGCTGGTCGGGGTCTTGCTGGAGGAGGGTGCCATCGGGTCGATTGACGATCCCGTGGTGCAATATGCCCCTGCGCTGGCGGGCGGTGCCTATGATGGGGCCAGTATCCGCAACGTGCTGAAAATGGCCAGTGGCGTGATCTTTGACGAGGACTATCTCGACCGTGCCTCCGACATCAACCGCATGGGGCGGGTGCTGGCACTGGGCGGCAGCATGGACGCCTTCGCCGCCGGTCTGGAGGACACCTTCGCAGAGCCGGGTGTGCAGTGGCAGTATGTCTCCATCGACACCCACGTGCTGGCCATGGTGGTGCGCGGTGCCACGGGCCGCCCCATCGCAGAGCTTCTGAGCGAGAAGATCATCGCCCCCATGGGGTTGGAATACGCGCCCTACTACCTCACGGACGGGCTCGGCACGGCGTTTGTATTGGGTGGGCTGAACCTGACCACCCGCGACTATGCACGCATGGGGCAGATGTTCCTGCAGGAGGGGTTCTTCAACGGCAGCCAGATCGTACCTGCTGGATGGGTCGCTGCATCAACCGTACCGTCCGCACCCACCGCCATGGGCGAGATCGGCTATGGTTACCAGTGGTGGATCCCGCAGGGTGCTGTGGCGGGCGAATTCATGGCCCGTGGCATTTACGGGCAGTATGTCTATGTTAACCGCATGCGCGGTGTGGTGATCGCCACCAACGCAGCGGACCGGAATTTCCGCGATGAGGGCGTGGCCGAGCAGAATATCGCAGTGTTCCGCGCGATTGCCGACAGCATTTGATAAGGAGATAGGGATGACGCCGGACGAGAGCATCAATGTAGAAGGCGGCACGCTGGCGCTGTGCGGCACGGACCCGGTGACCGGATTTTTCCGCGATGGCCATTGCAACACCTGTGCGGCCGATCAGGGCAGCCATACGGTCTGCGCTGTGATGACGGCAGAATTTCTGGCCTTTTCCAAATACGTCGGTAACGATCTGAGCACGCCCAATCCCGCCTATGGCTTTGCAGGGCTGAAGCCCGGCGATCCGTGGTGCCTGTGCGCGGGGCGCTTCATGCAGGCGGCGGAAGAAGGCTGCGGCCCGAAGGTGCATCTGGCCGCCACCCATATCCGCGCGCTGGATGTGGTGCCGCTGGCGATGCTGCGAAAACACGCGCTGAAAGTATGAGGCTGCGGGCGCTCCTTGGAGGCTGTGCGCTGTTGTTTGCGGCGGGCGCATCCGCGCAGGACATCCGCCCGCAGGAGCAGGCCCGCCTCGACCGGTTTGAGCACTGGGCTGGCGTTGCCCTGCTGGAGGCCTTTGGAAGCGGGGCCGCGCAGGACGTGGCCGCGCTGACGGGTGCCTTGTCAGGGGTGCCGCTGGTGGCTTTCGATCCCTCCCTGCAGGGCGAGTGGAGGTGCCGGACGATCAAGCTGGGCGGGCAACCGGCCCTGACGGTCTACAGCCCGTTCCGCTGCCGCATGACGCTGGACACAACCGGCGTTACCTTCGAGAAACTGACCGGATCGCAGCGCACCCTTGGCCGCATCGAGATGCGCGACGGGCGCGCCGTCTATCTGGGCGTGGGCTATGTGGCGGATGAAGCGCCGCAGGCCTACGGTGATCTGGCTTCGGATTTCGAGGGCGATGGACGGATCGCCCCCGATGTGGCCGTGTTTGAGCGGATCTCCGACACCCGGGCGCGGCTGATGTTTCCCGCTCCGGTCGTCGAGAGTGATTTCGATATTCTCGAACTGACCCGTTAAGAGATCAGGCGAATTCGCCCATCTCGAAGCCCAGTGCCTTTGCGACGGTAAAGATATCCTTATCGCCCCGCCCGCACATGTTCATGACGATCAGGTGATCCTTCGGCAGATCCGGCGCGATCTTCATCACATGGGCCAGCGCATGGCTTGGCTCCAGCGCGGGGATAATCCCCTCCAGCTGGCAGGATTTCTGGAAGGCGGCCAGCGCCTCCACATCGGTGATCGAGACATATTTGGCCCGCCCGATGTCATGCAGCCAGGCATGTTCGGGTCCGATGCCCGGATAATCGAGTCCTGCGGAGATCGAGAACCCCTCAAGGATCTGGCCGTCATCGTCCTGCAGCAAATAGGTGCGGTTGCCATGCAGCACGCCGGGGCGACCGCCGGTCAGCGAGGCGCAATGCTCCATCTTGGCGTTCACGCCCTTGCCACCCGCCTCCACGCCGATGATGTTCACCTCCTTGTCGTCGAGAAAGGGATAGAACAGCCCCATCGCGTTGGACCCGCCGCCAATCGCGGCGATCAGCGTATCGGGCAAGCGGCCCTCGGCGCGCTCCATCTGGGTGCGGACTTCCTTGCCGATGATGCTCTGGAAATCGCGGACCATGGCGGGGTACGGATGCGGGCCTGCGACCGTGCCGATGCAGTAAAACGTATCGCGCACATTGGTGACCCAGTCGCGCAGCGCATCGTTCATCGCGTCCTTCAGCGTGCCCCGACCGGAGGTCACGGGAATTATCTCGGCGCCCAGCAGGCGCATGCGGAAGACATTGGGCGCCTGCCGCTGCACATCATGGGCACCCATGTAGACCACGCATTTCAGCCCAAACTTCGCGCAGACGGTGGCTGTGGCCACACCGTGCTGGCCCGCACCCGTCTCTGCGATGATCCGTTTCTTGCCCATGCGGCGGGCGAGGATGATCTGGCCCAGCACATTGTTGATCTTATGCGCGCCGGTATGGTTCAGTTCGTCGCGCTTCATGTAGATCTTGGCGCCGCCCAGCTCCTCGGTCAGCCGCTCGGCGAAATACAAGGGGCTGGGGCGGCCCACGTAATGCTCCCACAGATCGTCCATCTCTGCCCAGAAGGTCGGATCGGTCTTGGCGATGTCATACTGGTCCTGCAATTCGAGGATCAGCGGCATCAGCGTCTCGGAGACAAAGCGCCCGCCGAATTCGCCGAAGCGGCCATTCTCGTCGGGGCCGGTCATGAAGCTGTTGAAAAGATCGTTCGCCATTTTGCTGGCCCCTCTCGAGTGTCTGTTATGCCCAGCAGTATCGCCCCGCCGGGCAATGGTAAAGCCGCTGAGGTCAGTGGTGCGTCGCGGCCTGAACCAGCGCATGGATCAGGGCGGCGTCCTTGATGCCCGGCGCAGTTTCCACACCGGAAGACACATCGACCTGCCGGGCGCCGGTGCGCCGGATTGCCGCTGCAACATTTTCCGGTGTCAGACCCCCGGCCAGCATCCAGGGCGCGCGCCAGACACGCCCCGCCAGCAGCTGCCAGTCAAAGGCCAGGCCGTTGCCGCCGGGCAGATCCGCGTCCTTCGGCGGCTTGGCATCAATCAGCAACTGGTCGGCCACGCCCGAATAAAGGTCGATCTGCGCCAGATCCGCCGCCCCGGCCACGCCCAGCGCCTTCATCACCGGCAGGCCGTAGCGCGCCTTGACCTGCGCCACCCGCGCGGGCGTTTCATGACCGTGCAGCTGCAGCATGTCGAGCGGGACCGAGGCCGTCAGCGCATCAAGCTCCGCATCATCCGCATCCACGGTAAGCGCGACCTTGCAGAGCCCCGCAGGCACCAGCGCAGCAAGGGCTGCGGCCTCTGTCAGTTTCAGATGGCGGGGGGATTTCGGGAAGAATACAAATCCCACGTATCGCGCACCGGCGGCATGGGCAGCATGCACATCGCTCGGGCTGCGCAGCCCGCAAATCTTGACGGCAGTATCACTCGGCATGGCGGATCAGGAGGCTTTGTCCAGCAGCGCCAGAACCTCGTCCTTGCCCTCGTGCTTCTGCGCACGCAGTTTCTCGAGTTCGCGTTGCAGGCGGCGCATCTCGCGCGCCTGCTTGGCCGCCTCCGCGCGCTCTGCGTATTCGCGGACCCACTCCCAGACAAAGCCCACCAGAAGCCCGGCCAGAACGCTGCCCAGAATCACCACAAAAAGCGGCAGCTCAACCGAAGGATTCAGCGCAAACAGACCAGCAACCTCCGTAGGCAGCATCTGAAGCGACACCATCCCGCGGTTCGCCAGAGCGACAGAGACGATGGCCACAGCGAAGATGGCGATGCAAAGGTAGCGGATGTAGCGCATTAACTTTTCCCGTTCAGCCGATCACGGAGCAGCTTGCCCGTTTTGAAGAAGGGTACATGTTTCTCTTCCACATGAACAGTCTCGCCAGTGCGTGGATTGCGTCCCACGCGGGCGTCGCGCTTTTTCACCGAGAAGGCGCCGAAGCCGCGCAGCTCAACCCGGTCCCCACGCGCCATGGCGGTGGTGATCTCGTCAAATATGGTGTTCACGATCCGCTCTACATCCCGTTGGTATAGATGTGGATTGTCGTCTGCGATCTTCTGGATTAATTCGGACCGGATCATCGGTATCTCCCCACAGATGTGTTTGCGTCACTATGTCGCCACTATAAGAAAGAACTTTAGCAGCGAAAAGTCACACCAGCGACCTATACGTGCCAAATCAAGCGCACGAAAGCAGAATTGCGCTCATTTCCAACCGCTTCTGCCCATTGCACCCCCGTTTCCAGATCAACGGGACGACCCGGCACTCTGTTACACCCCCCGATTCGCCCATGCGAAAAGGCCCCGCGCATTTCTGCGCGGGGCCCTGTTTCAACAAAACTGTACGATCCCAAGTCCGGGATCAGTCGTCCTTGGGCTTGAGGGCCGCACCGAGGATATCGCCCAGCGAGGCACCCGAATCCGACGAGCCATACTGCTCCACGGCTTCCTTCTCTTCGGCGATCTCGCGCGCCTTGATGGAGACGCCCAGACGGTGTGCCTTGGTGTCCACATTGGTGATGCGTACGTCCACCTTGTCGCCTACGGAGAACCGCTCGGGACGCTGCTCGGCCCGGTCACGGGACAGGTCGGAGCGGCGGATGAAGGCTTTCATGCCCTCGTATTCCACCTCAATGCCGCCATCCTCGATGGAGGTCACAGCCACAGTCACCACGGAGCCACGCTTTACGCCGCCCACAGCTTCCGCGAACTTGTCGCCGCCGACACCTTTGATGGAGAGCGAAATCCGCTCCTTCTCAACGTCAACCTCGGACACAACGGCCTGAACCATGTCGCCCTTGCGGTAGTCCTGAATGGCTTCTTCGCCACGCTGGTCCCATGACAGGTCGGACAGGTGCACCATGCCGTCGATGTCGCCGGGCAGGCCCACGAACAGACCGAATTCGGTGATGTTCTTGACTTCGCCTTCCACTTCGGTGCCCTCGGGGTGCGTTTCAGCGAACACTTCCCACGGGTTGCGCATGGTCTGCTTGAGGCCGAGAGACACGCGGCGCTTGGCACCGTCGATCTCCAGCACCATGACTTCAACTTCCTGCGAAGTAGACACGATCTTGCCGGGATGGACGTTCTTCTTGGTCCAGCTCATCTCGGAGACGTGTACGAGGCCCTCGACACCGGGCTCCAGCTCCACGAAGGCGCCGTAATCGGTGATGTTGGTCACGCGGCCTGTGTGGCTCGATTCCAGCGGGTACTTGGCGGCGACCAGATCCCATGGATCTTCCTGCAGCTGCTTCATGCCGAGGGAGATGCGATGCGTCTCTTTGTTGATCTTGATGACCTGCACCTTGATCGTCTCGCCGATTGTCAGGATCTCGGAGGGGTGGTTGACGCGGCGCCATGCCATGTCTGTCACGTGCAGCAGGCCGTCTACGCCGCCAAGGTCCACGAAGGCACCGTATTCGGTGATGTTCTTGACCACGCCGTCAACTTCCTGACCTTCAACCAGATTGCCGATGACCTCGGCACGCTGCTCGGCACGGGATTCTTCCAGGATCGCACGGCGCGACACCACGATGTTGCCACGACGGCGGTCCATTTTGAGAACCTGAAACGGCTGCTTGAGACCCATCAGCGGGCCCGCATCGCGCACGGGGCGCACATCGACCTGAGAGCCGGGAAGGAAGGCCACAGCGCCGCCAAGATCGACGGTAAACCCGCCTTTGACACGGCCAAAGATCGCGCCATCGACGCGCTCCTCGGAGGCGTAGGCTTTTTCCAGACGGTCCCATGCTTCTTCGCGGCGCGCCATCTCGCGGGAGATCACGGCTTCGCCGCGGCTGTTCTCTACCTGACGCAGGAACACTTCGACTTCATCACCGACGGCGACCGTTGGGGTCTCGCCTGGCTCTGCAAATTCCTTGAGATCGACACGGCCTTCCATCTTGTAGCCGACATCGATAATGGCCTGGCCCGCCTCAATGGCGATCACCTTGCCTTTGACAACCGAACCCTCTTCGGGGGTGTCCATTTCGAAGCTTTCGTTCAAGAGTGCTTCAAACTCGTCCATTATATTCGCCATGTAGCGTATCGTATCCTTTTAAGTGTTTATCTGGCCGTGCGGTTGTCTCCGCCGGTCTTGGGTGAGCATTGGCCCTCGGGGTTCGCTGTGCCGGTCGCCGCAATGAAAGAGGGCCGGAAGACTCCGACCCTGCCCATCGCCTGCGCCCGGAGCCTGTATCCGCCCCTTCGACAAGCGCGCGTATAGGTGATCGGGCGGCCTCGCGCAAGGGTGCGTCGCAGCAGGCTGTGCTGACCATCTGTGCTGACCGTCCGGCGAACCTCCTGCAGAAACGGTTGATGTGTCGGACTGTCCAAAATCAGCCAGCCCAGCCGAGGCCCTCTCGTCGCGGAGGCGTGATCAGCGCGCCCGCTGTACCGCTTCAATCGCACGGCTCACGGCCTGTGCAATCGACAGCTCGGATGTGTCGATCACCACAGCGTCAGGCGCAGCGCACAGCGGGGCTGCTGCCCGCTCCATGTCGCGGGCATCCCGCTCGCGGACATCCGCCAGCACCTGACCGTAAGTTTCAGCCATGCCTCTGCCCGACAACTCG
>Ga0136587_1000545_pt1 | contig 10453 bp, 5 predicted proteins | sample AntRauMFilla1563_FD_101386 | JGI IMG/M metagenome (GOLD analysis project Ga0136587, IMG submission 101386) | Saline lake microbial communities from Rauer Islands, Antarctica - Metagenome Filla 1 #563 | ecosystem: Environmental > Aquatic > Non-marine Saline and Alkaline > Saline | place... | reverse complement strand
ATTTACTTGGACCTTTTGGACACCAATCTAATTTGATAAGATTTTTTGGGGCAGATTGTCTGGGAGAATTAATTCACATTGAGGGTTCTGTAGTTTTTTATGGTAAAAAAACAATAAAAAGAAGCAATACTGTTTTTTTTTGTGAAAAAAATTCAAAATTATATTCTAAAACTGAAAATTATGAAAAATTTTTACCCCAAGATAATTTATTTAAATCCTTTAAATTTTCTAATATGGAGATTGAGCATGGACTTTCAAGTTATTTCGAACAACAAAAAATTATTCTTTTTGAAAATAATTTGAAAAACAATGCTTATAATCATAAACAATATTTAAATGTTTATTTGAAAAAAGATTTAGTAGATCATTGTTTTGTTGGAGATGAAATTGAAGTATGTGGGATTCTTAAACCAATCAAATTAGGAGATCTTTCGGAGAATTTTGGATTGTATGAAACATGTCTATCTGCAATTTCAATAAAAAAAAGAAAATGTAGAAAAAAACATGTGATGAACAAACTCGATTTTTTACTTATAAATTACTTCTCAATGTTTTCAGATTGTTTTGAGAGGCTATCTTCCTTGATTGCACCCCAACTTCAAGGGATTGAACTTATAAAAAAGGGTATTTTAATGTCTTTGGTGTACTCCAATTCAAAAACATTACCATCAATGGTATCTAAGCGTGAAAATATTAATCTATTATTAGTAGGTGATAATAATGTAGTTAAATATGAAATTTTCTCATTTGTTTCTAATATTTTTAAAATTTGTTCGATAAGTAAATATAATGATTTATTATATTTTCAGGAAGATAAAAATTTAGAGGGTGGAAAAAAATTACATCTCAATCAAAGATCAGAAACAAATATGCTACTTTTGAAAAACAACTTTGTCTATTTTGATAATTTGGAAGAATTATCGTATCGAGACAAAATCTCGATTGGTGAACTAATTAAAGATGGATTAAATATAATAGAAGAACAAAGTGAGTGTATATTTATAAAGCCTTACCCTACTCTAATCGGCTGGGTGAAAATAAAAAAAAAAGGATTCGATTATACAAATACTATTCAAAAAAACATCAACTTTCCTGATTCACTATACAACCAATTTGATTTACCACTTATTTTACCAGACAGGATATCAATTTTAAAAGAAAAAACTGAAGCAAAAATAATATTAAATAATCACCGTTTTTCAAACATTAAATCAAATTTTTTAGATATAACTGAAACATTATTTTCGAGTTTGGATGAAATACTATATTTTGATAAAAATATCATTAAAAAGAAATCTAACTTAAAAAAAAGGTCCCCCGACCTTCAGAGCATTTCTGTTAATTTCTTGAATAATTATATTCACTATGCAAGATTAGAAGTTGAATGTTTTTTATCAAAAGAGGTTGTTGAATGTATAATAACTGATCATTATTCGTCGAATCATAATCATGGTCTATGTATTAAAAATGGCATTGAAATGATTGAAACATCTGTGAAACTTTGCTTAGCTTTTACTAGATGTCATTTGAGAGAATTTGTATCTATTCAAGATGTTTACTACGTAATTAATTTTTTAAATACTGTATATAACGAAAAATCACAATTAAAATTGAACCGTCATCAATGTTATAGTAAAAAAATTATTTCCTGTAAAAAAACCAAAAACTCTATAATTTATTCTATTATAAAAGATGAAATAGGTGCTATGTTAGTTTGGAAAAATTTTAAAATGAATAACCCTATATTCACAGATCTAGTGGAACTAATTTGGAATTTTAAAAAAATACATATTACTTCTTTTTTTATAAAAAGCAGGATAATAAAAAATGGATTACATTCATTAACAGAAAGGGCTTTGTCGAAATGGATTTATAAAAATATATGCATTGTTGTGGGAAAAGATATAATATCAGTATAGTATTTAACTAGGATTTTTTAAAAAGGCATAAAACAGCATAGATATTATTAAATGCTTGATAAATATCATTTCTTTTTTTGGCTCCAGTTAAAACTAATTTACCACTTACAAATACTAACAACACTACTTTCGGTGTAATCATTCTATATATTAATCCTGGAAATAGTTCAGGTTCATAAGAACAAAATTGATTATGAGCATGTGCTAAGCTTTCCAACCTAACAGGAAAATGAATGTCGCAGGAAGCAACTATATTTTGAATTTTAAAATCTAAAAATTTAGCATAACCGTAACCTAATCTTTGAATTATTCTTGTATATTTTCTACATGATGTTTTTGCAGCTTCTTCTGATTTAGCTCCTGTTATCACCATCTTACCTGAAGAAAAAATCAATGCTGTTGTTTTGGGGTCGCGAATTCTCATTATCACCGCAGCAAATCTCCTAGGGTTATACTCAGCATTACGTGCTTTTAATGCAATCCTTTTTAAATCTAATTGGACTCCGAGATTAACTGTACAAACAACATTTTGAATATTTGGAGTAATTTCATTCATCCTTGTAGCACCAAACGGAATCAGTTCATTTTGCTTTTCCCTTGTGTTAAAAAGTTTATCTTCGTTTGTTAAAATGTTCGTATCTGAATGGTGATTACTATCAAAGACACTATTTTTTTTTGAAGTTTGATAGATTTTTTTTACAATAGACATATTGGCATATAAATCCTCTTTGAGTTTTTTATCTTCAGAGATCGTATTTTCAAGATTTTTAGTTTGAGAAATACTATTTTTAATCTTAGAAATTTGTAACATTAATCTGAGCTAGATTTTCTTAAAGTTTGCTCCTAAGAAGATATTAATATTAAATTAAAATTTTAAAAATTAAATTGATGATTAGTAATTATTTCAATTTTTAATAAATCTTTTAAAATATTTTATTGGATTTTAAAGGCAATGGAGATTTTATATTTTTTAAAAATTTTTAAAATTATTTTTTTCGTTCCATTTAAAAAATATTAATTTTTTTTTGAACAATATTAGTTAATTTAAAAAGCTCATATATTTTTTTTATAAGTTGAAACAATTGATTTAAAATACATGAATTTTTTAAATTAACTAATAGGTATTTTTTTTTCAATATATTTTTATAAGATGTTTATTTAAAATTGATATACTTTTTTCTTTAAATAAAAATTAAATGTTTTTGAGGTAAAAAAAATAAGATTAAAGATTACTGTTTTAAAAAAATTTAAACAAATTAAAATATTAGAAAGGTTCCATTTTTTCTCCATAATCCTTGGTTAATTCTGGGTAAGGCCCAATTATGGAATATTTTATAAAATATTAAATTTTTATTAATTAAACATCTATTCAGAATAAATTTAGTAAATTAAATATTTATAAAATATATGATAAGACAGCTGTTTTTATAATTGAATTAATGAGTAAACAAGGTAGAAACAATGCTACAGGAAGTAAATTTAGAACGACACTTGGTCTTCCTGTAGGTGCACTTATAAATTGTGCGGATAATAGTGGAGCTAAAAACCTTTATATCATGGCAGTTTCAAGGATAAAAGGTAGATTAAACCGTTTTCCTTCAGCGGGACCTGGTGATATGGTTTTGGCAACAGTTAAAAAAGGAAAACCAGAATTACGAAAAAAAGTTACAACTGCTATCATCGTAAGGCAAAGAAAATCATGGAGAAGAAAAAACGGCATTTTTATTTCATTTGAAGATAACGCGGGTGTTATTTCAAATCCAAAAGGAGAATTAAAAGGTTCAACAATAAATGGACCTGTTGCAAAAGAATGTGCAGATTTATGGCCAAAAATAGCATCAACAGCTAGTTCTATAGTGTAAACTATAGAAACAATAAACTATAGAAATATTAACATATAAAATTTAAAAAATTTAGGAAGTTACAATTTTGTATGAAATTACTTTTTCTTTCTGAATGCATTTCTGAATAGTAACTATGATTTCTTTACCATTTTTGAAATCTTCTTTTAGTCTGCTGTTTGCTTCATTTTCATCATTATCCAAGCTAAGATCTTCTCGTACGATCCCATTCTCATCCAATAATGTTAAAAAATGGTCTTCATCGAGTTCGATAAGCTGATAATCTTGTTTAGTTATTATTGGTTGCATTAAATTGTGAGATGTTGGTGAACTTTCTTGGTACTTTTTACCAGAGAAAATATCTATCCCGGTTATATTCACTTTAGCATGTCCATGTTTTCCGGTTTTTGACGTTGCAATTTCGATTATTTTGCAAGGATTTCCTTTAAGCATTACATGAAGTCCCTTTTTACATGATCCTGCTTTAATTGGTATAGTATCTGAGGCACCAGCATCACCTGAATGAAAAATAGTCTCTTCATCAGAATTCATTTTTACAAAAAAATTAATTAAATTAATATCAAAATTTATTACTATTATTATTTTATTTTATCTTAACTCCAATGTTTAAAAAATCCAATACATTAAAATTTCTAAAAGTAAATAAAATTATTTTTACAAAAAAAAAGAATAAAGAAGGGTTTTTATTTATTCTGGTAAAAAATTTTTTCCTTGAAATTGGAAAAATTATTTTATCTAATAGAAAAATAATAATATCCGTCTCAAAGTTTTATAATAAAATTTTAAATGTTCTTGTTCTACGAAATTTTAAAGAAAATAAATTTGATTTAGTTTTATTAGACAATACGCAAACCATAAGCATAATTAGATTAACGAAAAAATTAGATTTCAAGATAATTTCATCCAAAAATTTATTGGTTGAATTTTCGTTAGATAAATCATATTCAATTTTTATGGTCATATCAACAGAATCTTTTATGTGTGTTTTAAGTACAACGGGAGGAATAAAACTCTTTTTAAGAATTGGAAAACATAAAGAAAATGATAAACTTAGATTTTTTAATAAAGGAACTAAAACTATTCAACGATTATTAATTTGCTACTATATTATATATTCAAAAGACAATAATAATAAATTCTTCATGGCTATCGAATCAATCAAGTTTTTACCATATTCTAGGTTTCTTGTTTTTTATAAGTATAAAAAGAATGGAAGTATAAGAAAAAAGATATTTTCTCGGATTGATAGGTCTTCATATTTAGTTATTCCAATCCCAACAATAAAAAAGATTACTGAAAAATTAATTGTATTATCAAAAGGGAAATTATCAATTATCAATTATCGCCTAAGGAATCAAATATCTGATTTTTTTCCAATGAGGGTCTTTAAGAAAAAGTTTTTACAAATCAGCATAATTACGTTTTGTTTTTTTAAGGGAAAATCAAAGATAATCTTTTTTTTTATAAATAAAGAAGGTGATCTATTTATCTTAAATTATTTTTCTGATAAATTTATTGAAAAATATCCTTTAAAGGTCGGTTATTTTGATAGTTTACCCGGAAAAACAACTTCCATCAAGGTTCTCCCTAATGGTATCTTTTATGCAAAACTGGAAACTGGAAAAGTACTATTTTATAGATTTACAAGTATTAAAAATATAGAAAACCAGGAAGAAGTTTTTATACCTCACATTAGAACTAAACATTTGATATTAGTAGATGAGTTGTGTTTAATCACTAAAATTTCATCAATCATTAATGGGAATGACTTGGATAAATACTCAAAACAATTGGTTTTTTTTTGTAGTACCAAAAATCATTCTTCAATTCGATTATTAGAAAAAATTTGTAATATCATGTCTATCTTTAATCGTTCATTAAAATACAGACCAGTGGGATTGTACATAATTGAAGTAATTGATGAAAGTGTTCAATTTTTTATTTCATTCAAAATGTCCACATTATCGTTTTCAATAAACAAAAAAATGGAAGAACTTAATTATTTGAAAATTATTATCGATTTAAAGACTATTTCAATCGTTTATTCTAAATATTTAAAGGGAGTACTTCAAATTACAAACAAAACTATAAGATTTTTAAAATTTAACAATAAACATAGAAAAATATGTCAATGGATAACTGAAAAAGATGTATTTATTATAGAATCGGTACAAAATGTTTATTCAAAATCTTATATTTTCCTCCTTCTCTCAAGTTCAAAAATTATTTTAATTGAAATAGATCAAAATGATAAGTTTTTGGAATTAAAGAGTTGGAGGATAGAACAATTTGAAAAAAATCATTTTATCCTTAATTTTTATGTCTCGTCTGAACAAATTAAATCTAAATTTTTAATTATTGGAACCAAAAAAGAAAGAATGATTCGTATTTATCAGCTTCAGCCAGATTTATCCATTGTGCTAATTGGAATACAAGTTTTAACATGGTCTCCTGAATCAATCGTGATTTTTAAAGAGAAAAAAAATGTTTTTTTTCTATTAGGGCTAAACAATGGAATTTTGTTAAAATTGTTTTTTTGTTCTAAAAAAAAACGAATCATATTTTTGGAATTTTTAAACCTTTCGATATATCCTCTTTATTTTCCAGAAAATTTTTACCCCTTTTGTTTTTTTATTTTTAGTGACAAAGTTTGGAAAGTTAACAATAATTCACTTAAAAATCTTAATGTTCGGTTAGTGTGTAATAAATCTTTCGATCTTTTTGAATCATTAGGAAAATTTATGGTTATTATAAAAGAAAAAAGTTTAATGGTTTTATTTTATCCAAGAAAATCTAAAATATATCTAAGTAAATCAAGATTTTATTTTAATTTTACTGTAATTAAGTCTTGTTGGACAATTAAAAAAGATAAAAAATTTATTTTAACGGTAAACAAAGATAATTTTTCTATCCTTTGCGATCATGGAATGAATTTATTACCATTAATTAAAGAAAAAAATAAGGGATTGATTAAAAGAGGGTTCCAATTAAAAGATTACGGTTCAAGTATATCTGTTTTAGAAATTTGGAAGAATAAAAATAAAACCCCTCCCAATAGTCTTAATTTGAAGGATTTATTTTTATTGACTACTTCAACAGGCCATTGTTTTTTTGATTCTATTATTAAAAAAAAATCTTCTATACTAGATGACAATATTTTTGTAATAACTAGGATTTTTTCTAGCGATTACACTCATAAAAAAGGAGTTATTTCACCTATCAATGAATACCATAGTCAAAATTTTTCTATTATTTCACTAACATTGAAAAATTTTTCTAAATTTTCCTCAATAATCGGTGGTAAATATTCCCAAGCCCTAAAATTAAATTTTTTATATGAACATTCTATGAACTACCAATCTATAAATTCTAAAATAAGTTTTTTGAGTAACTTTTTTATGGGAAGCAGACTGGTAATTTTTCTTGAAAAAGGAATCATAATTCTAGAAATAAAAAAAGAAAACTTTAATATCATCCAACTCATAGAAATTCCAACCTTAAATTTTAAAAAAACATATATCTTAGGGAATATTTTATATTTCACTGAAGGTTTGCAAGAGTTAAAAACCTTTGTTTTCAACAATAAAGAAAGATTGTGCTCAAGTATATGTATACCTAGTAAATTTTCCATCAATGATTTTTTTATTTTCAATCCTGTGTACATACTAACAAAAGATATGATGGAAGATTTTTATTTTTTTAAAATTTCTAAAAATAAATTTGGTTTTTTACTAAAAAAAGATAATAATTTTAAAATTAATCTCATTTTAAAATTCAATGATGTTCAAAAAAAAGATCCGAAATTAAATCATAATTTTTTAAATGAAATTTTTTTCATTTGATATAAAAAAAATTTATGTCTTTTTTAATATTTTTAATATTTTCCTTTAATTAATATTTTATAAGCAATCGAATTATATTTAAAAAATGTGGATTCGTGTGATTCCAATTTTAATAGTTTTGATTTTAAAATAAGATTAACCCTATTTTCCATCAAAATTTCTAACTCATTTTTGGAAAAAGTATTCTTTAATTTAATTCCAATGGGAAAATATTTAAAAATCATCTGCTTTTTTATAAATTTTTCAATTATTTGATTGTTATTGATAGAAATGGCCAAATTTTTTAATTTTACTTTATAGAAAATTTTTAAAAAAAAAACAATTTTGATAATGCTTTTCAAAAATAATTTAATCTCTGATTTAGGGCATATAAATTTTACTTTCACGGCATGTGCTACTTTAGTCGAAAATAAATTAAATTTATAAAAGGCTGGAAAACTATTAAATTTGAAAAAGAAGGTAATAATTTCTAGAATTACAGGGTTCCAATTTGATTTAGTTGAAGTTTTTTTTTTAGAATTTTTGAAAGGTCTTTTGTAATTTGAATTGATGTCAAGATTTAAATTATTAATGAATGATAAGTTTTGTATTAAAAAAGAACTGGAAAGATTTTTTATTAATTTCTGGTATTTTTTCTTCCTCAATTGATATTTTTTTAAAAAACATTTATCTGTAAGGTTAATATATATTTCTCCTAAAAAACTATCCCCATAGGCATCCAAAAGTATTTTTTTGAAAATTAATAAAACCCATTTTAAATTATAAGACGATATCTCAAACAAAAAAACCCTAGTTTTGCTGAAATTATTATTTGAGTTTTCACAAGATATTCCTATTAGATAATTACAGATAAAAGAAATGTAAAAAACAGATTTGACTAGTTCTATTTTTCTAAAATTTAAAAATTTAATGAATTTTTTTTTAGTGAAAATTTCAACATTAAATTGAATTAATAGAAAATCTTTATTAAAAAATAATATTGTATGAAATCGTTTCAAAAATAAAATGTTAACCAACCTAAATTTTTTCAATTTTAAAAATTCAATGTAAATTATTTTTAAAAAATGTTTTACATTATTAAGTGATAAAACAAAAATAGTTTCAAAGAAAAGTAAAAAATTTTCAAAAAAAAAAAACTTGATTGCGGATCCGGTCAAAGTTTTCAAATCCTTAAGCTTAACACTTTTGATAGTAACTGATTTTTTGACACTACCTAATCTAAAATTAGGGTTGTAGGTATATGATAAAAAATCTAATTTTTTTTCAGTAGCAATTTGATTATCAGATTTTCTAAAGTTTTTATTAACACTAACATTATTGAATTTTTTAGAAATTCGTGATATTTTTTTGAATGATTTTTTAAAATGATTTATCAAATTTGAATTTTTTACACACTTCTCTCTGAATTTTTTTCTTGAAATTTGATACAAGAGTTTCTGTTGGGAACGAAAGCTAAAAAATTTTAAATGATTTGAAATATCAATTTTTTTCTTTATAAAAAAAATTGAATCACTTGCATTTATAAAGTAATTTTTTAAAAAAAAATTTATTTCATTTATAATAGAATTTTTTTTTTGGGAATAGTTGAAACTATCTAATTTTAGAATTGATTTCTTTCTTTCTTTAAAACTAATTTGTATTAATTCAGGATCGATGTAAGTTTTTGAACTTGACTCGACTACACTAAATCTATTTAATTTAATTAAGTTTTTTTTATTTTCTAAAAAATCTTTTAGTTCTAAAAAATTTCCCACGTTTTTTAGTTTAAAATTTGATTTTTTTGAATAATTTAGCAAAAATGAATTAATATTTTGTTTAATTGATTCTGGAAAATTATCGATGTATACATTTTTCCATCGGCCTTCTTTTTCCCCACCCAGGTTGGAATTAAAGGGTAAAACAGGATAGATTTCTTTAAATGAAATGATTGGTAAAAATATATTGTAAAAAACTTTTTTATTTGTGAAAAGATACCCAAAGTTGGAATTTTTAATTAAAAATAGTTTTCGCATAATTTTATTTTTGGCATATATTAAACCTTTAAAAAAATTGCTTTCATTGAGATAATACCTAATTCTAGTAAAAAAAACTCTCGACAAATTTGGTTTATATCTCATTTTTATTATTTTAGAAAAAAATTTTCTGATAATATGATTTAAATAAAAACTTAATAATTTTACTTGTATAATTATTATTGATATATTTAGATATTTTGTTTTTCATAAAAGATTCCTAGCTTAAGTGTTACTATTTTAAAAATTTTACTAATTATAACAAAAGATATGAATAATGTAATATGGATAATGTAATATGGATAATACATATAATTAGACAATGATTATTTGACGTGTATTATTTGACGTGTATTATTTGACGTGTATTATTTGACGTGTATTATTTGATGTGTATTATATATTAGCATAGATACTACGAAATTACATTGATTATGGTTGAAAATAAATTAAATATTGTAAAGTATGTATTTATACACGAGTTTAATAGAAAGTAAATATTGAAGGTGAGTAGGTTCTTCCTGTGATTATATTTTATGATATCCCATACATAGATTGTAATCTATTAGTCTAAAATAAACTTTTTTCTTGCAAAATATTTTAATTTTAAGAATATTGCCATAAATTTTAAATTAATTTAAATAGATTTTATACATATATAATAATAGAGTGTTAAAAAGTAATAGGTTTTTAAGAAATATCCAGCCATTTCATTCCAGGAATGATGGTTTAAAAGCTTGTTTGCTTTTATTAATTACTCAACAATTTAATAAATTAAAAAAAAACGGGAATAATAAGAAAAGTGTATACTCGTGTCT
>Ga0136587_1000535_pt1 | contig 10537 bp, 10 predicted proteins | sample AntRauMFilla1563_FD_101386 | JGI IMG/M metagenome (GOLD analysis project Ga0136587, IMG submission 101386) | Saline lake microbial communities from Rauer Islands, Antarctica - Metagenome Filla 1 #563 | ecosystem: Environmental > Aquatic > Non-marine Saline and Alkaline > Saline | place... | reverse complement strand
CATCGATGCGGGCAACCAGCACCGCCACCGGCGTGCGCAGGGCATGGGCGGCCTCTGCTGCATGGCGCGCCTCGGCGGTCAGCGCCTGTGTCAGCCGGTCAAGCGAGCGTTGGGTTGCCTCCACCAGATCCGCGACCTCGCGGGGCAGGTCCGTGTCGGTCAGGGCCGTGTGGGGCAGGGCCGTGTGGGGCAGGGGCGGGACGGCGGCACCCGGACGCAGGCCCCGCGCCCAGGCCGCTGCCGCGTCCAGCGGGGCAAGGCTGCGCCGGACCAGCAGGGCGTTGGCCCCGATCAGCACCAGTACCACAGGCAGGATCGGCACGGCCACATGCAGATAAAGCTCCGTCAGCAGCGCATCCCACAAAAGCTCCGCAGGATCGCCCGCCATGACGAAAACCATGCGCAGCCCGTCCGCCCGGTCTGCAAATTCATGCCCGGCGACGATCAGCGGCCCGGTTGGGGTCTGCAGCCGCGTGACCCAGTCATCGGCGAAAATATCGGTGGCCGCCGGGGGAATGAGATGCGGGTTCACCGCCTCCAGCACCCTGCCGCCCCGGTTGACCAGTGCGAAGGCATAGGCGTCGGGGTAGTCGGCATAGAGCGCGCGGGCGGCGGCATCCGCAGGCAGGGCAACCCCGTCAAGGCCGTCCTGCACCCGCTCGAACTGGCGCGCGACAGCTTCATTCTCGATCTCGCGCCGGTCGGTGCCGTAATAGGCCCCGACAGCGATGGCGTTCAGCACCACGATCACGCCCGCCATGATCACAAGCCGCCACGTCAGGATCTGCGCCAGCGGGCGCGCGCTCACGCCGCCGCCTCACGTGCGAGCATCCAGCCGATGCCGCGCACGGTGACGATCGGCAGCGGACAGCCCGCCCCGTCCAGCGCGCGGCGCAGGCGCGACACTGCCGCATCAAGCGCGTTCGGCGTCACCTCATCGTCAAGAGTATAGAGCGCCTCCTCCAGCACGGCGCGGGGGGCCACACGCCCGGCGCGGCGCATCAGCTGCTCCAGCACCCCCAGCTCCCGCCGGCCAAGGGGGAGGGGGGTGCCCTGCACGCTGACGCTGCGCGCGGCGGTATCAAAGGACAGCGGCCCGACCTGCAGCACTGTGGCGGTACGGTCGCCGGGCCTGCGCAACACCGCCCGGCAGCGCGCGACCAGCTCGGGCATCTCCACGGGTTTGACGACATAATCATCCGCCCCCCCATCGAGCCCCGCGATCCGGTCCGCCAGCTGGTCGCGCGCGGTCAGCACGATCACCGGGACGCGGCCCTCGCGGCGCAGCTGCGGCAGGATCCGCATCCCGTCCCCGTCGGGCAGGCCAAGATCCAGCAGGACCAGCGCCGGATCGGCGATCTGCGCGATCTCCAGCGCCTCGGCGGCGGTGCCCGCGTGATCGACGCTGAAGCCCGCACGCCGCAGCGCTTCCATGACCGCCCCCGCCAGCGGCGGGTGATCCTCGACAAGCAGGACGCGCATGGGCTTTGGTTCCTTCGGCACAGGGCAGGCTATGAGCTTTAGCCTATCCCCGATTGCACCCGCCCGCAAAGCGCGGATTGGCTGTCGCAGCGCGGGCCAAACGGCTGTGCGATCAAATTACCGTGCATCCGCCGCAGGTTTTGCCCCGCTGGCACATATCCGCGCTATGTTGGGTACCAAGATGGACTAACGGAGCACCCGCCAATGACCTGCATGACGGCAAAAGACTCTGATCAGGGGCTGCTGGACCTCTATGGTTTCTACGCCCCCGGCAAGATCACCAAGCGCGCGTTACCGGATTGCGCCGGGCGCTCTGCGGTGGGTGGCTATCCCGGCAATGATGCGGATGGGCGCGCGTTGCAGGCCACGGGGGACCGCATGGGCAAGGCCGGATCGGTTGGCTTCTGCTATGGCGGCGGTATTGTGAATGCGCGGGCGGTGGCCTGCCCGGAAATGGCGGCGTCCTACGGCAGGCAGGCGTCTGTGCAGGATGTGCCTGAAATTCAGGTACCGCTGATCTATTACTTCGCAGAGCCGGACGAGCAGATCAATGCCACATGGCCCGAGGTCGAGGCGGCGCTGCGCCAGCACAACAAGATCTTCGAGGCGCATTTCTATGCGGCACCAACCACAGGTTCCACAACGACAGTACGCAGCACTACGATGAGGCGATGGCCGCAGTGGCATGGGAACGGACCCTTGGCTGCTTCAAGCGATGCCTTACGTAGTACGCCATCGGGCCGATCCGGGCGTTGCTCAGAAAACCGCGCGCCTGTGCGGCTTTCCTCGGGGCGGTCCTCCGTTAAACCCTAACCCGTCACACCCACACCAGGCGCGCTGTCGCCGGATTATCCCAGATTGAACAGGAGAGTTCCCATGACCCCACCCATGACCCCACCCATGACCCCACCCATGCTCACCCGCCGCCACATGCTGGCCGGTGCTGCGGCAGCGACCGGTATTGCCGGCCTGATCTCCCCCGCCGGGGCCCAAACCCTTGCGCCGACGCCCACGATGCGCGGCGGGGCCAACAACTATCTGCCCGGTGCGGCCATCGTGGAGCGGATCGGCGGGGGTGGTTTCTGGATGACGGGCACGGTGCTGCGCGCGGGCGATGGCGCGCCGCTGGCCGGGCGGCGCATCCAGATCTGGGCGCATACCACCGAAGGCCATGAGCGCGATCCCGAGAGCCATGGCGCTACGCTGACGGATGCAAACGGCCTGTTCCGCCTCGAGATGCCGCAGATCGTGCCGGCTTTCGGGCAGGCCCATGGCCATCTCGCCTGTGACGACGCGGGCTTCGAGACGGTATTCCTGCGCCCGCTGCTGGCCAGTGCCAGCGACACCAGCCTTGATGTGAGCTTCGTGCTCAAGCCCGCCTGAGCGCATGCGGCAGGGCCCATTCTCTGGTCTGCTGATCTGGGCTGTCCTGAGTGCAGCGATTGCCGTGCCCCTCATTGCGGCGGGCTTCAGCCCCCAGCTGCAGTGGCGCGATCCGGTCTATATTGTGGCCGGGTTTGCGGGGATCCTTGGCATGGCGCTGATGCTGGTGCAGCCCTTGCTGGCGGGCCAGTATCTGCCGGGCCTCACGCCGCTGCGTGCGCGGCGCGTCCACCGCCTGATCGGGGCCAGCCTGATCGTGGCGGTGGTGGTCCATGTCGCCGCACTCTGGATCACCAGCCCGCCAGATGTGGTCGATGCGCTGCTGTTTGTTTCCCCCACGCCGTTTTCCGTCTGGGGGGTGCTGGCGATGTGGGCGATCTTTGCCTCCGGGGTGATTGCCGTCTACCGCCACCGCTTCGGGCTGCGGCTGTGGCGTCTGGCTCATACGGCGCTGGTCGTGGTGATCGTGGCAGGGACCATCGTGCATGCGCTTTTGATCGACGGGACGATGGAGACGGTATCGAAGATCGCGCTCAGCGTGCTGGTGGCGGCGGCGACGATACGGACGATCGCCCGCTTGCGGCCCTGGGCAAGGTTCCGGCGGTAGAGGTTAGGCCGCCCCGAGGATGGGCCCGTCGAGCAGGCGCATCAGATCCCCGAAATACCCTTGCGAGCGTGCGGGCAGCGTCGGGTCGGAGGTGATCGCCACGGCGAGGTTGCGGCCCGGATGGGCGGCGATGATCTGCCCGCCGTACCCGCGCGCAAGAATGTAGCCCGAGGGCGACAGGAACCAGCCATATCCGTAAGCCAGCCCCGACCATTGCGATTGGGTGCGCGGCACGGCCGAGGCGTCGGTCCAGCTTTGGGGCACAACCTGCTCCCCCTCGAACCTGCCGCCGTCGCGCATCAGCACCGCGATCCGCAGCATGGCGGTGGGGCGCAGCGCCATCTCGTTGCCGCCGAGGTAGAAACCCTGCGGATCGCGCGTCCAGCCCGGGATCTCGATGCCGAGCGGATCGCCAAGCCGGCTGCGGGCCTGTTGCAGCAGGCTCTGGCCGCTGGCCCGCGCCAGTGCCGCGCCCAGAACATGGGTGGTGCCGGTGGAATAGAGCATCTGCCCGCCGGGCGTGGCGACCATCGGGCGGCGCAGCGCATCCGCGATCCAGTTGGGTGAGCTGACCCAGCTGCCGTAATTCGCCCCCGAAGTCCGCTCAAGGCCCGCGCGCAGCGTCACCAGATCCTCCATGGTCAGCGCGGCGGTCCCTTCGGTGGCGTCTCCCGGCAGCAGGTCGGGTGCTGTCTGGGCCAAGGTGGCGCTCACGCCCGGGATCTCGCCGCGCGCAATGGCGGCCCCCAGCAGCAGGGCCACAATGCTCTTGGAGCAGGATTTGACATTCGCAGGCCGGTCCAACCCCGGACCGCGCGGTGCGGCGGCAAAGATCACATCGTCGCCGCGAAGGATCTGAAGGGAGTGCAGCTGCGTCAGCGGTGCGATGGCCTCCTGCAGGCTGATCTGCTGCAGATTGCGCGCCTCCACAGGGGCCGTCTGCGCGCGCAGCACGGCGGGCGCAAACAGCGCCGCACTGCCGGACAAAAGGAAGATGCGCCGTGTGGTCATTGTGGCGACAAGACCCTCTGGCCGCAGCAATGTCCAGACCGCCCCGATCACAACCGCGTGCTGAATTCCCGCCCTGAGGCCCACAGCGCAATCCAGCGGCTGATCCGCATAGATCCCTGCAATCTTACACCAATTTTGATGTTTCACGGCACGCGAAGCTGTTATGCGCTGAAGATGGATATTGTTCTGATCACCGTGGTCATCGCATCGCTGTTTCTTGTCATCGGCATGGCAGAGCCGCTCGCGGCCCGTTTGCGGTTGCCTTACACGGTTATTCTGGCGGCTCTCGGCATCCTGATCGCGGCGGCGGCGCTGTTCTTTCTGCGCACCGATCTGACCGATGCGCTCAATCCGGTGGCGGAGGCGATTCTCGGCCTGCCGATCCGCTCGAACGTCTTTTTGTATGTCTTTCTGCCGACGCTGCTGTTCCAGGCGACCTTGGGGATGAACCTGCGGCGGATGCTGGATGACTGGGTGCCGATCATCGTGCTGGCGGTGGTGGCGGTGGTCGTGGCCACCTTCAGCGTGGGCTATGCGCTGTTCTGGGCCAGTGCGCTGCCGCTGGCGGCCTGTCTGCTGATCGGAGCCATCGTCTCCACGACAGATCCGTCTGCGGTGGTCTCGATCTTCCGGTCGATCTCGGCGCCGCGCAGGCTGGCCCGGATCATCGAGGGCGAAAGCCTGCTCAACGATGCGGCCGCCATCGCGCTGTTTGGCCTGTTCATGAGCTTTGTGATGCTGGGCGTCCCCGATCCGGAGCTGGGCAGCGCGCTGGGCAGCTTTCCGGTGCTGATCGCGGGGGGGGCGCTGACCGGCTGGCTGATGGCGCGTATCGCGGTCTGGATCATGGCGCTGGTCAGCCGCCATGACCGGGCGCTGATTTCCGTCTCCGTGGCGCTGCCCTATCTGGCCTATATCGGGGCCGAGCAGATGGTCGGTGCCTCGGGCGTGATTGCGGTGGTCTCGGCGGGGCTCACGCTGAACCTCACCGGACCGGGGCGCCTGCCGCCACAGGCCTGGACGCAGCTGCGCGAGGTCTGGGATCTGCTGGCCCATTGGGCGGGGGCGTTGATCTTTATCCTCGCAGCGCTGCTGATCCCGCGCCTGCTGGAGGACGTGCGGATCAGCGATTTCGCCCTCATCGGCGTGGTGATCCTTGCCGCGATTGCAGCGCGGGTGGTGATCCTCTTCGGGCTGCTGCCGCTGCTCACGGTGCTGCGCCTCTCCCCGGCGGTAGAGCGGCCCTACCGCACCGCGATCCTCTGGGGGGGCTTGCGCGGGGCTGTCACGCTGGCGCTGGCGCTGGCCGTCACGGAGAGCTTTCGCGTGCCGCTGGAGGTCAAGCGGGTGGTCGGCATCCTCGCCACCGGTTTCACGCTGTTCACGCTGCTGGTGCAGGGTACCACACTGCGGACGGTGATCCGGCTGCTGGGCCTTGACCGGTTGTCCCCGATTGATCAGGCGATGTCCCGGCAGGTTGTGGCGGTGGCCTTGCAAACCGTGCGCGAGGATGTGTCGCGCACCACCGAAGCCTATGCGCTGACCCATGACATCGTGCGCGCGGAGGCCAAGATCTTTGGCGAGCGGCTGGAGGGCGCAGTCACCACCGCCGAAGAAAGCAGCAATATTCTGGACCGCGACCGGATCACGCTGGGCCTGATCGCCCTTGCCGGGTTTGAGCGGGACACGATTTTGTCGCGGGTGCGCGAGCGGACCATCTCGGCGCGGATGGCAGAGCAGATCCTGTCGGATGCCGACCGGCTGATCGAGGGCGCGCGCGTGGGTGGGCGCAGCGGCTATCAGCGCGCGGCGCGCCGCTCTGTCGCCTATGGCAGGCCGTTCCGGGCCGCAGGCGTGCTGCACAGCAGGCTGAAACTCTCCACCCCGCTGGTGCGCCTGACCGCCGACCGCTTTGAGCGGCTGCTGTCCCAGCGGCTGATCCTGCGCGACCTGGATGCCTTTGTGGACGGGCGCATCCGCCGCATCCACGGGCGCAGGGTGGCGGGGCTGCTGCATGATCTGCTGGCCTGGCGCATTGAGACCGTCGGCACTTCGCTGGAGGGGCTGCGGCTGCAATATCCCGGCTACGCCGAGGAGCTGGAGCGGCGTTTCATCCGGCGCACCGCCCTGCGGCTGGAGGAGCGCGAATATACCGCCATCCGTGAGGACGGGCTGATCGGCGCGGAGGTCTATGCCGCGCTGATGCAGGACCTCTCCGCCCGCCGCACCTTGGCCGAGGCGCGCCCGCCGCTCGATATCGCGGTGGAGCGGATTGATCTCGTGCGGCAGTTCCCGCTGTTCTCGGATCTGGATGACAAGGCCCTGAAAAAGCTCGGCCGCGCGCTCAAGACCAGATATGTCGATGCGGGCAAGATCGTTCTGGGCAAGGACAATCAGGCGAAAAGCGTGTTTTTCATCGCCTCCGGCGCGGTGGAGCTGGAGAGTGCGGGGCAGACGTGGCGCTTGGGGCGGGGCGAGATGTTCGGCCAGATGGCGGTGCTGATGCGCAAGGCGCGCCGGGTCGAGATCCGGGCCATTGCCCCTTCGACGCTGCTGGTGCTGGACGAGGCGCGCTTCCGCTCGCTGCTCTCCCGCAGCGCCGCGCTGAAGGATGCCGTGCGCGCAAGCGCCGAACAGCGCGGCGTCGATTCGAAAATGCTGCTGATCGACGTCCCCGCCGAGCGGTGAGCGGGCCGCCCGACCGAAATTTCCTATTTTTTCTATTGTTTTATGGCGATTGCTTTGGCGGCTCTTGGATCATGTCTGGGAGCTATAAAGTCTCGGATGAGGGCTGATGGCCGCTTGCCAGCTCTAATAGAACGCCATATACCATCCATATGGATGGAGAATCATATGGCTCACCTGCTCAGACTGCGCGACCGGACCCCGGAGAGCGAGAAGATCACGATCAATCTGGGCTATGTCGATCTGGGCCGGGTGGACCTTCTGGTACAGGAGGGGTTCTATGCGAACCGCAGCGATTTCATCCGCACGGCGATCCGCAACCAGCTCGACAGCCATGCCGCCGTTGTGAGCCGCAGCATTGAGCGGCACACGATGGAGCTGGGTCTGCGCGACTATTCGACAGCTGATCTCGAAGCGCTGCGCGACGCGGGGGAGGTGCTGCATGTGCGGGTGGTTGGCCTTGCGCGGATTGCAGCGGATGTATCGCCCGAACTGGCCTTGCAGACCATCGGCTCCATCACCGTTCTGGGTGCATTGCAGGCCAGCAAGGATGTCAAGGCGGCGCTGGCAGACCGCATTCACTGAACCGCCGCTCCGGATCGCGCCGCGATCCTCCCCCCTCTGAAGGAAACCCCATGACCCTCACATCCTCCGACGCCATGCGCCGCGCCTTGCAGGCCGTTCGTGCGGGCCGCCTTGGCGATGCCACCACGCTGATCCAGCAGAGTTTGGGCGGGCAGGAGGGCTTGGGCGGGCAGGAAGCGCCGGCACGTCCCGCCGCCGCCAAAGCGCGCAGTCCGAAGCCTGCGGCCCAGCCCGGTCGCCAGCGGTTCAGCTGTGATGCGGGTGCGCGCGATTATCTCCTGCATCTGCCACGGGACAGCAGTGTGCCGCCGCGCGGGCTGGTCCTGATGCTGCATGGCTGCACCCAGACGCCAGAGGATTTCGCGATTGGCACGCGCATGTCGGCACAGGCCCATGCCGCCGGGCTGGCGGTGATCTATGCGGCGCAGGCGCGCGGCGACAATGCGCAATCGTGCTGGAACTGGTTCAGCCGGGCAGACCAGACCCGCGGGCGCGGCGAGCCTGCGATCCTGTCGGGCATGGCCCTTGCGGTCGCGGCTGAGCACGGCATGCCACAGGGCGCGATCTATGTGGCCGGGCTGTCGGCGGGGGCTGCGATGGCCGTGATTCTTGGCCGGACCTACCCGGAGGTTTTCGCGGCGGTGGGCGCGCATTCAGGGCTGCCTTATGGCGCGGCGCACACGGTGCCGCAGGCCTTTGCCGCCATGGCGGGCGACAGCAGCGCGCGGCCTGTCCACAGCGCGGCCACCGCCGCGCGGCAGGTGCCGACAATCGTGTTCCACGGATCAGCCGATGCCACGGTGGCCGCGGTCAACGGCGATCACATCATCACCGACAGCCTGTCCGGGACCGCGCAGAGTATTCAGACAGGCGCGCAAGGCCACACCGCGGGGCGCAGCTTTGAACGCATGGTCAGCCATGGCCCCTGTGGCACGGCGCTGGCGGAGCACTGGCGCATTGACGGTCTGGGCCATGCATGGTCGGGGGGCGATCCGAAAGGATCCTATGCCGATGCAGCGGGTCCCGATGCCACTGCCGAGATGCTGCGCTTTTTCGCCGCAACCGAAAGCTGAGCAGCCCTGACCGGGGCGATCATGTCGCCCATTCGCGACAGGTGGCTGCGGGGGCTTTTTTGGGTGGCCTGCGGAGGGTCTGTAAGACCGCAGCGACCCTCTTGGTGTCGATGACCCAACTCTGCGGCTCTTAATTTTGCGTGCAGCATTTTATTCTGCGGTGCTTTGGCCAAAAGTCAGTCCGGACAGACCCACCGCTTTGCCGTGAGGCGCGGAATGCGACACGACCCTAATCAGCGGCCCGCCAGAGGCCACATCGACAAGAAGAGCACCATGAAACACAAAACGCGCGCTCACGCGGCGATCATCGCGGCCACGGCCTCTGCGCCCCATGCACAGGACGGCACGGTCATGGTCGGCATGATCACCACCCTCTCGGGCGGCGGGGCAGGCCTTGGCATTGACGTGCGCGATGGCTTCATGCTGGCGGTCAGCCAGTCAGGCAACACCAACATAGAAGTGGTGATCGAGGACGACCAGCAAAAGCCCGACATCGCGGTGCAGCTGGCCGACAAGATGATCGAGGCCGAGAATGTCGATGTGATGACCGGCATCATCTTTTCCAACCTTGCCATGGCGGTGATCCCCAGCGCGCTTGCGCAGGGCAAGTTTTACCTGTCGCCCAATGGTGCCCCCTCCCAGCTGGCCGGTGCGGGCTGCAACCCCAGCTATTTCAACGTCGCATGGCAGAACGACAACCTGCACGAGGCGGCGGGCGCCTATGCCAATACCGCAGGCTAAGTCAATTTCTTCATCCTCGCGCCCAACTACCTGGCAGGGACCGATGCGCTGACCGGCTACAAGCGGCTCTGTGAGGGGGAATTGGCGGGCGAATTGCTGACCACGCTGGGCCAGACGGATTATGCCTCCCAGATCGCCCAGATCCGTGCCTCGGGGGCGGATTCGGTGTTTGTCTTCCTGCCCGGCGGCATGGGTATTTCCTTTCCCAAGCAATACGCAAACAGCGGTGTGGACATCCCGCTGATCGGGCCTGCTTTCAGCTTTGATCAGGGGATCCTGCAGGCGGTGGGCGATGCGGCGCTGGGCGCCATCGTCTTTGTCACGCTCGAGCATATGCTGGGCGGCGTCTCTGACTACTGGAAGATCTACCTCGGTGTCATGCTGCTGCTGATCGTACTTTTCGCGCGCGGCGTGCTGATTGGGCTGCTGGCGGGACGGGAGCGGGCGCATGACTGACGCGGTTCTGCAAACCGATGGCATCTGCAAAAGCTTCGGTGCGCTGGAGGCCAGCCGCGACATCACGCTGGAGCTGCGCGCGGGTGAGATCCACGCGTTGATGGACAAGATTACCGTCTTCTACAGGGCTTCGCAGGCGCTGTTCGGTGTGACGCTGGAGAGTGCCGAGGGCGAGGTGCTGGCGCTCATGGAGTGCGACGGCATGGGCAAATCCGCCACCGTCAAGGCGATCTGCCGGATGCTGCCGCTGCGGTCGGGCACGATAAGCTTTGACGGCACGGATCTGGCGCGCATCCCCTCGCATGCTGGCGCGCGGATGGGTCTGGGGCTGGTGCTCGAAGGGCGGCAGGACATCTGCGCCGCCATTGCCACGCTCCGTGCGCAGACCGGGCTGGCGCTGCTGGTGGTCGATAAATCCCTGCACGGATCTGGCACAGATGCCTTGCCAAGGCGCAGCGGGGCCGCCAGATTGATCCCGCACGCCAAAGGAGCCTTTCATGCCGTTGCGACCGCT
>Ga0136587_1000530_pt1 | contig 10561 bp, 10 predicted proteins | sample AntRauMFilla1563_FD_101386 | JGI IMG/M metagenome (GOLD analysis project Ga0136587, IMG submission 101386) | Saline lake microbial communities from Rauer Islands, Antarctica - Metagenome Filla 1 #563 | ecosystem: Environmental > Aquatic > Non-marine Saline and Alkaline > Saline | place... | reverse complement strand
ATAAAAAAATAAATTTAAAATAAAAAAAAATAAAAATAAAATAAAAACAAAAAATAATAATAAGAAAACAAAGAAAAAAAGGGGTCAAACTGTCCTTTTCCAAAAAAAAAAAAAAAAAAAAGAGGTGTACACACTGTACAGCTCTTTTTAAGGGTTAATATGTTTTCTCTAAGTGTTGCTGTAAGTTAGTTGATAACTCAGTAAGGACTTGGTAGCGACGTTTCATAGAGTCGGAGCGTTTTAAGTCGCGAAGTGACGCCGACCATAACGAAGGGGTCTGGCTAATAGTCATGACATTAGACTTCTGTCTGAGCCAGTTATGAACATAGGTGTTGCTGAAGATAAAGCCGAATAAGCGAACGTTTTCCAAGACGCGGATTACATTAATAGCGTCCCATGATGCATTTTGAGAAATGAGAAGTGCAACCCATTGCTTCGGGTGGTCATACGACGCAAAGGCAGTACGTGTAGGTTCCCAGGGGTAGGACAGAAGTAGCGGAAGAAGCAAGGTAACAAGACAAAACTGAAAGTGCAGGAGTAATCCCATCGGTGTGAACGAATAGTAGTATACGAAACCAAGCACTACACCATTACTGAATAACTCCGTGAGAAGCCCGGACGCCGAATATTCCACGCTGCCATAGAGCGTAACACTGGAAAGTACCAGAACAAACACAGCGGACGGAAGGTCACTGTTGGTGACAACTAACCCGGCACAAGGAAGCAGATGGACTGCTAAACTGACCAAACCGGCGCCAAGGTACAGTGTGAACAAGTAATGTTCTATGTATACGGCAAGTCGTTGATGCAGGTACTGGAACCGCTGCACCAAAATTATAAGGCTCAGATACCCTACTTCAGAGAGCCACCAGGCGGTTGTTATTACAAAAAGAAGCTTCAGTACCCATGCCAACATAGGGTGCGGGCTGACGAATAGATGGAGCCACCAACAAAAAAACAATAGAAAATTGGTAATACACAAGAAGACACGTTGTTTACGTGTGTCAAACCAGATACTGTAAAGGTCGTCTCTACAGATGATATATACGTAAGCAATAAAGGCCCCTAAGTGAACCGCTGCCGAGCAGGCTAGCCATATATATAGGTTGGGGTCTGTGGGCGCCATCGTTGTTTTTTTACGATATATATATATATATGTATATATATAGATATATATATATACACACGTGCTGTTCATATAAACCAAGCCCAGCGACGACGAGAAACACCCAACGACGTCCCCTCAAAAAAAAAAAACACGATGCAACACACCCTTTTAACCACCGCCACTGCGCCGCCACCGCCACCGCTACCGCTACAAACGGCAACTACTGACCTTCGGCCTTATGAATTTTGGGACATAACGGACACGATGATAGACTCTATGGGAGAGACACTGACTACGGTTGGACCATGGCTCGGTCTGCATTTAACCACCTCGCTTTCTCTAAGCGAACTTCGGTGGGTAGTAGGTCGCCGTTATAGCGACCGTTGGCAGTATTTACCGGATGTTCTGGATGGTCTCGTTAGTAACGGCGTCTATATATGGCTTCTGACGTTACCATCCGCAGCAGTTGCGAACGTCGACACAACAGATAGTCGCCCGGTTATTTGTGTTCCTCGGTGGACATCTGGGGCTCAAGTGGACATGATGGACACTCATGTCGTGGTCCACATCTTGTTTGACGCATGTGAATCACAGTTAAACCCAATCTCGCTACACGTCAGCCGCCACCTTGAAACGCTCCACAGGGCGGCGTGCTCGCTCGACCCACTCACTAGTGACCCTTCTCTTCAGGTGGACACGGAAAACTACCAGTACGCAGGAGTCTTAGTGCTCCTTCGGCTAATAAACGTTAATAACAGTGCGAGAGTACGTTACGCTACGCGGAACACTACTAAAGGCTCGATTTTGGACGATACCGCTATGGACAAAAACTGCTACCTGCCGATTCTCCCCCCCCTATGGCTACATGCATGGGTGAAAGTCATTCAATCCACGGCGGAGAGTAAGGCAGAGTTCCTGTCGGCGATGACCTATAGCCATCACCGTAGATGTGGTATGAACCCAGCGCGTAAGGAGCTGGCGCTTCGAGTGATGCATCCGTCCTTTATCGAAATACATAGAGCTGCTAGTTACCTAGAGGACTGCCATTCAGAGGACGTGTCAGTCATCGAGAATGAGAGTGTACTACATCTATTAGGAATGTGACTTTTTTTTTTTTACCAGCTCCACCCGCTACGATTAAAAGTATCTAGCAGCCTTACATCTGTTACGTCTGTATTCAACTATGTTCGGTCACATTCTGCCTTCCAACCCGTCTGTATATCGTCCGTTTGTCATAGATATAAAGAAAGAAAGAAACGATACTATGAAGTAAAGAAAAACACAGTGGAGCGTGTATAAAAGTTAAACAATGAAGCGTTCTTTTACGACCACCCTTACTCTACCGTACGACGGTGACACGAGTCTTCCTGCGTCCACACCAACGCAACAGGCATCACAGACGTCTCAACTCGCTATTTCGAATATGAGTGATCTGACACGCTTTGTTGCGGAGCCTTATACACCAGCGTCGCGTCCCCGTCCGTACCGCTTTGCGCTATTCAGAGACTGGTTTACACGTAAATGATCCTGCGTTTTACTACTGGTTTCCAGTCGTACAACACAACGCTGCCTTTTTTTTTGGTTACATATACTAGTTCAACAGTACGTAAAAGTGTACATTGGTGTATACTTGTAATTAAGAAACAAACTAAAAAGTGCATCAACAATGTTTTGGATAATCTTGTGTATTCTGTGTCCGACACTGATAGTAGCGGGTATTATTTTATTACATCATGTTCGATTTTATATCCGCGCTCTTTATATCAACGCACAGCGAAAGGGATGGCGACATGTGCAAGGGTTTCTACTTTGGTATGCAATCGCCTGTGTATTCTTTGGAGTTGTTTCCATTCAGCAAGTCATTAATATGGCACTCTTTTTTATGTTCACATGGTATAGGGAGCGACAACTCACACAGAGCGCGTTTATGACAAACGTATTCCCTTATGTATATCCATACTGGGTTCAGATTCCGGCATGTGGCGCGTCTGTGACGTATTTACTTGCCCTTTTTTCGCGTATACAGACATTAGACCCCCTTAAATATGGCACTGGCTTTCTAAATTTTATCCGCTTACCCTATGTGTGGATCCCTCTCCTGTCCGCTGCAGTCGTCAGTATCGTCAGTATCGCAGTGTTAACCATCCCGCTTGTGACGTCGTCCATCCCATTGGGTCACTGGACACAGGGTGCTGCATGGAGTGCTTTGACTAGTGTATGGGGAGGGATGATGCTTCTAGAAGTCTACTGGTCTTTTCGACTCTATCGACAGTGCTTTTCCGATGATGTCCAACTCCATCGAATGACGACCTTCACAAGTGACTTCGATTCGAGCGACCCAGTCGAGACTATCAACGTACAGGTGGTTCAAAAAAAAAAGAAAATATATCGACGGATACGCTGGCTTTTGGTCCTCAACTGCATATCGATTGTGGTGATGGTAGCTCTAAATACCTGTAGCTTGGTTGTAATGCAAGACATCTCCTCAATCGATCGTCTCTTAGTGCTTTCCATAGGGTTTTGTATGATTGGAGTGAGTTGGTCCATAAGTATGCAATTCTCGCGCGAATTTATCGATGTTAAACTAGTACATGCGCGGGTCGTAACAGCGTAACGTACAGCTTTGATATACACTACAAAGTATACACGTACACCTAGCTTGTCTCATAGTGTCTTTCGCCCATGTCGTTTAGACCGCTTAGACCGCGGTCGTCCCGTCGCCGACGGATGCTCTTTAGCTTTAGACCTGTCTATAGAGGCTTTATTTAAATGGTCTAATACAAGATTTATATTTTGTCGTGCAATGGTCTGAGGGTCAACGGGAACAGTTGACGGCGCAACGGTAGGCGCGCGTTGCGTTGGCGGCTGCGGCTGCATAGTGTAGGAAGCACCATTCCATTGCATTCCGCTAGTACACAAACGCATATGTTCGTTGCCAGTTAGGTCGTGGCCTAGACAGTGGTCCCGAGTAGCTTGCGCCACAACATGGGACTCTGCTGCCGCGGTAATCATAGACGCTAGTGTCTGCGTAAATAGTGTCTGAATCGTATCTAGTAGCCGTTCGAGGTCTTTGACGGGGACTGACGAGGCGGGCAATGTTTGTTTAAGACGACCCACTTGCTCTTTAAGTTCCAATATCAATGATGCCTGTTGTTGTAGTTGACGCTCATTTTGCCGGCCCAAACTGTTATAAGTTGGCACTTTCATGACGGCTGTGTTTACTCTATCCGTGTCCTTTTTTTTTTTTTTGAGAGGAGGACTTTAAGTACGCTTCTTTTAAAGGTATCCTACTAAGAGTCTTCATCTTACGAGTTCTCCGTTTTCCTTTTTCCCCCTTCAAAAAAAAACACCCGTCACGGTACGTGACGTGACGTCCGTTCTCATTACGGAATAGTGATCTATCAACGATATGCAACAGGTTCTTCCTGTGTTTATGTACCTGGGACTTCCCAGTTCCCCCCTAGGTTGCCACGGACTATCAGGGTCATCGTGCGAAAGTCTATGGGGACTCCGCGTAATGGGACGCCCTCACTGTATCGAGTTATTCGACGGGATTACTCGCGGGCAAACCGTACAACTGACACCTTTAGATTCCATCCGCTCTGACAATCAGACGTATCAATTAGGGTCTTCTGTCTCATTGTACGAACCGACGGGAGTGCTAGGCTGGCAGAATGGTACGGCCGACGTGATCCAATTTCCATCGGTGGATCTAAATCACCCCACATCTATGTACCTTACCAACGCTACTAGCGTGACATGGGTACGAGACCATGTTGCCTACATTGGCCTTCCACAGACAGGTGTACGCTGGGCGTATGTCCCTGATACTCCGGGCTGGGAGTGGATGGATGATATCACTTTATTGATACGCCACAGTGTTATAACTAATGAAGTGCCCCAGGCATGGGCGTTGTGGTCAGCGTATGTCACTGTACAGGATGACACGTTTGCACCACCGGCGCTGAACACGCCAGCGCCGGTGCATGACTGGGTGCAAACGCCTCGAACAACTGAATGGGCGGTGATTGAGCAGGACGCGAGTGGATTCCAACAAGTAGTGATAACATATACGTATGTATTCCCCGCCACACTGGCAGTACGTATTACGTCGTGGACGTGGCTCAGCCATCGCTACTCGTTCGACTCGTCCCGGCGCCGTTCCGCCATCGGATCCCGTACAACACGCGAAGAAGAAGCGGTCCGGCTTGCCGAACGGTGGGCGTCGGGACCGCGTGCGTGTTTTTCATGGCCTCCCTATGGTTACAAAGATGCAACTCCTAGCTTTCGCGACCTAGTGTACCCGGTCTTCTGGTATTGGATTGTGATGACACTTGTTTTTGTAGTGGCAACTATTGGCTACTTGATATATGTGAAAAAGAATTCATGTACCCGTTACATGAACGACGACGTCAAAAACACATACACTGCATCATGGAAAACGTCATCCAAGTCCGTACCTCAACGCTCAGCCTGGAACTGGACGCGGTTGATGACTACGAGGCCCTGGAAAACCAAAAAAACGTCTACACCCGCTACCCGAGGTCTTGGTGCTCTGTTCTCTCCGTCTGGCGGATCAGTCGTTAGTAGTTCTGATATGGAAATTATCCCAGAGAATCAATCGTCAGTTCCATCGGTCTTCGATGACCCCAGTGATGAGAAGACGTCGGATGACGAAATGATAACAGATATTGGAAACATGCACAGAGTTCATAGTGATGATGATTAACGTGCAAATGGGAGTATATTCATACTGTATCGAGTCAAGTCACACGTACATCAGGCATATATTTATGGTAGAGAGGAAAAATGGAGGTAAGAGGGAGACACCTCAACGGCTGGCTTTAGCGTCGTGCGTCAAAAATCGACTCCAAGCAGCTATGTGATAAATATAATAAACCAGACCACCGTTAGCAGTGTTCATTCCATAGTAGAGGTCTATCGAGCAAGGAGACTCACCATTCACCTCAGGGTCGTGTATGAGTTGGTCCAGCGTAAAGCTGTTGTTCGGGGTCCTCCGTGAGCCTAAGCCTAAGCCGTTTATGTTAGTAGCCTTTTCTCTCTCTCTTTACTATCCCTCGCTCACCTCCTGGTAAGTCCTGGTACATTTTCAGTACCACTTCCAGCCGTGCTCTGTTGAGAGCGGGTCGCTGGCTTAGTTTGGACTCTGCCGTCCATTCATAGCTATTATATAACTCTAAATGTAACAGTTAGTAGATAGAAAGACGTTTTATAAGTTTTTTGTATATCGTCATAAAATCCATTAAAACTATAAGTGTTGCCCTTCATAGCATGGTCTGTAAAAAATATCATACTAAAAGTCTGAAGTCTGAACGGGGTGAAGAGTGTAATGTCGCCTCGTATATCATACTTACCATATAATTCAAAGTACAGGGCGTGGGTTTTCGTCACTGAGAGCGCCCATGCTATGGCCGAAAGTGCGGTCACGACCGTCTCCTGTTCGTTGATATCTATATACACGGTGGGTATTAATAATTATATAGGACATCGTTTCTATATAAGATCTTTTTTACCGGTCATATACTCGTCAAGAAGTGTATCCTCCTCGACGTCTTTATGCAAAGGTGATATTTCCTTCAACACAATTTCTGTAAGAATTTTACATTAGTTTGAAAGCATACATACACACTAATATATACGCACGAACAACAACAACAACAAAACGCCAACAACAAACGGGTTGGTCGCTGTCAACAGAATTATAACCAAAAAATAACGACGTGTGTGTCCGCTCAAAAAAAAATCACGATTACCGTCTTTCTCCCACGTAAACGCGTCAGTACCGTCACTATACTGGCCGTTAACGCACGTATAGTACACATGAAGAGCCGGGTCAACAGTGCGACTCATACTGGCCTGTTGGTCGGGTATCAAGCTGGCTTTAGAAGATGTGATCACAGCCATTTTATACAAAACAATATTCAACGGTTCATAACATACGCCTGTCAAACACTTAGACTACTGTACTACTATCCTATATATCGCCACACTGCTAGTTTGTTTCTGCGCTTCCTCATAAATGATAACACTAACCGAGAACGTCAACAACGTCAACAACGCCAACAACGTCAACAACGCCAACAGAAAAGACACATGAAGAGATGTCGTACAGGGGGAAAATTAGAAAATAAAACGCCCCAACAGACTCCACGCACAGACTATCTACACACCACCCCCACCCATTCCGTATATCGTCAACAAAAAAACAGTATAAAAACGTGACAGATATGTTATGGTTACCCACAGCAGAACATTATAAGCCCTCTTTAACGTAACGTGACACAAGTGTACTCTTATCCTGTGAAGGTCCTGTATCTGATGTGATATAAATACTATACGAAAAAAGCAGAGTAGTGTAACCTACCTTTTTTTTTTGCGTTTCACTTTCGTTGTTACGGAAAAAAAAACACTCAACACACATTAAATATGTAGTATATAGTTTTATAGCAGGCAACCTAAAAGAAGAGTCATAGTTCGATCAGGCTATAAAAAAAAAAAAAAAGATGTCTGACCCTCGCGCAGCGGCCTGGGCCTTGAACATATGGGGTCTTCTGGATATTGACAGTCGCCGGTCATTGTCTTCTTTATATAACGTAAACATACCTTCTACGGACACACCGTGTATGTCTTACTGCTCTAGGTGTCAGGCGTGTACTACACACGAATGTGTCGATGTATGCCCTCGGTTCTCATTCAAACCTCGACATGGGAAACTCCCCCCGTTTTGCGATCTTTGCCGGCGTTATTCTACAAAGACTCTTATTTCACTCTTCACGACTGATATTCGTGAGTGGGTACGACTTTTGTCACAGAAGGAAGTTTGGCTTCCAGACATGAAGGCCTGTGGAGTGGTGGACTTGACTATTTTACGAATCGTCAGCGAGATGTTCGCGAAAGGGACTGGCGACACTTACTTTGTCAGCCCGACCACGACGGGTCCGTCGTGGTGGCATGATCTCGGTGTTCATTCTTACACCGACACCGAAGTGATCTATTGTCTGGACCCTCTGTTATCTACTTTGGGAAGTAACTGTAGTTCCTCATCTCGACGAGCACTAGTGACATCGGCGCTGCATAAATGGTGGAAGGACACACCGCAGGGAGGGCCTCCGGTTAAGGCGACCTTGGACGACTTGCAACACGTTCTCCGCTATTCATGTCTCCGTTCTCCAATCTCACCACTCGCTGAAAAGAGCGGATTGTACTTGATTCGCCGGTACATTCCCGCGCCTGATACCTACCATTGGCATCTATGTCCCAAGAAAAGTGCGGTGGGGATAATGTGCATCAATCAGGTCGCGAGTGGTGTGTGTACATGGTCTGGTTACAGTAATGGCGAGGAAACCAGGTTGGGTTTCAAGGAGAAGATCGCCATAGACCGGCCGCGTAACCAACCGTTACATAGTCTGAAAGGAGCTCTCATCAAGAAGATGGCTGAATCTGTGGGCGTATGCCTGCCCTTTCGTCTCCCGGTGGCGGCGCAGGCGACGGAAACGGTTGTGAATGAGATATTCCATGTTGCATCTACACCCCTGGAGCTTACGGACGACGAACGCGCGAACAACGACATATACAGTGACCGTGCAGACATGGCTCTATACGACGTCTTCAATGCACCTAAGACATCGGGTGTCAAACGGTCGCGTCGTGATCGGCTCTTAGAATGCGTGGCTGGCAGTGGTCGTGTATCCTGGCACGAGTCAAGCTGTACAGTGAATGAATCTGACGACTGTCCAGCCACCGCAACGTTGGGTTCCGAGAGCTATTCGCTCATGCTAGCGTCGTTGTTTGACGTCCCTGTCGTGGATATCCTGAAGAGGGCGAGTCTGTCTTCTTCAGGTACTACACGACGTTCGCGACGAAGCCCGTTCCCCGATGAAGAGGATGGCATTCGCTGGGATGTGGTCATTACACAGTGGTCGAAGATACACCCAGCGGTCGGTTCCGCTTGGGACCGATATCTATGTCAAAATGCCAACGACACCGCTCAGCAAAGCAAGCTTGCTCTAGTGGAACCTGGGACGCCCGATGCGTTCACTTTGGTACAGTGGTGTATGAACAATGCAGGGAATATGACGCGCGTGTTATCTTCAGCCACACGGCTCGTTCTACCGTTTACGTTACCGTCTACACCTGCAGAATTTCCATGTTGGCCCACTATTTCCAACGCGGAACCTTACATTCATGAAGCCCATGCACTGGTGTGTAAGAGTTTTGCGTTGGATGCACCTGGTAGAGATACTGTACCTGCGGTGAGCGCCGCTGTCTTCTGCCTGATTGTTTACTGCCTTTATTGGGCCAAGCAGTTCAATCAGAGACACCCTACTGTTCTTCTGTCTACTTGCACCACAGTACGTGTGTATGATGAGGACATCCACGCTGAGCGACTTTGGCTGTGCGTGTGGTGTCTTCTCAGAAGTCTACACGACTCTCCCTTGAAGACTAGCTTAGCTAGGTTGTTTAGCCATATAACGGTCAATAAGATGGAGGATTTATTCAATGAGGAACCTCTACGACCTCATAAAAGAAAGTAGTCGTGTACACCCGAGCTTTCATGCGAAGGAATGTAATGGCTACATTTAGCAAAAATAAGGGAAATACGAATTGGAGCAGTGTTCTGTTGATCCAGCCGTCCCACTTGTCTGTACATGTGTCATGTCTCCGCGACGTAACAGGGAAAGGAGCGGTGAACGGATAAATTCTGCGGAAAAAACGGCGTAGATGCCCACCAAGAGCCGGTGTACAGTAATGGTGATATCCCACACTATGGCTGGACATATTCCGTAGGACCACCGTGCCACATCTGCAGCTGTCGCAGTCGCTAGCCCAGGATGGACGGTACGAAGGACTGTACACACGAAAAGGACCAACAGTGTTACATACAAAGCGTAGCGTAGTCCCAGACGACCATAATCCCAAAGGGTACGTTTTTCCGTAAACATAACCAACGTCATTATCAGTGTCGGCATATGGTCATGTTTGATATCCGACGTAATACGCCACGTATCGCGCGGGCCCAGATACCGTTTCACGACATCCTGAACAATCTTCATATCATCGAGGCTTTCCGGTCCTACAACCTGGTGAACTGATCGGGTTGCATCAGACGAGTCCTCGCAGTGGTTAATGGTCGCCGTAAACGCAGGAAGCCTACTGCGAATTTCCTGAACAATGAAAGATACACGCGTACGGTGTTCGTCCAACATCGTTACATATACAGAGAGGGGAGGGGAGGGGAAAAAAAGGATGTAGTATAAAGAGTGTCTGTTTTTTTTTTTTGTGTTTGATGTAGAGGACTCGAGAGAGGTATGACTCTACTATAAAAAAAAAAAAAAAAAAAAACAAAAAAACCACTTGCTTTTTTTTTTTCATTCTTTTTTTTTTTTTATTTTTCCCATGTTTGTTGTTTTATTTGCCCTCCTCTTATCCTCT
>Ga0136587_1000528_pt1 | contig 10579 bp, 12 predicted proteins | sample AntRauMFilla1563_FD_101386 | JGI IMG/M metagenome (GOLD analysis project Ga0136587, IMG submission 101386) | Saline lake microbial communities from Rauer Islands, Antarctica - Metagenome Filla 1 #563 | ecosystem: Environmental > Aquatic > Non-marine Saline and Alkaline > Saline | place... | reverse complement strand
TGCAAACGCCGGGCGCGTTTGACGGTCAGGCGGTCGGCCGCGCCCAACTCCTCAACCCCCAGAAGCGAGATGATGTCGCTAAGTTCTCGGAAACGGGCCAACGCCTGCCGCACCGCCTCGGCGGTTTTGTAATGCACATCGCCGACAACCAGCGGGTCGAGCAGCATCGAGGAGGAGGCGAGGGGGTCAATGGCCGGGTAGAACCCCTCGGCGGCCTGCGCGCGTGACAGCACGATCACGCAATCCATATGGCTGGAGATTGTCGTCACCGCCGGATCGGTGAAATCATCGGCGGGCACATAAACGGCCTGAATGGCCGTCACCGCAGACCCCGCAACCGATGCGATGCGTTCTTGCAGGCCCGCCACCTCGGTCGCCAATGTTGGCTGATAGCCCACGCGGCTGGGCAGGCGGCCCAAAAGGCTGGACACCTCTGCCCCGGCCTGAACAAAGCGAAACACGTTGTCCATCAAAAGCAGCACATTCTGGTGCTTTTGGTCGCGGAAGTATTCCGAAATCGTCAGGGCGGTCAGTGGGGCCCGCCACCGCGCGCCGGGTGGCTCATTCATCTGGCCGTAGACCAGAACCGTGCGCGCCAGCACGCCCGAGGCCTGCATTTCGGTCAGCAACTCATGGCCTTCGCGCGACCTCTCTCCGACCCCGGCAAAGACCGAGATGCCTTCGTATTTCTCGACCATGGCGCGGATCAGCTCCATCACCAGAACGGTCTTGCCCACCCCTGCGCCGCCGAACATCGCGGCCTTGCCGCCCTGCGCCATCGGTGTCAGCAGGTCGATCACCTTGATCCCCGTCTCGAACACCTCCGTTGTGCGGGTCTGCGCGTCCAAAGCTGGGGGTGCGGCATGGATCGACCGTCGCGGCGTGTCACTAGGCAGGGCAGGGCCGTTGTCTTGCGGTTGACCGACAACATCCAGCAGCCGCCCCAGCACCGCATCGCCAACTGGCACCTCAACCGGGCCACCCAGGCTGCGCACCGCCACTCCCCGCGCAAGGCCCGCAGTGGATTGGAACGCCACGGCGCGCAGCGTGGTCAGATCAAGATGGCTGTGAACCTCAAGTATCAAGGGTGCAGGCTGATCCCATTCCACCACAAGGGCGGAATTGAGGCTGGGCAGATCTGTGTCCCCAAAGACGACATCCACGACCGCACCGCGAACGGCATGGACAACACCGCAGGCGGCAGATGCAGCGGTCAGATGCTTTTCGGTTTTACTCATGCGTTCCACGCCCTTGGGACCAACAGTCCGGCCAATGCTTTTGTGTAATCTTAGGTCTGGACAGGCAGCCCCGCACTGATCTGGGTCAACTTGGCGATTTGGCGCCGACATCTCGGCAAACCGCACAAAGCGATCAGCTCGCTAACCCGGATCAGTGCGGCGGCTTTGAGATTGCGTCAGAGGTTGCTTGAACACATCCCAGTTCCAGCAACCGCCAGAGAGGCCATCATGATCGGATATGTCGCAAGTATCGAGGATGTTACGGAAGAGAACACCGACTTCCGACGCGTCCTCTATTCAGGCTCCAAACTGCAACTGGTGGTGATGTCTGTTGCACCGGGGGAGGAATTGGGCGGCGAGACGCATGAGGATACCGACCAGTTCTTTCGTGTCGAGCATGGCAAGGGGATGATCGTGATCGACGGTGTAGCCCACAAGGTCAAGGCGGGCGACGGTGTTATCGTGCCGGCGGGCGCGCATCACAACGTGATCTGCACGGGGCACAACGCTCTGAAACTGTACACAATCTACGGCCCGTCCCATCACCGCGACGGGCTGGTGCAAAAGACCAAGGCCGAAGCGGATGCCTCGGATGAATCCTTTGATGGCAAGGCCACCGAAAAGGCGACCGAAACGGTCCGGGTCTAGTTAGTCGCATCGTGCTGCCGTTCTCGCCACGCCGCAAGACGGGGCTGGGAACCCGAAGATTTTCTGCCAAATCAAACCAATGGAGATGAGAATGTCGAACGAAAACAAGACTGCCAAGGGTGACTCTGCGGCAAGTGATTTCGACGAGGTCAGCCGTCAATTGTCCGCCCTTCGGGAAGATATGATGAACCTTGCCAAAAGCGTTACTGCAATCGCTGGGCGGCGCGGAAACGGCATGGCCGCGGATATCGCCGAGGGCTTCAGCGAGGCGGAACATTATGTTGGCACAAAGGGCCGATCGGCAGAGGCCCAGCTGGAAAGCTCGGTGGCCTCACACCCTTTTATGGCCATCGGACTGGCTGCAATTGCGGGCCTTTTGGTCGGCGCATTGGCCCGGCGTTGAACCGACTTCTTGACGAGGCGCTGCACAGGTTTGCGCGCGAAGGTGCGCGCAAACTTCTGCGGCCCATCGTGCTGGGTCTTACGGCGTGCCTGTTTGGCGCCGGAGGGATTGGCTTTCTGCTGGCTTGGGTCTTTCTGACCCTCAGTGCGGCATGGGGTCCGGCGATGGCCGCGCTTATTCTGGGCGCTGGCTTGACGCTTCTGGCGGGGACCCTTCTGGCGGTCGCAATGCGCGCCCTGTCAAAGCCTGCAATCGTCCCTGCGCCAACGCCCCGATCTCCTGAGCCTAAAGATGCGGAGCGCGATGGCGCCTCGCTTGTCGCCTTTACCGCCGCCTTTGTTCTGGGCAAGTATTTGACGGATAATAGACGCGGGTAACGCCTGAAGCCAGTTTTTCGGGCGGCATCGTTCCGGTTCGTATCCCCCCCGTGCCCATAGGAAAGCACGGCCCGGCCAACCCAGGAAGGCAATGCCATGGACGTTCTGAAGTGGACCGTTGTTGCGCTGGTTGGGTTGGCCGTTCTCTATGGTGGCCTCATTGCCCTTGGTGCATGGCGATGGAGCGCTGCCACAAGCGCCTTGATCGACCGGCTGGATGCTGGGCAGACCCCGGGCCATGCTGTGCGCTATGACGCGCGCGAGATTGCGGATCTTCCCGCGCCGGTGCGCCGCTATTTCGAACTGGCGCTCACCGATGGCCAACAGATCATCCGGGCTGCAGACATCGCGATGACCGGCACGTTCAACATGAGCCTTGATGCCCCGCAATGGAAACCCTTTACCTCGCAACAGCGCGTTGTCACCCAGCGTCCCGGCTTTGTCTGGAATGCGCGGATCATGCTGTTTGCCGGGTTTCCGGTGCGCGTGAATGACGCCTATGTGGCGGGAACTGGGATATTGACGCCTGCGATTCTTGGGCTTTTTCCGATGGGCAATGTGTCCGGCGCCGGGGAACCGGCACGGGGCGAGCTGATGCGCTGGTTTGCCGAATGCGCATGGTATCCGACAGCACTTTTGCCCAGTCAGGGCATCGCATGGCAGGCCGTCGATGCCACCTCGGCGCTGGCCACGATGACCGATGGACCGATCCGGCTGACCATCCTGTTCCGCTTTGGCGATGACGGGCTGATCGCTGGCATTCATGTCGGTGCGCGGGGTGCGGTGATCGGCGGCAAGACCGTGATGATGCCGTGGGAGGGGCGGTTCAGCGATTATCGCCGCCAGGACGGCATGCTGATCCCGTTCTATGGCGAAGTCGCATGGATCACGCCGCAGGGCGAGAAGCCTTATTTTCGCGGAGCGGTGACGCAGCTGACGTTTCGGTTCGCAGAATAGGGCGGAGCATATCACTGTCAGTTGTCCGGCTTCGCGCTGTCATCCTCCGCGTCGCCCCGCCGGCGCAATCGCAGGGCCAGACCGACGGCGACGCCGACACCGATGGCCACGGTCAGGTCGACCACGACGGTCAGCGTCATTGTCATCAGCAGCAAGAACTGGTCGGATCGCGGCATGGCAAGGTAGCTGCGCCATTTGTGCGGCTCTGCCATGTTCCATGCGGTCAGGATTAGCAATGCCGCCAGCGCGGGCATCGCCAGATAGCCTGCCAAGGGGGCCGCGATCCACATGACCAGAAAGATGGTCACGGCGTGGATCAGGCCCGCCACCGGGGTCTTGCCACCCGCGCGGATGTTCGTCGCGGTGCGCGCAATCGCCCCCGTCGCGGGCAATCCGCCAAACAGGGCCGAGCCGATGTTGGCGATGCCTTGCGCCAGCACTTCGGCGTTGGGCCGGTGTTTCCCGCCCATCATCCGGTCGGCAACCATCGCCGACAGAAGGGATTCCACCGCAGCCAGAAAGGCGATGACAAAGGCCGAGGGCAGCAATTCGGTGATGCGTGCCATCGTAACGGTCGGCAGCGCGGGCAGCGGCAAACCGCGCGGCAGGTCGCCGAACCGGGAATAAATCGTGTCCACTGGCAAGGTAGCAACGGCCACGATGGCCGATGTCACGCCAACCGCAACGATCAGCCCCGGCAGTTTTGGTGCGGCCCGGCGCAGTCCTACGATCAGGGCCATCGAGGCAAGACCGATAGCCAAGGCGCGCGCGTTGAAACTGTCCCGCGCGCCCCAAAGGGCACCGAGTTTTTCAAAGAATTCGGCGGGCACCAGCGCGAGGTTCAGGCCAAACAGGTCTTTCAACTGGCTGGTCGCAATCACAATCGCGATCCCGATGGTAAAGCCGTAGATCACCGGTTCGGGCACCAGTGCTATCAGGTTTCCGGCGCGGAAATACCCGGCAATCACCAGAATGATCCCGGCCATGAACGTCGCCAGCACCAGCCCGTCATAACCGTGATTGGCAATGATGCCGTAAACCACGACGATGAATGCCCCCGTCGGCCCGCCGATCTGAACGCGGCTGCCACCGAACAATGAAATCAGGAACCCCGCGACGATGGCCGTCACCAACCCCTTGCCGGGGTCCGCACCCGACGCGATGGCGATGGCAAGGCTCAGGGGTAACGCAACCATCGCGACCGTGATGCCAGCGGACAGGTCGGCCAGAAACAACGCGCCCGAATACGTCCGCAGCGTCGTCAGGATTTTCGGTTTCATCCCGTCACTACCCCATCCCCCACAACGATCTGCCGCCGACACAGCGCGGCAATCTTTTCATCATGGGTCGAGATCAGAAACGTCGTGCCCTCATCGCGGTTGATCTCGGCGATCAGATCCATCACCTGCATGGCGGATTCGCGGTCAAGGTTGCCGGTGGGTTCATCCGCCAACACCAACTCGGGGCGGTTCATCAGGGCGCGGGCGACCGCGACACGCTGTTTCTGACCGCCCGACAGGTTGGTCGACGGAAAGTCGATCCGCTCAGCCAGACCCATACGGGTCAGCAGATCCCGGCCACGGGCGCGGGCCGATGCGGTCTCGCGCCCCTCTTTCACCGCCGTGGGAAAGATCACGTTTTCCAGCGCGGTGAAATCCGGCAGCAGGTTGTGGAATTGAAAGACAAAACCGATGTGCAGATTGCGGAATGCGGTTAGGTCGGCATCATTTCCCGCAATCAGGTCTTGCCCCAGCATGATGTAACTGCCCGATGTGGGCTGCATCAGCGTGCCCAGAATGGTCAGAAGCGTGCTTTTACCCGACCCGGACGGGCCCAGCAGCGCCGCCATTTCGCCCGTGTCCAGCCGCAGCGACAGCCCGCGCAGCACCCGCGTCGCGGCATCACCATGCCCATAGGTCTTGACCAGTTCCGTGGCCTGCAACAATGCCCCGCTCATTGGCCGATCGCCGTCACAGGATCGACCCGCGCCGCCGACCGTGCAGGAAGGATCGACGCCAGGATTGCGCCGATGACCGTCAGCAGGATCGCAAGGCCGTAGGACCCTTGGGTAATATCCAGCGGCAATGTGCCCGATTTGAACGCCTCTCGCGGGGGAAAGGGCAACAGCGCCAGATAGCCTAGGCCCGCCCCGGTCAACCCGCCTATCAGCCCGATCAGTAAGCCTTGGGTGACGAAAACAAAGATCACGAAACCGCGCCTCGCCCCCATCGCCCGCATGATCCCAATCTCTGGACGGCGCCGGTAGGTTGATAGGAGCAGCGCCGATGCGACGCCAATCACGATGGTGATCAGGGCAAAGGTTTTCAGGAAATATCCGGTCTGCGCCTGCGCATTCAGCGCCTCCATCAGTTGTTCCGCGCCATCCGTCCACGGCACGGCGTCAAGCCCGGTCAGCGCGCGGATACGCAAGGCCGTTGCATCGGCGGTGTTCAAATCGGCCAGCTTGATCTCGATCCGCGTGACGCCTTGGGGCAGGGCAAATAGTGTGCGCGCGGTGGACAGGCTGACGTAGATACCGCCGCCGTCCAGCGCGCCATTGCCGGATTTGTAAATACCGCTCAGGGTCAGGACTGACGCTACCCCGGCCGAGGATTGCAACCGCACCGTCTGTCCCAGCCGCAGCGACAGATCGTCGGCCAGTGTCTGCCCCAGCACGACCAGCCCGGACCCCAGCCGCGCCGTCCCCTCGACCATATAGCCATCAAGGTTCAGGATCGCGGATTCCCGCCCCGGCTCGACCCCGGTCACGCCGACCTGCGCCACCTGTGCGCCGCGCGTCAGAAACCCCGCGCCCGAAATCTGCGGCGATACGGCGATGACACCTGGCACCGCCGCGATCAGAGGCACCCATGTTTCGGCATCGGCCAGCGTGGCGGTGCGGGCGCGGCCCTTTTCGATGACGCCCAGCACCTGTCCGCCGGGTGAAATGAGAATGGCCGGGTCTGCTTCCTCGGCCTCGATCGTGATATGGCTGATGTCGCCGACCGTGCGCGACAGGATGAATTCGGCGAGGCCCCCGATCAGGGCCGACATGAAGATGAAGATGAATACCCCCACAGCAACGCCCGCGACCAAAAGGGCGGTCTGCGCCTTGCTGGCCGTCAGATAGCGGGTCGCGATCTTGAGGGCATAAAGCATCAGGGCGCCGCCGCCGAAACGGCCTGCCCATCGGCAATGCCTGTCGCGTCGGCGATCACAACATCGCCGGGTGCGATGCCGCTGGTGACAATCAGCCGGGCGGCAGGCCAGTCGATCACCGCCACACTGCGGCGCTGCGCGGTGCCGTCCGCCAGCACGAAAACGGCGGTGCCTGCGCTGTCGGTCACGAGTGCTGCGCGGGGCAGGGTCATGGCTGCGTCGCGGCTGTCGACAATGATGTTGGCGGTGACGGTCAGCCCGATGGGTGCGCTCACGGGCACATCAAAGGCCAGTGTGACGGCAAGGCCGCCGGTCGCCGCATCCACAAGGCGTGATACGACGCTGACATGGCCGTCGCGCAGGGCGGACTCCCCGGTCAGTTGTAGCACGGCCTTCTGGCCAAGTTGGATTTGGGTGGCGTAGGCTTCGTCCACATCGGTCTCGACCTCTAGCCGAGAGAGGTCGGCTAGGGTCATCAGAGCGGTCGATGGATCAACGCTTTGCCCCGGATTGACGTTCAGCGTCAGTACAGTGCCTGTGATGGGCGCGCGAATGGTGAAATCATCCAGCTTGATCTGCGCGGCGTCAAACACTGCCGTGGTCCGGGCCACCTCTTGCGTCGCTGCTTGCACGGCGCGGGCAGAAGTCTCGACTGTCACTCGCGCGATATTGGTCCCCAGCGAAATGTTGCGCTCATGGGTCGCCTGCGCCTCGGACTGCCCGACAATCGCCGCGTCAAGGCCCGCCAGTGCCTGCCGGACAGCCGCCTGTTGCGCCGATGGGTCGATCCGGGCCAGTTCAGCATTGGCCGACACATTATCGCCCTCGGCCACGAAAATACCTGCCAGCGTGCCACTCACCAACGGGCGAAGATCCACCGACCCCGACGCGGCAATCCGACCATTGACGGCAAGAACCCGCGTTGCGGGCGCAAGGGCGACGGTTTCGACCGCCACTTTGGTGGTCTTTGCGGCCCAAGGTTGAAAATACACGGCAAGCCCCAACACCACAGCCAGCAGCCCGCCCAAACCCCAATACCAACGCCGGTTTGCGGGTTTTGGCTGGGGCGGTGTTGCAGACGTCGCGACCAGCGCGGGAACCGGATGTGCCTCGGCCTTGGGCGTAAGCGCATCCTTTCTGCCTATGTCAATCCTGTCGGCGATAGCGGACCCCTTTTCAGGCAGCGGCATTGTGTGGGAGAACGGTAGCGTCGCGCGGCGCACCCTGCATTGATGTGGATCAGCGACAGCGCGTTGGGCATTGAGGATAAGTGGCGCACAGCTACAGAATTGGGGACGGATGAATGGCAAAAGGCCCCGGCATGACCACCGACCCATATGCGACCCTTGGCCTGACCAAATCGGCAACGGCGGACGAGATCAAGAAGGCGCATCGCAAGTTGGTGCGCACGTCGCACCCTGACCTGCACCCCGATGACAAAGGCGCAGAAGAGCGGTTCAAGGCGATATCTGCCGCCTATGACCTGTTGAAAGACCCCGAAACCCGTGCGCGTTTCGACGCGGGCGAGATTGACGCGCAGGGCGCGGAACGCCCTCAGCGCCAGTATTACCGCGATTTCGCTGGTGCGCCCGACGACCGCTATCAGCAAGGTCGCGGGTTCGGGGCCGGGATTGACCCATCCGATCTCTTTGCCGAAATACTGCGCAATCGGGGCCGCACGCCGGGTCGTGATGATTTTGGCGGTGGCGGCTATGCTGCAGGCGGCGCGGATGCGCGTTACACGCTCGATGTGCCGTTTCTGGATGCGGTGCGCGGGGCCGAAACCCGGATCACCCTGCCGGACGGCCAGAACCTTGCAGTGAAAATCCCGCAGGGCACCGAAGATGGGCAAACCCTGCGGCTGCGTGGCAAGGGTGCGCCCGGCTTTGGCGGCGGACCTGCGGGCGACGCGCTGGTTACCATCATGGTTGGCGACCACCCCGTATTCCGGCGGGTTGGCGACGATATCCTGCTGACGCTGCCGATCACCTTTGATGAGGCCATTCTGGGTGGCAAAGTGACGGTGCCCACAATCGACGGCCCGGTCGGCCTGACGATACCTGCAGGCGCAAGTTCGGGCCGCATTCTGCGCCTGCGCGGGCGCGGAGTGGCGCATGCCGGACGCGAGACAAAGGGCGACCAGAACGTCGAATTGAAGGTCGTCGTACCAAAGGAAACCGACGCCAGTCTGCGTGATTTCCTGACCGAATGGCGCAAGACCCATGCGTTCGATCCCCGCGCTGATCTGATAAAAGGGGCCGCCACATGACAGACCTATTTTCCGAGGACGAGGTGATAGCCACCGTAACCCGGCTGACCCGAAACCGGCTTGTCCGGTTCGTCGAGGTCGATCTGGTCAGGCCGCAGCGCGACGACAATGGCATTGTCTATCGACGCATCGACATCGCCCGGATTGAGCTGTTGTGCGATCTGAGTGACGATCTTGATCTGGACGAGGCCGCCCTTGGCATCGTGATTTCGCTGATCGACCAGTTGCATGCCGCGCGGCATGATTTGGCTTTCATGACCCGTGCGATCGACGCCCTGCCGGTAGATCTGCGTGATCGGATCAGCGCTGGGATGAAACAAACTTAGGGCCTGCCGCAAACACATCAGACCCAAGGAAATAGTTCTTTGCGACGCTAACGTGTGTGGCCTGACTTGACTGGCCTGACATCGGGCATTTTCTGTTGGTTCCATGAAAACGCAATTATCAAACAATTCTTTGCGAAGCGTGGTTAGACCGGAATGGGCAAAATGGGTCGGTTCCGGCAGACCAGGTGACCCACGTGTCGCCCTCCTGCCGCGCGAGACGAAACACCAGCGCCTTCGCCCGGGCGCGATCAACCAGAGTGCCCATTTTCTTCTGGATGCCCAGCTGCTTGTCCTGCGCCTGGTAAACTGTCAGCGCGGTGCGCGCCTTGAGATAGGACGAGCTGTCTGCTGGGCCGGAGAACCCGGCATCACCACCCATGTTGCGCGGCTGCTGGTCGGGGTCAGTCATGTCGGCACGGCGCACATCAGAGGCGGCGGCGTTGATCGGCCCGTCGCTGTAAACCACCAGCCGCCCCACTTTGCGCGCTTTCTGGATCTCCCCACGCGAGATGCCGGAATGGGCGGAGTACTCTCGTTCGGACATACCTTCTATGACGATTGAGCTGACCTCAAAATATTGGAATAAAACAGAAATAACGATTTTATTCAGTTGATTACACTCCCGCGTAGAGCGATTCTGGGTGCAGGAAAACGATACAACTCACCCCAGGAGATCACGCCATGACCATCGCCACCCCCACTGACACGACCCGCATCTTCATCGACCGCGCCCGCTTCGTTCAGGCCATGAGCTTGGCCGCGCTGCAGGGCCACCTCAACGACGTCAACCTGAATTCTGAGGTCTTCGAGATGGCGGGCCGGATCGGGATCGACTGCCTGACCATTGAGTTGGCCGATGTCGTGCCGGTCCTGCAGCAGCACGGGCTCATCTGAGCCTGCGCGAAACCACCAACACGAAGACAGGAATGAGTGCACCCGCGAATCCGGCAGGTCAGGGCCGAGGCGCTGGATTGTTTTAGCCGGTCTCGTGAATCCGCGCATTCTGCCGCGTCCGACGCACGCGTTTGCGCATCTTTACATGAGTTCGCGATCGAGGCGAGCGAGCATCGCGTCGTTGGTGAAGGCCTTGCGCGTCACGGATGCCAGAAGTGCTATGGTGCCACCGATCAATGCTGTGATGGCGGCCGCAATCCCGTTGTCGCGCAGGGCCTCGGCGACCTCCTGCAGGAAGCTGGTTTTCT
>Ga0136587_1000515_pt1 | contig 10776 bp, 7 predicted proteins | sample AntRauMFilla1563_FD_101386 | JGI IMG/M metagenome (GOLD analysis project Ga0136587, IMG submission 101386) | Saline lake microbial communities from Rauer Islands, Antarctica - Metagenome Filla 1 #563 | ecosystem: Environmental > Aquatic > Non-marine Saline and Alkaline > Saline | place... | reverse complement strand
ACTGGTTCACTATCCACTGGTTCACTATCCACTATCCACTGGTTCACTATCCGCTGACTCACTATCCGCTGTCTCACTGGTTCACTATCCGCTGGTTCACTATCCGCTGTCTCACTATCCGCTGTCCCACTATCCACTATCCACTGGTTCACTATCCGCTGTCTCACTATCCACTGGTTCACTGATTATTACTCAACTTAAAATTAAAAATAGACGTATCAAAAGCGGCATATTTTTCATATTCAACAACCTCATACAAACGGCTTCTGGTCTGCATTTTATCCAAAATATTTGCCTGCGTGCCGTCTTCATAAATGCTCTTAAACCCGTCTTCTACGGCTTTCATGGCCAAGCGCTGACTAGTAACTGGGTAGATTACCATATTAAAGCCAATATCTTGAAGTTGTTTATGCGTTAGCAGCTCAGATTTCCCAAATTCGGTCATATTTGCTAATAAATAGGTAGCTTTAGGAATAGCTTTTCGGAATGCACTAAACTCTTCTACCCCACTCAGTGCTTCCGGGAAAATCATATCAGCACCCGCCTCAGCATAGGCTTTTGCTCTAGCAACAGCGGCGTCAAATCCCTCTACGCCACGCGCATCGGTTCTAGCAATTAGCAAAAAGTTGGGATCTTGCCTAGCGCCAACTGCTGCCTTAATTTTCATGCACATTTCTTCCGTGCTAACCAGCTGTTTGCCGTCTAAATGGCCACAACGTTTGGGATTTAGCTGATCTTCTAAATGACAGCCTGCTAAGCCTGCGTATTCAATTTCACTAAGGGTTCTGGCGGCGTTCATGGGCTCACCAAAACCGGTATCAATATCCATAATGGTTGGTAAATCGGTCATTTTCGCAATTTCTGACGCAAAATTTCTGACCTCATCCAAAGTTGTTAAGCCAACATCGGGTAAACCACGGTTGTTAGCCATAACCCCGCCTGACACATAAATACCCTCGAAACCAATCTCTTGGGCAATCATAGCAACCATAGCGTTGTGCGCGCCAGGAAAGCGTAGCGTTTTGCCTGTTGCTAATGCCTTTTTAAAAGCTTCTCTTTTTTTGAGGGGGGAAATGGGTGATCTGAACATGGGGTAGTTGGAGGTTGTATCTCGGCTACGCTCGATAACCAAGGTTTGAAGTTGTATCTCGGCTACGCTCGATAACCAAGGTTTGAGGTTCAAGGTGTGAGGTGGTTTCTAATACATAACCCTAAGTGAGCGTCAAATGCCACCTAAGCGAAGTGACACCTGATTGAACGTTGAGTGATGAGCGAACCCACTATTCGCTATTCACTATTCGCTATTCGCTATTCGCTATTCACTATTCGCTATTCGCTATTCACTATTCACTATTCACTATTCACTATTCACTATTCACTAGCAATCAAATATGCCTTTCTCAGATAATATTTCTAAAGAAGCTTCACCCACAATTGGATTTAGTTCCATCAACTCATTGGGCGTTAATTCAGGAAGGCGTTGAACTAAGGCTAAAAATCTATCCGATTCTTGCTTGCTCAATATTCCTTCTGTTAACGTCTTGAATTTTTTAATGTATTCAGCTCTACCAAAAGGCCTTGCGCCGGCAATATGGGCATTAGCTCGCTCAAGCTCACCTTCAATTTTGCTGCCATCTTTCATAGTGATAATCACCTTCCCGCCAAAAGCTTTTTTAGCCGGATCTGCTTCATGATACAATAATGTCCATTTTGGGATTTCCACCGTTCGTACTTTCTTCCATAACAGCACTGTATCTTCTCTCTGGGCTCTTTCTGGTGCATAAGAACGAACATGATGCCACTCGCCATCTTGCAGCGCAACGGCAAAAATGTACATAATAGAATGATCTAAGGTTTCTCTAGAGGCATAAGGATCCATTTTCTGCGGATCGCCGCTTCCCGTACCTATTACATAATGCGTATGGTGGCTGGTTTCAATTAATATGTCTTCAACTTCGTCAAAATCGGCAATCTGCTTGCCCATATTAAAAGCAAGATCTATTAACGCTTGAGATTGATATTCCGCTGAGTGTTCTTTGGTATAGGTTTCTAAAATAGCGCGTTGCTCTTCACCTTTTGCTGGTAGTGGGACCGTATAAGAAGCCTTCGGGCCATCCAAAATCCAAGCAATAACTGAATCTTCCCCTTCATAAATTGGGGAAGGACTTTTCTCGCCACGCATCGCTCTATCAACCGCTTCAATAGCCAGTTTTGCGCCATGTCCGGGCACATAAGCTTTCCAAGAACTAATCTCGCCTTTTCGACTCTGACGTGTGCTCACGCTGGTATGTAGTGCTTGCTGTATGGCCTGGTAGGTTTGATCGGTATCTAAACCTAGCGCACTAGCTACACCAGCTGCTTGGGCTGGACATAAATGCGCTACATGGTCAATTTTATGCTTGTGTAAACAGATGGCTTTCACCAGGTTCACATGAATTTCGTAGGCAGCAACAATACCACGAACAAGGGCTTTACCGTCTAGTCCACATTGTTGGGCAACCGCTAAAATTGGGGGGATATTATCGCCTGGGTGGGAATAATCAGCGGCTAAATAGGTGTCGTGAAAATCTAATTCCCGAACGGCAACCCCGTTAGCCCAAGCGGCCCATTCTGCATGAATTTTATGGGAAGGATTTACCCCAAAAACGGAAGCTCCTTTGGCATTTCGTCCGTGTGCTAGTGCTTGCATTCTAGCCGCCACAACCGGTCTTCTATTCAAAGAAGCTATGGCAACAGAGGCGTTATCAATAATTCGATTTATCACCATATCAACAACATCTTGGCGTAAGGTTGATTGATAATCGGTGGCTACGCTAGCGAGCTTCCAAGCCATTTGTTCTTCTTTGGGAAGCGCTTCCTTAGAGGGATAAACACGTAGTGTGTGGTTCGTCATAAAATTGCCTTCTTACTGCAGTTAGTGATTGTGAGAATTGACTATGCTTTTTCTTAGGGAAAGAAATTTAAGTTTTTGACGTGAACTTTTCATCATTAAAATCAACTGAAATAGGTTTATCAGATTTAGATTTCAGATTTGAACTTGCCTTTTTCGCTCTTTTCGACAGTGGTGAGCCATTTGGTAGAATAATGTAGAAGGTAGTTCCCATACCCTCTTCTGAGTTAACTTTTATACTGCCACCCATTTTATCAATAACCTCTTTAACCAAGAAAAGGCCAAGCCCTGTGCCACTTACGCTAGTTTCTGCTCTGAAAAACATATCAAAAATCTTCTCTTGATGCTGTTTAGGAATACCTTTGCCATTATCGCGAACCGTTATAAAAACCTCGTCTTTCAACACATCTATTCGAATGTCACAAAATGGGTTTACAACAGAGGGATTGTGATAATTTATTGCGTTTGAAATCAAGTTAGAAAAAACCACACTCAGCCGAGATTTATCGCCAAGAAAAGGAGCTTTCCCGTTAATAAGAAGTCGTTTATCAACACTTTTTTGAACAGTGGTTTGGTCAAAAAGCTCATAGACATCAACAACCATTTTCTTTAGGTCTAGGGCTTCAAATTTCACCCCTTGATTGGCATTACGGGAAAGTTCAATCAGCTCCAGAATAAAACTTTTCATCTTCTTTAGGTTGTTGCTAACCATTCCCGTAAAGTGGAGCAACTCTTCATGGGAATACGAACTATCTAGTAAATCAAGTAAGCCAATTGAAGAGTTAAGCGGCGACTTTAGATCATGACTTACCGCGGAGGTAAACTGGTCTAAAGACTTATTAGACTCTATCAACTCTTTGTTCTGTTGAGCTAAACGCAGGTGTTGGTCACGCAATTTCTTGGTTCGTATTTCAAGTTCTTGGTTTAGCCGGGCTTCTTGATTTTTGTAATACATGAACCTAAGAGTTATAAAAACTAAAGCAGCTAACAACGCTGAAATTAGGGCAAAAAACCAAAATTGCTGATAAAACGGTGCCCTAATCTTAAATCTTGGGCTGAAAGCTATCTCCGACCAATCGCTTTTCACCTCTTTTGCCTGAATTTGGAATCTATATGTACCATTAGATAAAGAGTAGAAAAATTTCTCTCCATTCAAGTCACCTTTTTCATAAATCCATTGGTCATTTTCATTAAGTTTATACCGAATTTCTAAGTTTTCTTCATCATAGAAACCAGAAATATTAAACCGAATAGCCAGTGAATTATCTTGCTTAACATTAGTAGTAGATTCATTTATTAGCTCTTGATCTTCCGTTAAATTATAAATAGAGTAAACGTCTATAATTGGTGGTTCAACATTAGTTATCAACATTTCTCTAGACAAAATACTTAGGCCTTTGTTAGTACCAATCCAGATTTTACCGTTTTCACTTTCAAACAACGCATCTCTGTTGACTTCATTTCCCACCAATCCATCTTTTTCGGTATAGAGAATTTTTTTACCATCATCAGATATAAGGTAAAGTCCTCTATCTGTACCTAAATAGGTATTTTTTTTATCTTTTGACTTTAGTAAAGCATAAACAGGATGTTTAATATCGTACCAATATTTATTGAGCTCGTAATTATTTTTATTTAGCAAATGCACACCATTCAAAGTACCAATTAGAAAATAATTCTCGTCATAATCTATAAAGTCATACGTATTAAATGCTTGTTCATTTTCAAATTCCTGCTTTCCAAATATCAACTTATTAGTAGCAACATCTATCACACCTTCATCACCAAAAGCAAAAAGCCTATTATCATCTGAAACATATAATTTTCTAAAATACTTTGTGAAATTTTCAGTTAAATCGTTAACAAGTATTTCATTGAAATTTTGATCCAATTTATAAATCACCTTATTTACATCTATAAAATGTATCTCATTATTAAAGACTGTTACAGATTGAATACTCTTAGTAGAAACTACCCTAGATGAACGGCGTTTATTATCAATCTCAATTAAGCCTGATTTTGATGCAGCTGCATATATTTTATTTCTAAAACTAACGGAACCCTGGATTCGGTGATCTAACTTTTGCTTAATGTCATCACTCTTAACAAGGCTAGCTGAAACATCATTAGTAATGAATTGCCAACCCGTGTTGGAACCAAGAAATAGCAAATCTGTTGAAAGAGCTTTAATGGAAGTGATTTCAAAAGCGTTTTGACCACTTTGCCTATCAAAAGACTCAAAGCTGAAATTATTGAATTTCTTCACTCCCCTATTGCTAGCTATCCAGAGTACATTTTGTCTATCAATAAAAAACCTATTTGCCCAAGTTAAAGTACCAGTACTTTCAGAATATATGGGCTTATACATTTGGTTGTAAAACCTTCCATATAAACGCGAATTAAACAGTGACATAGCGTCAAAAACAGGGTGTATCTCAAATTGGGCATTTCTTTGAGAATAAGTAAAAAGGTCTTTTTCGCTTACTGAAAGAATTATATCTAATTTTTTACCTAAAGTTTTTGCAACAGCTCTTTGCCCAATTAGTGCCAGCTCACCCGAAAGCTCTTTTTTGATGGCAACTATAGCGCCAAGTTTGCTGTAATTTTCTAACTGCTCAAACTCATACGTTTGTTTAATTAACCGATCATCAATGATTTTATAAATCCCATTCTGCATAAATATATGAGGGCTACCTTCAATAAAATCTACATTTAATAGTAGACCCATTTTCTCATCTATTTGAATACTGATCCATTCTTGGTTAACATTGTTGCCTAAATAGACCTTCTCTCCAGCTCCAATAAGTATTTTAGTCTTCCCATCTATCTCTGAAAGAGCCGTGAAATAAGCTTTTTGACTAGTAGAAATGAGTTGATTTGAGTGATTTTGCCATTTCTGCGTAGATTTGTCGTGCTTGAGAATGGTAAAATTATCTTGGTAATCAATGCCAATCAACCAAAAAGAGCCGTCCAAAGTTTTAATGATCCTAGACATTCTTTTTGAGGGAAGTAAGACGCCTTCATCAGTTTGCGTAATTGTTTGCCATTGAAAACCGTTGAATACATCTAAACCAGATTGCGTCAGAAACCACATTCGCCCATTATCATCCTGATTTACATCCCATACAAACTGTGAACTTAAGCCGTCTAATTGGTCATAGGATGTAGCATGGTAAAACTGCGCATCAAGCTTTAAGGGTGTGTTTACCAGAAAGAGCATAAATAACAAGCCACAATAGCATCTTAATATGTAGTTATTTAGTCTCAAGCATTCAGACAGATAGACGGGTTGGAAATGGTGGATAAAAACGAAAAAAGCAGCAGATAAAAGTCAATGAGAATCAATCATTTATGCGAAATATTATCTGTTTTCTGACTGAATAATTATAGGTAAAAGTTAGGGATTATCATGTAAATAAATGTAAATAACGCTATACCCTTAACTGATAGACACTTACCGATTGGACATAAAAAAAGCCCCTTAAATAAGATTTAAGAGGCTATAAATTACTATTAAGCAGATGCTGCTTTAGATTTTTCGTAAACGGGTGTTGCCCCATCTTCAATAGTATTGGCAGACACTACACAACGGCTAATACCACTCATACTTGGCAGGTTAAACTGTACATCTAGCATTGAACCCTCAAGTATAGATCTAAGTCCACGAGCACCGGTTTTACGGTTTTTTGCTTTTTTCACAATGGCCGCCAAAGCGCTATCGTCAAATTCTAGATCAACATCTTCCATTTTAAACAGTTTTTTATACTGCTTAACAATGGCATTTTTAGGTTTAGTAAGAATATTGAGTAGTGCTTCGTCTGTTAGTTCATGTAAACCAGTAATTACTGGTAAACGACCAATAAGCTCTGGAATAAGACCAAATTTTTGTAAATCTTCAGGCTCTACATATTTAAAAATTTGTGGATCTTTTTTATCGAAGCGTTTTATGCCTTCTGTGCCAAAACCCATGACAGAGCTCGTTTTACGTCTTGCTATAATCTCTTCCAATCCATCAAAAGCGCCACCAACAATAAACAATACGTTGCGTGTGTCTACTTGTACAAAAGATTGCTCAGGGTGTTTCCGTCCTCCTTTTGGCGGTACATTTGCAGTGGTACCTTCTAAAATCTTTAGCAAAGCCTGTTGAACACCTTCACCAGATACGTCTCTAGTGATAGAGGCATTGTCTGATTTACGGGCAATTTTATCAATTTCGTCTATGTAAATTATGCCACGCTCAGCAGTTGTAGCGTTATAACCTGCGGCTTGTAGTAAGCTAGAAAGAATAGATTCTACGTCTTCGCCAACATAGCCAGCTTCCGTCAAAACGGTAGCATCTACAATAGTAAATGGCACGTCAATAATTTTGGCTATAGTTTTGGCTAGCAAAGTCTTACCAGAACCTGTAGGACCTAGCAGAAGCACGTTAGACTTCTCTATTTGCGTGTCATCAAAGCCTGAAATTGAGTGCTTTTCTAGCCTTTTATAGTGATTGTACACCGCTACGGCTAGGGTTTTTTTGGCTTCATCTTGATCAATAACATATTCATCAAGTCTGGCCTTAATTTCTATGGGCTTAGGTAGCTCTCGGTAATTTTTGCGTCGTCTATTTTCCGCTTTTTGTACATCGGTTTCAACAATTGTTGATGCATCTTCTAAGCAATAATTACAAATATAAACGCCATTTGGGCCAGCAACCATGCTAATAACTTCAGCGTTGGTTCGTCCACAAAATGAACAGTTTAGTTTCATTTTATTTTTTTCGTCTGCCATGGAGCTTTGTTTTATATCGCAGAAAAGCACAAAGAACAACCTTTGTGCTTCAAAAAGAGTTTTTTCAACTTTCTGCGAGTAGTATTAAAAAATGCTATTAAAAGCGTTTATTTTTTCTTTTTGGTGCGTGCGGCAACCACTTTATCTATCAGGCCATAATCGGCAGCTTCTTTAGCCGTCATCCAATTGTTACGATCTGAATCTTTAATGATGGTTTCTAAATCTTTACCAGCGTGATCAGCAATAATTTGGCTCAAGCTGGTTTTGATTCGGATAATTTCACGTGCTTCAATCTCAATATCAGAAGCCTGACCTTGAGCGCCACCTAGTGGTTGGTGAATCATGATGCGTGAATTTGGCAATGCAGAGCGTTTACCCTCAGCGCCAGCAGTTAACAATACGGCACCCATAGATGCTGCCATACCAATGCAGGTAGTTGCCACATCGCAGGCCACGAACTGCATAGTGTCGTACATAGCCATACCCGATGAAACCACGCCACCTGGGCTATTTATATACAGATTAATGTCTTTTTCGGCATCTTGAGACGACAAAAACAGCATTTGAGCTACAATAGAGCTAGCTACCATGTCGTTTACTGGTGAGCTTAAGATGATGATTCTATCCTTCAGTAATCGAGAGTAAATGTCGTAAGCACGTTCGCCACGACCTGTTGTTTCGATAACCATTGGTACAAGATTCGACTCTACAGAGTAAAAGTCTTGCATACGTCTCATATTGTCGTATGCAGGCTGATTTGGGGGATACATGGAATACACGATATTTTTTTATAAAATGGTGAGTGTAACAAAGAAGTGGAGAAAATTATTGATTAGTAGTTAGTAATCAATTTTCCTCAGTTTTGGCCTCAGCTGCAGCTTTTGCCGCATCTTCGTTAGCCTTCTTCTTTTCGTCTAACTTTTTATTAAACGCTTCTTTGGTTAATTCGTTCTCTTTTACCTGTTCAGCAAGTAGAACAAAAAGTTTTTTCTCGCGAATGGTGCCACGTAATTGGTCTAATTGGCCAGGATTTTGCGCATAGTAGCTTTTAATCTGATCGGCTTCCATATTGTATTTTGCAGCTTCTTCGGCTAAGAAACCATCTATATCTTCTGGCTTAATTTCTAATTGCTCAGCGTGCTGCTCTTCCAGTTTTTCACTGATAAAGAACCAACGAGCATCGCGTAATAATTGCTTGCTAGAGGATGATTTAACTTGCTCAATACCAAAGCCTTCTGGCATTTTCCCGCCCATTTGCTGCGATAGATTCTCAAGGTAATTTTTCGCCAAAGAATCTAAAAGTGCGCCAGGAACTTCCAATTCGTGCTGCTCAATAATAGCCTCTACAATAGAGCTGTTATAGTTTTGCGTAGCCTGTTGGTCGTAATATTCTTGCATTCTAGACTTCAACCAAGAGCGGTAAGCGTCTTCTGTGTCTGCAGTGTCGTTGGTTTGCTCTTTGAAGAATTCTTCATTGGCTTCCACAACTTTTTGCGCTTGCACTTCTTTAATATCAATGCGGTAAGCAATATCGTCTGCCGTTAGGTCAACAACATCGCCTGAGTTTTTACCTAGAATTGCATCTTTGAATGGCTTTAAAGCATCATCTTGATCTGCAGTAGCAGTAAAATCGAACTCTTGAGCACGCTCTGTTTCTTCTTCATTTACTTCGCCTTCAGCGGTTAACACAACTAAATCAACCGTAGCTTTCATGCCAGTAGCAACAGGCTCAGCGGTGGCATTCCATTCAGCAGCACGCTCAAGTGATTTGTTGAATTCGGTTTCGACCTCTTCATCGGTTACATCGTGAACCATTTTATCTACTTCAATAGTGCTTAAATCACCAATAGTAAATTCTGGGCGCACACCAATTCTGAATGAGGCTTTAATTTGGCCGTCAATAATTTCGAAGCTCGTTAGCTGAGATTCGCCAACAGGTTTATGTGCTTCTGCGATCTCACCTTCGAAGGTTTTTTGGATAAAAGCCGCCGCTTCCTCTTGCTCAACATCATCTTGTAAGCGCTTGCGCACCATAGCTAAAGGAGCTTTACCAGCACGGAAGCCAGGCATATTTACCTGTTTTGCATACTTTTTAATCTTTTTTTCTATTTGCTCATTGATCTCACTCAATGGTGCAGTTAGTATAATGTCTTTGTCTACAGCCGTGGTATCTTTAACTTCGATATTCACCGATGATTCTCCCGCGCGATATTGAATGGTTTATTTTTAGAACAGTCTTATCTGGTTTAGCCTGCTAATATAAGGAATCTATCTGTAAAACACCTATTGATATCAGTTGAGGTTCGAGGTTCGAGGTTTGATCACACCTTAGCCGAACGAAGTGAAGCGACACCTCAAACCTAACAAAGCATTCAACACTCAATGCTCATAATTCACTGCTTTTTAATACGTAGCTGTTCTATGTTGTTGCCTAAAATTTCTAACGGATTGCTTACAATGCTTCCATCTACTGTTTTGAATTCGAATGAGCCTATTTCTGCATAGGTAAATCGGAACTCTGGCTTTCCCGCTTTGATTGCTTTCATTTTTAGTGAGAGCAACAGACCGTTTTTTACTACTTTCGAGGCTCTATAAAAGCCTACATTTACTTTTGCAGCAGTTTCAAAATCGGCTTCTTTCTTTATTTTTTTGTTATAACTCTCTGAAAAAAAAGGGGACCCTAAATCAGGGATAATGCTCTTATCAAATGAATGTTCCATCAACTTCATTATAGCCGCATCATAGTAAAACCACATCGTTAAACTAGCAAAAGCATATTCCTCAGTAACGTTCTCTAGGAAAATATAGGCCGTAAACTCATCCCCTACTTTCACCGCATCTTCTGTGCTATAAACCACATTTAGCTTGGGCTGCGCAGAAAGAACGGAGCTTAGAACAAGACACAGTAATGTAATAAAGTGTTTCATTTGGTTTTAGTTATGCAGTTATCTAGTTACCCTGTGATAAAGCTATCCACTGGACCCCCGATCGCGTCGCGTCGCTCCTTGTCGAGGGTGACATTTGTGTTTTAAAACGAACTATCCACTATCCGCTATCCGCTAGATTCTGAATCTCCGCTTCGCTTCGTTCAGAAAGACACATTAGCGTCGCGT
>Ga0136587_1000514_pt1 | contig 10790 bp, 11 predicted proteins | sample AntRauMFilla1563_FD_101386 | JGI IMG/M metagenome (GOLD analysis project Ga0136587, IMG submission 101386) | Saline lake microbial communities from Rauer Islands, Antarctica - Metagenome Filla 1 #563 | ecosystem: Environmental > Aquatic > Non-marine Saline and Alkaline > Saline | place... | reverse complement strand
CTGCATGTGGGCCTGTTTGGTGTAACGACGAGATTACACAGGGACGTCTACGAGATTTTGCGGCGGGATTGTGGAAATTGAAACCGCAAAATGGGTTGGGAGGGGTTAGGTCACTGATTCAGGCATAAGACAAACTCAGCACAGGAGACCGCGAAATGGCAAAAACATCCGCCGCCGCAAATGGCAATTCCACCGCATCCGTTGAGGATCTTTCGGCACAGATCGAGATCCTCAAGACAGACTTGGCGCAGTTGACACAGATCTTGTCAGACTACGGGATCGCCAAGTCGGAGGAGGTCAAGCAAGCGGCAACAGCCAAAGCCGCACAGTATCGGGCCGCCGGTCGGGAAACTGCTCAGGAGGCACAGTCGCAGGCCGAGGAGTTCATCCGCACCCAGCCCGCCACGGCGCTGGGCCTTGCCGCCGGTCTGGGCTTTCTGGTGGGCATGATCATGGTGCGTCGCTGACGTGCTGGACCAGATCGTAGGCGCGCTCCGCGCCCGGGCGGGCCACGCGGCCCGCACCACAGCCATCGGAGCCACAGCGGTGATCCTGCTCTGCATCGGTCTGGGCTTCTGGACCTTTGCGGGTTGGCTTTTCCTGCTCACCCTGACCAGCGCACCAATTGCTGCGGTCATCATGGCAGCCCTGTTCACCGGTGCATCCTTGCTGATTATCGGCATCCTTGCCTCCGGTCGCAGCAAAATACCGCCGCCCCCAACCCCAGCTCCCCAACCTGCCCCGACGATCGACAGCCTGATCGCCGCCTTCATCACCGGCCTCACGGCAGGGGCGCGCATCCGCAAACAACCCCCTCCCGAGGACCCGATCCAAGGTCAGAGCTAAGGGTAGGGCTGATAGGGTGTCCCGTCCGCGATCTCCTCCGGAGGCACATCCGGCATATCTTCAAAGGGCGATGCCCCCTCCGGCACCTCCACCCCGTAGACATGCCGCTCCACCTGTGCGTTGACAACGGCACCCAGCAGGATCACAAAACTGCTCAGCCACAGCCAGACCATCATCGCAATCACGGCACCGATGGAGCCGTAAACCTGATTATAATTCCCGAAATTCGCGACGTAGTAGGAAAATAGCACGGACAGCACCGCCCAGCTGGCCACCGCCACCACGGCCCCCGGCCTGATGGCGCGGCGGTGCGGCACGCCCCGGTTGGGCCCGAACCGGTAGAGCATGCTCACCCCCGCCAGCAACACGGCCACCGCAATGGTCCAGCGCAGCGCCTCCGCAATCAGGCCCGCGATCCCGCCGAGCGGGAAAAACGCCAGCACCACAGGGGCCACCACCAGCGCAATCAGCGCCACAGCACCGACCCCCACCAGCGCCAGCGTCAGGATGAATGCACGAATGTAGTGCCGCGCGGTGGCCCGGTTCTTTTCTCCGTGAACCGCATTCAGACCAGTCATCATCGCCGCCACGCCTGCACGCGCAGACCACAATGCGACAGCGATGGAAATCGCGCCCGCCAGCCCCAGAGTATCGGAGCTTGTCGTCACAAGGCTCAGAATCTGGGCGTAGAAAATATCGTAGACATCACCGGGCATCAGCCCGCGCATATCCTCCAGCTGGGCCAACACCACATCAGGATCAGAAATCAGACTCATTACCGCGATCAGCGCCGCAATCGCCGGAAACAATGATAGCATGCCAAAAAAACCAACGCCCGCAGACACCAGCGCCAGATTCGACTCGACCGCCTGCACGGTTCCCTCCCGCAGGGCGGCCCAGAGCATCCTGCGCTTCTTGCCTTTGAATGCTGTCGTCACACGTATCTGCTCCCGTCCTGACCAGATGACCTGCCCGATCCCGGGTCACCATCTTTGCGGGTCTGCGTCCATACACACGGCGGGCCCGCTGCTCACCTTACCCGCAACACACCCCGGGCAAAACCCCGCCTTTGCATCCAGACGCTCCGCTACCGCACAGATATCAGCGCTTGCGCTGGCGCGGCGATCCGCAATGATGGATCTGCCACCTCCTGCCCTGCACCACAAGGATGCCCGATGCCCACACCGCTCTCCCTAGCCATCGCTGCAAAACGCGATGATCTGATCGCCCTCACGCAGGATCTCATCCGCATCCCCACACTCAACCCCCCCGGTCAGGACTATCTGGCGATCTGCGAATACCTTGACCGCAGGCTCAAATCCCACGGCTTCGAGACCCAGCTGATCCGCGCCCACGGCACCCCCGGCGACAGCACGAAATACCCCCGCTGGAACATCATCGCCCGCCGCACCGGCACCCACACCGGCGATTGCGTGCATTTCAACAGCCACACGGACGTGGTCGAAGTCGGGCGCGGCTGGACGTTCGACCCCTTCGGCGCCGAGCTGAAGGACGGCAAGATCTACGGCCGCGGCGCCTGCGACATGAAAGGCGGCCTCGCCACTTCCATCATCGCCGCCGAGACCTTCATCGAGATCTATCCCGACTTCGCAGGCGCCATTGAAATCTCCGGCACCGCCGACGAGGAATCAGGCGGCTACGGCGGTGTCGCCTATCTGGCAGAGCAGGGCTATTTCAACCCTGACCGCGTGCAGCACGTCATCATCCCGGAGCCGCTGAACAAGGACCGCATCTGCCTTGGTCACCGCGGCGGCTGGTGGGCCGAGATCGAGACCAAAGGCGAGATCGCCCATGGCTCCATGCCGTTCCTGGGTGATTGCGCCGTGCGCCATATGGGCGCCGTCCTGTCCGAATTCGAGGCCAAGCTCTTCCCGGCCATGGCCCTGCGCCTCACCGACATGCCTGTCGTTCCCGAAGGCGCACGCAGCTCCACCATGAACATCAATTCCATTCATGGCGGCCAGAAGGAACAGGAGCCCGATTTCGACGGCCTGCCCGCCCATTGCGTTCCCGACAGCTGCCGCATCACCATTGACCGCCGCTTTCTGGTCGAAGAACCCCTCGATCAGGTCCGCGACGAGGTGACCGCCCTGCTGGAGGGTCTGCGCAACACCCGCCTCGATTTCGACTATTCCCTGACCGAGATCAACTCCGTCCTGCCTTCCATGACCGACCGCGACGCCCCCGTGGTCCAGACCGTCGCCAAGGCCATTCAGGATGTCATGGGCATCGACCCGCAATATGTCGCCTCCCCCGGCACCTACGACCAAAAACACATCGACCGCATCGGCAAGCTGAAAAACTGCATCGCCTACGGCCCCGGTGTGCTGGAACTGGCCCATAAACCCGATGAATGGATCGGCGTCGATGACATGATCGACAGCGCCTGTGTCATGGGTGCCGCCCTTGAGACACTCCTGCTCCCGCCCCGCTGAACCCTCATTCTTTTTGGCCCTAAACATTCGGCCCTAGATAGTCGGGGGGCTCGGCCTTCAGGCCGATGGGGGCTGGCCCCCTCAGCCAGATCCCTCAAACGCACCCTCCGCAGCGCGGCTCAGCCCGTCCACAATCGCCGTCAGCGCCGATCCGTGGTGCACCTGCGCCTGCCCGAATATTCCGCCCAGCGCCGCCCGCGTGACCCCCATCAGGCTCGATCCGCCGACAAACACCAGATGCGTCACCGCCGCAGGCGCGACATTGGCCTGTAAAACAGTCTCTAACGCCGCCTGCGCCATCTGATCCGCCAGCGGCCCCAGCACGTCCAGCAGATCCCGAGGCCCCAGCGGCACCGACAATCCGCGCTCCACCACCCCCAGATCAATTCGGCCCGCGCCCGTGCCATTCGCGGCAATCTTGCCCGCCTCTGCGGCAAAGGCAATGTCATGCCCCAACTCATCCTTCAGCACCCCCACCAGCCTTGCCAGCAAGGCGGGCTGCACCGCATATTGCGCCAGATCCCGGGCCAGCCGCCTGCTGTCCGGCGCATACAGAAACGGGATTTTCTGCCAGGTGGCGAGATCGTTGAAGATGGTCGCAGGCGCCACATGCGTCTGCCCGCCAAAGGCATGGCGGATCTCGCTGCCCCGACCAAAAAGCTGCATAACAGTCTCTAAACTCAAGGCGCGGTCGAAATCCGTCCCCCCCAGCCGCACGCCATGGCTGCCGAGTATCCGGATCCCTTCCGCACCGTTCCGGAACAGCGTGAAATCCGAGGTGCCGCCGCCCACATCCACGATGAGCCCAAGATCCTCCGGCCCCAGCACTGCGCGGTTGGCCAGCGCTGCGGCCTCCGGCTCGTACATGAAGGCCACATCGTCAAAGCCTGCGCGCAGATAGGCCTCGCGCAGATCCTCCGCCGCCTGTGCATTGCGCGCATCGTCGCCGTGAAACCGCACCGGACGCCCCGACAGCGCGCGGTCAAACCGCTGGCCGGTCTCCCGCTCCGCCGTCTGCTTCACCGCCGCCAGAAACCGCGCGACAATGTCGATGAAATCCACCCGCTCGCCCAGCAGTGTCCGCCGCTCGCGCATCAGGGGCTGGCCCAGCAGGCTCTTGAGCGCGCGCATGTAACGCCCCTCCTGCCCCGCCAGCAGCGCTGCCCCCGCCGCCGATCCGGTCAGCATCTTCTTGCGGTCAACATCGAAAAACACCGCCGTCGGCACAGTCGTCTGCCCCTGCTCCAGCGCGATCAGATGCACGGCACCGTCCTGCAGGATGCCCGCCGCCGAATTTGAGGTGCCGAAATCCACGCCCAGAACCGCCATGCCCACATCCTTTCAGCCCCTGAACCTGAGCCATCGGGCCTACCCCGCCGCCCTCCGCGCTGCAAGGTTTCTCCTAGCAAAGGCACATCACCTCGCCTAACGTCTGGCGATATCACAACGAGGGAGCCTCTCATGTTACACCTCCGTACGCTGCTGCTCGGCACTGCCACCGCCGCCCTGATGGCCGGTGCTGCCTTGGCCAAGGACGACATCATCGTCGCCATGCAGCTGGAGCCGCCGCATCTGGATCCCACCAGCGCCGCCGCCGGTGCAATTGATTCCGTGCTCTATGCGAATGTCTTCGAAGGGCTGACCCGTTTCGACAGCACCGGCGCCGTGATCCCCGGCCTCGCCAAAAGCTGGGAGATCTCGGAGGACGGGCTGACCTATACTTTCACCCTCAACGAAGGCGTCACCTTCCACGATGGCACCACGATGGATGCGGAGGATGTGAAATTCTCCCTCGACCGCATCGGCACCGACGACAGCACCAATGCGCAAAAGGCGCTCTTTGCCGCCATTGCGGAGGTCACGGTCATTGATCCCGCCACCGTGCAGATCACCCTGTCAGAGCCCAATGGCAGCATGCTTTTCAACCTCGCATGGGGGGATGCCGTCATCGTCGCCCCCGAGAGTATCGAGGGCATCAAACAGACGCCCATCGGCACCGGTGCCTTCAAATTCGACAGCTGGACACAGGGCGACAAGATCGAGATCTCGCGCTTTGACGGCTACTGGGGCACCCCCGCCGTGCTGAGCCGGGCCACCTTCAAATTCATCTCCGATCCCACCGCAGCCCTTGGCGCGATGATGGCGGAGGACATCGACGTTTTCGCAGGCTTCCCCGCCCCCGAAAATCTTGCCCAGTTCGAGGCCGACCCCCGGTTTCAGGTCCTCATCGGGTCCACTGAGGGCGAGACGATTCTGGCGATGAACAACAAACTCGCCCCCTTTGACAACAAGCTGGTGCGCGAGGCCATCACCCATGCCATCGACCGTCAGGCGATCATCGACGGGGCCATGTTCGGCTATGGCACCCCCATCGGCACGCATTTCGCGCCGCACAATCCCGCCTATGTCGATCTGACCGGGCAGAGCGCGTTTGACCCCGAGAAATCCCGCGCCCTGCTGGCCGAGGCCGGTTTCCCCGACGGCTTCGAGACCACGCTCTTCCTGCCGCCCCCCTCCTACGCGCGGCGCGGCGGCGAAATCATCGCCTCGCAACTGGCCGCCGTCGGCATCCGGGCGCAGATCACCAATGTCGAATGGGCGCAGTGGCTTGAATCCGTTTTTAACGGCAAGAACTTCGGCCTCACCATCGTCAGCCACACGGAGCCGATGGACATCAACATCTACGCCAATCTCGATTACTACTTCCAATACGACAACCCTGCCTTCCAACAGCTGATCGCGACCCTGAACACCACGACCGACCCGGAGGCGCGCACCGCACTGCTGGCAGAGGCGCAACAGATCATCGCCGCCGATTATGTGAACGGCTATCTGTTCCAGCTCGCCGCGCTCTCGGTTGCCAAGGCGGGCGTGCAGGGTCTCTGGGCCAATGCGCCAACGCAAGCCACCGATCTGACGGCGGTCAGCTGGGCGGATTGATCTGGCCCACCCTAAATTGAGTATGCCCCAAAATGACCATATGAAGGCCCCGATTATCGGGGCCTTTGTGACCTATTGCTTTCGGAAAACCTTTGACCGGACGCCCTGCCATGCTGCTCATTATCCTTATCTGCATCCCCTTGTGGATCGCCATCTGCAGCCGGAAGGCCTACTGCGCCTTTGCTCAGGACAAACAGCTTGCCATAGAAAAAGCCCAGCGCACGCCGGAGGCGACACTTCTGCACCTCGCGCGCATCGGCGGCTGGCCCGGGGCCAAATACGCCCAGCAGAAACTGCGCCACAAATCCTACAAGCAGCCCTTTGGTCAGCAGCTCAATCGCATCGGGCTGGAACATGGGGCGATCGCGCTGACTGTCGTGCTGACTTTTGGCGCGCTGGCGGTCCTGCCTGCAAAGGCTTCTGTTACTTCCCAACAGCCCGCCGCGACAACAGCGCCACCCGCTCCCGGACAGCTTGCGGTATCGCTGCGTCCGCCTGCGGGGCGTCCCTGAGGGTGGTGAACCAATGCGCCGGCGGATTGCGCCCGCGCCGGTTGCCATTGAACGTAAGCGCGCGCAGCACCTCCCGTGCGGCCTCGGGCAGGGGTGCCTCCACGTCCTGCCCGTTCAGAATCCCCCAGATGCCGGTCCACATCCGCCCTACTGTCCAAGGGTTGTATCCTCCTCCGCCCAGTACCAGCAGGCGCGGCACGGCCAGGCTCATCAGTCCGCGCAGCACATCCCAATGGGCATTGTTGCTCAGCGACAGATGCGCCAGCGGATCCTCCTCCACCCCATCCGCCCCGCAGAGAAACACGATGGCATCGGGCGCAAAATCAGCGATCTTAGGCAGGATCAGCGCATCGCGGATATAGGCCATGGCACTGTCCGACAGGCCGCGCGGCACCGGCAGGTTCACCGCATTGCCGCCTGCATCATCCTCGATCAAGCCGGTGCGCGGCCAGAGCCCTTCTTCATGCACGGAGATCATCAGACAGTCGGGATCACCGCCGAAACCCTCCGCCACCCCGTCACAATGATGCGCGTCGATGTCCACATAGGCGATCCGCCGGACACCGTGATGGCGCAGCGACAGCATCGCCAGCACCGGATCGTTGAGATAGCAAAACCCGTTTGCCCGCCCGGGCAGCCCGTGATGCGTGCCCCCCGCAGGATTGTAGATCACACCGCCCTTCGCCAGCAGCTCTCCCGCCAGAATGGATCCGCCCGCCGCCGTCGCAGGCCGCCGGAAGATCTCGCCAAAGACCGGGTTGGTCACCGACCCGATGCCAAATCGCGCCAGATCACCCTCCTGCACCGCCTGCGCCGCCTCGATGCGCTGCAGCGCCGCGATATAATCGGGATCATGCCAGACCTGCAGCGCCACAGGCTTGGCGCGCGGCGAGGGGATGAACTGCGCACGCGGCAACCAGCCCAGCGCGCGGCTCAGATCCATCACTGTGGACACCCGCGGCACCCGCAACGGATGATGCTCCCCATAGCTGGAGCCTCTGAAAATCTCGTGTCCTATGAAGAGGGGATTCTGCACAGGATTACCCTAAACCACCCTGATCACAAGAAAAAGGGCCGCGTAATGCGGCCCGAATTCTTCGAGATTTACCGTCAGCTTCAGCGCGTGCCTTCCATACCGGCAGCGGCTTCCATCACCATTGCGTCCATGCTGCGTGCGCATGTGAGGTTCAGGATATTGATCTCCTCGGCAAAGCGGGTCATGTCATCACCCGCTGGCACCGTGGAGGTTGCGGTTTCCTCGCCATTGTTGGGGGCCAGTGTCGTGGTTGAGCCGGCAGGGCTTTCCGAAGCGGGGGCGCCTGTCAGCGGCGCCGTTGCAGTCGCCTCGCCGTTGTTGGGCGCGATCGTCCCGGCAGACGTGTTGTTCAGCTCCGACACCGCCGCTACCGCAATCGCGTCCCGCTCGGCAGGGGCCAGCGCATTATACTCGCCGCAGGTCATGCTGCTGAGGTCATAGGTCGTGGCGGCAAAGGCGGGCATCGCCGTGCTCAGGGCCAGAGCGGTGATCGCGGTTGTTTTGATAAAACGTGTCATAACAGTCTCCTTTTGTCCGACAGCGAACATGCTGTCTTCATTGGGGACACAATGCGCAGGCGGTCCCGACAGTTCCGTTTTACGCCAGAATTAAACTGCCCTGCGGGGCGGGAACATCTGCGCCGTCTTGTGCGTTTGCGGCCCCAGATCGCGCCAGACCGCCCGTTGGTCCAAATGCCGCTAGACCGCCCGTTGGCCAGGGCCTAGGCTTTGCCCATGCTGCGCTACACCCTCAAACGCCTGCTCTCCCTGACCCTCAGCCTTGCCATTGCATCGCTGGTGATTTTTGCCGTCATCGAAATAGCCCCCGGCGATCCTGCCTCCTTCATGCTGGGCATGAACGCCCAGCCCGAGACACTGGCCGCCCTGCGCGCGGAACTGGGCCTCGATATCTCCAAGCCGCAGCGCTACATCGCTTGGGTCACCGGCATGCTGACCGGCGATTTCGGCACCTCCTATACCTACCGCACGCCGGTCGCGGATATGGTGCAGCAGCGGCTCTGGGTCTCGCTGCCGCTGGCGCTTTATGCGCTGGCCCTCTCGACGCTGATCGCTTTTCCGGCAGGCATCTACGCCGCCTCGCGCCGGGGCCGTGCGGGCGATCTGGGGGTGATGGGCGCCACGCAACTGGGGGTGGCGATCCCGAATTTCTGGTTCGCGATGATGCTGGTGCTGCTGTTTGCGGTCACGCTGCGCTGGTTCCCGGCAGGGGGGTTTGCCGGCTGGGAGGCGGGCTTTTTTGCGGCGATGCATTCGCTCACCCTGCCTGCCATCGCACTGGCGCTGCCGCAGGCGGCCATCCTTGCGCGCGTCATGCGCTCGGCGCTGCTGGATGTGCTGGGCGAGGATTTCATGCGCACGGCGCGTGCCAAGGGCCTGAGCGCGCGGCAGGCCCTTTGGCGGCATGGGTTGCGCAACGCGATGATCCCGGTGCTGACCATCATCGGGTTGCAATTCTCCTTTCTGCTGGCGGGCGGCATCATCATCGAGCAGGTGTTCTACCTGCCGGGGCTTGGCCGGCTGATCTTCCAGTCCATCTCGGCCCGCGATCTGATCGTGGTGGAGAGTGTGACGATGCTGCTGGTCTTTGCCGTGATCTTTGTGAACTTTTGCGTGGATCTGGCCTATGCAGCCGTCGATCCCCGCCTGCGGGGGCGCGCATGAATACCCGTCGATCCCCGCGTGGCGAGGCGCGCGCATGACCCGCAGCCTCATCTTCGGCACGCTCCTCTCCGCCATCTTCATCACCGCCGCCCTGCTGTCGTTTTTCTGGACGCCCTTCGACTATATCGCCCTCAACATCCCCGAGCGGCTTCAGGCCCCGGGAGCCACGCACCTGCTGGGCACGGACCACTTCGGCCGCGACATCCTGAGCCTGCTGATGGTCGGGGCGCGCACCTCCATCGCGGTGGCGCTGGTGGCGGTGGGCATCGGCATGAGCGTCGGGATCCCGCTGGGCCTCTGGGCCGCTGCCCGGCGCGGCAGCCTCATCGACGAGGTGATCATGCGCGGCAATGATCTGGTCTTTGCCTTCCCCAGCCTTGTGATCGCGATCCTGATCACCGCCGTTTTCGGGGCCGGTGCCGTCAACGCGATCATCGCCATCGGCATCTTCAACATCCCCGTCTTTGCCCGTGTCACGCGCGGCGCGGCCCTGTCCCTGTGGGAGCGGGATTTCATCCTTGCCGCGCGGGTCAGCGGCAAATCCACCCTGCGCATCTCGGCCGAGCATATTCTGCCCAACATCACCAATCTCCTGATCGTGCAGAGCACGATCCAGTTCTCGCTGGGCATCCTTGCAGAGGCGGCGCTGAGCTATGTGGGCCTTGGCGCGCAGCCGCCCACACCCAGCTGGGGACGGATGCTGGCCGATGCACAGACGATGGTCAGCCTTGCGCCGCATATGGCGCTGATGCCGGGCTTTGCCATCATTCTCACGGTGCTGGGCCTCAACCTTATGGGCGACGGGCTGCGCGACAGGCTGGATCCGCGCCTGAACAGGCCGCGCACATGAGCCTTCTGTCTGTCCAAAATCTGGGCTTGCGCATCCAGAGCTACGAGATCCTGCGCGATGTCAGTTTTGACGTGCAGCCGGGCGAGATCGTCGCCATCACCGGCGAGAGCGGATCGGGCAAATCCATGACAGCGCTGGCCGCGATGCAGCTGCTGCCCCCCGGCGCGCAGACCACCGGCCAGATCCTGCTGGGCGCGCGTGACCTCACCGCCCTGCCGGAGGCAACGCTCTGTACCATCCGTGGCAATGAGATCGGCATGGTGTTTCAGGAGCCGATGACAGCCCTCAACCCCGTCAAGACCATCGGCGCGCAGGTGGCCGAGACGATCCGGGTTCACGAGCGGACCACCAAGGCCGACGCCTGGCAGCGCGCCGCCGAGACACTGGAGCGTGTGGGCCTGCCGCCTGCGCGTTTCGCGCTCAGCCGCTTTCCGCATGAGCTGTCGGGCGGCCAGCGCCAGCGTGTTG
>Ga0136587_1000509_pt1 | contig 10836 bp, 9 predicted proteins | sample AntRauMFilla1563_FD_101386 | JGI IMG/M metagenome (GOLD analysis project Ga0136587, IMG submission 101386) | Saline lake microbial communities from Rauer Islands, Antarctica - Metagenome Filla 1 #563 | ecosystem: Environmental > Aquatic > Non-marine Saline and Alkaline > Saline | place... | reverse complement strand
TTCTCGCTGACCTTGGCCGCTTTCATCTGGGCTAATGCGTCTGCAATGTCGCGCGGCGGGACCCCCTCTGCCACCAGCGAAGCCTTGATCATCTGCTCATCCACCCGAGCAGCCTGCACGGTATGGGGCACTGCCGCCTGTGTCAGCAGCGCGCTGCGCACCTGCGAGCCAGAGGCGAGGATGATCGAAGTTGCGGTTGGACCAGACGTTGGAAGAGGCATGGGGATAACTCGTGCATAATCTTAAGGAGATCTTAACAACATCTTGTCGGTTACTCCCCGGTTTAGTTCAAGAGGCGGATAACCGCGTCATCCCGCCCGGTTGTGTCGGGAACTGCCCTCTGTGAAGAAGAGTAAATTGCCCGAATGACAAATTGTGTTAGCCCAGCTGTGCGCACAGATATATGCACAGGTGTCTTGCAACGTCATAGGAATAAGTATTTGTTTTGGTTATATTATTTATGAAATCCATGAGTTGTTCACGGATCTTGTGTCGTGGCCTGATTGGATGCTCCGGTCTGGGGATAAAAATTTGATCCACAGAAAAACAGCTGCCTACCCATAACTACAATCTTTCTTTCTATCTTTATTATTATAAAGAGAGGCACGGAAACGGAGACTGACCATGACCGATATCTTGAGCATCGCATACCCTTGGATCAAAGGGATCCACATCATGGCGGTGATCTCTTGGATGGCGGCGTTGTTCTATTTGCCGCGGCTGATGGTCCACCATACGGAGCGGGTTGGTCTGTCCGGTGAGACGCACGAGATTTTCGCGATGATGGAATACAAGCTGGCGAAAGTGATCATGAGCCCGGCAATGATTGCCACCTGGCTGTTTGGCCTGCTGCTTGTGCTCACACCTGGCATCGTGTTCTGGGGGGATGTCTGGCCGTGGCTCAAAGCGGCAGGGGTGATCGCGATGACGCTGTTCCATGTCTGGCTGATGCGGCGGATGCGCGGATTTCAGCGCAGCGAGAATTCGGTCACCGGCAGACAGTACCGCATGATGAACGAAGTGCCGACGCTTTTGATGATCCTTATCGTATTCTCGGTCACCGTAAAGTTCTGATCGCAGGCTGATTGACAGGATGGGGGCCTGCGCGTAAGGAATGGCACAGCGGTCCGTTCGGGATCCGCGTAACCCGCATATTTATCGACCGGCCCATGGACGCATTTGCGCGGGGCCAAGGATGTTCTCATGACACTTGAAACACTCACGCTTGCCGATCTCAAGGCGCGTTCCCCCAAAAGCCTGCTGGACATGGCCGAAGAGCTGGAGATCGAGAACGCCTCGACCATGCGCAAAGGCGAGATGATGTTTCAGATCCTGCGGGAGCGGGCGGATGAGGGTTGGGAAATCTTTGGCGATGGAGTGCTCGAAGTGATGCAGGACGGCTTTGGCTTTCTGCGCTCGCCTGAGGCGAACTACCTCGCCGGTCCCGATGACATTTACGTGTCGCCCGATATGATCCGCCAGCATTCTCTGCGCACGGGCGATACCATCGACGGCCTGATCAAGGCGCCAGACGATACAGAGCGTTACTTTGCCATGACCGAAGTGACCCAGATCAATTTTGAGGATCCGGAAAAAGCGCGCCACAAGGTCGCTTTTGAGAATCTTACGCCGCTTTATCCGGATGAACGGCTGATCATGGAAGTGGATGATCCGACGGTGAAAGACCGATCTGCTCGGATCATCGATCTGGTGGCCCCCATCGGGAAGGGCCAGCGTTCGCTGATCGTGGCACCACCGCGCACCGGCAAGACGGTGCTGCTGCAAAACATCGCCAATTCCATCGAGAAGAATCACCCTGAGTGCTATCTGATCGTACTGCTGATTGATGAGCGTCCGGAGGAAGTGACGGACATGCAGCGGTCGGTAAAGGGTGAAGTCGTCTCCTCGACCTTCGACGAGCCTGCGAGCCGTCACGTGGCGGTCTCCGAGATGGTGATCGAGAAGGCCAAACGGCTGGTTGAGCACAAGCGCGATGTGGTGATCCTGCTCGATTCGGTGACGCGCCTTGGCCGGGCCTTCAACACCGTCGTGCCGTCCTCTGGCAAGGTGCTGACCGGCGGTGTGGATGCCAATGCCCTGCAGCGCCCCAAGCGTTTCTTCGGGGCGGCGCGCAACATTGAAGAGGGCGGATCGCTGACCATCATCGCCACGGCGCTGATCGATACGGGCAGCCGGATGGACGAGGTGATTTTTGAGGAATTCAAAGGCACCGGCAACTCCGAGATCGTGCTGGACCGCAAAATCGCAGACAAGCGGGTCTTTCCGGCCATCGACATTCTCAAATCCGGCACACGCAAGGAAGAGCTATTGGTGGATAAGGTTGATCTGCAGAAAACATTTGTTCTGCGCCGGATCCTGAACCCGATGGGGACAACGGATGCCATCGAATTCCTGATCTCTAAATTGAAGCAGACAAAGACGAATTCTGACTTCTTCGACTCGATGAACACCTGAAACATCACATAAGTTCAGAGGCTTAGGTCTATGGATACGATATTTGCCCAAGCGACAGCCGTGGGCCGTGCCGGGGTGTCCGTCGTGCGGGTGTCTGGCACCTTGGCGCATGATATCTGTGGGCAGATGGTTGGCAATCTGCCAGCCCCACGTGCGAGAGCCCTGCGCATGGTGCGGGACCGTGATGATGAATTCATCGATCAGGCGCTTGTCCTGTGCTTTGTCGCACCGAACAGCTTTACTGGTGAAGATGTCGTAGAATTGCATCTGCACGGCAGCATTGCCATCATGCGACGGGTGCTGGAAGAGCTGGGTAGATTTGATGGGGCGCGGCTGGCAGAACCTGGCGAATTTACCCGCCGCGCATTGGAAAATGGCCGCCTTGACTTGGTACAGGTCGAGGGGCTTGCCGATTTGATCGAGGCGGAGACGGAAGCACAACGTAAGCAGGCGTTGCGGGTTCTTTCCGGTGCTCTGGGGGCCAAGATTGAAGGATGGCGCAAGGCATTGATCCGGGCCGCCGCGTTGTTGGAAGCGACCATCGACTTCGCGGATGAAGATGTGCCGGTCGATGTCAGCGATGAAGTGCGCGAACTGCTGATTGGTGTTGATGGGGCCTTGGCGGCTGAAATAGACGGGTCTAGAGTAGCAGAGCGGATCAGAACCGGCTTTGAAGTCGCAATAGTGGGTGCGCCCAATGTTGGAAAATCAACGCTTCTCAACCGCCTGGCCGGGCGGGATGTTGCAATTACGTCCAGTATTGCGGGCACGACACGGGATGTAATCGAGGTCCGGATGGACCTTGGGGGGCTGCCTGTTACGCTTCTTGATACGGCCGGCATCCGCGACAGTGATGATGAGATTGAACTTATTGGCGTTGAGCGCGCGATAGAACGTGCAGCTAGTGCTGATTTGCGTGTCGTCCTGCTAGAGCCCGGCGAGCGTTCCCCAGTACCGTTGTTGGGTCATGATTTGGTGCTTTTTGCGAAAGCGGACGTGAGCGGTGCTGCTTATCCTGCCGTCTCCGGTTTGACGGGGGCAGGTGTTACCGAGCTGTTGGAAAATGTTGAGGCCGCGCTAAGTATCCGCGCTTCCGGAGCGGGCTTGGCCACGCATGCGCGACACGCCGTTGCCATGATGCGCGCACGGGACGGACTCCAGGCTGCTTTAGCGCTGCTCTCATCCGGACCTGATGCCTATGATATTGCGGCGGCTGAACTTCGGATCGGAATCCACGCATTGGAAGTTTTGGTAGGTCGCATTGACGCAGAGAATCTGCTAGATGAGATATTCGCAAGTTTTTGCCTTGGAAAATGAGGAGTGTTTCACGTGAAACATTTTGACGTCATAGTGATCGGCGGCGGCCACGCAGGAGCTGACGCTGCCCATGCGGCGGCGCGTATGGGCGCAGACACCGCGCTGCTGACGATGTCGCGTGAGAATATTGGCGTCATGTCCTGCAACCCTGCAATCGGCGGTCTGGGAAAAGGGCACCTTGTGAGGGAGATTGATGCTCTTGATGGTGTAATGGGTCGCGTTGCGGATGCGGCTGGTATTCAATTTCGACTGCTTAATAGGCGCAAAGGTCCTGCGGTGCAGGGGCCGCGGACGCAGGCAGACCGGAAACTTTACCAATCAGCGATGCTGGCCGAGATTGATGCTCATCCGCTGATCACGATTGTTGAGGGTGAGGCTGTCGATTTCAGAATGGCTGGGGAGGCCGTGACAGGCGTCGTGCTGGCGGATGGCGTGGTGTTTTCCGCAGGTGCCGTGGTGCTGACGACGGGGACCTTCTTGCGCGGGATCATCCATATCGGAGAAGAGCGCAAATCTGGCGGGCGGATGGGCGCCGACGCCTCCAGAAAGCTGGCGGAGCGTATGGATGACTTTGGCCTCGGTCTGGGTAGGCTGAAAACCGGGACGCCACCGCGATTGGATGGCAGAACGATTGACTGGTCAAGCCTTGAAATGCAGCCAGCAGATGAACAGCCGACCATGTTTTCGTTTCTGTCGAAAGCCCCTCAGGCGCGCCAGATTTCTTGCGGGATAACCCACACAAATGAGCGGACCCATGACATCATTCGGGATAATTTATCCAGATCGGCAATCTACGGCGGCATGATAGAGGGCGTCGGCCCGAGATACTGCCCCTCTATCGAAGATAAGGTGGTGCGGTTCGCGGATAAAACCTCCCATCAGATTTTTCTTGAGCCGGAAGGCCTTGACGATCCGACAGTCTATCCCAACGGGATTTCCACATCTTTGCCTGCTTCTGTTCAAGAGGCGTATGTCAGGTCGATTGTCGGACTTGAGGACGTTACCATCCTTCAGCTGGGATACGCGATTGAGTATGATTACGTTGATCCAAGAGCTTTAAGGCCGACGCTCGAAGTGAAAAACGTATCCGGTTTGTATTTGGCCGGCCAGATAAATGGCACCACAGGCTATGAAGAGGCCGCTGCGCAGGGTCTGGTCGCTGGTTTGAATGCTGCGCTGGCCATTCAGGGTAAGCCCCCCCTGATTTTTAGCCGCTCAGACAGCTATATAGGGGTGATGATTGACGACCTTACAACACGTGGCGTAGCCGAGCCTTACAGAATGTTCACGTCCAGAGCCGAGTTTCGGCTATCTCTCCGCGCTGACAATGCTGACCAGCGTCTAACCGCTAAGGGTATGGAGATCGGTTGCGTATCCATCCTGCGCGCGGAGGCATTCCGCGAGAAGATGAATGATTTGACGAGCTGCCGTACTTTGCTCGAAGCGCGGTCGTTCACGCCCAAGGATGCCGGCGGTGTGGGTATTCGCATCAATCAAGATGGGCAGCGTAGGAATGGCTTTGAACTTCTGGCATTTCAGGATGTAAGTTTTGAGGATGTTCGCGCGCTTGATCCAGCTCTTCGCGACGTTGACGCCGATATAGGCGAGCAGGTCGCCAAAGACGCGCTTTATGCAAATTATATCAAACGTCAGGCCAATGACGTTGCGATGCTGCGCAAGGATGAGGCGGAGAGAATACCGGCTGACTTCGATTATTCGGTTGTCAGTGGGCTGTCAAATGAGTTGAAGTCCAAGCTGTCCCTTGCGAGACCCGATAATCTGGCCCAAGCGGCTCGTATTGATGGGATGACACCCGCTGCATTGACGCTGCTTCTGGCCTTGGTACGTCGATCATCAGCCCGAAAGTTGGCATGATGCAAGAGCAGCAGCTCCGAAATGTTTCACGTGAAACATTGAACCGCCTCCGTCACTTTGAAAAACTTGTTCTGAAATGGACGAAAAAGATCAATCTCGTTTCAGCTGGCGATGCAGTAAACATTTGGAACCGTCATATCATTGACTCAATGCAAGTTTATCACGTTGCGCCGAAGGTGGATCATTGGCTGGATCTGGGCAGTGGGGGAGGGTTTCCTGGCATTGTCGCTGCGATAATGGCGCAGGATGATGCAGCGGAGTGCCGTTTCACTCTTGTTGACAGCGATCAACGCAAGTGTGTTTTCTTGCGCACAGTCGCGCGGGAGCTTGAATTGGAAGTATCTGTCAAAGCAGTGCGGATTGACGATCTCGAACCTCAGTCTGCTGGGGTCGTGACGGCACGCGCTCTGGGGGATCTGTCTGTCTTGCTTGACTATGTGAACAGGCACATGTCGTCTGCGGGCACCGCATTGCTTCCGAAGGGCATTACATGGGAGGCAGAGCATGTGATGGCCCGAGATAGGTGGTTTTATGATCTGGAAGCCATAAGAAGTGAAACTAATCCTGGCGCTACCATCCTGAAGATCAAGGAGCTGAAGCGTGTCTGACCTCTCGCGCCCCAAAGGGCCAAAAATAATCGCGATTGCCAATCAAAAAGGGGGCGTAGGTAAAACAACGACCACGATCAATCTCGCGGCAGCGCTTGCCGAGAAGGGCGAGAAAGTTCTCGTCATTGATCTTGATCCACAGGGGAATGCCTCAACAGGTCTCGGGATCGCAGTAGATGATCGCGAGCTTACGACCTATGAGCTGCTACTTGATGATGTTGATCTGGATGAGGTGATTCTCAAAACCAGTACTGAAGGGGTCTTTATCGTTCCAGCGACGGTCGATCTCAGCTCTGCGGATCTGGAGTTGTTATCCAATGAGAAGCGGAGTTTCTTGCTGCACGATGCATTGCGTCAGACGCAAATGGATGATTTCGCTTTTACGTACATCTTGATCGATTGCCCACCATCTTTGAATCTCCTGACCGTCAATGCGATGATCGGCGCGCATTCCGTCCTGGTCCCCTTACAAAGCGAATTTTTCGCGTTAGAAGGCCTGTCCCAACTTATGCTGACAATTCGGGAAGTGCGCCAATCTGGAAACAAGGATCTGCGGATCGAAGGGATTGTTCTGACAATGTATGATCGGCGCAACAATCTTTCGCAACAGGTGGAGCAAGACGCCCGCGAGAACCTGGGGGACCTCGTGTTCAAAACCATGGTTCCCCGTAATGTCCGTGTGAGCGAGGCGCCGAGTTTTGCGATGCCCGTTCTCGCTTATGACAGCCAGTCCAAGGGGGCCAAGGCGTACCGGGATCTCGCGGCAGAGCTGATCCGCAATAACCAGACTGCAGCAAAAGAGGTGCATCATGTCGAATAGTAACGAACGCAGACGGGGGCTTGGGCGTGGTCTCTCCGCGCTGATGGCGGACGTGAACGATACAGAGACTGTTGCCGCGTGGGGCCCTTCGGCCGCAGATCAGCTGATCCCGATTGAACGGATAGCGCCAAATCCCGACCAACCAAGGAAACAGTTCGTCAAGTCTGATCTGGACGATCTTGCTGCATCCATTCGAGAGAAGGGCGTTTTGCAACCGCTGATTGTGCGGGCCCGGGACGGTGGAATGTACGAGATTGTCGCAGGAGAAAGGCGCTGGCGTGCGGCGCAGATGGCGCAGCTGCACAGCCTTCCGGTGATTGTGCGGGACTTCACTGACATCGAAGTGCTTGAAGTTGCCATCATCGAGAACATCCAGCGCGCGGATCTGAATGCGGCTGAGGAGGCCGCCGGCTACAAGCAGCTGATGGAAAAATTCGGTCATACGCAGGAGAAGATGGCAGAGGCCCTCGGGAAAAGCCGCAGTCACATCGCGAACCTTTTGCGCTTGCTCAACCTGCCGTTACCGGTTCTGGACCTGCTGCGCGACGGCGCCCTGAGTGCCGGTCATGCGCGCGCGCTGATCCCGGCTCATGACGCCCTGAAGTTGGCGCAGCAGGTGATCAAGGGGGGTCTGTCTGTGCGCGCCACCGAAGCCTTGGTGAAGCGTGAAGCGCAGGGCGACACGGCCGCAAAACCAAAGAGCACGTCGAGCGTCCTTGACAAAGATGCTGATACCAAAGCGCTTGAGGCGGATCTTTCCGTAAATCTTGGCATGCGGGTTTCACTAAACCATAAACCAGGTCAGGAAGCGGGCCAGTTGACGGTGCAATATACCTCGCTGGATCAACTTGATGAGCTGTGCAGGCTGCTGAGTAAAACCTAGCTTTTCCGAACCGGCTTGTGGTGGGTCGGATCGTGTTCCGATCTTCATGGCTTTGGGGGTGGTTTGGCTTACTCAGGTGGTGCCCGATATCAACCTCGCGCAAGACTACTTTTGAGTTCTGAGGAATGCTGCATTGGGTGGCGTTTCAGGCAAGTTCCAAAGGCGGCGGCCTATCGTCTACAGTTAAAGAGCCGTGGATGCGCTTGAGGGCGCGGCCAGATCGGCAAGGTAACCCCCGATTATCCTTGGCGAGGGGCAGGGCAATGGGTTCGGGCCTGTTATGCGGGATTGGGGCACATGGTTTGTGCGCTTTAAACTTACTCACAAATCGAGAGATTATGATGGGCAGGGAAAAGGTGAACTTGACGCTGGCCAGTGACGTGCCAGCAACCGCCCGCGCCCCGGGCCTCAACGTGCCGGGCCTCAACATGCCGGGCCTTACCGATGAGGCAAACGCCGTTGCGGCCAAGTCTGTGCGCAACCATCAGTGGCGCATTGAAAACTCTGACGCGATCAACTCTTGTGCCGGGGATGTTGCCAAGGACGGGTTGCCGCTCACGCAGTTTAGCGGCTTGCAGGGTTTTCTGACGTGGCCCGGTTTGATCTCTATTGCTTGAGGAGCGGGCAAATTGCCGTAGACCTGCAAGCCGATCTGATCGGCATCGAGGGGTCTCGCATACAGGAACCGGCCGCCGTTCCCGGAACGGACCTGAATAGTCAGATCAGGGCTGTTGCTGCCCATCGGAACGCCTCGAAGCGGGCTTTGAGCATCTTGATCGGCTCTCTTGCGTCAAGGAGCGGCTGATTGGTTGCATCCTTTCAGTATGACCTATATGTTGGTCATACTGAAAGGATGACGCCTATGCAGCTCGCTATCGTGCCGATGCTCGCGCAAAGCGCCGGGCGATAGATGCGGATCCTTCTTGACACCCATGTGCTGCTTTGGGCGGTCCTGAACGATCCGCGCCTCACGACGGCTCAGGTTCAGGCAATTTCTCAAGGCGAGGTATACCTGTCTTCGGTGAGCGTTTGGGAAATCGGGATCAAGCGCGCCATGGGGAAGCTCGATGTGACGATCTGTTCGAGATTGCGCTGGATGCCGGCTGTCGGCCCTTGCCGATCTCCTTGGCTCATGCGGCGGTAGCAGCAACGCTGCCTCTGTATCACAGCGACCCGTTTGATCGCATGCTGATCGCCCAGGCCTGTTGTGAAGGCCTGAGACTCGCTAGCTCGGACATCAAGCTTGGCGCCTATGACGTCGAGCTTCTCATCTGACAGAACCAGTCTCATAAGTTTGGACGCACTTCATCTTTCAGCGCAAGCCACTGTGCGGTTTGGATCGCATCTGTGGCCTTTCCCGAACCGCCCTTGAAGTCGAGAAACCACAGCAGCTGCACCTAGTCGCCCGCGCAGATAGGTGTCCTTGGCCTTGATATCCCTTTCGAGACTCTGGCGCATGGCTGGCATACCGGTCCGGGAATAGAGCCTGCGCGTCCTCGAAAAGACCCTAATACTGGCTTTTTTGCACCAAGATGTCGCTTGCGTGGGAAGGTGCCTGAGATGCCCGGCATATCTGCCACTTCGCCAGCGGCGCAGCTTCTTGCGGGCATCATATGCGACACCATTGAGCAAATGGCTCTGAAGTGTTTTGCATTCTCGCGGATAGGGGTATTGATCCGGACTGTGCCCGGTCTGAGCGTAATGTGACTTTACCTCTGATTTAGTAAGGCTTTTTTCGTCAGCGCTATGTCTGTCGCTTTTCGATATAGAGCCCCGCGGCGTGACCCAGGAATCGTCCGAATAGACCCTAACAGACCTCAATGGGACTCCATACCTGCTCGGGGCAGGCGGAGCTATAACGATGTCAAGCGCCCGTGCCCGGCGCTGCGGGCGTGTCGGGAACACGTCTGATCCACCGTCTGACAGGTTTGGCATTGGGTCCTCCCGGGGGATCAGTCATGTCGCGCGTGGATGCGGTGCAGTGCAGGGGCCAATCTGCGATTTCCTGTTTTTCTTTTGCTTTTCAGAGTTAGCCGCGCAAAGGTAAGGTATAAAAGCCTAATTTCCGGAAAGACGTGCTCATACCCGCTACCCTCAGCGCCGATACGATCCTGCACAATGGCACCATCTGGTGCGGATACGCAGAGGGGCTCTGTGAGGCGGTGGCGATCTGGCAGGGCAAGGTACTGGCCACCGGACCCAACGCGGATATTCTGGCGCTGCAGGGCCCGCAGACGCGGATGCTGGACCTGCGGGGACAATTCGCGACACCGGGCCTCAATGATAACCACCTGCATCTGATGCCGTTGGGGATCAGCATGGGCTGGGTGGATGCGAGCCCCGATGCGCATCCGACGCTGAAATCCTTGCAGGAGGCCCTCCGCCAGCGTGCGGCCGAGACGCCCGAGGGCGGATGGGTCATGGCGCGCGGCTATGATCAGGTCAAACTTGACATCGGGCGCCACCCTGACCGCAGTGAGCTGGACGCCGCCGTGCCGGACCTGCCGGTGGTTCTGGTGCGCGCCTGCGGCCATGTGACTCTGGGTAATTCCAAGGCTTTGGAGCTGGCAGGCGTGGACGAGAACACCCCCGTTCCTTCGGGAGGTCTGATCGAGAAGATAAATGGCCGCCTGGCCGGGCTGCTGGCGGAGAATGCGCAAGGGTTGCTGCGCGACGCACCAGCACGCCCCACCGTGGAGGAGCTGATCGCCGCGGCAGAGCGGGCAGGCACCTATCTGATCTCAAAGGGAATCACATCGTGCATGGATGCTGCTGTCGGCATGGCGGGCGGCTTTGCCGAGGTGCAGGCCTATCATCTGGCCAAGCGGGACGGGCGGTTGCCGGTGCGTGTCTGGCAG
>Ga0136587_1000505_pt1 | contig 10855 bp, 10 predicted proteins | sample AntRauMFilla1563_FD_101386 | JGI IMG/M metagenome (GOLD analysis project Ga0136587, IMG submission 101386) | Saline lake microbial communities from Rauer Islands, Antarctica - Metagenome Filla 1 #563 | ecosystem: Environmental > Aquatic > Non-marine Saline and Alkaline > Saline | place... | reverse complement strand
CAACTTCGGAACCTGTAGAAATCAGGATCAGCTCTGGCGTGCCTTCGCTGTCTGACAACACATAGGCGCCACGGGCAACGTCGGCAAGTTGCTGTGCAGAACGGTCCTGATGGGGCAGATTCTGGCGGCTGAATATCAAAGCAGTGGGGCCATCGGTACGCTCAAGCGCGGCTTTCCAGGCAACGGCGGATTCTACCGCGTCGGCCGGGCGCCAGGTGCTCATGTTGGGCGTGGTGCGCAGGCTGGCCAGCTGTTCAACGGGCTGGTGCGTGGGGCCGTCTTCACCCAGGCCGATGGAGTCGTGAGTGAACACATAAATGGCGCGCTGCTTCATCAAGGCGGCCATGCGTACTGCGTTGCGGCAGTATTCCATGAAAATCAGGAAGGTGGCGCCGTAGGGTACGAATCCGCCGTGCAGGGCCAGGCCGTTCATGATGGCGGCCATGCCGAATTCGCGCACGCCGTAATTGATGTAGTTGCCGCTGGCATCTTCTTTGGTGACGGTGTTACAGCCACTCCAGATGGTCAGGTTGGAACCGGCCAGGTCGGCAGAACCGCCCAAGAGTTCCGGCAGCATCGGGCCATAGGTGTTCAAGCTGTTCTGAGACGCCTTACGGCTGGCGATGGTTTCGCCTTTGTCCTGAACGCTCTGAATGTAAGCTTGGGCTTTGCCAGAGAAGTCGGCGGGCAGGTCACCGGCCATGCGGCGTAAAAACTCTGCGGCCAGTTCAGGTTCGGCTTTCTGATACGCGGCGAAGGTGTCGTTCCAGGCGCTTTCGGCGCTCTGGCCTTTTTCTTTTCCGTTCCACTGGGCGTAAATGTCGTCCGGCACTTCAAAGGCGCCGTGTTTCCAGCCCAGTGCTTCGCGGGTCAGAACGATTTCGTCTTCGCCCAGCGGTGCACCGTGGGAAGATTCGCTGCCGGCCTTATTGGGCGAGCCAAAACCAATCACGGTTTTGCAGCAAATCAACGTTGGCTGTTCGGTGTTGGCGCGGGCCACTTCAATGGCCGCACTCAGGGCGTCGGCGTTGTGGCCGTCTACATCGGCAATTACCTGCCAGCCGTAAGCTTCAAAGCGCTGCGGGGTGTTGTCGGTGAACCAGCCGTCTACTTTGCCGTCCATGGAAATGCCGTTGTCGTCGTAGAAGCAGATCAGTTTGCCCAGGCCCAGAGTGCCAGCCAGTGACGACACTTCGTGGGAGAGGCCTTCCATCAGGCAGCCATCGCCTACAAAGGTATAGGTGTAGTGGTCAACAATGTCGTGGCCTGGGCGGTTGAACTGCGCCGCCAGGGTTTTCTCAGCCAGGGCAAAACCTACGGCGTTTGCCAAACCCTGCCCCAAAGGCCCGGTGGTGGTTTCAACACCCGGGGTATAACCGTATTCCGGGTGGCCCGGGGTTTTGGAGTGCAGTTGGCGAAAGTTTTTGATGTCGTCAATGGAAACGTCGTAACCGCTCAGGTGCAGCAGCGAATACTGCAGCATGGAGCCGTGGCCGTTAGACAGTATAAAACGGTCGCGGTTGGCCCACTGCGGGTTGGCAGGATTGTGGCTTAGGTAATCGTTCCACAGCACCTCGGCGATATCAGCCATGCCCATGGGCGCACCCGGATGGCCGGATTTGGCTTTCTGAACCGCATCCATGCTCAGCGCGCGAATGGCGTTGGCGAGATCTTTACGAGAGGGCATCAACATTTCTCCAAGGTTTTTCAAGGAAGTAGGGATAAATCCCGGTCTGCTGGCCGCACAACAATAAAGCGACCACAGAGCGCTTAAAATTAAGGCGCATATTTTCGCCGATTACGGTGGGTGGGGGCAAATCGACTTTGCATTAACAATCTATATCAAAAAACTTTGATATAGCGCTTGCCTGACTCAAAAAACCTCCTTACACTCCTCCCCCATGACAACCAACAGCGCTGCTATTCCCGATACCGCTCCGGCGGACGCCCTGGCCACGATCTACAAGGCCAGTGGTGATCCTTTGCGTCTGGAAATTATGCGGGTATTACGGCGGGATACGTTTGGTGTGCTGGAGTTGAGCCAGCTGTTTGATATGCGCCAGTCGGGCATGAGCCATCACTTGAAGGTGATGCACAAAGCCGGCCTGGTGGAACCGCAGCGCGAAGGCAATTCTATTTTTTACCGCCGCCCGCTGAACCTGACGGTGGACACCTTGACGGGCCAAACCGTTCGCCAGATTTTCTCTACCGTTGATCAGGTGCCGCTGCCCTTACATTTACAGCAGAAAATCGACGTAATTCGCGGCCAGCGGGCCGATCAGTCGCAAATGTTTTTCTCCCGCCACGCGGCGCAATTCCGCGAGCAGCAGGAACTGATTGCGCCGTTCGAGCTTTACGCCAAGCCCGCGGCAAGGCTGATACGCCAACGTACGCCTAAACAAAGCTGGCTAAACGCGCTGGAAATCGGCCCCGGGGATGGCAGCTTCCTGCCGGTATTGTCGCCGCTGTGCCATCACTTGGTGGCGTTGGATAACAGCGGTGACATGCTAGCCAAAGCCCGGCAAACCTGCGTTGATGAAAATCTGAATAACGTGGATTTGATCGAAGGCGTAACCGACACCCTGCTAGACCGCGGCGATGGTTTTGACCTGGTAGTGGCCAATATGGTGCTGCACCACGTACCAAGCCCGGCGGATATTTTTTTAGACGCCGCAGCCCTGATGAACAACGGCGCTTGCCTGATTATCAGCGAGCTGTGCCGCCACGATCAGATCTGGGCGCGGGAAAATTGCGGCGACTTGTGGCTGGGTTTTGAGCCTGAAGAATTAACCGCCTGGGCCGCTGCTGCGGGCCTGCAGTCCCGCGAATGCATATTTATTGGCCTGCGCAACGGCTTTCAGGTGCAGGTTCGGGAGTTTTGGAAGACCACTACAAAGCGATAAACACTGGCCTTGCGGGGGACTGAACATGAATATCAAAAAACTTTGATATAGGTGTAAGTGTTATTACGTATACCTTGTCAGTCGTTCAATTTTGAACAGCGCACATAATTTTAGATCGCTCATAGATCGCTCATAGAAGGAGCCACCGTTAATGTCTGACTACAGTGTTTTCACCTCCGAATCCGTTTCGGAAGGCCATCCGGACAAACTGGCAGACCAGATTTCAGATGCCGTGCTAGACGCAATCCTCGCTGAAGACCGGCACGCCCGTGTTGCCTGTGAAACCATGGTGAAAACCGGTGTGGCCATTATTGGTGGCGAAGTAACCACTAGCGCCTGGGTAGATCTGGAAGATCTGGTGCGCGGCGTGATCAAGGACATCGGCTATACATCGTCTGAGGTGGGTTTTGACGGCGACACCTGCGGCATTATCAATATCATCGGCAAACAGTCGGTGGACATTGCCCAAGGTGTAGACCGCCAGAAACCGGAAGACCAGGGCGCCGGCGATCAGGGCCTGATGTTCGGCTACGCCAGCAATGAAACCGACGTGCTGATGCCCGCCCCCATCACTTTCGCTCACCGTTTGGTAGAGCGCCAGGCCGAAGCCCGCAAGAACGGCACACTGCCGTGGCTGCGCCCGGACGCCAAGAGCCAGGTAACCTGCCGCTATGAAAATGGCAAGGTTGTGGGCATTGATGCGGTGGTGCTGTCTACCCAGCACGACCCGGACATCAGCCAGGCAGACCTGAAGGAAGCGGCGATGGAAATGATTGTGAAGCACGCGTTGCCGGCAGAATTACTGCATAAAGGCACCCAGTTTCACATCAACCCCACCGGCAAATTCGTGATCGGTGGCCCGGTCGGCGACTGCGGCCTGACTGGCCGTAAAATCATCGTAGACACCTACGGCGGCATGGCGCGGCATGGTGGCGGTGCGTTTTCCGGCAAAGATCCGTCGAAAGTTGACCGTTCCGCCGCTTACGCGGGCCGCTATGTGGCGAAGAACCTGGTAGCTGCAGGTTTGGTTGATAAATGCGAAATTCAGGTTTCTTACGCGATTGGAGTGGCACAACCCACATCTATTTCCGTAAATACGTTCGGCACTGGCAAAATCAGCGATGAAAAAATCATTGAACTGATACGCCAGAACTTCGACCTGCGCCCGTATGCCATTACCAACATGCTGGATCTGCTACACCCAATGTACCGGGCCACAGCAGCCTACGGTCACTTCGGCCGCGAGCCGCAACAAGTCACCGTAAATGGCGAAACATTTACCACCTTCCCTTGGGAAAAAACCGATCGCGCGGCAACTCTGAAAGACGCAGCCGGCATTTAATCGTTAATAAACTGGAGAACACCCGAATGAGCACTCCCGCAGAAAAAATGAACATCGTGGACGACTTTAAAGTACGTGATATCTCGCTGGCCGCTTGGGGCCGCAAGGAAATGAACATCGCCGAAGGCGAAATGCCAGCACTGATGGCGCTGCGCCACAAGTACAAAGCTGAACAGCCTTTGGCCGGTGCTAATGTGCTTGGTTGCATCCACATGACCATTCAAACAGCCGTGCTGATTGAAACCCTGATTGAACTGGGTGCCAACGTGCGCTGGTCATCGTGCAACATCTTCTCTACTCAGGATCAGGCTGCCGCCGCCATGGCTGCCGTAGGCGTTCCGGTGTTTGCCTGGAAGGGCGAAACCGACGACGAATACGAGTGGTGCCTGCATCAGACAGTAGGCGCAAACGTGGAAGACTGGTCGCCCAACATGATTCTGGACGACGGCGGTGATTTGACCGAACTGCTGCACAAAGAATACCCGGCGATTCTGGCCAACTGCCACGGCGTAACCGAAGAAACCACCACCGGTGTATACCGCCTTCAGGAAATGCTGCGCGACGGCACCTTGAAGATTCCGGCTATCAACGTGAATGATTCCGTCACCAAGGCCAAGAACGACAACAAATACGGTTGCCGTCACAGCTTGAACGACGCCATCAAACGCGCCACTGACCACCTGCTGTCGGGTAAGAAGGCACTGGTTATTGGTTACGGCGACGTTGGCAAAGGTTCTGCTGCTTCCTTGAACCAGGAAGGCATGATTGTAAAAATCACCGAAGCCGACCCGATCTGTGCCATGCAGGCTTGCATGGATGGTTTTGAAGTGGTTTCACCGTACATCAATGGCGAGAACGATGGCACCGAAGCCAGCATCGACAAAGCACTGCTGTCTAAAATCGACATTTTGGTGACCAGTACCGGTAACTACAACGTGTGCGATTCCAACATGTTGAAAGCCCTGCGCTCTGGTACGGTTGTGTGCAACATCGGTCACTTCGATAACGAAATTGACACCGCCTACATGCGCAAGAACTGGGAATGGGACGAGGTTAAGCCGCAGGTTCACATTGTGTACCGCAACAAAGCGGCTAATGACCACCTGTTGCTGCTGTCTGAAGGCCGCCTGGTGAACCTGGGTAACGCAACCGGTCACCCGTCGCGCATTATGGACGGTTCTTTCGCCAACCAGGTGCTGGCTCAGATGTACCTGTTTGAGCGCAAGTTTGCTGACCTGCCGGAAGAAGCCCGCGCTAGAGGCGTGTATGTACAGGTTCTGCCCAAGCACCTGGATGAAGAAGTGGCTCGTGCCATGGTCGAAGGCTTTGGTGGCGTGATCACCAAGATGACCCAAAAGCAAGCCGACTACATCGGTGTTCCGGTGGAAGGCCCGTACAAGCCGGAAAGCTACAAGTACTAGCCCAAAGGGCTAAGCCGCCACGGCGGATGTGATCACGGGTCAGCTTCGGCTGGCCCGGTTCCAACCCTACATTCTGGACATCAACATGGAATCCCAAAAACAATTCAAGCGGCGGTTCAGTTTTGAGTTCTTTCCGCCTAAGACCGAACAGGGCAAAGTAAAGCTGCAAGGCGTTCGAGACGAACTAGCAGCAGTTAACCCAGATTTCTTTTCAGTGACGTTTGGTGCCGGTGGTTCTACCCGTGAACGCACACTGGAAACCGTTTTTAGCCTGCATCAGCAGGGCATATCTGCCGCGCCACATCTTTCCTGCGTTGGTGGTACCCGGGCAGAAATCGGTGAATTGCTCGACACCTACAGAGAAAAAGGCATTAACCGCATTGTGGCGCTTCGCGGCGACATGCCATCAGGCATGGGCGCAGCCGGTGAATTGCGCTACGCCAACGAGTTGGTGAGCTTTATTCGCGAGCACAGCGGCGATTATTTCAATCTGGAAGTGGCCGCCTACCCGGAGTTTCATCCCCAGGCCCGCAGCGCCGAGGAAGACATGAAGAACTTCGCGCGTAAGGTAGAAGCCGGCGCCAACAGCGCTATTACCCAATATTTCTTCAACGCAGACAGCTATTTCTATTTTATTGATCGGCTTGAAAAAGCAGGCGTTACCATTCCTGTAGTTCCCGGCATTATGCCCATCGTTAATTTCTCCAACCTGGTGCGTTTTTCCGACATGTGCGGCGCCGAAATTCCACGCTGGATACGCAAACAACTGGAAGCCTACGGCGACGACAGTTTAAGCATTCGCCAGTTCGGCGAGGAAGTGGTTACCCGCATGTGTGAAAAACTGCTGAAAGAAGGCGCCCCAGGGTTGCATTTTTACACCTTGAACCAGGTTGAACCCAGCCTCGGCATCTGGAAAAACCTTGGATTGGGCGAGCGCGAAAAAATATCGTTTTAGTCGACACAAACACTCGTAAGAGTTTATAACCATTTGCTAATACGGGCATTTTTTTACGTCCGGAAAGCGCTTCCGAGTTTCACGCATTTGATTTTGCACCGCAGTCTGAGTAATAGTCTAAGGTGTACTGAGTGCGGTTCATGACATAGTTCTTAAGATAGCTCTGAACACAGCTCTTAAAGTAGTTCTCAAAATTGCCCCGACGATTCGCTCCTGCTATTCCCAGCCCTTATCAGCTTGGAAAGCGTTCACATTGCGACAGTCGGAGCTCTACAAAAACCAAGGAGAAAGCATGAGCAATAAATGGCTGAAAACACTGACTGCTGGTCTGGTTCTGACCGCAGCTGCGGGTGTCGTGAGCGCAGAAAAACTGAAAATTGCGACCGACCCCAGCTTCGTACCCTTCGAAATGCTAGACATAGAAACCGGTGAAATGATCGGTTTTGACATGGACATAATTGCCGAAGTCGCCAAACGTGCCGGCTTTGAATACGAAATGAACACCATGGATTTCAACGGTATTATCCCGGCCCTGCAGACTGGCAGCATCGATATTGCGATTGCGGGCATCACCATCACAGAAGCGCGCGAGAAAATCGTCGACTTCTCTGACCCGTACTACGATTCAGGCCTACGCCTGCTGGTGCGCGTTGATAACAACGACATTCTGGAATTCAAAGATCTTGAAGGCAAAAAGATCGGCTCCAAAATCGGCAGCACCAGCTACGACTACCTGACCAGCAATCTGGACGATAACGCCGGCGTAACGCCCTACCCGGGCAGCGCAGATATGTACCTGGCGCTGATGTCCCGCTCTGTTGATGCCGTGTTCTACGACGCCCCCAACGTGGCCTATTTCGCCCGGACCAAAGGCGAAGGCAAAGTAAAAACCGTCGGCGCCCTGTATGAAGGTCAGCAGTACGGTATTGCCCTGAAAGCAGGTAGCGAGTGGGTAGACGAAGTGAACACTGCCCTGGCAGAAATCCGCGAAGACGGCACCTACAAAACCATTTACGAAAAGTGGTTTGGTTCTCTGCCCGAAGGTAAGTAAGCCTGGGGTTTAACGATCTGTTCTACTGCACCGGGGCCACGAGCCCCGGTGTTTTATCTCGCTAACTCCTGCGGAGACATTCACTGTGGAATCACAGTTCCAATTTGACTGGCAAGCCGCCATAGATTCCATACCCTTCCTAGCCAAGGGTATTCCTTACACGTTGATGATTTCGTTTGGCGGCCTTGTTATCGGTTTCCTGCTCGGCATTCTGTTTGGTCTGCTTAGCATTAACAAACACTGGTATTTCCGCTGGCCTGCAACGGCTTATATTGAAATATTCCGCGGCACGCCCATTCTGGTGCAGGTATTATTTATATTTTACGGTTTACCCGATCTTGTTGGCGGCCCGATTGACCCGCTTGTTGCCGGTATTGCGGCGATTGCCCTGAACTCAGGTGCCTATATTTCTGAAGTGGTTCGTGGTGGCGTGCAGTCTATTGACCGCGGCCAGACCGAAGCTGGCCTGTCTTTGGGCCTGTCCCGTAACCAGAGCTTCTGGTCCATTGTATGGCCCCAGGCGTTTCGCCGGATGATTCCACCCCTCGGCAACCAGGCCATCGTCAGTATTAAAGACACCTCGCTGTTTTCTGTTATCGGCGTGGGTGAACTGGTTCGCCAGGGCCAGGTGTACATTGCCAATACCTTCACCGCTTTTGAGGTGTACTTTGTAGTGGCACTTATGTACCTCGCTATAACCCTGTCACTGTCTATGGTTCTGCGCTATATGGAAAGGCGCGGCCGGGCCTCTGTGTGAAGGAAACTGACTGATGACTCATATTGTGCAACTCAAACGCATGAACAAGTACTTCGGCAAGCTTCACGTGCTGAAAGATATTGATCTGGCCGTAGAGGCCGGCGAAGTGGTGGTGATTATCGGCGCCAGCGGCTCTGGTAAATCCACCTTGATCCGCTGCGTTAACGGCCTGGAAGAATACGAATCTGGCCACCTGGAAGTCGACGGCCATAAACTGGCGCCCAAAGGCGGCAACCAGGAATCCCTGGCTGAAATCCGCAAAGAAGTGGGCATGGTGTTCCAGCAGTTCAATCTGTTCCCTCACCTGTCGGTGAAGAAGAACATCATGCTGGCGCCTATGAAGGTTAAAAGTGCCAATAAAACCGTTGCTAATGCCACTGCAGATCGCTTGCTTGAGCGCGTTGGCATCAGCGATCAGGCCGACAAGTTCCCCAGCCAGCTGTCTGGCGGCCAGCAGCAACGGGTAGCCATTGCCCGCGCCCTGGCGATGGAGCCGCGGGTCATGCTGTTTGACGAACCCACCTCGGCGCTAGACCCGGAAATGGTTGGCGAAGTGCTGGACGTTATGCGGGAACTGGCCAAAGAAGGCATGACTATGATGGTGGTGACCCACGAAATGGGCTTCGCCCGCGAAGTGGCCGACCGGGTGATTTACATCCACGAAGGCCAGATTGTGGAAGAAGGCAAACCCGACGATGTGTTCGACAATCCCCAGAACGAACGCACCCAGGCATTTTTGTCGCGGGTACTGGGAAACTGATGAATTGTTGAAGTTGATTTACAGAGTTACAGCGTTAATTAAAGATCAGGAAGCGTCATGCGGACAAGAGTAACCATCGACGACGAGTTATACCAGCAGGCGCTCAGCATGGCTGATCCCGGCATGGACAAGGCAGAACTGTTTCGGGAAGCAATAAAAGTGTTTGTAAGAACTCGCGCAGCCAAACGCTTGGCTGCGCTGGGTGGCACCGCGCCCGAAATGCAAGACATCCCTCGCCGCCATGAAGACGCTCCGGCGTCATGAATGTACTGGTTGATACATCAATTTGGGCAGAGCACTTTCGTAATCGCAATACAACGCTTACCAAGCTGTTGCTCTCAGCTGTGCCAGCAAACGACGATCAACACGATCCGTTTCCCGAGTGAGATTCACGCCCATTGTCACCTGCGCCACACCCATCAATTCTTGCTTAATAGCGCGCTTCTGCTTCTCTGAAAACCACGCCAGCACATCTGCCAAATGCCAGATAGCCGAAGTGCCGTCATGCAATGGCAGAGGAAAACTGGCGAAGTGAGTCTGAATAAGCTTGCGCATATTCTGGCGGGAGAAACCCAGGATTCCTGCCAGATCAGATACGCCAACCAAGTCAGGCGCGGCCTCAACAAGACCGGCATGTGGCAGAGCTGCTTTGACGTTCCGCAGTGCGCTTAGAATCGCAACTTCCGCTGACTCAGCCTCACGGGTGAAGTTCAGGGCAATCCGCCCTTTTTGGCCGAACCCAATGATGGCGTCATCGCAGCCAGCCTCAAAGAGCCGCTCCTCCATTTCATCCACACCAAGAGTCTCTGAAATCGTAAAGGTCAGAGTAAAATCAAAACTAGGACTCATGGCCTTTCTCTCCCGTATCGTCATAGCGACCCGCGCAGTTATCCACGATGCGACGGATCTGCCGGGCATGATTGCCTGTATTCCTCGGTGTACTCCAAATGCTGGCCACGCAAAACTCACCACACCGGCACGCCGCGTCATTAAAGGGGCAATACATCCGCCCCCAAGCATGGCCACTGCGCATTTCTATACGCCAACCCTTTGCTTCTGCATGGAGAATAGCGGACTCAATGTCTTTATTCGTGTGGCGTTTTCGCTTCACGATCGGCTGCACCTTTATTAAACAATACTCTTAAAGTTGTCAGATGACAACCAAGCAGAAAGCGAGAATCTGCTATTCCCCAATCACCACCGAACCAGACCCAATAGCCACGCCTCCACAGGAAATCGCGCTGCCGGTTACGGCCGCCGGACTTCCATTTATAACAACGGTGGAAGAACCGCCAGCAATGGTACGGGGATGGGGAGAATGCTTGGGTTTTGAGTGCGGCGCTAACGGGTCTCCCAGACGGGCAACGGGTTTGCCATCAATTAAAACATCGGGGGAGCCGGCAATAACCGGTGTTGGCGGGAAACCTTCGTGGTCAGAGCCCAAGTCTCCGAGAAGTACAACTGCTTTGCTCATGTCGCATCCTTTGCGTTGTGTTCGTCCCTGTTGATTCATTCCACGCGCCGCAAGCAATCCTGGCCGGCGTAACGCATACGGTTATATTACTGCCTTCGGCGCTCCCTTTCAAAGCAGTAGCCTGAGCCCGCTGTTAACTGTAAAATTTAAAAAGGTTAACAGCCGATTCATCGCAACCCGAAATTATTGTTT
>Ga0136587_1000500_pt1 | contig 10879 bp, 10 predicted proteins | sample AntRauMFilla1563_FD_101386 | JGI IMG/M metagenome (GOLD analysis project Ga0136587, IMG submission 101386) | Saline lake microbial communities from Rauer Islands, Antarctica - Metagenome Filla 1 #563 | ecosystem: Environmental > Aquatic > Non-marine Saline and Alkaline > Saline | place... | reverse complement strand
GGCGCTGGCTGGCATTGACCTGTCGGACCCCGCGCAGGCGGATGCCGTCATGGATTTGGCTGATCATCTTTGCAGGGAGAGCCGGGTGTCGGCGGCTATATCCCTGATGCACCCGGTATTGCGTGAACAGCCTGATAGCCCGCGCGCCCTGCTGCGCTTGGCCGAGATGCATGAAGGTGATGCCGCTTGTCGTCCTGCGGTGATCTCATGGCGGGCGCATCTGGCCCGTCTTGTCGATATGCCCGCAAACGACTTGTCATTGGCCGCATTGCATCTGGCTGAGGATGATCTTGGCCGATGCATCGATGTTCTGTGCCGTGCTGTTTCGCGCGTGCAGGGCGATCTGGTTCAGAAAGGGCGTTTGCGGGGCATTGCGCAACAGGTGTTCGACCGTATCTGGCATGATCTGCCCGGTTGCCTTGAACGCTTCGGCCTTCCTGCGGTGCAGCGGTTGCTGGCCGATGTGCTTGTGGCGTTGTCGCCGCCATTTTCAACAGCGGATCGGTCCGGCCCGGTGCGGCGCGTAGCCATTGTTGGCACCGGCGAGCCATACCAGTGCAAGATTTACCGAATGGACCAAAAGACAGAACAACTTCGATCTGTGGGGCTGTCAGCACAGGTTTTTTCCGGACCCTCCGCATCTTCGGACTTTGCAAAAGTATTGAAAGACTTCGATGCTGTCATTTTCTTCAGAATGCCGGCGTTTCCGCAGGTGATTGACGCAATCATCGCCGCCGCGCAATTTGGTCTGCTGACGTTCTATGATATCGACGATCTTGTCTTTGATACGGCCCATTTTCCGCCACCACTTGAAACCTATGCCGGGCAGATATCGCCCATGGATCACGCCGTCATGGCTTGCGGTGTTCCGCTTTTTGCGCATGCCATGTCACTGTGCGATTATGGCTTGGCATCGACGGAAACCCTTCGCGTGGCAATGGCCGCGCGGGTCCGGCGGGGGCAGGCATTTCTTCACTGCAACGGGATCGGCACTCCGCATCTGGCCGCAGTCAAGCGGGCAAATGCTGCGCCCAAAGTTATCGGTGGGCCGGTGACAATCTTCTACGGCTCGGGGACCAAGGCCCATAAGGATGTGTTCCACGACATTCTGGAACCGGCCTTGGCCGCGCTGCTGCAGTCCCGGCCCGGAAAGGTCAGACTTCGTCTTTTGGGGGAATTCGGTGGTTTCAGGCATCTCGACCCGGACGATCCCGCCATTGAAGTGGTGACCCCGATCTGGGATTTTGAAAGCTATCTCGACATTCTGGCGACGGTGGATATCAACCTGTCGATCCTTGCCCGTTCGCCCGACACCGAAGCAAAAAGCGAGATCAAATGGTCCGAGGCCGCCCTGTTCGGCATCCCGTCTGTCGTCAGCCCGACGGCCACGATGATAGAGGTGATCGCGGATGGCAGGACAGGCATTTTGTGCACAACGTCCGACGATTACGCGACCGCATTGACGGCGCTTGTCGATCAACCGCACCGTCGCGCCGCAATCGGGGCGGCTGCGCAGGCGGCGGTGCTGCAATCCTATGGCACAGCCACTTTGGGCCAGTCCCTGAAATCAGTGTTCGACCGCCTGCGCCCCGATGGGCCCCGCAAGCCAAAACTGCTGATTGTGAATGTCTTCTATCCACCGCAGGCCATCGGCGGTGCCACGCGCGTCGTCCATGTTAATGTCACCGATCTGCACCAGCGATACGCGGCCGATTTCGATGTTGAGGTGCTCTGCACACTGGAAGGGGGACGGACACCCTATGAGGTGACGGTGAGTGCAAAAGGTGGGGTGCGCGTCTGGGCCATCACCGCCGCGAATGGTGCCGCGACGATGACGGCCCAAGATCCGTTGATGGGCGATGCGTTCAGCCGGGTGATTGATGAGGTTGGGCCTGACCTTATCCATTTTCATTGCATCCAACGGCTGACCGCCGCCGTCGTCGATGTGGCCCGGTCGCGGGAGATTCCATATGTCATCACGCCCCATGACGGGTGGTGGATTTCACCGCATCAGTTTGTCGTGGATGCAAAGGGCTGCCCTGAAACCTATGACTATCGGTCCCCGATGCTGCCGCCACGCGCGCGCATCCTGCATCGTTGCCTGACCGATGCGGCGGCTGTCTTGCCGGTGTCCCATGCCTTTGCCGACCTGCACCGCGCCGCCGGTCTTGACCGTGTCGCGGCAGTGCCCAACGGGGTATCGGCCATGACCCCGATCCCCAGACAGCCCGCGCCGGACGACCGTGTGCGGCTGGCCCTGATCGGCGGTGCGGCGCGTCACAAGGGGTTCATGCTGCTGCGCCAGGCGATTGAAGCGGGTGGTTTCAAGCGGTTGCACCTGACCATCGTGGATCATGGACAATTGCCGGGCACGGAACGCAAGGCAATCTGGGGAAGCACGCCGGTTCGGTTTATCCCGATGTGCCGACAGTCACAGGTGGCCGCACTTTATGCGCAAATTGACGTGCTTCTGGCACCGTCAATCTGGCCGGAAAGTTTCGGTCTGGTCACGCGCGAGGCATTGCAATGCGGCCTGTGGGTCATCGCCTCGGATCGGGGGGCCATTGGCCGCGATGTGGTTGAGGGGGGAAACGGGCATATCGTCGACGTGTCTGACGATGCCGGGTTGATGGCTGCCCTGTCCAGGGTCGATGCGCAGCCCGAGGTTTATCGCCAATCCCCACCACAAGGCCTACCCCTGCGCAATGCTGCCGATCAGGTCGACGATCTGGTACGGGTTTACAGGGAAATCCTGCGGGAGGCCAAAGACTGAACATCTCACATCACGATTTTTGGCGGCAATTCCGCCGAACTGTGAGCATGAGAATGACCCCAGCATTTGGTGAAACCGCAAAAAATCTGTGATGAAAAACGGAGTGCTGCAGCCAAGCCGCTGCCTTACAACCCGTATGTCCCACGCCGTTCGCCCACGGCCTTCATCATCCGGACAAGTTCCTGGCTGATGCCGGGTTCCGACAGGGCGTGACCGGCGGTCTTGATCATCTGCAGCTGCCCGCCCGGCCATCCGGCGGCAAGGCGGTGCGCCGACAGCGGCGGGCAGATCATGTCATACCGCCCCTGCACGATCACGCCGGGAATATGTGCAATGCGGTGCAGGTTGTTCAGGATCTGGCCATCTTGTTCCAGAAACCCCTTGTTGACGAAATAATGGTTTTCCAGCCGCGCAAAGGCACGCGCATAATCGGCGGGGCTTTCGCCGCTGCCGCCATCGCTGTCCATGGAGGCCAGCGCATTTTCCCACGCGGCCCAGGACCGGGCAAAGCGGGTTTCCTCCATCAGGTCGCCGGAAAACAGGCGGCGGTTATAGGCGGCGACCAGGTCGGCGCGCTCCTCCTCGGGGACGATGCTGACGAAACGCGCCCATTGTTCAGGCCAGAATTGCCCGGCCCCACCGCCATAGAACCAGTCAAGTTCCCGTTGTGTCGACAGGAACACACCGCGTAGCGCCAGATAGGCAGCAGCCTCGGGGTGGGACTGCGCATAGATCAACGCCAGTGTCGCGCCCCAGCTTCCGCCGAAGACGGCCCAACGGTCGATGCCAAGCGTGTGTCGAATACGCTCGATATCGGCCACCAGATGCCAAGTGGTGTTATTGCGGACCGAGGCATGGGGCCGAGACCGGCCACAGCCACGTTGATCGAACAGGATGATCCGCCATTCGGTCGGGTCGAAATAGCGCCGCATCGCGGGGCTGCACCCGCCACCCGGCCCGCCATGCAACACCACAACAGGCGCACCTGCGGGGTTGCCGCATTGCTCCACATAGATGTGATGCCCGTCGCCCACGTCCAGCATGCGCTGATCGAACGGGTCGATCGGCGGGAAAAGATGGGCGGCTGCGCGCTTTTGGCCAGAGAACTTGTCCATAAGCCTCCTATATAGTTCCATGATTGGTCCGACACAGGGCCAGAGTGACAAACACGCAAGGGGATGTCCATGAACACGGCAACCAATACCGTCGATGATCACGAAATTGCCAAGTTTCAGGCCATGGCCGCCGAATGGTGGGATCCGAATGGCAAGTTCAAACCGCTGCATATGCTGAACCCCTGCAGGCTGGATTATATCACCAGCCAGATTGCTGCGGAATTCGGGCGCGATCTGACCGCTGATGCGCCGTTTGCGGGCCTGCGGGTTCTGGATATCGGATGCGGCGGTGGGCTTTTGGCGGAACCCATGGCACGGTTGGGGGCAGACGTGGTTGGGGCCGATGCCGCCGAACGCAACATTCCCGTGGCACAGGCCCATGCCGAACAATCGGGTCTGCAAATCGATTATCGCCACACCACCGCCGAGGCGATGGCCGCCGCCGGTGAACAGTTCGACGTCGTCCTGAACATGGAGGTCGTCGAACATGTTGCCGATCCGCAGGCCTATATCACCGCCTGCCAGCAGTTGCTGAAATCCGGCGGGCTGATGATCTGTTCGACCATCAACCGGAACCCCAAAAGTTTCATGATGGCGATTGTCGGCGCGGAATATGTCATGCGCTGGCTGCCCAAGGGCACGCATGAATGGGCCAAGTTCATCACCCCCGACGAGCTTTATGGTTTGATTCAGGGGGCAAACCTGACGCCAGTTGACCGCAAGGGGTTCGTCTTCAACCCGGTTGCCTGGTCATGGTCCCTGTCCGATCGTGACCTGAGCGTGAATTACGTCACCGCGTCGATCAAACCCTAGCGCGTTTCGGGAAAAACGCTGATCACCAATACCCGGTCGCGCTTCGCGGTCTTGGGACATTGGCGATCAACGATATCTCAGGTATGTCCCGAAACGCTTCAGTCGTCCACGACTTCCATCCGTAGCCGTATTTCGCGGATCACAGCCAATGTGGCGCGCACCCGGTCAGGCCCGATCTCGCGGGCGGTGTCGGACAGGATCGGGGCGATGGCCTGCAACGCCGCCTCGCGTGCTGCACGGCCCGACGGGCTGATCGACACGAATTTGCGGCGCGCATCGTCCCAGTCCGGTCGGATATGCACATGGCCGGCCCATTCCAGCTTGCTCAAGGTGTTGGTCATTGCCCCGCGTGTCACGTGAAACATTCGCGCGAGCTGTGCGGGGGATCGTTCTTCGTTGCCGCGCGCCAGATGGTTCAGCACGGAAAAATGGCTCAACTCCATCCCTTTGGGCAAGGCCCGCGCCAACCTGTTCCTGGCCAGTTGGTCGGCCATGAACATTTCGCTGAAAAGCGCGATCGCCAAGGGATCGTCGGGCTGGGTCATTGGTGCAATAGAACCTCAGGCCATGTCGTCGCGAAATGGGCACGACGTCGCAACGTCACGCCACCAGCAAGGCGTCCAGCTTGCCGTCCCGTTCCATTGTGGCCATGTCGTCATAGCCGCCGACATGGGTATCACCGACGAAGATTTGCGGCACCGTGTGGCGGCCATTGGACCGCCCCAGCATTTCCTGCCGCTTGTCCGGGTTGCGCGACACATCATGTTCGGCATAGCTGACGCCCTTGTCCGACAGCAGACGCTTGGCCGCGTGGCAATATCCGCAAAGCGGTGAGGTGTAGATTTCGACGTTTGCCATGGTGTGCTGGCCCCTTGGCTGATTTCAGGTGTGTCCTAACCTAGGCATCCTTGGCCACCCGCGCCAGAGCCATCACGCAAACACCTGTGGCCCCGGCGTCAAGGCATGCCCCGGTCGCGGCGGCAAGGCTTGCGCCCGAGGTCATCACATCATCGATCAGAAGCACCTTGCGCCCGGCAAGCTGCGCACCGCGCCGGGGGTGCGGGCGGATGGCCCCCTGCAGATTGGCGAATCGCGCTTCAAGGTTGCGGTTATCCTGGGGTGGGGTGGCACGCACCCGCACCAGCCCATCGGGCAGGCATTGCAGCCCGGTTTCTCGCGCCAGTGCATGGGCCAGCAGCGCCGATTGGTTGAACCGCCGTGTCAGCAGCCGCCGCCAATGCAGCGGCATCGGCACGATCAGGGGATCACCCGCCAACAGATCGGCCCCCGCCCGCGCCAGCCATGGACCGGCGGCGCGCGCCACATCGGCCCTGTCCCCATGCTTGAGACCCAGCACCAGCCGTCGGGCATTGCCTGCATAGACGAACACGGCGCGCCCGGCTTGCCATGGACGCGCAATGGACAAGCAATCATCGCAGCGCAGCACCTCGTGCCTTTCCGCCTTGCCCGGAAGCGGCACACCGCATAATCCACAGATGGCTCCGACCACAAAGGGTGTATCGCCCCAGCATTTGCCGCAAATGGCAAAGGCGCTTTCCACCCGGTCGCTGCAGCACAGGCATTCGGGCGGAAACACCGCACGGATCGCGGTTTGCAATCTCAATCCGACCCCCTACGTTGCATCGGGTCAAGCAAGCAGGACCCAAGTGGTGAAAATGCCCGCGCCCCAGACACCGCAATTGGCGGACCCGACCGCCCTTGCCCGCACGCGTGCGCGTGCGCGCCTGGATCGGGCAGGGTTCCTCCATGCCGAAGCGCAGCTTGAACTTGAAGAAAGACTCATCGACGTTAACAGAGTCTTTACGCGGCCCGCGATTGTCACCGCGGCACCCGATTTCTGGCGGCGGATGCTGCCGCAGGCCACCATCGTCGAACCCGATTCTACGCTGACCCTGCAACCGGGGGGCCATGACCTGGTGATTCATACCATGGCGCTGCACTGGGCCGACGATCCGGTGGGGCAGGTCGTGCAATGCCGCCGCGCGCTGCAACCCGATGGCCTGTTCCTTTGCGTCAGTTTCGGGGGTGAGACATTGACCGAACTGCGTGGCGCAATGGCGCAGGCGGAAACCGAGGTGCTGGGCGGCCTGTCGCCGCGTGTGGCACCCATGGCCGAGGTGCGGGATATGGGCGCATTGTTACAGCGTGCGGGGTTGGCCCTTCCGGTGGCCGACACGCTGCGCAAGACCGTCACCTATGCCACCGCCTTTGAGCTCATGCGCGACCTGCGCGACATGGGCGAAGGCAATGCGCTGTCCAATCGCCACCGCCGCCCGGTGCCGCGCGCCCTGTTCACGCGGATGGCCGCGATCTATGCCCGGCAATTCCCCGGTGATGGGGACCGCATTCGCGCGACCTTCGATCTGATCTTTCTGACCGGGTGGGCCCCTGCCGACACGCAGCCCAGACCCCTTCGCCCCGGCAGCGCCAAGACGCGCCTTGCTGACGCACTTGCCACAACCGAGTTTGACGAAATGGCCTTTCCGGTCCTAGACCGGAAGGATGACTGAGGTGCCGCAAAAGATGAACATGATGAATAAAACACCCGCCGCCACGCTGGCCCATGCGCCTGCCGACCATCCGCCGATGCGGTTTGGCAAGATCGGCGTGCTGCTATCCAATCTTGGGACGCCTGATCACTACAGCTATTGGGCGATGCGGCGCTATCTCAACGAGTTTCTGTCAGACCGGCGGGTGATCGATTACTCGCCGTTCATCTGGCAACCGCTGCTGCAACTTGTCATCCTGACCAAGCGTCCATTTTCATCGGGCGCAAACTACAAGTCGATCTGGAACGAGGCGGCGAACGAAAGCCCGCTGGCCACCATCACCAAGGATCAGACCGCCAAGATGGCCGCCGCCATGCAGGCACGTTACGGCGATACGGTCGTGGTCGATTACTGCATGCGTTATGGCAACCCATCCACCAAGTCCAAGGTCGATGCGCTGTTGGCGCAAGGCTGCCAGAAGATACTGTTTTTCCCACTTTACCCACATTACGCAGGGGCCACATCGGCGACGGCCTGCGATGAGTTCTTTCGGTCGCTGATGGATGTGAAATGGCAGCCCAACGTCCGCACGGTGGAGGCGTATTACGAACACCCGCTTTATATCGAGGCGCTGGCCCAATCGGTGGAACGGGCCTATGGCGCGCTGACGGATCGGCCCGATCTCCTGATCTGCTCCTATCACGGGGTGCCCAAGCGATACTTGCTGGAGGGCGATCCCTATCATTGCCAGTGCCAGAAAACGACGCGGCTGCTGAAGGAACGGCTGGGCTGGAACGATACCGAGATCATGACCACCTTCCAGTCACGGTTCGGCCCCGAGGAATGGCTGACCCCTTACACGGTCGAAGAGGTCGCGCGCCAGGCCGAGGCGGGAAAGAAAAAGATCGCCGTCATTGCCCCCGCGTTCTCCGCCGATTGCATTGAGACGCTGGAAGAGATCAACGAGGAAATCCACGAAAGTTTCGAGGAAGCGGGCGGGGAGCAGTTCACCTATATCCCCTGCCTCAACGATGACGACGCGCATATCCATGCACTTGCCACCGTGGTCGAGAACAACCTGAAAGGCTGGATAGACTAGCCTGGATGGGGCGCGGGTTCCCGCAAGTCGGGAACCTGTTTTTTGGTTGGGTATTCTGGACGACAGGTGCCTGCGTCCCCCTTGCAATAACGCCCCGGCCCGGCTATTCCGCCGGACACGGTCGGGCTGTAGCGCAGCCTGGTAGCGCACCTGCTTCGGGAGCAGGGGGTCGGAGGTTCGAATCCTCTCAGCCCGACCAGTTTGACCTCATCTGAATAGCTGCCGTTTGGCCAATTTGAAGCGGCAGCTTACGGGATCACCGCATTGCGGGTGCGGCCCGGCACATGGTTTGCGGCCGGCGTTTTGCGGATCATCAGGTATCTGAACGCTTTGGGTTTCATGCGTCCAGCAGTGCGGCAAGCGCCTGCCGGGACCGTGTTACATCAGCAAGGGTATAGCGATCCAGCGTTGCAAAAAACGCCTCCTGTGCCTCGGCCAAGGGCGCACGCAGCCCGCAGGCGGGCAGGATCAGGCAGGATTTGTTATTCCCGAAACATTCCACCACCGGGCCATCGCGTTTCATGGCCCGCACGACATCGCCGATCCTTATCTGATCTGCCGGGCGCGCAAGGGTAAGACCGCCATTGCGCCCTTTTTCGGAAGCGGCAAACCCGTCATGCGCAAGCTGGGTCGCTACTTTCGACAGGTGGCTTTCCGACAACCCATATAGTGCCGCGATTTCCGAGGTCGGCACCCGCGCGGGCGCCCGGACCGCCAAGGTCATCAGAACGCGGAGCGCGTAATCCGTGAATTTGTCCAACTGCATGCGCGATATTTAGCATTTGCAATGAGCATTTAAAAGCGATAGATAATGCGCATCCGAAATACCTATTAAGGGGTGCAATCCATGACTCTGTCCGAAGCATTTCTCTGGCCGGGAACCAAGGTTTGCGAACGTCTTGGTGTCGACCCCGAGGCCGACGCAGGCTTGATCCGCTGGTTCTTCAACACGCTTTTCTATCTTGTGGTGGGCCTGATCATCGTCTGGATCATCGTTCTTTGAGCATCCCGCCGCGCCGGGAGCATTTGCCATCTTTGGCGGATTTAGCTGACTGCCCACGCGGCGACATGGTCCACACCATCAGGTGTTTTTCTTCTCGATTACGATGTTCATCTGCGCCAATCCGCTTTCGCCGATCTTGACCGCGGCAAAGGGGCCGCCATGAAACATCTGCGCGGGATCTTCCGTGCTGGCTGGTGGGGCCTCGGCCAGGATCTTTTCGGCAAATTGTTCGGCATTGTCGCGGGGGCGATACCCCAGAAATGCCGCGCCGGAATTGTCGACCGGGCAGCGGTCATTGTTAGATACGCCATAGACCACCGAAAAGCCGACTGTGGGGCTGTCCACCGCGCGAGTCACAAGCTGGATCAGATCGGGATAGGACAACCATGACCCAAGCGCCCGCGGGTTCGTCACATTGGAGGCTGACAGAATGCGCAGGTGGACCGATTCCATCCCGCGCTTGTCCCAATACATTTTGCCAAGGTCTTCAGTGAAGCATTTGGCCAGCCCATAGAACCCGTCAGGCCGGTGATCGGCGTCGATGCCGATGGCGGTCTGCTTGGGGTGCATTCCCACTGCATGGATGGAACTGGCGTAGACGACCCGCCGCACCCCGGCGCGGTAACCCGCCTCCCAGATATTGTAGGAACCGATGAAATTTGGCCCAAGCAGCTTTTCAAACGGGCCTTCATCGACGAACGCACCGAAATGCACGACCATGTCCGCGCCATCCATCAACGGGGCGATCTGGTCCATCTCGGCCAGATCGGCGCGCACATAGCTTTCGCCATCATAAAGCGTCCCGATGTCATCTGCGATGTCGGTCGACAATAACGTGTCACACATTTTCGACAGCGGTTCGCGCAGATGAGAACCAAGATTGCCGGCGGCGCCGGTCAGAACGATTTTCTTCATATGATGGCCCTTTCAAGGATCGGCTGACCGGCAATGATGCGGTCAAAATGGAACGGTGTCATGTCCAGCGTGCGGTATCCACCATGGGTCAGCCATTCGGCCATGGCGCGGCCCATGGCGGGGGATTGTTGCAGGCCGTGGCCGGAAAACCCGTTGAGAAACAGGAAATTCCCGACCTTCGGGTGTGGCCCCATGATCGCGTTCTGATCCAGCGTGTTATAGGCATAATGGCCCACCCATTCACGTTGCACCTTGACGGTGTCAAACTGCGGGATGCGCGCGGCGACGGCAGGCCAGATATGGTTTTCCCACAACCCGTGATCCATGGCGAAATCGGTTGGGTCCACGGCAGGGTCCACATCGGCATGACCGCCCGCCATATAGGTGCCGCCACCGTTTTCACGCACATGCACGCCCGACGGGTCGATCGTCAGTGGCAGGTCGCGGTCAAGCGGATGGGCGGCGGCAAAGATATAGGTAAAGCGCTTGCGCGGCTCGACCGGCAGATCAAGGCCCGCCATCCGCGCGGTAATGGCGGCACGCGGGCCGGTCGCATTGACCAACTGCCCGCATCCGACGGTCGCACCCGACTTCAGTGTCACGCCGGCGATGCGGTTGCCCTGCCGGTTGATGGCCCCCACCTCGCCCTGC
>Ga0136587_1000496_pt1 | contig 10915 bp, 9 predicted proteins | sample AntRauMFilla1563_FD_101386 | JGI IMG/M metagenome (GOLD analysis project Ga0136587, IMG submission 101386) | Saline lake microbial communities from Rauer Islands, Antarctica - Metagenome Filla 1 #563 | ecosystem: Environmental > Aquatic > Non-marine Saline and Alkaline > Saline | place... | reverse complement strand
ATGAGGGTGACATTTCTGAACCCAAACCATTCAATCCGGAAATTAATAATGCCACCAAAGCATTTAGAATTGTAAAGCTCATTAATAAAGTTGATGAGCACAGAGCAAATCTAGAATTAGACTACGAGCTATTTGAAAGCATTGCTTTACAAGACAAACAAATGCGAGAATTTAATAAGTGGCTACTAAGCTTACGAAAAGACATTTACATAGAATACAGAGTGCCAATGCCTTCGTATATATCAAACGCTAAATAACGGACGCTATGAATAGCACTTTAACGGATAAAGATTTAAGTGAATTTGCAGACAATTTCAATCGTTTAAAAGCAGAAATCGGGAAGGTTGTTGTAGGCCAAGAACAAATAGTTGAACAATTACTGTTTGCGCTCTTTGCTAAGGGGCATTGCTTACTAGAGGGAGTGCCAGGTTTAGCTAAAACTTTGCTAATATCAACCTTAGCTAAGTGCTTGAATTTAGATTTTAATAGAATACAGTTTACACCAGATTTAATGCCTGGTGACATAACGGGAACAGAGATTATTGAGCACGACAGAAAGGAAAGTTCCCAAAGTTTCAAGTTCATAAAAGGTCCCATTTTTACCCAAATTCTTTTGGCAGATGAAATAAATAGGACACCGCCTAAAACACAGGCCGCTTTATTGGAAGCCATGCAAGAAGGCCGAGTTACAGCTGTTGGAACCACCTATGATTTAGCAAAACCATTTTTTGTGTTAGCAACTCAAAATCCTATTGAACAAGAAGGCACCTACCCTCTTCCTGAGGCTCAACTAGATCGTTTCATGTTCAACCTCACCTTAGATTACCCTTCTTATAACGAAGAGGTAGAAATTGTGAAGAGAACAACCCAAGGATTCGAAACCAAAGTATCTTCAATACTAAATGAAAAAGATGTACTAGGCATGCAACAAATGGTCAGAGAAATAGCTGTGCCTACAAATGTCTTAGAATATGCTGTTACTATTGTTTCCTTAACAAGACCTACAAGCCTAAAAGCGCCAGAGCTAACAAAAGCTTATTTAAGCTGGGGTGCTGGCCCAAGGGCTTCGCAAAATCTCATACTTGGTGCTAAAGCTAAAGCTCTAAGCGAGGGTCGAGCTAGTGTTTCAAGAGAAGATGTTGAAGCCATGAGTAAGCCTGTTTTAAGGCACCGCATTATTGTTAATTACACCGCTGAAGCTGAAGGCCTAAACGCTGACTCTATTATAGATGAGTTGGTTAAAACGCATGCCTGATATTGGCTCTGTAATAATTAATTTTGGCACTAGTTTGCCAAGTTGGTTGTTATTGATTTTCTGCCTTATATCAGTGATGATCGGTTATTTTCAATACACTAAAGACCAAAATTTTTCCATTTTCCATAGATTTTTGTTGTTTGGTCTTAGAGTATTAAGTCTTTTATTGCTAATTCTTGTTGTGTCTGAACCTATAATAAGAAGCAAAACCTACGATGAGATCAAAAATACTATCTCTGTTTATTTTGATATCTCCTCAAGTAATAATTCCAATTTACGAGCAGAAGATACACTAACTATCCTAGAAGATTTTTTTCCAAAGATCAATGAGACTGTTGTCAACTTTTCCTTTAATATTTTTGGTCAAGAAGTTCAAAATATTGAAGATATAGCAGAACTAAGAACTACCAACACCTCATTTGAAATTACCGATTTAGAAGATGTTCATAATCATATAAAATCAAGCAACGCAAAAATGGCTTTGGTGTTGACTGATGGGATTCATACAACAGGTATTCAGCCCTATTTTGAAAGAATAGCCGATAAATCTATTTATAGTATTACATTCGGTGATACAACACAGCGTTCTGCAATAGCTATTGAAGACGTAGTAATACCTGATAATGTTTATGCTGATGAAGCTTTTCCTGTAAGAACAATAGTTGATTTAAAAAATATATCAAGTGAAAGCTTGAATTTTAAATTATATAAAAAAGAGGCTGATACTTTTAAGCTAATCACAGATAGTACTGTTTCATTAAATTCTGGAAATGAAAGAATTGCCATTACTAAAAATCTTTTAGCAACAGACAATAAAAAAGAAGTACTAGTCAAAATTGAAGTATCATCTGGTGACTTAATAACAAGTAGAACTAATTTAATACCATTAATTGATAAAGAATTAAAAATTGCCAGCATAGCTACGAGTATACATCCAGATGTAGCGTCTACTCGAAGAATCATAGGTTCTACAAAATCTGTATTACTTTCTACATCAAACTATTTTAACAGAATAGAAGCAATTAGCGCGTTAGACACCAATGCTGTTCTCATTGTGCACGCAAGCCTGTTTGATATACAAGCAATAGCTGAAAAATACCCTAAAACACCTTTAATTGGTTTTATAATTAACGATAGTCAACGCAACAATGCTAGTTATGCGCTTGCTGATGTTACTTTTGAAAAAGAAACCTCATTTTCTACTAAGCTTGGTGTCCCAAATAAAAAACTTCCCCCATTAAGGGTTCCAATTCCTGCCTTAACAATAGCTGATACTAGCCCACTATTATATGCAAATATCAAAGAGTTTCGTGTAGATGTACCCATAATTCTGTTTAAAGAAGGCGAGTCTAAGCGAATTTATTTGACCTCTGACAACTGGTACACTTGGTTAAATTATCCCGATGAGGACATTCAGAACTATGCTGAGAACTTTTTGCTACAACTTATTGATTGGGTAAAAACATCAAAAGATCAGGATAAAATTAAAACTTTATCGTGGCCAAAAAATTGGGTGGTCAACAAGGATTATGTCCTAGCTTTAACTGTTTTAGACGAAGTGGGAAGGAATGACAAAGAAGCCATCATTGAGTACCGCATTCTTGATGATGAGCAAAAGGAAATTCAAAACGGTTTTACCCAAGCTAATGCAGAAGGTATCAATCAGTTAACCACGTCTTTCACAAATGAAGGTGCCTATTCCATTAAGCTTAAAGCAACAAAAAACGCTATTGTGATAGACTCTAGTACAGTTAATCTTTATGTGGAAGCGATAAATTTGGAAATGGAATGGAAAACAGCACAACCAAAAGTTCTTTCTGACTGGACATCCTCTACAAATGGAGAGAATTTAGGCTATGCAGACTCACTTTATGAGCATTTAAGGCAATTCGAAAATATAATTGCTAATCAGGGATTAGATCAAATTAGTTTTTCAGAGCGTATAGAAACCTTTGAAGTGGCTAAATCGTATTGGTGGTTTGTACTCTTAGTTTTACTGCTAGCCACAGAATGGTTTGTAAGAAGAACAAAAAACGCTCTTTAAACCCACTTGACCGAAAATTTCTCAATTATAAGTTGAGTAATGTCTTTGTGAATAATATCAGTTTCTTTACTGGCATCTAAATGTCTCACTCTAGGCTCACTATTAGCAATTGTGCGATAACCTTGAATTATTTTTTCATAGAAAGTTTTTCCACCAGATTCCATTCTATCATTTTCAGCATTTTTTCTTCTATCAATGGATACAGTGTAGTCTATGTCTAAATATATGGTGAGGTCAGGAACTAGATTATTTGTTGCTAATGCATTTAACTGATGAATTTGCTCAAGTGGCAATACAGCTCTACCGTAACCTTGATAGGCCGTAGTTGAATCAAAGAATCTATCAAGGATAATCCATTTACCCTCTTTTAAGGCAGGCTCAATTTTTTCGGTAATTAATTGTGCTCTAGCAGCAGAAAAGAGCAATAGCTCAGCTACCGGATTAATTTGCTGATTTGTATCTAACAGTAATGATCGGATTGACTCTGACAAGGATGTTCCACCTGGTTCTCTAAAAACCAAATAAGGTGTGTCGTTTTTTGCAAACCAATTGCACAGAAGATCAATTTGTGTACTCTTTCCAGAGCCATCTATCCCCTCAAATGAAAGTAAAGGCATTTGTTAGTCGTCTAGTAAAATTATTGGCTCTTTAGGCAGCACAAATGAAAGTATAATGTAGGCGAGTAATAGTGGGAACCCACCCGACATAAAAAAGGTAAAGACAAAAAGAAGCCTTAAAATACCTGGCTTTATGCCTATATATTTTGCTATTCCACCTAATACGCCACTAACCACTTTATCGCGTCTAGATTTGAATAATCTGTTATTTTTTGAAATTGCGTAACGCTCGTAGCTAGAAGAATTGGTTCCTACGCCTCTATTAAAATTTGGGTAGTTTCTTGTTTCTGATGAGCTTGGATCTGAAGAAGCCTTTTGCTGGGAAGAACTAAATGGGTTGGACTGAAAATTAGCTTGTTGATAAGACGCATTCACGCCTGCTTGTTGGGCGTTTTTTAGTGCTTTTTTCTGTGCTCTACTCAGTTTCTTTTTACCTTTATTTCTTCTAAACCAGCCTAAACCTATTATTGTAGCGGTAATACCACTAATAATAGGCAATACGCCCATGAACTCAGGATCGACAATGCCAAAGGGTTCTGTGCCAAATACCATTGTTAAAACAGCTTGGAATACAAAAAGAAGGGAAACACCAACAACGCCTAAACCAGCTATTGTCGAGAAATTCCAAATACTTGTTTTAGTGTCTTCTTGATTGTCTGTGTAGAACTCTTCGAAGGTTTTTTGCAGAACTTGATCATCAAATTCGGCAAAATGCGCTTTGTCTTTTGAAGAGGTATTATATGTCTTGTTGCTTGTTGTCATTCTATCGTGGATGATTCAGTCAATATTTTATCCATAGGTATATCGTAAAAATCGGTAGGTAGTTTCTTAAAAATAAAGCTTTGAGCAACTATTCCAATGCTAATACATGAATCAAACCTTGATAATAATCGGTCATAATAACCTGCGCCATAACCCAATCTATTTTTTTGGACGTCTGCAGCTAGCATTGGTACAATAATCAAATCAGGTTCAACTTGCGGTATACATTCAACTTTGGGCTCAAAAATATCCCATTTATTTTTGACTAAATCGTCAATGCTAAAAATTTGTCCAAAACTTAACTGATAATTGTCCTTCATAATTGGCACAGAAGCTACCTTTCCCAATTGAAGTATAGAGCTGATAAGAGGGATAGTGTTAATTTCATTTCGTGTTGAATCGCCAACAAAACAGTTTATATGCATTGCGTTTCCAAAGGCTGATAGTGCTGTGAGCCTTTGAGTTATTTTTTCAGAAATAGCCTGTAATTGTATTGTTGATAGCTCTTGACGTTGTTTTTTGAGAGTATCTCGAAGTTCTTTTTTTAATTGTTGAATATCCACTACAACCTATTAATGTGTGCTTGGTTGTTCAATTTCAATAAATAAATGACTGCCAAACGGCTCAATAGATTCAAAATGTGCGAGTAAATGTCTAGGAAATTTATCTCCATACTCTATTAGTAAACTAACCAAAGAGAGTGTTCTTTCTTGGAGTTGTTGGTTTGGAAAAATGGCATTAGACACTGCTTTCATTCTATTTAAACTAATAAAATTAGTGTTTTTAAGTTCGCTTATATACTTGTCATACAGTCGTTTAAACTCTTTATTCAATATATTTTCAATCCTATCGTAAACCTTAGTTTGACCAGGAACTTCAGATAAAACTTTAGCTCTAAGTTCGCTTATTTCTTCAATAATATGTTTCTCTACAGCAGTAAAATCAACTTCAGAGAGTGCGCTGTGCTGCTGCTCAACCAAGCGTTTAGCCTGCTTCTCTTCTCTTTGCTTGAATAAATGTAGTGGCCAACCTAGCTGTTGCACCTTTCTGTTTAGATGACTTTTAATGATTGTGCAGCTAAGCCTTGGGTATATAATTGGCATAGTTAAACCAAAAATGGGATACAGCTCTTTTGTTTGTGCATAGTAGTTGAGCTCACCTGGACCAGACACATAGCCAATATTTGGCAGTAATTCATCTTGTAAAACGGGTCTCAAGAAAACATTGGGAGAAAAGGTCTCTGGTTTTAAATCTACTTTCGCTAATAGCTGCTCTGTTGAATAACTGCTAGTAAATTCGTCTTTCCAAAGATTTTCTGATGGTAGATAATCTAATTTACTTCTACCAGTATGATCATCTATTTGAAAAAGTAAGCTATCCCCTATTTGAACCTGCTGAGGATACTCAATAAGCGATAGTTCGTTGGTCTTAGCAGCTAAAGCGGCTTTAATTGAGGCTCTTTGAGTGATTGCTTTTGCTAAGGGTGCCTTTAATAGTTCTTTAATAGCTTTGTCGTTGGAGCCCACTAGCACCATTCCCAATTCAGCTAGCATCCACCCCATTTGTTTGCCGAAAGCCTGCAAATGGGTATCACCTTTAGCATAAAACTGCTTTAATTGAGAAAGAACTTCTTTGCCATGACTATCATCTACGTGTACTTTTTGAAGCTGCTCGAATAGCTGTTCTATTTCTTCCCCTATGGATACATCTGCTACGGTTTTTGCACTTCTATCAGGCTTAATTTCAAAATTGTGAATAGTGGCATCGCTAACAGTGAGCACTTTCCTAATTTCTTCAAAATCGTGATCTTCGTCAGCAATCCAAAAAACGGGTATTACATCTACATTAAGTTTTTGGGAAGCTCTTTTAGCTAGTAAAACACATGTTAAGGCTTTATATAAGGTAAATGCTGGTCCACCTAACAAGCCAAGTTGTTGACCGGTGGTTATGGTGAGTGAGGACTCATCTGCTAGTCTATCAACCGATTTTAACGCATTTTTTTTTAAGCCAATACGTTGGCAGTAGCCTTTTATGGCTTCAACTAAATCCTTTCTATCTGCAGCAAAATTTGCTGTTACTAAGGCAGCTTTTGCAGCTAAATGGGCATCATTATGAGGCTGATATTCGAAAAAAGGGTGAACTTTGGGCGACCACTTAAGATAATCTTGCCAAAGTTCAGAAAATCCCATTTCATTAAAAGAAATTGCTTGGGTTTTAAACATTAGCTTTTTAATCGGTTCAGTTGGTCGCGTAGTTGAGCGGCTTTTTCATAGTCTTCATCAGAGATAGCTTTGTTGAGGCTTTTTTCAAGTTCCTCAATCTCATTCATGGCTTTAAGCGCTTGGGTTGTAAGTGGGTCTTCTTTAGCAGCTAAGTTCTCTACTGGAACATCTTTATTGCTAGTAGTTGAAACTGTTTCTGTGTCAGATGATTCAGCAATTATGCCTGCCTCTTCCAAAACTTTATCGTCTACATAAATTGGGCAGCCAAAGCGAACAGCCACAGCAATTGCGTCGCTTGGTCTTGCGTCTTGGATGCGTTCAACGCCTCTATCAGCCAGCACAATTTGGGCATAAAAAGTGCCTTCAGACAACGCATTAACGTATATAGACTCTACAACAGCATCCATTGAACGAACGAGCTGAACCAATAGGTCATGAGTCATTGGCCTAGGAGGCTTTATATGCTCTAGCTCAAGAGCGATAGCTTGCGCCTCGTAAGTACCAATGATTATTGGTAGTCTTCTGGAACCGTTAATTTCATTTAAAATAAGCGCATAAGCGCCGCCACTACTTGGACTTGATGATAATCCAAGAATTTCCATTTCCACTTTGCTCAATTGTAATCTCCAAAAAAAGGGCTTGATTTTAACTCATCAGATGGCAAAGATAGCAAATCTTGAGGGTGCTGCCTAGTTGTAAAAAGCTTTGATTATTGGTTGAATTTTGAATCTTTTCCATAAAGGCCGATCTGGGAAAAAACCAATAATTCTAGCATTCATGCAACCAGACACATTTAAATGGTTATAAAACTCAATAGCAATGTCTCTAGGAACGTAGCCTATCTTCACCGATTTATAAAAAACGGCTAGTGCTAGATTATCTGTAGGGTTAGTAGATTCTGGAAGAATCAGTAATAAATCGGTTGGTTTAAGTACATTAATGTAGCTTAGGCTGTCTTGGTACTTGATACCAGCAATGTAGAATGATTTCATATAGCTCGTTGTTTTTCTTCATATTAATTATTTACAGAGACGAATTCTGTCACCCAACTGAATTCTTTGCACTAAGAGGTGCAACGACCCAAAAATTGTTTTATAATCTTACACCAATCCTTAAGTAACACAACCCAACTATTGATATGAAGCTGTTCTTACGCACAATAATGTTGCTACCCATTTTTGTTATTTCCATTGCAACTTTGCAAGCCCAACAAACAAAGGTACCACTTACCTATTATTTACCGGATGAGGTCTTTAATGAGGCTATAACTACGCCTGAAGAATATTTCGGGTATAACGTTGGTCAATGGCATTTAACCCCAGCACAAGTTGTAGGCTATATAAGATTACTTGCCGCTGAAAGCAACCGCTTTGAAGTCACTACTTACGCATATAGTTATGAAGATAGACCTTTGATTCAGGCAACTATCTCAACGCCTTCGAATTTATCTAAAATAGAAGAAATCAGAAAAACTCATTTAGATCTAGCAGATCCTGATAAGAGTGCTTCAATTGCTATTGAAGAACAGCCAGTAATTGTCTGGATGGGCTATTCTGTTCATGGAAATGAGCCTAGTGGAACCAATGCTTCTGTGTTATTTGCGTACTATTTAGCCGCTTCAAACAGTGCAGAAACACTTGCAATGCTTAACGACGCCATAGTCTTAATGGACCCAATTATCAATCCTGATGGAGCTACTCGTTTTGCGGCACATGTTAATTCCTTCCGTTCTATTCAGGATGTCTCCGATCCAAATACCTTTGAGTTGAGTGAAAACTGGCCTGGTGGAAGAACTAACCATTATTGGTTTGATTTAAATAGAGATTGGTTACTACAGCAGCACCCTGAGTCAAAAGGTCGTATTGAGCGTTTCCAGCATTGGTTGCCAAATGTGTTAACCGATCACCATGAAATGGGCTCTAACTCTAGCTTTTTCTTTATGCCAGGAATTCCTTCTCGAACGCACCCGCTTACGCCTGAAAAAAATCAACTATTGACGGGAATTCTTGGGAATTATCATGCAAAGCAATTAGATGAAATTGGCTCACTTTACTACACTAAAGAAAGTTTCGACGACTTCTACTACGGAAAAGGCTCTACCTACCCAGATATCTTTGGCGGTATAGGCATTCTATTTGAGCAGGGAAGCTCTCGCGGGCATATAAGAGACACAGAAAATGGACTTATGTCTTTCCCGTTTACTGTACGCAATCAGGTTTTGACGAGCTTTTCTACGCTAAAAGGAAGTGTTGAAAATAGAACGGAGATTCTTAGCTACTTCCGTGATTTTTATAAAATGATGGCCAAAGAAGCTAAAGAATCTGACGTCCAAGCGTATGTAATTGGAGATGCTGCAGATCAATCAAGAACCCTAGCTTTAATTGATGTTTTAAAACGTCATGGCATAAAAATAAAAACCATTGAGCAATCTATTGAAGTAAACGGTCAGCTATTTGAGGCAGGAAAGTCCTACGCGGCACTACTATCAGAAAATCATCCACGTTTGTTGAAAGTAGCTTTTGAAGAAAGAACCACCTTCACTGACAGCACTTTTTATGACGTTTCTGCTTGGAGTTTACAACACGCCTATAATATCCCGGTTGAAACACTTGACAAGAAAATGTTCAAGCAACTTAAGGTTGGAAATGATGTTGGTGTGCTTGCAAAAGTTGGAGGTAAAATATACCGAACGAACAACAATGTGCCGGTTGGTTTTGTATTCTCTTGGGACGAATTTGAAGCGGCTCAAGTTCTTTTAGATCTTCAAGGAGAAGACCTAATTATGAAAGTAGCAAGTTCTCCGTTCGATTTAGAGACTTCTGATGGGGTCATGAATTTTGATGAGGGTTCGATTTTCATTCCCTTTGCTTCACAGAATATGGAAAAAGCATTATTCCTAAAGAAACTTGAAGCCGCTATAGCTAATACCAATGTCAATATTTATGAGGCAAAAACAGGGCTAACAAGTTCAGGTATAGATTTAGGTAGCCGATCTTTTGAGCAGTACAATCATAAAAACATAGCTTTAGTGGTTGGTGAAGGCGTATCATCTTATGAAGCTGGGGAAGTTTGGCATCTATTTGATCAAAAACTTCATCATGGTATTACTTTACTACAAGGCAGCGACTTAACAAGAGCTGATTTATCTACCTACCAAACTATTATTATGGTTAATGGTGGCTACAGTAGAGATGAAGCGGTTCAAGAGGCCTTGAATAACTTTGTTATAGCTGGTGGAACCATTGTGGCTACAAAACGTGCCTTATCTTGGTTAAACTCGGCTAAGCTAGCATCGCTAAAGTCAGTTAGCTCAGAAGAAGTACCCGTTCCTGATTTCCCTGCTTACAATACTAATAGCTTATATCGTGGTGCTCAAGTTACTGGGGGAACTATTTTCAAGGCAAAGTTAGATGTAACTCATCCAATTGGGTATGGCTTCAAAAGAGACGAAATAGCTATTTTCCGTAATCATAATGATGTGTACGAATTACATGATAATAAATTCGGCAGTCCGCTACGTTATACTGACAATTCTTTATTGGCCGGCTATGTTTCAGAAGAGAATAGCGCGCGTATTGATAATTCAGCGGCCATTAATGTTTACAGCAAAGGATCTGGTAAGGTAATTTGCTTTGTAGATAACCCAAACTTCCGTGCCTATTGGTGGGGAACAAATCGTTTATTTATTAATGCCGTTTTATTCGGAGATTTAATAAGTTCTGCCACCACTAGATAAATTAATTTTTAGCAAGACAAAAGCATGAAAATCAAAGAACTCTCCATTTATTGTGAATCGCTAGAAGCCTCTTTTCCCTTTTATAGAGATTATTTTGGCTTAAGCCTTCATCATCAAGAGGAGAATGAATTAACTATGAAGGTTGGTCATTCCATTCTACGTTTAAAACAAAAGGCAGAACTGGTCTCTGGTTTTCTTGCTTTTAGTATTCAACTTCCTGGAAATAAGGTGCGAGAAGCCAAGAATTGGTATGGGGCTCGTACCCCTGAGGTTAAGGAT
>Ga0136587_1000492_pt1 | contig 10966 bp, 9 predicted proteins | sample AntRauMFilla1563_FD_101386 | JGI IMG/M metagenome (GOLD analysis project Ga0136587, IMG submission 101386) | Saline lake microbial communities from Rauer Islands, Antarctica - Metagenome Filla 1 #563 | ecosystem: Environmental > Aquatic > Non-marine Saline and Alkaline > Saline | place... | reverse complement strand
CGTGATAGGTCCATCCGGATGGGTGATCCAGTAGCAAGTGGCAAACTTCGCTCCCGCTTTTTTCGCATTGGAAATGATTGGAGTCAAATCTTTGCTAAGCTGATCATAATCCGCTCCCACACCGATGGTCTTCAGGTTATTTTCTGAGAGGATTTTTTCGTACTCGGCATCAGACATACCATAGCCGCCGCCTCCTTCAAGATTGTTGATTCCCATATCGGGTATCATAGTGAGGTATTTTACAGGATCGATTTTCATCTCATTGCGGAGTGAATACATCTGCAAAGCAATCTCTTGCGCTGAACTGGCAAAAGGAAAGGCTAGCATTAGACTGATTGTAAGAAATTTAAGTTTCATAGTGTGTTGATTTTGGGAAAATCTAATCTAGGTAAAATCAATAAAGTTTTTTATGAATATGGAAAGAAAGTTCTTTTTGACATGTTTTGCTTTCGATTATTCAATGGGAAACTCTAAATTGGAACCCAAGCCGCACTCAAATGAACTCAAGAAGAAAATTTATCCAAAACTCCTCCCTTTTAGGACTAGCTATGAGCATCAAACCCGACCTTTCCCTTTTTGAAGCACAAGATCAGATTTTAGGTCATGGTGATTTCAAGTATAAGATTGATTCCAAATGGGGAAATCTTGATCCTGCCAACGTGCCTGTTGTCAATTGCCACGAAATGGTGATGGATCGGAAAGGTCGTATGATAATGATTACGGATGAGGTCAAAAATAATGTAATCATCTACGACCAATCCGGAAAATTACTGGATACTTGGACACTGGGACTGGATCGAGCTCATGGCCTATCGCTGGTGGATGAAGGCGATGCAGAATACCTCTGGGTGGTGGATAACGGTGGTAGAGTGGTCAAAACTACGCTTTCGGGTAAGATTGTTTCAGAAATCAATTCTCCGATTACGGAAGGAATCTATACCGATAAGATGCGCTGGACTCCTACCGAAACTGCCATAGCTCCAAATGGTGATTTGTACATCGCTGATGGATATGGCTCTCAATACTTTTTACACTATGATAAGAATGGCAATTTCATCCGCAAATTTGGAGGAGATGGCCATGGAGATGCACAATTCAAAACCGCACACGGCATTGCCATCGATCAGCGCGGTGGAAAAGAGCCGACACTTCTTTGTACCTCAAGAGGGCATAATTCCTTCAAGCGATTTACCATGGATGGGAACTACATCGAGACTATTTTTCTACCAGGTGCCTTTGTCTGTCGTCCGGTGATCCATGGGGAAAACCTCTATGCCGGCGTCTGCTGGTCACGACTGAAATATTTGGAGCAAATGGATAATTCTGGGTTTGTGACCATTCTCAACAAAGAAAACAAAGTCGTATCTAACCCTGGTGGTACTGCTCCAGAATATCGAAATGGCGAACTGCAACTCATGGTGCAGTCACAGCCAGTATTCAAGCACTGCCACGATGTATGTATCGATCAGGATGAAAATATCTATGTCTGCCAATGGAATGCTGGAAAAACATATCCGATCAAACTAACCCGCGTTTGATTTTGAAAAAGGGCGAATTGAAGCAATCACTTCTTCTTGGACCCAATAGAGAAATGAAACAATCTTTTTCGGAATAATTGTGGATGATAATTTTTTCCCCATAAATGTTCTAATTTTAGTTTTCAGAAAGTATAGCAAAAAAAAAATCACTAATGAGATTCTTCGGACCTAGAGAGCAAGGCAATAATCTAGATCAGCTTCAAAATAGAATATCTCTCGTTTTTTCTGCTTTGGGGGCTGCTTTGATGGTTATACTTTCGATTTCGGATTTTTTTTTAGGATTAGGCCCAACCATTATTGTAACCAAATTCCTTTTTTCATTTCCTTATTTGATTGGGTTTTTTGTGATGCGCCGGTACGGTTACCATCATCTGGTGATTCAATTTTTAATTTTTATCGGATTGATTTTGGTAGCTGCAAATTACTTTTATAACGCTGGCTTCAGGGGGCCAACAATTTACACTATTTTCATATTTGTAGTTGGGGTTGCTATCTTGGTCAAAGGCTGGCCCAAATTCGTTTGGATGTTTTTTATTTTCACGCTTTATTCCCTGCTTTTTTACAGTGAAGTAGCTGGTTTGATTACCGTGGAATACACCTATACTGGAATTGATAATCTCCTCTGGGATCACCTTATCACCATTTGGTGGTCGGGACTTTTTGCATTTTTGGGTATTCATATTTTTCTGAAGAATTATTTAAAACAGAATCAGAATTTAAATGTCATCCAAGCAGAAAAAGAGCATGCACTCCAAGAATTGGAATCATTGAACACCAAAAAAAATCAATTGATTGCGCTTTTGTCCCATGACTTGAAAAATCCTATTGGAACACTTGGTCAGACTTTGGACTTGGTGGATCAAGATGTTTTTGAACCAGGGGAATTAGAATCAATCCTCAAAAGCTTGAAAAATCAAAGCTATCACCTCTCCAGTGTACTTAACAATACTTTGAATTGGGTCTTGGCAGAACTGGAAGAAAAGAAACTCGAAACCGAAAACTTGAGTTTGTATAAGCTTACTGAGGATATGAAAGAAGGAATGTATTCACAGGCTATTTCGAAGAATCAAAAAATCTATTTCAATAAATTCGGGGCTGATCAAGTGCTTGATATAGAGGCAGCTGAAATTCGAATCATTCTCAAAAATCTCTTGGATAATGCCATCAAGTTTACACCCATTGGAGGTGATATTGAATTTGATCTGCTTAGTAACCAATCAGAGGTGAAGTGGATCGTCAGAAATGAAGGAATTCCGATGCTGGAGGAGATTCAATCGACTTTGTTTGATTTCAAAGTAAAAACTACCTATGGTACGATGCGAGAGAAAGGAACCGGAATCGGCCTTCCACTTTGCAAGAAAATAGCAGACAAACTGGAGATGGAGCTTGGATTTTCCAGAACTGAAGATGGGAAAAATAGTTTTTTCCTGACCAAAAGACTGAATTAAATCAACACAACAATCAAGCTTTTTGCGCCTTGGGCACCGATTACCAAGGATTGCTCGATATCCGCAGTTTTTGAAGGTCCGGCGATAAACAATCCAAAACCTGAAGCTGCATTTCCAATTCGATCATAAGCTTGGTGCATGGTCGGTACCAGCTCATTTTTGTCCAAAACAACCACCAAATGCTCGGTTATGAATGGGATTACCCGAAGTTTCAGATCTGCATCTTCCAGCCAAATCGCACCGTTCTCGGCAACTCCAAATTGACCTCGGAGAATCGCTAAATCGAGATTTGCAAAGGCATGAGAGTCCTCTGGCAAAGGTTGATTGGTGAAATCTGCAAAATCACTGACCGTCGAAAAAACATTTGGAAACAATCCGGATTCTATTTTGAAGATCAAAGCTTCCGCTGTAATCATTTCGCCCTTATTGCTGGAAATAGAAGCTCTAAATCGCTCTTGAAGATCTTCATTGATTCCAAAATCCGGAATTGTCGGAATGGGTTTTTGATCTAGTTTAAGTACTCTGATCTTCTCTAAAATATGTTCTCTACTACTCATTTACGATTTTTTTGATACCATTCTTTGAAGCTTTCCTTAGGCACGGGTGGCAGATCTCGTTGCTTTCCCCATACATTCAGCGGATTATATATCATCGATGTCGGAAGGTTTTTCAAAGCCAACCGCATGATTTTCCCGGAGTAATTATAGCTGAGTGGACTTTTGAAAATACCGTTTCCCATTTTCATCGAAAGACCTTTCAAGGATGTGCCTTGCGCTTTGGTCACTTCCTGCCGCCAAAGGTAAAGCTGCTCATGAATATTGATTTTTACTGGGCAGACGTCGGTGCAGCTGCCACAAAGTGTGGAGGCAAATGGCAAGCTGCTGTGTTTTTTCAAATCTAAACCCGGTGAAAGAATCGATCCAATTGGGCCTGGAACGGTGCTTTTGTAGCTGAATCCACCACTTCTCCGATAGATCGGGCAGGTATTCATACATGCACCACAGCGAATACATTTTAATGAATTTCTGAAATTTTCACGCCCCAACTGAGCCGTCCGGCCATTGTCTACCAAGATGATATGAATTTCTTTTCCCTTTTCCGGACTTCTGAAATGAGAGTTGTAGTTCGTGATATTTTGTCCAGTGGCAGATCGAGCAAGTAGTCGGAGGAAGACTGCAAGATGCTTGCGCTCGGGTATGATTTTTTCGATTCCCATACTGGCAATATGCGTATCAGCCAGATGGACCCCCATATCGGCATTGCCCTCGTTGGTACAGACTACAAATTCGCCAGTCTCTGCCACCCCAAAATTCACTCCGGTGATAGCTACTTTGGCCGCTAGGAATTTTTCCCGAAGGTGATGTCTTGCAGCCTGTGTGAGGTAATATGGATCTTCGTTTCCTTTTTCGGTATTCAGTTTTTCGTGGAAAAGCTCAGAAATTTCTCTTTTTTTCAAATGTATGGCCGGAAGCACAATATGGCTTGGCGGTTGGTTGAGAAATTGGACAATCCGCTCACCCAAATCAGTATCCACTACTTCGACGCCATGTTTTTCCAAAAAAGGATTAAGATGGCATTCCTCCGTCAGTATAGATTTACTCTTTACGATTGCGGTGCAGTCCTTTTTTCTCAGGATCGAAAGCACAATCTCGTTGTGTTCTTCGGCATCTTTGGCCCAATGAATCTGAATGCCATTTTCAACGGCATTTCGCTCAAATTCTTCCAAGTAGTCAGCCAGATTCCCCAGTACATTATCCTTGATCGTAGATGCAAGTTCGCGCAACTCTTCCCATTCCGGGACGGTATGGCTCATTTTATCCCGCTTGTCACGGATAAACCAAAGCGTCTCGTCATGCCATTTTGATTTGGCGGGGTCTTTCAAAAATTCTGCTGCTTCGTGTGGATGGCTCATATGATGGCTTCGTTTAGGATCTCGGCGAGGTGCTTGAATTGGATGGATTGTTTTTGTCGTGAAGCAATGCCTTGCAAATGCATGATGCAAGACATATCACCGCCAGTCAAAATCTCAACTTGATGCGTGATATGATCTTCCAAGCGATCTTTGCCCATCTGTACCGAAAGTGCCTCCTCGCTTACTGCGAAAGTTCCTCCAAATCCACAGCATTCATCCGTTCTTGCCAACTCCACCCATTGCAAACCTTCTAGATTCTCCAATAGTTTTTTTGCTTTATTATAAGGCGGTTCATGAAGCTCCGAACAGGAGGCCAATCGAAGTCCACGCTGTCCGTGGCAGGAGGCATGGTAGCCGATCCGATGGGGATAGCGACCGGCCAACTTTTCAATGCCCAGAATATCAGTCAGAAATTCGGTGAACTCAAAGATTTTATCGTGTAAGGCTGCCTGTTCTTTTTCAAGGCCCGGAGCTTTGGGCGAATGTTTTTTGACATGGAGTACGCAGCTTCCCGAAGGGCAAATCACGTAATCGTATGCGGCAAAAGTCTCGATAAAATGAGCAGTCGTCCCTACTGTATCCCGCTCAAAGCCCGCATTTGCCATGGGCTGACCGCAGCAGGTTTGATTGGTGGGGTAGCTGACTTTGCAGCCTAGCTTTTCCAGTACTTCCAAGGTTGCGATGGCTACATTGGGATAAAACTGATCCACGTAGCAGGGGATAAAAAGGGCGATATGAGGGGTTGGTTTGTTGATCATTTTGGAAAGTAAGTTAACTACTCCAAGTGAAAGACGGAAATTGCGTCAAAGCAAAGTTCATATCGAATTGGATTGAGTGGATAGATGATATCCTAGGTAGTGGGATTTTCCTGATTTGCTATCCTTTGCTGTCCCGAGAATAGAATAAATTGACCCTTGCTTTAGATCCAATTCGTTCGAGCTTTACATACAATTTTATACTTTTCTGAAGAGAATCAATCAGATGAGCGTAAAACAATTGCTCCTCAAATATGAAAGAAAGGAAATGCGCCTAGAGTGCTTGGAATAGAGTCAGATATTGATTTTTTGAAGAAAAGAGAGGGAGAAATTAGGTTAGATTATTATGTGTTTGCTCTCAATAAAGCATGCCAAAAAGCCACAACGGAATTTTTTTCTCTTGGCCTCCGGGGATATCCAAGGCCAAGTAGGAATTGGGAACACCACGAATTTGCTCACTGGTTTTGGAAGGTCCTCCGACCTCAAATACATAGGTGTCATCTACCATGAAATCGCCAAACTTGGAGGAGGTCACCGCGTGCACCGCACTTACTTGGTTAAAGAAGAAAGTTTCCCGGATATTTCCAATGTTGGACATGGTGGGAGAAAAAAGATGAATGAAATTAGGGTTTTGGAGATAGATCTTTTCAGGTTTCTGCAAATAGCTAATCCCTGAAGTAGAAGCTCTCAACAAGAGTAAAATCTGAGCTTTTCCCAAAATATCCAGAAGTCTGAGTACCGTGTTTCTCGGTGTTTCCAGCTTTTGGGATAGCTTATTGATATTTGGTGTGAAGGGAACCGATTCACTGATTACAAAAAGTAGCTTTTTTAAGGTCTTTGTGGTGGAGTATTGCAACTGTTCGTAGGGAGTGATATCCGAGTCAATGACCAACTGAATAGTCTCCTGAAGCTTCTGGAAGTAGGTCTTGTTTGCTTCTAAGAAGAATGGGAAATAGCCTGATTTGAGATAGGTCTGAAATTCAGTTTCAAAGTCAAAAACATCGAGCAAGTCAGGTGCAATCGAATGATGGCTCGTCAAAATATCGGATAAAGCCAGAGTTTTTAAATCTAGGCCTTTTTTGAAATTCAGGTATTCTCGAAAGGACAAACCATGTAAGTGATAGATGGAAGCCCGTCGTGAAAGGTCCGCATTTCCTTTACTGATGTCCAAAATGGAGGAACCCGTGGCTACTATCCTGATGTCCTCATAATCATCATAGAGCTGCTTGAGATCCTTGGACCACCATTCATACCGATGCACCTCATCCAATAAAAACAAACGGTAACCCATTCTATAAAGTGCTGTCACCGTCTCTATCAATCGGTGGGTTTCAAAATAAAAATCGTCCAAACTCATGTAAATACTCTGGCTGGGAGAGGCATGTGCCTGCTGCAGAAGAATGGTCGTCTTGCCTGTTCCTCTATATCCAAGCAATAGAATTAATCGTTGTTCCCAGTCAATCTGATCGAACAGATATCGTTTTTTTTTAACTTGTACAAGTCCTGATTTACGTGTAGACTTTTCAATTAAGTATTCCATGTTATGATTTTTCCAGAAAGCAAAAAACTAAAATAGTTCTTAAATAAAGCAAAAATATAAAATACTTTTTGTAAAAAGCAAAAATCACTTGGAATATGTTGAGCTAAGACCTTATCCAGTGAGCGCTTGATCTCCTGACGGATAAGGCCATCTATGATTTTTGGGAGACAAAAAAGGCGATATTTAGATCTCCTTTAGGAATAGCCACTAGTTAGCTTCTAAAGTGGTTTTTCCTGTCCTTTGCTGTAGGGTTAGAGTCTCAGGTGACTTTTTTACTGCTCAGACTCGGAGATTTTTTGTCACATAGTACACATGTATCGACAAAAAAAATCTTTGGTCTAAAACCTTGAAAAATAAATCTCTGTGAAACTCTGTGGTCATTGCTTCGCTGTCTTAAAGATGTTTTCCGCAAGGAGAATATAGCATAAGTTGTAGGAAGAAAAATCTTTCGCATTTACGGCATAGAATCAGGGTAAATCTGCGATAGCTTTCTGCGAAGATCTGCAGGAAAAAAATTGAATCACATGGACCTATAACATATAGTTTTAGAAAGCTCTATTTTTCCAACTCAAAAAACTGATCTTAAGGCTACTACGCTAGTAGCTTAAGTAAATTATCCAAATGTTAAATTTCTAGTTTTTTTAGTAAAATCACTTGCGAACTAAAAGAAAATTCTTAGCTTTTAATCACTTTAATAATTTTTATTATGAAAACAATCAAACAATCAAACAATCAAACAATCAAACAATCAAACATAGCTTTAAATGGCTTGTAAGTCTATTTTCTGTTTCAAGCAGTAGCATGAATTGGCACTTGGGTGGTGGACCGGGTGGATGGTTTTCCAGTGGTGTATTTGCGCCATATGGATCAGGTGGGTCAAATTATAATAATGGGTTGAAAATGATACCTGGAATACGATGAAAAAGACAATAATTTTCGCTCTAATTGTACTATTGATCCAGTCTTGTAATAAAGATAGATTCAATACAGGTATATTTCCTGAAGAAGCGACCAACTTGAGTGTTGTCAATTCGAACCTAGATGACATTAATTCCGATATTCCGACAATAAATCATGAGTTTAAACTTGTGTTTTCGTCGAATCGGCAAGGTTCTCAACCTAATCACTTCAATCTTGTTGAATCCAATTTGGTGTTTTATTGGGATAAGTCTGAGGGTTTTCTGAGAGTTGACAAAGGAAACACGTTATTTGATAACAATCTCCGAGATTGGGTCAGAAAGACGGAGACTCCATTTAACGAAAAAGGACCGTACAGCTTTATTGATGGTGGAAATAATAAAATTCTGCTATTCAGTAGAGATAATGATCAAGGCATTTATTCCATCTATGCTGAGCCTGAAAAATCACTTGGAACACCAAATACCCGAACAACTCAAAGCTTCCAGATCTTTGAAGAATCGGCAAGCGAAATGTATCCATGCTTCTATGGTGAAGACTATTTGAAGGGCGCTGATATAGCAAGTCAGGGAAAGCCTGAAAAGTTTCTCATGTCCTCAGATCGTGATGGTGTGTTTGATATTTACGAATTGGACTTACCCTCAAATTCTGCTCCTTTGGAGTTTTTGTTTGGCGATACATCCAAGACTCCTTCCAAGATTTCGATTAATTCTACCGCCAATGATCACATGCCTTTTGTGTATGGAGGCATGCTTGTTTTTGCTTCCGATAGGGCTGGAGGATTTGGAGGATACGACTTATACTATTCGATGAAGACTGGATCTGGCTGGTCCGATCCTGTGAATTTTGGGCCTAACATCAATTCAGCACAGGATGAATACCGACCGATAGTCTCGGATCATCGAAGTTTCTCCAACCGGTTGATGATCTTCTCTTCGAATCGCCCAGGCGGCTTAGGAGGATTTGATTTGTATTTTGTGGGTATACCGAAGATATGAGAATACAAACCTTCCAGGTTTTTGAAACCTGGAAGGTCTTTTTGTATTCAGAATTAGCCTTTGCCTAAAGCCATCGCTTCATTAATTAACATCGCTGCCTCACTAAGATTAGCGTGTTTGCCTAGGTGTAATCCGTGCAGAAGTCGGATGCATCTAAACCTTTCTATCCAGACAAACCTAAGGTAGCTATCGGGATAGTATGAATATGAGGGAAGGATTGCACTTTCTTCCCAATCATTACTCAGGATTTGATTATACCTAGAAGAAGGCAGGTACAGCTTTACTTTATAGAATTACTGGGAAGTACTGAAATATTTACAAAAGAAACTCTTCCATATTAGTTGGAGTGATCAGCTTTTTTTGGGCATGTAGGTAGTTGGTTGAAAAAGTAGCAGGGAAGCGAACATTTGAATGGTTCGACCATTTGAATTCGAAAGCAAAAAGTCCAGTTATACTTTCTTCAAGATAGTCTATTTCTTGTTGCTGCGTGGTACGCCAAAAATATTTGTCTGCCTCTATGTTTCGGTATTGAAGGTATTTCAGTCGTTCTGCGATAAGGTAATTCTCCCAAAGCGCGCCTGTATCTGTTCGTTCACCAAGTGATTTAAAATTATTAATTACGGCGTTGCGAATACCACAATCGTAGAAGTAAACTTTTTTCCCTTTTTTTATTTCGTTTCTGACATTTCTGCTTAAAGCTGGTAATCGAAAGACAACAAAGGTTTTTTCTAGAAGATCAATGTATTTATCCACCGTTTTAGGATCACTGCCAATAGTCTGCGCAATTTCCTGATAATTCACCTCGCTGCCCACCTGCAACGCCAATGCTTTGAGAAGTTTTCCCAATATGAGTGGCTTTTTGACTTGCTCCAACATGAGTAAATCTTTATACAAGTAGCTATTGGCGAGAAGCTTTAGCAATTCTACTTCCTCCCCAGTCTTTATTACGATTTCGGGATAATATCCAAAGATAAGGCGGTGTTCTAAGAAGCGTTTCTCCTGGATCAAACCATGATGAGCCACCATTTCTTCAAAACTCAAGGGGTAAAGCATGTATTCAAACTTGCGTCCAGTTAGGGGCTCATTGACTTGGCTGGATAATTCAAACGCCGAAGAGCCCGTTGCTATGACCTGAACTGATTTTATTTGATCTGTAAAAAGTTTTAGGGTAATCCCAATATTTGGGATCCGCTGCGCTTCATCTATAAATACGATAGTGTGTTTTCCTGTAGCGATTTTTAGTTTTGTGGCTGTGGTATTACTGAGGATGTAACTGGTATCAGCATCGTCTCCATTCAAGTATAAATGCTCCTTTTCTTTCAAAATTTCCTCGATCAGTGTGGATTTTCCAGACTGTCTTGGTCCAAAAACCAGAATAGCTTTGCCCTTGAAAAGTCTCTTTTCGATTACTTCGTGAAGTTTCCTTTTTATCATGGTACAGGATTTAGATCCAGTAAAAATATAATAATTCGGGATTATAATCCATTATAATCATAATAATTCGGGATTACAATCCCGTAAAACCATATTGATTCGGGATTTGGTGATCGTGATCAACGATTTTTTGATATTCCTAAAGCTGTAATCGGACTGGCTGGGCTTGCTTCGGACTTCTTTATGAATTCTATCAAACGTCCCATTGAACTTCAATTTGAGGAGAATAAGCTAATCCTAATTGAGTTTAGACCTTCCAGGTTTTTGAAACCTGGAAGGTCTTTCATGGATTCGGAATTAGGCCTGAGTAAAAGCCATCGCTTCATTAATTAACATTGCCGCTCCCAGCGCCGAACCATTCGGGAAGTCACTTGGAATAATCTCCAGATCAGGGAGCTTCTTTCGCAGCATTTCGAGGAAAAT
>Ga0136587_1000481_pt1 | contig 11094 bp, 13 predicted proteins | sample AntRauMFilla1563_FD_101386 | JGI IMG/M metagenome (GOLD analysis project Ga0136587, IMG submission 101386) | Saline lake microbial communities from Rauer Islands, Antarctica - Metagenome Filla 1 #563 | ecosystem: Environmental > Aquatic > Non-marine Saline and Alkaline > Saline | place... | reverse complement strand
CATTAAGAAACGCCAGCATTAAGAAACATATGCTGACATTTCTCTTGTACGTCTAGACATTTGAGTATTATAATTCTATACACGCATAGATATATTGGATTAAAGAAACTCATGCTGTGCTGAAATCTCTGTTTTCTTAGTGGTCATCCATGCCTGTGTGTGGTTTGCATTCACAAGCAGCACAAAAAATGGCTTGTGTGTGCAAAACACAAGAACCCTATGTTGATCCAACTGCTGCAGAAGAATTCCAGCTTAGGAGATACGTGTATATTGTCTCAGACTCATTGTTGTATGCCAACGTGATGATACTGTTGCCATGTGGCGTGCTCGCATCAAAAGAAGCCCCAGCATCGTGTAGGTACACCACGATATTGAGTTGTTTGCATGCAACAGCCATGTACAACAAGGTGTTGCCTGCAGCATCTATGCAATTAATGGGCGCACCTGCCGAAATCAGCGTCTGTACAGTATCCCACCAATGTTGGGACGCCGCAAAAAGAACCAGGTGCTCTTTCTTGGCAGTGAATGAATCTGCACGTGCCCTGTGCTGAAGCAACATACAGATGGCCTTACTGTGCAGTTGTACTGCGATGGAGATAGATGACTCTCCAAGCTTTGTTTCAGAGTGTACACAGGCCCCATGCGATAACATGCAATACACGCCGTCCCAGTTGTCCTCCATGGCCATGATAGGAAGCAACAATTCATGAGTATCAGTGCACAACCCTGCTATGTTTATGTTCAGTGGGAGTGTTTGCATCATGTTTTCGACGGTATAGTTTGCATGCTGGAATGCACTTGCGTGCAATAATTCATGGCTGACTGACCTTGCATCCAGTTCTGCCCCAGCTTTGATTAGCAACAAAAACACATCCACATGCCAATTTGAAGCAGCATTGGAGATGAGAGATTCTTGTGTTTTTGTACACGAGTTGACAATGGCCCCGTGCTGTATCAATAAATCCACTATATGTACTTGATTTCTTTGCACCGCAATGGAAAGAAGAGATTCATCCAAACGTGTCCGGCTGTCTACAAAAGCCCCTGCACGAACCATTTTTTCCACAATATCCCACATATTTCCAAATGCGGCTTCAGCTACAAGTGGTTGCCCGTTCACCGACAACGAATTTGCACCAACACCACGTTGTAGTAATTCTCCAACTACACTAAGACAGCTCTTCTGAAAAGCGATGGCAATGAGAGATCTGTTGTACTCAGTGTGACCGTTGCCAGCAGCACCAGCATCAAGCATTATTTGTACAATTCGCCAATCGTCTCTTTGCGCAGCGAGTGCTATTTTGCATTCGCTCTCATGCAATAGCAAAATTCCGCGGACACCACCTTTTGACAAGGCTAGAATAAACTTTCTGACAATCTCCTCGTACACCTGTGTATTGTCATAATGTTGGAAAGCAATGTCCAGGAGGCTTTCGTTGTCACGCGATAACAAATTTACAGGGACACCACGTTCTATCAATAATATAATAAACATTCAGACAACCTCCTCGTTTGACTGTGTTTTGTCGTATTGTCGAAAAGCAATGTCCAAGAGGCCTTCGTTGTCATCCGTGCGATAGAGGGCGGACGCACCGCCTTCGAGCAGCATTCCTGCAACGTGCCACTGCCCTTGGTAGACTGTTAGTGCAATGAGAGTTTCACCGAACGACAACGAATTTGCACTGACGCCACGTTTTAATAGGTCCATGACAACATCTTGGTGATTTGCCCGAACAGCAATGGCAATGAGAGATTCGTTTTCGCTTGTGTGGCCGTTGCAAGATGCCCCGTTACCACACAACAACAATACCAGTACCCAGTGCCTTTGCTCGGCTGCTAGTGTAACAAGAGGTTCGCCTGTAGGCGAAAGCGAGTCGGCAGGAACCGCGTATGTCTGTAACAATTTCCGCGCGCTGTCTATAAAATTTCCACGGACCGCTATGTACAGCAGGGATTCCTGATCACTGTTACAACCAATCGGACATACCCCGACATCCAACAGAAGGAATACATCAATCCACTCTCCTTTCCGCGCAGCGTTGGTAAGACAGTCTTTGACTGCGGGTGACAATAAATCGACACCTGCTTTACGTTTTATCAGATCTAATAGGGCTGGATTGTCACGTGCACGAATGGCAATGTCAACGAGAGATACGCGTTACAAGGACAGACAAGCTGTGCTCGCACCGTTGTTGAGCAAAATAAACACGATTGCCCAGTGCCCTAGCATGGCTGCTTCTATAGTCAGAGGTTTGCCTGAGGGCAAAGGCGAGTCTGCAAGAACCGCGTATTTCTGCAACAATTTCTTAACACTGCCTGAATAATTTTCACGTACCGCTATGTAGAGCAAGGATTCGTTTTCGCTGTTACAAGCTATCAGACATACACTGGCATCCAACATATCAAATACATGGGACCACAGCCCACTGGACGCAGCGTTGGTAAGACTGTTTTTGACGGCAGATGACAACAAATCCACCTCAGCTTTACGTGTCATCAGTTCTTTTATGGCTTCATAATTGCTAGTACGAAACGCAATGTCAACAACAGATTCGCTTTGCAAGGACTGACTAGAGATTCTCGCACCGTTATCGAGCAAAAGAAACACGATTGCCCAGTGCCCTAGCATGGCTGCTTCTATAGTTAAAGGTTCGCCTGTGGGCGAAAGCGAGTCGGCAGGAACCGCGTATGTCTGTAACAATTTCTCAATCTTGCTTGTATGATATGTACAGACCGCTATGTAGAGCAAGGATTCGTTTTCGCTGTTACAAGCCATCAGACATACACTGGCATCCAACAGAACGAATACACATGACCACTGCCCACTGGAAGCAGCGTTGACAAGACTGTTTTTGACGGCGGATGACAACAAATCCACCTCAGCTTTACGTGTCATCAGTTCTTTTATGGCTTGATAATTGCTATTACGAAACGCAATGTCAACAACAGATTCGCTCTGCAAGGACTGACTAGCGATTCTCGCACTGTTATCGAGCAAAAGAAACACTATTACCCAATGCCCTGCGTTGGCTGCTTCTATAACCAGGTGTTTGCCTTCAGGTGAAATTGAGTTGGCTGAAATCATATAATCTTTTAACAAGCACTTGACAGCTTTTGTATTACATGCGCGGATTGCCATGCAGACGAGAGATTCGTTCGACACATGACTGCTGGCAGTCGCATGTGCCCCGGCATGTAGTAGCATTATGACTATATTCCAATAGTTCATGCAGACTGCATACAGCACCAGAGGTAGGCCGTTTTCTAGGCATGCCTTTGCATTCACCCCGTCCAGTAAAAGTTGGAACACAACACTTTCATTCTGGTCTTCGATTGCGTTTGCGAACACTGCGTCCACCACAACCACACCAGCAACCATGCTTGCTTCAAATTCGACTTTCCGAGCATCCGCCCGCGATTGAGCGGAATCAGAGTCCCGCTCCATTTTCACAGCATCTTCGTGCGAATACAAGCGTATTTTCCTGCTGTCAATGGGCAACAATTTGCCCCTGCATGTGGGGCATGCTTTCCGAGGCAACAGTAACAATGATTTGTGACACTTTGTGCAACACATATGCCCTACTGCGCACATCTCTGACAATTCGTGCATATTGGAATCTTCCTCTACCACAATGTGGTGCTGCAGTTGGCTTTTCAATTGCTCGTCCATCATCTCTTTGTCGTACAAGCCATGGGTGCCTCCATAACAAATGCTGCACTCGAAGCCTGTAGTGCCAATTCGACCACCCTCAATGTATGACATTGTGGTGACTCAAGTCATGTCCGCTGGTAATTTCGCCACATTTATATATGTACCGACTCCACAACATTCCCACAAGACTGTAGCGACACTGGCATGACCACAGACAGGCATCAATTCCAATTTGTTCCAAAGGAGCGAGATCCTGTCGTGCTTGCAGCGTACGACACTATCATTTGGAGTGCCGGGAATGCGCTCATCATTCTTTACAGGGCCCAATTTTTCTTTGTTTTCTTGTACCGTGCAGTAGTGTCGTCAATGTCGCGTGTTTCCGAGCGTTTAAAGCGACACACGAAAAGCGGTAAAAAAACACGCGGGCGACATGTGCGCATCCTATAAAAGCACATGGCGTGTGCGGTATATCGACTAAAAATGGCTTTCATCTGGCATTGCGATGCCTACTCCGTGGCATATGTGCTTCTCAACCTTATTCTCGTCGTAATGGGGCTTTTCTTCTGGAGGATGTCCCCAACCACTGTCACACTTGCCAACGTCGAGATGGTGGATGGACCCTACATTTCGCTGCTGAAACACAAATTTCTCGACACGACATCGCCGCCGGCCAAAGTCTCCCTCGAAACTCTGGGCTCCTATGAAGTTTTTACCAAGGACCCGGGCGCCAAACCCTTTGGACTGCAGTCGACGAGTTTGTTGATGCTGCCCCTGTTTACCAGTGCCAAAAACGTGCTCATGAATGATCGTATCACTGGTCAAGGCGACAAGCTGGTTGTCCTCGCCTCCCCGCTTTGGGCATACGAACACAACCTGCACCTACACGACAGCACCTATTGCTCTGACAATGCTATGATGCAGGCTGTGGCGAGCAATCAGCTGTATGTCAACCCCATTGGTGGCCCGACTGCGCCACTGCTGGATCCGGTGGTGTACAAGTGTGCCCCTGCGTACCCTACCACTGTCAATTACAAAAAATGTTATTCCGAGTTGCAGGAACACAAGACTGTGATTGCAGTTTACGCGTGTATTATGTTGTTGGTGGTTTTGGTATGCACATGCTTGTATATACACAGAGGTTATCACCAACACGAGGGCTTGGGCGTTGTGTACACGCAGTACTTGCAGAAAATATCGCTCTTGTTCCATGTCATCATATTCACAGTGCTTTCAATGTCCATGAACACAGGCATTCCAACAATTTCAAGCGATAACGGCTGCCCCAACAAAACGACTGGCACATTGCAGCTGTACGAAATATTCCTGACCATCTACCTCAATGTGATTACCGTGCTGTTTTTGCATGTTGGCGCCATACTACACGACATCAAGTACGGGCCCACAATGATTGCTGAGCACAAGTTTGGGTCTGAAGTTGAGGCCATTAAACAAGGACAAACCAATACTGGTTATTCGTGCCAGTACCCCGCATGAGCGGGAAAGCTCATTTTGAGACTCCAGTTCGTTGTTTCAGGCCCAAAAAACGGCACTCATCGCGTCAATACACACAAGCACATGCTTGTGATATCCCAGAGTAGTATGGCAATGACACTGTCATGGTGCGGTCGGCAGCAACGCAGGCAGGCGTGAGGCTTTGCGCGAAAAGCGCCGTGCTTTTGCGGACTTTTGCGCCCACGTGAGTGCCTGGCGTGCACTGCGTATGGTACTTTTTGTTTTACTGGCGAGCTGCTGTATATAAATAAACGCTATAAAGTGAAAGCATCTGCGTCAAGCCGTGTGCAGCAGTTTGGCAGAAAAGACGTGGACGTGATGAGCACGCCCTGGAATATCCAGAAGGGCATGGATGACGCACAGGGTCCAAACATTGAGTACAACAATACCAGCGAGTTCAGCAACTGCGTGAATGCCAAGAGCATCCGCAACAACCTGTGGCCCTCCGGCAAATTCAACGACCAGGATGGCCCGCTGTCAGCCCTGCAGAACTTTGACAGCAGCATGCGCTCTATGTCGAAGAACCTGTCCACCAACCAGACAGTGATGACGCTGTACATCAACATTCCGCGCCTGGTGGTGCCCATCAACATTCCACACATCCACGAGCCACACAACATCAGCGTGGCCAAGTGCATCTGCGCGGGCAACGTTGTGTTCCAGCTGTGCTACAACGAAGTGATGCTGAAAAACGGAGACGCCACGCAAGTGACCAACCGCTACATGCCCGACCTGGTGTACTGTGCAAACCTGGTGACCATCAACTACATCCTCTTTGGAATCCAGACGCTGCTGGCAGAAGTGTATGTGTCTTCGATTGAGCTCAATGGAGTCCGAACACAGGCGGGGTTTAGCGTGCTGTGGGAAGTACAAAAGGATGCTTGGAACGGATCGCAGCGTGCATAGAACATTGACGCCAACGTTCTCATAAGAACCTGCGTTGCAAATACAATCAGACTCATTGTCACTTCCCTGTGTTGACATTGAATTTGCTGGACAATGCGTGCAAACACTCTCCCAGTTCTCACCAGAGTATTTCCCGGGAGTACACTGCGTGCACTCAGTTTCTTCCGTGCAGGCATCCCGTCCTTGCGTGGATTTGCCAGCACTACACGATAGACCGCTTGCTATAGTTTGGGCGCCTTCACTGGTGGAGTACTTGCCAGCGACACAGTGCACACAAGCATCAGTCCCTGTCGTACTCTTGTGTTTTCCAGCAGCACATTGTACACACAGACCCTCTTCATTCTGTCCGCTCCACCCAGCGTTGCACATGCAATCGAGTACCTTCTTACTTGCTGGTGGCGAGGCTGAATTTGCTGGACAGTCCTGACAATTCGCAGCACCTTCCCCAGAATATTTGTTTTCCATGCAATTTATGCACACGCCATTGCCAATGTTAGTCTTGTATTTCCCTGCAGAACACAGCAGGCATGGAAGATCAATAAGACTCCATTGTAATGCCCATCCACTGTGTGAACGATACGAATATGAATCGAAAGTTATCTGTAGATACCCTGTTGTTGAGGTGAAAGATGACGTTGTGTCGCCGGGGCCCCGAATGGTTGCCAACTTGACAACTTGGTAGGAAGGAGCACAATGATATGTTGTACAAGTTTCCAGAACTACACTGTCAACCCAGTCTGTGTCATAGCGAGAAAAATTGACTGAAATGGTAGAAACTGATGTAATGAGCCATTTGCAGTACAAGTCTTTGTTGTATGCAATGGCTGTCTGGCTCGCAATTTCACCCGAACTCAACGCCGACGCGGATGGACATGGACAGGCCCCAGAACATGATATACTTACGCTAAAACTTTCATAAGAGCCAGCCTGATATGCCTGCCCCAGTGTGTATGGCATGTTCACGAGCAGCAGCGCGAATACCAACATTGTTTTGCACACACTGTATATTATGCTGTGTCACATTCGGGATTTGCAAAAGCCAAACATAACAATCAGTCTTTTACGGCTAGCTTGGTAAAGGCAAGAATGCGTGGAGTGCGTGCACATATTCACTCTGTGTTTATATACAATGTGTAGACAACAACTTATTTTGTTCTGGTGCACAATGCACGCCTAATTCTTGCGCGCATTTTACCAGAAGCATCCTAAAAGGCCCCAGAGCTCTGGCTCGAGTTTGTTGCAGTGCATCAGCAAACGTATATAAGTTTGGAATCACAGTCGTGCAAGCTTGCAAAAGCAATTCTGTGCACCTGTCTGTGCGCTGTCGTTTCGACAAAACGCGCTGCACAAAGCGCGAGATGCAGGCCTATCCACCAGAACCGCTGCGCCTCCACACTGACAAACGATTTTTGCAGTGGTACCCACAGTGGATACGTGAGTCGAGTGACAAAATAAGTATTTTTTTGGACTGGATGAGACGTGCTGAGTACTTTGGTACCAGACAGCCAGATGATAAGACGGACAGTGTAAGATTCATTGGCGAAGAGTTCGACTTCATGCAAAAATATGATTCAGCGACAAATTATTTGGGATTCCATGACTATATGCACAGATTGCACAGCTATAAGAGTCGAGCCCGTCTCACCCCAATCCAGCGCTATAATCGAACGGCTCTGCAGGAAGGACATCCAGAATGGGCAATAGTAGATCCTACTATTAATGTAGAAACTTATCCATATTTTCCGCCTCCGTCAGAGATTGACGGCGTAGCCTACGCTCCTGGTGATGCCTTTTGATTGATGTTGCTTTTATGGAATAGCGTCAAAGGCGTGTTAGGAGTAGAATGGGCTGACTGAAACACACTCTTGTGTACCTCGAGCATACCTTCCAGGGGACTGCTTGTAAAGGGCCCACACCAAGATAATCGCAGAACAGCCCTTACCACTGGCGGACTGAGACCTGAAGAACAGCTGCACATGCAAGGAGTGATGTCACATGCTCAAAAATATCAGGACCGTATTTCACACAGCTAGACGTGCAGCTGACCACTCTGCCTGGGCACTCGCTAGGCCACATGATGGGATGGGATGGTAATAAAGTTTCAAACGCAGCCATCTCAGATGCACCAGCAAACACGCGAGGCTGGCTCGCCGCGCTGCACCGTGCGAGTCTTATACAAGACAATGCCGTTAAAACCCTCCAACAGCCCCTCACTCTTGCAAGAGGACAGGTGCGGACCCACTCGGGGTAAATACAGGAATGCACGATGTTTTTCCGCTCAGTAGAGTTTTGTATATATGTAAAGAGTGCCATGCGGTACCAGCGTCCCCTAAAGGGCCCTTTAGGGTTGCTGTTGAAACTCTCGATTTCATACGTAACTCGTTTTGCACCAGAATCCAACACCTTGCTACTCCAGACCGATTCCAGACGTTCTATAGCCAGTCCGTGTCGCTGAGAGTGCACGTTCGCATACATTCAGACACAGCATCTTGCAAGCGTTCGCAGGAAGATTTCCTGTGACGGCAGTCTGACGCGCACATTAGACACACTGCGAATTCGCTGACTTGGTCAACACAGCCATGGCAGACGAGCAGGATAATGTAGACAATGAGCATGGCAGCACTCTGTCGAATTGCATTGTGTGCAGCCGACTTAGCGTAAACGACAACCGCGTGCTCACCGAGTATATTGCCAAATTGTGCGAAAAAACTACCACACCGCACGTGATCCAGGAAATCAAGTCATTCATGTCAAATCTGATCGACCGCCAGAATGGTGACCCGAAAAACAATCTACAGTCAGAAAATATTGCTCCCACCAACCAAGCAATTGAATTGCATTTACGATCCTGCATCCTGCCTCGAGAGAAATGCGTCCAAAAAATCATTGTCATACATGACATCTCCGTGTCGCTGGCCGTTGCAACCAACGAAAACACCAAGATCATTCTCATGGAACTGCTAGTACAAACACTTGGACTCGATTCGAAGAAGTGCTCGTGACACGTTCCATAGACTCGTAGGTCTTGTTTGGAAATAAAACTCTAGTTTCTCTCATAGTGTTTTTTTTCTCGCTCCTCCGTGGAGGCCGTTTGCCCTCTCATCAAGACTCCATAGACCCAAAAAGGCCTTTGGAGCAAAAGAAATTTGGTGCAGCGGGTCCTCGGAGGCGTCTACGCCAGTCTCTACACATTGGTCTGTCCTTTGTGAGCGCACGTCATGCATCACCTGTCTCGATTTGTGTGGTCACACAGTAGCACAGACATGCACATTGTTACTGCGGGCTGGATGTGGACTACTGTCAACGCAGTGTTTAATAAATCATAAGCAGATTTAATCCTCTCAGAACGCATAGAACTGCCCTCCATTTACGTCTTGCATATACCGTGTACATCCAAAAACAATCTCCAAGACCAGAACACGCCAAGTGGTGTAGACTTGCAGGAATCCGTGACTGGAGGTCTCCCTCCTTGCGCAACATGAATCAAAATGCATGCTTCCCTGCTGCGCGGCTCGAGCCCCTTTCCTGGGTAGATTTTGGTCTGTTTTGCTCATGGGCCTTTTCGCGCACACCCCCTCCCCCTCCAAGTTACAAGTTGGCTTTACATGTTGTTGCACAAAATTGTAACTCTCAAAAGTGTGAAATATGTAGATGCAGTGTAGATGCCCAGGGCGCACGACAGCGGAATGATTCGTATGTACACGGTTGACTTGGTATGTGGGATCTCCGAGTTCAGGGAGGAGAGCCCGATGGACAGAACAGAGAGAGCTGCCAGAACAAAAGCAAACCCAAGACCTCCCTGAACCATTGATTTTCGAGAATCGTTTTGTAAAATGGCAGAGACAAAAATCCACTGTGAGGCCAGGCCAAAAATATACCAGTCGTCAACACACAGAATGTTTGGTCAACACTGATGCTGGCGGTGTTGCTGCAAGCGTGCTCCACGGAAATTACGAGCAAGCCAATGGCGCCGACGGACAGGCATACGCCATACCAGAATCCTTTATGGAATCGCAGCGAGAGGATGAAAATGTGGACTGTGATTCCGGGAAGTCCGACAAAAAGGCCCAGATAAAAAATGTTGCACTGATACTGTACTCTCAGCATGTCGCTGGAAAAGCCGGGGGTCCGCATGACATTGACAACCGCGACAAACACTGGCAGTAGCGTACATATAACACATACAAGCCATGCGGCATAGATTGAGTTGGACTGGGGAGTGCTATACCTTTCGCTTGCATGCTCTTGCTGGGGCATATTTGGAAGGTAGGTCTGTGGACCCACGAAGGGGGCGTTTGGTTTTGTCGTTTTCACGTTTCTCTGTCCATATCTGCAGTGGTCGCGTTGACTGGGTTCTACTTGTGAATGCATGTGCGCTGGTGTCTCCAGTGATGCGTGGTGAAGATGTTGCATTGTTTCATGGCCATGTTCCATGCTTTGACGGCTGTAGTGTGTGCTGGACGGCATATGCACATCCACAGTGTCCTGACGGGCATGTTGTGACGGGTAGCTTGCATAGTCTTCATGTCGACCAAAAAGTCCCCGAGCGTCCGCAGACGCTTGCATCTCGGGTGGAAGTGTACCAGCCGCAGCTGCCACCTGCAAATGATGATTCGGGCACGCGTCCTGGAAAATAGGACGTGATGCTGAGTTTTGCATAACACGCTTCTTTCGCGCGCATGATGCATTGTCCACCACATCGAATATGCTGCTCATACGCGAGGCCCTATATTATGCCCTATCTTGAAAATTGTATATTGTAACACCTTGCATCCTTTATATACATTTATGTCTTGCGAGTGTTTTATGCAAAATGGGTTCAGGCTGGCATACACTTTGCCATATTTTTAGGCCTGCAACATGTCTACACATCAAGATGGTCCAACTCGGAATTACCCGCTCTCCCTGTAAGGGCCTCTTTGTCCGCAGTCCCTCCCCCCCAAAGGGGTCCCATCTAAAGGGCCCTGTAGGGGTGGCCCCGGGGGAGGAATGTTTAAAACACCCGTGATCAAAGCCACAGGGGT
>Ga0136587_1000476_pt1 | contig 11143 bp, 9 predicted proteins | sample AntRauMFilla1563_FD_101386 | JGI IMG/M metagenome (GOLD analysis project Ga0136587, IMG submission 101386) | Saline lake microbial communities from Rauer Islands, Antarctica - Metagenome Filla 1 #563 | ecosystem: Environmental > Aquatic > Non-marine Saline and Alkaline > Saline | place... | reverse complement strand
TACAGGCCTGCACCCCATTGCGTCTAAACGTACCCCCGCTCTGCTTTTTAGGATAGGGTGGTACAACCAACTGGTTTTACAATAACAATGTCTTACAAGTGATAATGACAATTTGCATGTTATTATAAATGCTACCCCCGGTCTGCTTTTAGGGATAGCAAGGCAAAATCGAGGTTTGACAATAACATTGTCTTACTATGATAATGACCAATTGCATGTTGTCGCAGGTGGTGCAAGGTCGTTATCAGTATCGTCAGCAGAAGACATCGCTGCGGAAGATTTCAGGCTGTATGAGCGCTGTATAGCAAGTCTATCCAGCAAATATTTCACGACAGAGGGGTTTGAAGACCAGGGTACAAATGCGACCCAAATACTGCCGGGCGATGCTAGCGAGCGAACATTTTTCACCGGAGCCTTCGCGGGCCTATTGCATTCGCATTCACGGGACTTGTTTGGAACACCACTGTCTCAGGCTCGCGTGCATGTGCCAAGCAATATTGTCAGACACACAGTGCTTATTTCGCTGGCGTACAGTGACGTGGAAGAGTATATTGGTGCGTCAACACGTATTGGCGATGATACCAGGATGGACTTGTTTGTCGGGGCAAGTGTACTGTCTCGCGGGACTGACCGCCTGGCCTATTATGACTCGAAAAAACATGTATTCACGACAATCGGCGACACCTTCGCGCTTAGTCACGAAATCAACACCGTAGCGCCACAAATACCGGCAATTACCATTTCGTTGACACGGGTTTTCGACACGGAGTCTGTCTCTTCCACTGCAGACACAGGCGCTGCTGCGGTGCCACAGGAGACATGGGATTTTGTCACGTTTGTTTTTGAACTGTCTCACACCGAAGGCAGTGATGTCGTTACCTTTGACACGACAGATGCCATCCCTGCCAACTCGGTGGCAGGATCTGTGTCTTATTTTGAAACTGCCAACGCTCCAGGCCAGGCTTTCGCGCATCCATGCATCGTACAACTAGATTTACCATCGTTCAGAGCGTATCAGCAGCAAAACCAATGCGTCAGTCTCCAAAGCGTATGTGTTCGTGTGTCAAAAAACAAACACATACATTCAGTACGCAGCATCATGTTTTTATGTTTGTGAAGTGTAACCTGTGTGTTTTTGGTGGATTGACGAATTTTTGTGGTGGGTGTGGAGCAGATTTGCACTGCCGTGTTCATTTCGCAAAATGTCATGGAATATTCGTTTCCGCTCGGGCGAAACGGTCTGGCCACAGGGCTGCTAGCAAACAAGTTTCTGTTCATGAATTTTGTCCTGCAGTATGAAGCCACGGTCACTCGCAAGCGGTCTTTTCAGTACATCAACACCAAAACCGCCATCCGAGCCTCGAATTTGCGGTCGCAATGCCGCAACACACCCTCCATTCTTACGGTGGATTTTGCGGACCAGCTGCACTTCCAAATGCTCGACGGCATGCTCAACCACACGTCACAGTTGGACAGCCAGCAAATCGCATATTTCCCGGATATTTCAGACCAGGGGGCAATGGCCAGTATTCACAACGATCCAGCGCTGCCATACACGTTGATTGTCCAGGCAGACGCCATGCTGGGGCACGAAAGCATCCACGTCGAAATCCCGACAATCTTTACAATGTACTTTCTGAGCAGTGCCAAAAAAACGGCCATGCTGAATCTTTTGGATAACACGGACGGGTTTGCGACGCTGGCGGACGGGAGTGTAGAACCGAGTGAAGACGTCTTGCGAATCTGCCCCTTGCATGTTATTCCGGGCGTATTTGGTTGTGTGTCACGCTTCGAGGTACACCATGGCATCCACGAGCTCGCGGATGCGTCGATTCTCGAAATCTCTGCGGATAGGCTGCTGTGTCCACCGCTGGCAAAATCATGGGCCCAGCAACAGCGCACTACGTCTGATTTCTATGCTCAAACAATTACCAAACACGCCGAAACAGTGCGCAGCGTCTTCAAGCTCGACCACACACGGCGTCGAGGCTTTCTTATTTCCCAGGACCTGCCCTGGCGCAAGAATGACCTCGAGAACGCAAACATTGATTTGTCTGGGTCTGGCCCCATACGATATGCACAGGTTCGATTTTTTTTAATTTAAGAGTGTTTATGAACCAACAGATCCACCCACAGCAGCAGATTGTAACACAGAAACAGAAGCAAGAGCAAGTTCGATTCGTCTCGTGTGCGGGATGTGGTTTTGCGCTGTTTGGGGCCCCCAGGCCCTTCTGGGCCTCCAGGTCTTTGGAAAAAACATATTTTTTGATTCGACTGACAGTGTGTATTGGCTTCTTGGCTTGTTGCAGCATACTATCACGATTGTGTCGGTCCAGCTCGAGTTTCGGCAAGGACGTGTCGACACAGACGCAACATGTTATAAAGTGAGGATTCCCATCGGGTTGCCAGTACACCGTAGCAGTATTTCGCAGGAAATCTTCTTGGACCGGACAGAACAATTGATTTCTATTCTGTCAAGCTGTCTCGGGCCCAGTCGACGGCGGATGCGTGCGTCTGTTGAGACAGCTACCCCATTGATATTGGCAACAGTGAACATTACAGTGTTTCTGAGCTACGTGAAATCGTCTCGACAACAAACACAGATCTCGTCCATGGTGCGCTTGCTGTCAAACCCTGCTTCGTCGCTTTATCGGCGTGTATATGCGACCATGCTGCACGCGATTCAGCGCTGGCCCGAGTACAACAGCACCCACGGCAAACTACTCATTTCGCCCTCTGTCCTGACAATGCCACCAGCACCTGTCTATTCTGGTGTGCACCAGGCACATTCTCCGAGCCTTCGCCGGAGACTGCTCATAAGCAATACACATTTAGCACAAGACTCCAACACACAAGGAAATACAAGCATGAATTTTTTTGTCAGGTCGCACCCGAATACAGTGAGTTCCGACGATGTACTCCGATCAATCTTACTGTCAACCAACACATCATCTGCGTTTCCTGCCAGGATGTCAGTGTTTTCAATGTACCGTTCACACACCGACTATTGCCGTCACTCGGAAACCCATAATCTACACAACATACGCACGATGCTTTTGCCGATCGTGAAACAAGCATCGCATGATCGCATCAAAGACATATACCCTGTCACAATGAGCCCAATGCGATACAAGAGCTGTGCTGCGCCATCTCGACGCTCCACGCCAGACAGCGATCGCGTGCCGTTTTCGGTTGAAATTGTCCTCTACGCGAATTCCGAGCACGACGCATGGCTGTCACAGTCGCCCATCATCACACAAGAAGGGATTTTTGCCATGACATTCCTCCCAACGAAACACAAGACTGGTTGGCAGGCTCAGGCCGGCATAATGCCCCTGGATTCAAGTTCCGCCACACTCGGAAGTGGTGTAGAAGACACCCCCAGATACCCTGTCACACTCAACATATTTACCATCTCGGTACTGTCGGCTGTGGCGGCCATGGCGTGCCTCTTTGGCATGTGTTGTTCGGGTGCACACTATTTTCATGCCACTCGCGTAGTGCAACCTCAAATGTATCCTTTCCCAGGCCACTACCATTATCTGCGAGGTGCTGCAGAAGCATAACCCTCACATAACAAGCAGCCACACCAGAACATTTGCGAGTTGATTTTCAAAAGTAGTGCCAATGATACAACCTACAGAAACGTTGAGACTTGCGCCTTAGCACACGTCAATCGCATAGCATTTTTATTAAAAAATATATACAACCCGCTGTGGGCTTGGAAAGGGCCTGGCAGTGCCCGTGGGGAGTGTTCAGTAGGCTGCCTCGGTGTTCAAGAACGCGCGCTGAATGTCGAGCCAGATCTGTGCACTGTCTGGCGTCGTGTTTTTCAGAGAAATCTTGTACTGTTGCAGCAGCTTGCACAAGACTTTGTGTCGGACCACACACCTGCCTGTTCGAGTGCCAAGGCGAGCCGACGACATGATCTGATGTTGCCTGCTGCAGAATCTGGCGACGCCACAGCCCGAACACATGAGCATTTCGTCCTCGTCATGTCGGGTTTGCTGGCAGTAATCACAAAACTTGGGGCCCACCTTCAGCTGCGAGTCCAGGAACCCTTTGAGGTTTTTCAAAGCCATGACTTCGAATTCGTGCGGTGGACCAGGTGTGGGAATCGCTGGCCGCAGGTATCTGAAGAGGTCGTACTGCAGGAATGCGGCACGCAACATGGTGTCTGTATGCAGCCGCAACATCTCGACGGATGTAAAAATTTCTGGGAACGGGCTGTTTTGCCTCAGCCAATACAATGAACGCTGCAACCTCTCACAGTAAGCACGCAAAGGAGTGCCTTTTATGCACGACGCGTTGTTTTGGCCAGCCCCTTGCAACTCGAGCTGATTGGCGCGCCACCGTGTTTGCGCCCAGATTGTGGTGCTGATGCCCATGTGTGCATGCATTGTCTCTTCGCAATTTTTGTTGCGCGTTGCGTAATGCAGCAGCAGTGCAAAGTAGAACAAGGCTTTCTTGTACTCGCGCAACGCTAAATGACATTGTGCGCGGATTCGCATGTGCCTGCATGTCATGGCAATATTGTCCTGGGATAGCTCCGCCAACGCCACAAGCCCCACCACCACCACCACCACCGCATGCGCCTTTTTCACCATATCAATGCTGCTGGTGTAGGCTCCCAAATTCAGATGGCTTCGCGCAAGGCAGCTCAGGATTTCCTGCTGGTATTTAGGCACAGGCACCGGCATCTGCGCCTGCAAGACCAGACACTCTTCGAAAAGCACTACCGCCTGCGTGGTCCGGCCCATGGCTACACAGCTCTTGGCAAAATCGCGGTAATAGAAGTATTTGAACTTCAAGAATGAGTCGTGTGGTCGGATACGGTCGGCCATGTTTTTCGCCAGCAGGAAGAAATGGTCTGCCTCACACAAGTTATGGTGTCTGAGGTGCTTTTTGGCAAGCACGCTGTATAAAAAGCCACATTCCCTCTCCTTTCCTGGCATGGTGTGCATGACATCGGCATCTGCAAGCAGCAGCACCTGCATCTTGCCGAGCTCGTTGTCACCAAGCTCGCTCTGGGCATCACACAGCGTCCGGACAGTTTCCAATCGCATTGAGATTGTAGCTGACAATTGATCGCCGGCCCGGCGCGAGCCAGCCGCCTTTTGCAACATAATGCAGCCCAGACGGTGCCCGTTGGTCCTGCTCTCGAGCTGGCACGCTCTGCTGCAGTATGCGCTCTGTTTACACGCGATGCACCGCAGCAGTTTGGGCCTGTCGGCTGGTAATGCACAGTTGACGTTGCCGCACAGTCGCAATGCCGTGTCCATGGCACAACACGAGGATCCGCGCAAGTCCTCGTCACAGACAACACCTGGCAGTGACTCGGCAGAGATTTATAATTTTTATAACAGGCGGAACAGGCTGATTCTGACCTTTTTTTTCGGTTTTTTTTCCCGGAAGAAAATAAGGGTTTTAATGTTGCTTACTCCTCTCGCTGAGGTTACTCCTTAATAAACACCTTAAATTAAAAAAAAAACGGTTGGTGTAAACCTGAACACATCCCGAATCAAGAGACGGTGCGATGTCAGATGCGATTCCGCAGCAGGTGCTTCAAGCGAACACTCACATCACCGAATTGCAGGATGCACTTGCTGGATACGAAGAGCAGCTGACCTTGGCAAAAGCAGCAGAGCTCGAAGCCATCGCAGATGTACACCAAGCACAAGGGGCCGTGGTGATCACACAGCAGCAAGTGTCGGCTGCTTATGTCGAGCTTGATTGCACAGGGTACTCGGACCCGCACCACCATGATGTGAGGGCCAACTACATGGCTTTGCTGCTCCAGTATCATCCCAACAGAGGAGGGGATGCCGACTCTTATCGTCGATGCCAAGCGGCGTGGGGTATTGTCCATGACTTTGCCATCCAGCGGGACACGTTGAACAAAGCAAACGAAAGGCTGCAGTCTGTGCGAGACTTTCGAGTCCTGGCCGAGACGGCCTGCCGTGATACCGCGGCGCAGCTCGGCGGTGCCAATGGTGTGTAAATGAGGGGACGCTCGGGAAACTCAGATCAGTAAATATTTCAAACACTGCCAAGGCGGCACGCATCATGGGGTTTGCATCATTGCCCAGTTCAAGCAAACACAACATGTCGTGGCCATTGTCAAACTGCAAAGAGCACACTGCAGTCTCAAGAGCCGTGGCACCAGCCGCACCAGCAGCAGCCAGCTTTATATTACACGGGCCCTGGACCGCAAGTAGAAAATGCTCCTTCTTCGCAGAAGACTACAGAAGACTACAGAAAGAGCGAGACGGTCGTTTTCAAAGTGTGTTTGTTTTAAACCGAGTTATTATAATACACTTAAATTCTCAACAAATATGTGGTGCATAGCCTAGTATGCCTCAAGACGCTCCCACGACCCTGCAGGGACATTTACTGGTTTAACACCTGGACTCGTCTGAAAACAAACCTGTAACTTGGTATGCAGCTTTATAATGCATAAACGAAGCATACTAGGTCTTCAGTTCAAGTCAATCGCCTGAAAATATCCATACACACTCGTTTGTGCGCTTCAACTTACCTACATGGGGTGCAACATGAGATGTCTGCCAAAATAAAATACGTAGCGTTCGGGGATGGTCCTGTAACTTGGTATGCAGCTTTATAATGCATAAACGAAGCATACTAGGTCTTGAGTTCAAGTCGATCGCCTGGAAACATCCATACACACTCGTTTGTGCGCTTCCACTTACCTACATGGGGTGCAACATGAGATGTCTGCCAAAATAAAATACGTAGCATTCGGGGATGGTCCTGTAACTGGGTATGCAGCTTTATAAAGTTTATGTACTATTGAAGCCCCCTGAGGGGACCAATTGCAGATTTGCCTTATGTACAAAAAACCAACGGTCTAAGCCAAGGTTTCTTGTCTTGAATACTATTGAAGCCCCCTGAGGGGACCAATTGCAGATTTGCCTTATGTACAAATAATCAACGGTCCAAGCCAAGGTTTCTTGTCTTGAATACTATTGAAGCTCCCTGAGGGGACCAATTGCAGATTTGCCTTATGTACAAATAATCAACGGTCCAAGCCAAGTTTCTTGTCTTGAAAAAGCATAGTATGTCTTGAGTTCAAGTGAATCGCCAGAAAATATGCATACAAACTCGTTTGTGCGCTTCCACTCACCCACATGGGGTAGGCACATGAGATGTCTGCCAAAATAAAATATGTATCACTCGGGGATGGTCCTGTAACTTGGTATGCAGCTTTATTTATAATGCATAAACGAATCATACTATTTCTTGAGTTCAAGTGAATCGCCTGAAAATATTTCACAGACACTCGTTTGTGTTTCAAGTGACAAACAAAGGGGCATCTCGGTCAGGTGTAGGCCAAACTAAAATATGGACCACATTGGGATTGTAATTTTCATCTTTGATTGAAACTCTCAAAGTACCAAACTTGTGGAGCGTGGAAAGTCACACACACAATGTGAAATGGCATATGCTTCGGTGTGCACGGAAGGCCTACAAAGCCCTGGGGCCTCAAGTGTCAAGGAGAGACGGTGGTGCGGGGGGCACATTACAATGCTTCGTTGTGTTCCATACCCCATCAAAAAAACACGCGTCCACACACGTATTGCCATTGCCTGGAAAGTTGATCACAATCATTTTGGACAGCTGCAGTAACTTGGCGTATCTCTCCGCCTGTTGTAGATGCGCGGTGGTCATTTTGGTGACTGCTTTCACCTCAATCACCATGTTGCTCTGTACGACAATGTCAGCACGAACCACGCCGACCTGATTCTGCTTGTAGACAACCGGGATCACGCGCTCCATTTCGTGCGAGATATTGTGCACATAAAGCTCGTGCGACAGCGCTTTGTGGTAGATGGACTCGGAATAGCCTGGGCCGAGCCCTTTGAATACGGTATTGGCCAAAGATAGTATCGTGTCATAGCCCGTTGTGGGTAATGCTGATGCTGTGCCCTGTGGAGGCTCATCTGAGTAGCTCGTTGGATACAGTTGGACCTGGGCACTGATGCTGTCACACTGCACATGAAGCTTCTTGGCAATCACACGACACGCCGAAAGATGATCTGGTGGGGACAACAAAACAAAATCCGACTCAGTTTCCAGAATCGTCCCACTTTGTTGTAGTGTGAGCCTCCACTGCTGCGGGTGCGTTATGCCGGATTCTACCTCACACGACACCTTGTACTCACATTTGATGCATCTGGGAAATGGGATTAGCATACCCCTGCGACTTCCTCCGTCTGTGTAGTCCATGGCGTCCACCCTGTACAACTCTTCCGTTTTTCAACAAGTTTGATATGGATTTTTTTTATTAAAAGCTTCCAACACACCCTAGACTTTAATCTTTCAAAACACTCAGGACCTCAAGTTTCCAATACCCTCAAGACTCTAAGCTTCCAGGACATTCGGGACTTTATGTAATAAATTTCCACACAACTTGCGATACGCTGTGTATACGCTTCCAATACAGCCTGTATAGCTTCCCATACAGCCGACACAGCTTCTAATACAGCCTACACAGCTTCCAATACAGCCTGTACAACTTCCCATACAGTTTGAATAAAAGCAACAAGCCACTATGTTTTCACGTGCAAAAAGCAGCATCAGGCCACGACACAGAGGGCATGCAGTGCGTTGGCTATTTGTACAAAAGGCAGATCTGCAATTGGTCCTCTTGGAGGGCTTCAATCGTATTCAAGACAAGAATGTAGTGTCTTGCAAGATCTTCAACTGCAGGCCGAAAAACACTGCAGTCACGTTGTTCGGATCGCAATCCGCAAAAAGACTTTCACCCGTGTCCGGTTCCCTCCTGACCTCGCCGTGTGACCCTGTCTGTGTAACCACCCCGGTGCACATAGCCTGAGACGCCCCTGCTGACTGCCACGGGTTAAGCAACCGATAGGACAGATCCATCTTCTGAGGCTCCTTGGGCTCTTGGGGCTCCTGGGGCTCCTGGGGCTCCTGGGGCTCCTGGGGCTCAGCTGACATGATTTCGGAAATGTCATGCACATTGGGGAACAACATGGAACATTTTTCCGCATCATTCTTGTCAGCCACATCGGTCCCACAGAACAAGAGTGTGTCACCGGAAATCGTTCCTGGCATGTTCCAGTGCTCAGAGGTATTGTCGTCCCACACATCCCATAGACCCTTTTTCAGGATACCAAAGTGCACAACAGGGGTCCTGAGGGCCAACAGGCCCAGAAACTCCTCTTTCTCACCCGCTGGCCAAAGTTCCATTTGTGCTTGCGAATAAGCGTTGGCTGGCAAACGCGTCGCCATGAAATACATTCTGCAATATTTTATGGTGTTGGCGCCCAGATCATCGGTCTGTTCGTACTGGTTTTGCATCTCGATATAAAACCCGGGGAGAGACGGCGGCATTTGTCCAGTTACGGTGAACACGCCCCCCAATCGCATGTTTTGCCCAGAGTACGTGTACCCGTTTTTCTTCTCGAAGGCGGCTTGCAACTGCATGTTGGTACGGGATTCCTTTGCTTCCTTCACAAACTCGACTTTCAGATACTTTTCCAGACTGTTTCCATCTCCGTCCACCGGGATCAGAACAGTGGATTCTTGCAAACCAGCAAAGATTTCGGCATACGCCGCATTTTGTTCCTTTGTCGAAGGCGCACACACTCTGGCATCCGACTCTTTCTTGGCTGCCACTTGTTTGCTATTGGGATTTGACGCGCTTCCAGAACGATTTCCTTTTGTCTTTCCGAGCATAATACTTCCTGCTGCTACTTCGTACTGCTTCACTACAACATCACGATCCTTGCGAGGAGGCATACAAGTTGCCGCAATGACCAAGCAACCAAACCAGGGTTCAGCAAATTTCGGCACATACGGCTGTCCAGGCATGGTTGGCAGTTCATCCGTCGCGTCGGCCTCGGCCCCCTGCATAACAACATCTAGTGCTGCAAACTGAGGCATAGATCGTGTTGCAACTGACAATTCATCGAAACAAAATTACACTCTTTATATACATTTTATTCATTTGATTTTATAGTTTCCCAATACCCCCCATCCCCCATTGCCCTAGGACCCATGGGCCCCCTTCAGGGTCAAAAGTGTGTTTACGCCACCCTGCCTTGTATCCACAACACAACACGAGCCAAAGCACTGCTTGGACGCGGTGGCGGCGGGTGACCAAAGCAGGTAAAGGGATTTTCTCGAGCATCTTGGCTGAATTGTATGCCAACATAATTGTGATGCATGTCATAGACTGGCCCCTCATTCTGAAACAACCCATGTCCGCCCTCTTGCAAGGCGTGGTGTGCTTCATTCGAAGGCCCGTGTGGATCGAAATGATTGTCAGGCGCTGCAATACGGTGGGGCGCGGTTGGTAGTATTGTGGTACGCAAGTAAGACATATTCTGTGGCGTGACAAGATCCGCCAGGTAATGCATTCGACTGTCTTCCACGTCTACCGCGTGGATTTGGAGCTGTTGCAACATGAGTGGCTCGATTTCGTTCATGATCAGGGTGTGATCGAAAATTTTGAACATTGGTATGTGATCGACTACATGCACAAACTGCGACAAGTGCACCAGATTCCAGTGATCCTGATGGATCTGGTTATCGAATTTGAGTACGCTCTGTTGGTCTTTGAGGAAATCAAACACCGTGAATCCTTCGCTAAATGTCGTCGATGCTCCTCTGTGCGCTAGCATCTGCGGAAACTGTGCATGAAACCACGTACTTTGTAATATGTCCATACGCAACGGATTGTGCCCGACAAATACATACCGAATCGCCTGCATTCTGGTGTTGTGCGCGTGTACACGCGCACATTCATGACAACTGGCATGTGCCAGAACCATTTTTTATTGCCAACAAGTGAAACAAAGCGTTTATATAGTGTTTGTCGCCCTGTGCATTGCGATATTTGTACAGTTCATATTTGATATCTGTGATGAAAACACCCTGGTTGTAGCCACCAGCCCCTACGTGGCCCCTGATGTCTGCCCCCCCTCCCCCCCTTTCCCGTGGCATGTAGGGCCCTTATGAGGCCCCACAGGGCCTTTTTGGTGTATAAGATTGGTGCATAATGTCAGCCTTCTGTCTGAATTCTGACTCGGCAGTACACAGCAGTAGTACACACACACACACACACACACACACACACACACACACACACACACAC
>Ga0136587_1000473_pt1 | contig 11148 bp, 7 predicted proteins | sample AntRauMFilla1563_FD_101386 | JGI IMG/M metagenome (GOLD analysis project Ga0136587, IMG submission 101386) | Saline lake microbial communities from Rauer Islands, Antarctica - Metagenome Filla 1 #563 | ecosystem: Environmental > Aquatic > Non-marine Saline and Alkaline > Saline | place... | reverse complement strand
TACTGGTTGAGCAGGGAGCCAACATGCTGCTCATGCCCCGGAACAAGACGTACGAAAACAAACACGAGTGCCCACTGATCATGGCATTCAAAATGGGCGAATCGCGCGAAGCTATGCAGATTCTGCTGATTCGTGCTCTCCGAAATGAATGCCAACCAGTGACGTGGGGTGACAAAGAATTGCAAAAAATAAAAACGCTTTCTCATTATGCGATGTTGTACAGCAGTCCTGCCGCATTTTACGCGACCATTGCACATGATGCCGACGCCAACGGGCGGAACTGCGACAACATGACCCCCCTCATGTACGTTCTTCGCGATGTAACAAACTTTGAAAAGGATGCAGACATATGCCGCATAAAGATGCAAAACGTGCGCGAAATCGTCCTGAAGCACCCCGAAATGCTGTGGGAGCGCTATCGTCGCGACGCTACCGAGCGGGGGCGACCATGTGTTTGCGACAAGGACAAGAGCACTGCACTGGGCATGTTTTTTTTCGAAACGGTGTCAGGACGCACCAGCCGAACTGCTGTCGATGTCGCGTACTATGATTCGCAAGAGAACAACCCCGCAACAACATGCAATATGATGATGCTTGCCGAGCGCATTGCGCGGAACCAGGCCGTTTTGTGTTTTTTCCACTGCGATTTCATGCCGTCGCTATTCGAGTCGATGCTACAACAAATGCGTCTCGCACTGGCCATGGCCACGCACAACCGCCTGGGCCAAAGCGCAAAATGTGGCATCGCTGTTCTCGCAGGAGATGCCATGAAAACAGTATTTGACGTGCTCATGAGTGGCCTCACGTCAGATGAGAAAGAGTTTATGTTGTGCTGAACAGGGCTCGAGCTTGTGGGGGTTTATTGGCAATAAAATAAGTAAACCACGTGAAATACCACAGGGTAAAATCTTAATTCGCACAACCCGTGATGTGTTGCTCTCAACGACTGTTACCGATGGCGCAGGTAATGCTGAAAAAGTCAACAGAAAAATCTGTGCTGCTGCACGAGCCAAGTTCGACAAGGGCAACTTTCACAGTGCTTCGATTCACCTGTAACACCGTTGCCATTTCATGACAGTAGCCCATATCACCTTCTATTTTGACACACGAGCCTACCTTTGGAACAATTGCACGAGTACGATCACCCAACTCGAACTTATTGTAGCATGTGTTGCGTAGTGTATTTTTCGTGATTTTGTTCAGCTCCATCGAACTGGGCTCGCATGCTGATGCCAATTTCATTGGAAAACGGAGGATGGCCTTGGGAGTGACAAGCTGCCTTTTATCTGATTTGCGTTCAACAGGCCCGATTTCGACACACATGCCTTTGCGACGTGTGCCGATCGGACCTGTGTGGCTTTTGGATGGATCTTCACACTTCAAACAGCCAGTCAACACGTAAAAATATACACAAAAGCTTACCTGGCAACGATGTCTACTTTCGCACATGACGAACGTGTGTCATATATACCAAAAATCGCATAGCATTGTGTTTTTCGCGATAGAGAGAGACAGAAGTCGAGGTTGGCGATTCGAGACATGCCTCCGAATCGGAAACTTGGCGGTCGCTTGGTCTACATGGTATCACACACGAAAGCACAATAGCTGCACAAACTACCAGTCACTCCATGTCCTGAATGGAATTCGGATGTTGAAAGGTAACGTGTAAGAGGTGCTTGCAGGTTTCAAACGGCCAGCAGATAGGAAACCAAATACCGCAGTAGATGTGTGGGATCGACTCAAATACACCCGTCACCACCATGCCATTGAAAACATTTTCGGGAGCGTGTTTCATATCCACACCCGCAAACCATCCCCGGCGACAGAAAAAAAACGCCGGCCGCTGTTTCCACGATACAGCGTTGTCGTTGTCTTGCTCTGATTGTATCAATCGTCGCACATTTCTTTGGAAAACACCAGATTGCTGTGTAGCAATGGGTATGCCCGCATACGAAAAGTTTTGGACCATGCGATGCTCTCCTGCGGGGGCATCTACACAGTGTTTGTGCAAGAAATCGCGATATGCTTGGCTCGGTGTCAATGTCATTTGCGGCAGCAAAATGTGCCGCATTAAATCGGGGAACAGCTGGAATGCCGGCGATTGTGCGCCGAGTCTCGGGTGTGTGGCCATGGCGAATGCAACAGCGTGGTCTTGCTCGTCCATCAAACGGCACGCCACTGTCCAGCACAGTCTATTATCAAACGCCGTACGGTCGTTTTCGGCGTGTAACAGGTAAATTGGCCACTCTGTCGACCGAACATGGTGACCATTGCGAACTTGCAAGTCGCTACTCAGTCGAGCAAGCTGCACCCATCGCTCGATAAGTTCCGAAAACATCCCCCAAAGCGGATATGTAAGTCGTCGACACGGTCTAATACACATTATGAATGATTTACTTTTTTATACCATTTACCAAGTCGACACACCTCGTGTTTTAATGTGTGGACCTACTTTGAAACTTGTTGCATTGGACGGCGATTGCACACATGCATCCCCCAGGTGATGTGAATTGATCTATCCGCGGGTTGCCCAAGCTGCGAGCACTGGGCCATTATGCACCGTGGGAAATATGAAGCTCAGTCCCCATCTCCGAAATTCAAGGCCCTTGGGGAGGTGGTCTCGAAAATATCGCGCGCCGCTGATTCCGACGGCGGTATCTTGTGGACAGTAGGCTTCATGTCTTTGGCCTCAAAGCACAAGAGCAAGCTGTTGCGTTTCTTGCCACGCTGTCCATACGAAACAATGGGAAGCGAGAGTCCTTTATTTACAGCGTGTTTTGTCAATGCCAATAGGACCACAACATCCTGCATACAGTAGGATTCGAGCTGCTCCCAATTTTTCTCCTTCGCCCACTGTACGGCCTGCAGACCTGAGCCGCTTTTGGCCACGCTAATGTTGTTCCACAGACACGCATTGTGCAGGCTGATGTAGCTTCCCGTGTGTTCCCGCGACAGCAGACAAAAGTCCAGATACTTGTGCCTCCACGGGTCTGCGTCGTCGGCTGTCACGATTTTCGAGGCCGTGGGAATCAATCTTTCCGAGCTGGTTTCGGGGGTCTTACGTTTGCCCGCGCAGTCGGTCTGTGTATGAGAGGATGACGATGCGTTCAGCCATTTGATGATAAAGGGCATGTCGAACCCAATACCGTTGAAGGCCACCACACACTCTGCGTCATCGAGCAATTTGGTAATATTTTTTTTCATTGCGACAATATCGGTGCGGTTTGGGCTGTCCTCTGCGACCACCACGTTGTAGCATTTTTCGCTGATGGTGGTCTCGTCGAGTGACTCGTAAACAATTGTGCCAATCACTGTAATCGTGTCGTTTGTTTTGGATAAGCCCGTGGTCTCGATATCGAGTACAAGTACAATCATTTCCATCTATATAAACACGATACTGGCCGCTAAAATTCGACACATTACTGCCCTCATACGATGCAAATCCCCAACCAGCGGTTGCGCGGAGAAACTGCAGTCTACAAAAAATACACACACGACCAGCTATTTATTCTCGCATGTATTTTGCGATTAAGCGGTCCATTTTTGAACCTCGTTCGTTCTCTCAGGCGTTCGGCTAGCTGGCATGTCGCTATATAAGTCTGTCGCAAAAAAGTTGGTTCTCTGGTCGTCTTTACACACGACGCTTCCCATGCTCACACCCGAAGAGGAGCACCGTCAGAACGCAGCCATCACAGGGGCTCGTGCGACAATGCTTCAAAGTCACGAGGCATCACAGGCGGTGCAGGTCCAACAAATCTCAACGAATCCTATGCGCCAGGGGCTACTGCAGACGTCGCGGCGCATTCTGCTGTGGGAGGCGACGTTTGCAGTCACGCAGACTGACACCCCCGTATTGCCCGGTGATATGCGTATCGTTCTCAAGCAAGCCGTGGCGAGCGGAATTTTGTCGGAAATTCTCTCGTCAAAACTCATGTCTGCTTTTACGCACATTCACAACTGGTCGCAGATGGCGGATCCTGTGGTCACCTTGACCCGTATTCCCGACAACAACTGTATCTTGGGGTTCCACAGCATGCATATCGCACGCCCGGGCATATTCGAAGTGCAGCTCAAAACAATGCTTGAAACCGCGCCCAAATTGTGGGGGATCACCAACGTGGTCAGTTCAGAACAATCGATTCAACACTTTTTCAACATCATGGGCTGTGTCTCAAACAACAACAGCACGCTGCGGACCTACGATACGAGGGGCGGAGTTTTGCCGTGTAATTATATCACACAGATGCGGCTGGTGCAGTTTGACAAGGTGTATTTTGCATCAAAACATAAACCAATCATTTTTTTAATGCGTCTCGCGCACACCATTCCTGTCGTGAAACCAACCACAACAATTGCAAAAGAGCAGACACAGCCCGGTTCTTGTGCGCGCATTGCAAGTGAGGCTGTCGCTAAAACGCGTCTTGCTGTCGCCGCTGCCACCGCTGCCCGTCAAGGAGACATCAATTTCCAGCAATTTCGCCAAGGGTTCAGGGCTTCCGTGGGTTCTGCGGTGCCACCTTCCGAAGTCGTGTCTCCCGATCCTAAGCCCCCGGCTTCACTCCACACGGTTGCAGCTTCAATCTTCTCAACTCCGGACCATTCGCCTTACACCGCGCCATTGGAGATTTAAAGGGTGAAACGGAGGCATCTCGGTGTCCAACAATCAGTCGATCCGCAAAGATATAACATGGCAGATACCTCACGCCGTCGCTTGGCCATGACGCCAGACCAACACGAAACCTCGCCGCTACACTCCTTACATGGCATGATAAACAATATTGCTATTTTCGACAGAAGCTGCCAAACAAATTTTGTGCACGCTCCTCTGGGGCTGCACGACACTACCGCCCAGCAACGCATTCACGCGTCTCTCGTGCGAGACATTTCCGCAAGTCGTCCAAGTTCTGCCTTTAGTACATTTCTCTGCAAAGCTACAGATTGAACGTCTATATCAGCAGGTACAAGTACTACAAGCCTTGCTTCGTCGAGCTTGACGTCATGACAATGATTATGATTGAACACCCTGGCGTTCGGCTACAGGTAGTGACACGTTTTATGTTACTGGTGTGTTGTGAGACGATGCTCGCAACAGACCCATTTTGTGTAATAAATGGCACACGCTGCCCCAAAAACACCCGCGTATTTGCACTATGTTGATACGGGGGCTCTGCATGTCACCACCCACATTATCCAGAGCGAAAACGGGACACATAACAACAGTGTTGCATAATGGACACGGTGCAGGTTGTCTGTTGGGCATGCACTTTCTAATCCACGATACTTTGTCGTCCTGCGAGAAGAACTCCAGACAAATGGGACACTCGCACGGATTGAGCTCATCAAGAGTGTATGTGGAGGAAAATCCCTCCAACCAACTCCCGATGTCCAGATTCGGGATAACATTTTTTTCATCGGGCGGGAAAAAAGTATTGACTCCATCCGATGATCATGATAGCACGATCATGGACCCCAAAGGCATTGCGACAGCTTAGTTTCGCGGTGCACGGGGGCTGCTTCATTGCATCGATTTTCTATTTTAAATCCCCTCTTTCACCGACCAGAATTGTACCGTGTAATGATATCACACAGATGCGGCTGGTGTAGTTTGACAAGGTGTATTTTGCTTTGAAGATTAGTCCATTCTTTTATTCGTGGTCCTCGTCTGTCTGACTATTCAACAGCACGACCGAGAAATTGTACAACCCCGTTGTGAAGGTGCTTTCAAACCAATCAAGGAAATCTGAAAACAGGTTCAACATGATTTCGACACTAATCTGGAACTCGGCACTGTTTTTGCGCAGATGCATGTTACCGCGCAACTGTTGTATGGCAGTGTCAAAGCTGCTACTGTAACGCTGTATTTTGTCGAGTTTCTGCACATAGTCATCGTGCGAGGCGGAGAGCAGTTCAATGCTCTGCACCAGTTTCTGCTTATTTTCGGCCATAAAGGCAATGCTTGTCTGGATTTCGTTGAATTGCGCCAACTGGCGCGTGCTTGCTGCGATGTGTGTGGCATTTTCCGTTTCCTGAGCAACCAGCAACTCATCTTTCTGCAGACGATGTGCTTGGAGGGCGCCCGAGGATGTCTTTAAATCAGCACGCGTTTTGTCCAATTGAGCCGCCACGTGCGCTGTCTCGTCTCGCAAATTTTTCACATCCTTTTGCATCTGCACATGGAACTCTTGGACCGTCGCCGCCTCCTGTTGCAATCGTTCGAGTTCACTTTTCACCTGTTCCTTGTCAAGCTGTACTACCCCGAGCTCTGCCTGCATTTGCGAATATTCTTCGCTTGCTACAGCCATGTTGCGCTGCAGAGCCTCAATTTCTTGTGCCTTTATTTTTTCCAGCGCGTCGCGTGATGCCGATTCTAGGTGCCATACGGCATCGCGCTGTTCGAGTTGTAAAGTGTTGTGTTTCAAGTGTTCCAGCATTGCGGTGTGCTCTGCCGCGGTTGAACTTAGTTGTGCGCATTCGTCTTTTAGTAAAATACTCTGAGCCTGAAGATCCGTTACTTCGGCCATGGCGAGCATTTTGTGTGATTCTAGACTGTCCTTTTCGAGCATACATCTACTAATCTCATCTTCCAGGGTGGTCACGTCAAGTTTTGCCTGATCGAGACGGCGACTCGCGACCGAAATCAGTTCCTCCAGTTCAATCAGAGAGTTTTCGAGCGGCAGCTGCGCTGGCACCAAATCGGCAGCAGGGGCGCCGAAATTAAGCGCGCTCACACACTCCGAAGACGCAGGTGCATCAGGAATATCCAGGAGCATATTCTCAAACTCATTGTCGTCGGCCAGACTATTGCGCTGAATACTCTCCACCTGCTCGGAAAGTGCAATCACTCTCTGTTCTTCGACCTGATCGAGTAGTGACTGGAGTTCAATCGTACCAAGTGCGATTTTATCTTGAATGTCCTGCAATACCGGCTCGGAAAGTGCGATCACTCTCTGTTCTTCGACCTGATCGAGTAGTGACTGGAGTTCAATCGTACCAAGTGCGATTTTAGAATGTCCTGCAACACCGTCTCATATCCGAGCTGCGTTGATGCTGCTATGGGGTTGCACAGTTCGCCCGTGTCGGCCGTATCGGAGGATGCTGTCGAGCCCACGAGATGCGGAAGCGGAAGCGCGGCCAGCATCATACTTCGTTCGTCCAGCTCGTTGGTGACACGCAAGAGATCAGCATCCAGCCGCGCAAACTCGTCTTGTTGTTCAGCAAGGACAGAATTCTGTCGAGCAAGTTGATGCCGCAAACTGTCAAGCTCCACAGCAGACTGTGTTTGTAATCCGGTCTCGAGATCCAGATCGGTGCGAGTTTGCTGCAAAGTAGTTTCCAGTTGCATTAGGTCTGCCTGCGCGGTGTCGAGTACCAACTGGTACTCTGCTTTCTGGATGCCAAACTGTGCGTGTGTCAGGGTCTTTTCGGCATCAAGGTCGCTGCGCATTTGGTGCACCTCGATGGCGAGCGCGTCGAATTCACCTTGTTTTTCGAGCATCGCGGCAGAAACACCGGCGAGCTGTATGGTCTTTTGTGTGTTGATTTCCACCATCTCCCGCTCCATATTGCCGCTTATTTGCAGGAGATCATCCTCCAGTCCAGCGAGCTCGGTTTGTTTTTCCGATATCGCACAAGAGCATGTGTCCAGTTGAGCTCGGGCCAGCGCAAGCTGCTCCTGCATCTGAGCTTGCTCGAGAACACAAACACCGCGTAATCGCACCAGATCATCTTGGAGTGCAGCGAGTTCTGCCTGATTTTCCAACACCAGTGATGCATGCCTGCCCAATTCAGCGCACGTTTGTTCGCCACGCCCGTCCGTCTCCTCTTGCATTTTTTCCTTCTGCAGAGCATACACGTTGCGCAGTCGCACCAGATCTTCCTCAAGAGAAGCGCGTTCAGTCTGTTTTCCCGACACTGCAAACGTACACAGCTCAAGTTCCTCGCGTGCACTTGTAAGTTCTTGCCCAAGCTGCTGCCCCACGGTGTCATCATGACGAATGCGGTCGCTGCGCAGCTTCAGCAAAGCGTCCTCCAGCGCGATAAGTTCAGCCTCCTTCTCCACCACGCTGAGCGCGTACCCGGAAAGCTGTTCGTGTACACTGTCTAATTGTTCTGTTAAAGTCTGGTGTTCAGCGTTGTTTCGGTCTTTTCGTGTTTCGTGTGCCGAGATGATCTCGCGAAGAGCATTCTGTTGTTCATCGTGATCGCATTGTGTTTGCTCAATCATTGTTTCAAGCGCAACAAGACTGGCGTCCATTTCGGTTTTCGCGGCGACTCGCTCCGCCAGCTGCACCTGGGAAATATCCATTTGAACCTGCATAGCACCCAGTTTGACATCGTGTTCGCTCTGCCGGGCTTGTTGAGTTGTAATGAGATCCTGCAACAGAGCGGATTCCCGTGCGCTCGCCAGCTCGTGTTCATTGTGAGCATCCTCGCGTGCGTGAAGGCTTTGCGTGGCTCTGTGCTGCACAGCCTCGATGTACTCGCTTTCACTTGCCGCGATTTTGGTCTGAATTGTCTGCAATTGCTCCTGTGTTTTCTGCAACGCGTGCGCATTGCTTATTGCCCGTTGTGCGGCGGTTTCGCTGAGTTCCAGGAGCTCTTGCTCTATGGCACATTTCTTGTCTTGCGCAATCTTCATGTTGTTTTCAAGGCATGCAACCTCCTGCTGCAAATTGTCTTGACGCTCATTACATGCTTCGTTTTCAGTCGCAAACTCTGCATTTCGCCGCACGTTTGCGGCTTGCAGCGCGCAACACTGCTCCTCGTGGTCTGACCTCTCGTGCTGCACGTGGGCTAATGTGGTGCGAGCTTCCTCCAAGTCGGCAAGCACCCCTGGCAGCTGCTGCACAAGACCGGTGTGCTCGTCGGCAAGCTGCGCACACGCTTGTGCAAGTTTTTGGTGGCGGTCCTGGGTTTGCTGCAGGTTGTGTGTTTCCAGGTCAATCGCATCGCGCACTGTCTTTAGTTCTGTCGTTGCTGCACCCAGGACGTCCGTCGGGATGGTGTCTCGCAAGCGAAGCAAGTCGGCATGCTGTTCAGACAGCGCGCGCACTTCAGCCTCCAAATTCCCTTTGGTAATGTCGAGGGCATCACACTCATCACAAAGCCCGTTATACTGCAGATTGAGAGCCTGAATATCGTCCTGCGCTTGTGTTACCGCAGGGGATGCAGCGCTCGACGAGCTTTTCATGAGTGTAGCATGTGCTCAGCAAACGGGATTTGATGATTCCCGACGGTATGCCTGCGCTTATCTCTTATATACTGGCAATGGGGACCGCCTCGGATTACACCAACAACACACCGTGTGGTGGGAGTTCGCCATGCCCGTGTCATATATATACCGTCCTATACCCAAAAACACGCGACAGTCCGTCTTTGCGCGGACCGTGCAACGATATGGCACACAAGAATTTCCCCATCTCCATTAAAAACACATCGATGATTCCAGATGAGCTTGTCACATCACCTGCCGATCGCGAGCTCACCAAAGTCTACAAGGTTTTGAACTACGAGCTTATGGTGCAGAACAATCTGACGGTCCGACATTTGCACGAAATGCAGTGCGATTTACAGCACATTTTCCACTCGTGGGCCGACATTCCTGACGCCAAAAACCTCAACTTCAACGCCAGCTCAAAGAAGACAATTCTCGCCATCCACATGGCTCTGCAGAACGCATCGCTGCGCAAAAATTTCACAAACTCCAGTGGTTTGACATGGGAATGACAATCAGGGATCTCATGCAGATGCAGCTCGCGATCCCCGTCTTGCTCACTTTCAACTTGTCCGTTCGAGTACTCTTGGACGATAACGCCAACGAGTACGGCCGGTCGTGGCAAAGTCTTTTCAAATGGACGCACAAGGAGTGGAATCTGTTGGGATTTGACGCCGTGAAATACAAACAACAAATACACCAGAACGCAGCGCAGAGGCCGCAAAGCAAGCTGCAAATTCTAGAACAGTGGGGTCCCGACGACAACTTTCAAATACCTGTCAATGTGCACTGCATATAGCCGTATGCGGATTTTTTCAGTACAGAAGACGAAATCATAAGGCCCTAGGCTGAAATCGCGTCTTCGAATGCCCACCGCTGCAAGAACTTGCAACAGCATATCCCACAAGCGATGGATAGCCCGTGTGAACCAAGGGTTAGCGGTGATGATGTCCATATCTACTCCGCGGGGACCCACGGCGAGACAAAGTGCCCACAGTCTCAATTTTTGTCTTGTCTTTGCATGGGAAAATCACTTTTGAAAAGTACATTTATGGGTTTATCAGGGTGTTACAAACATATATAAGTCCACGCACGTGTTGAGAATTCACGACACAACATGGCTGCCGCACAGGTCGAAGTTGTAGACGATTTCCAAGCAGAATGTCGCAGAGTCGAACAAATGATTACAACAACAGCGGGCAAATTCCTTCCCGATTCCACAAGTTTGAAAACAAAAGTGCCAATCCCGAGTGGTGATAATCGTAACAGGCAACGTCTTGTTCACTCGTTGAAAACCCACACTAAACAAAGCTTGTACTGGATGGATGTTTGGCAGGACCTGTGTATTAAAAATAATCGCAAATGCCTGGATAATATCAATGCTTCGATCGAAACCCTTGCAATGTGTAAGAAGGTATATCTTAAACACGCCACGTACTTTGACGACGCAAGCAAATTTGCAGTCAAAACGGATTCGGAAATTTTGCAGATGTTTTGCAATACGATAACGCAAGATTCGCCAGATGCAGACGACGCCTCAGCGATATTCAACTCAGTCACCCTTGGATTTATCATTGAACTCGCCCCTGCATTACGCAATTATAACACGTACATGAACGGCTCTGATTTCTCTGGAAACATTGAAGATCTATCAATGCTCTTTTCATGGATCGAGAGTGTAAAGGAGATAACACTTGCACACGCTGCCCTTCCGACGGCAGAGATGGAAACACTACCACTGGAGCAACCCTCCTTGGCACAGACATGCATCTCGGGCTGCACACTCTTAGGCCTGGCCCCGAGCAGCAAACTTCAGCCCCCCGGAGGAATACTAATGAGGGAAGTACGCCCGGGCACCCGCCTTCTCAACGCTAAAGGCAAGGAGGTGATGGTCACAAACGTATACTTCAGCCGGGAAAACGCAGTGATGGTCC
>Ga0136587_1000472_pt1 | contig 11154 bp, 7 predicted proteins | sample AntRauMFilla1563_FD_101386 | JGI IMG/M metagenome (GOLD analysis project Ga0136587, IMG submission 101386) | Saline lake microbial communities from Rauer Islands, Antarctica - Metagenome Filla 1 #563 | ecosystem: Environmental > Aquatic > Non-marine Saline and Alkaline > Saline | place... | reverse complement strand
TGCATTCCAAGGGATCTTCGTGGTAGGCATTAAGATTTTCTATATTCATTTCGATGGGTCCCACATGCATGTCTCCGCAACAACGACAGACACGGCATACTCCTTCCTCATCACAGCAAGCCTCGCAACCAACATGACAAACTTTTTGCTCGCCGTCCTCCTCGCTGCCCTCCTCGCTGCCCACCTCGCCGCCCTCCTTGCCGCTATCCTCGCCGCCATCCTCACTGTCGCCTTGGCATCTCCCATTGCAGGTATCACACACGCATTTCCCATTGTCATACCTACATCCCACGGGGCTCGAGAAGTGACACCCGTGTCTACAACGTTTGTTCGCAGGTCGGGGACCCGGCATCGTTGTGCTCGCTGCTTGTTGCGCGCATGCAGAATATTTTACAGAACTTAAATACTCAAAACCATCTGAATTGGTGCCACGTCACAATTACTACACTGAGTACACCGTGAACCCAACCAAATTCAATCAAATTGGAAAAAAAAAATGAATACAGCTAGTGCAACCCAGGCTCTCGCATGACTCAGCGATGACCATCGACGCAGGCTGGGTGAAAATCCTCAAGACCAATGTGCCGCGCGCATTCGCAGACGCGCTGCCGGCGCGACCCGACATTGTCTTCATTGACGGCCAGATCAAGCTGATGAAGGGCGACTTCATCACCACATGGGACGCCTTTGTGCAGTGTCAGTTCATCAACACCATAGAGAGCGCGTTTGCGCTCGGCGCCCCTGTTGTGGTCATGGGCTTTGACGACTATGCCTACGTGCCGCGCTCCAAAAATATGACTCAGAGCAAGCGCAACCGCAGCGTGCCTGAGGTCAACTTTTCCGAGGACGACGACCTGCCGCCGCGCCCGCCGCAGGAGTGGATGGCTGCCATGCGCAACCGCACCTTCAAGGTGAAGGTCATCAAATACGTCGTGTGCCGCCTCAAGCAGCACTTTCGCCTCGAAGACCGGCGCAGCGTGGTGCTCGACTTTCATGGCGTGCCTGAGGTGGTGGGAGGCTCGTTCAAGCTGCCGCTGCTTTTTGCAGAGCACACGGAAGAACGCCCCCTGAGGCGTGGCGAATGCGACATCAAGGGTCCAGACTATCTGCCACACAGGGGCAACTTGCTACTGGAATCCACGGACGGGGACTTCATCCCCATTGCACTTATCCAACTTGAAAAGCGGCGACGGGAGAGTAATTCGCTTGCAAATATTTTTGTGCACCGCATCAAAGTCAAGACCACGACAAGTACCAAGCGCGCGGCGTCGGGCGCAGCCAAGCGTGAGTTTGAATTCGTAGATGTGGGCGCCCTTCTCGCCTATCTGCAAGACGCGCTCCCATCCACACAGACTCCAGCAGCATACTTTGGCACCATGGTTGCGCTTACCGGCTGCGACTTCTGCATGAACTTGCCAGCACTCGGTCCGACCAAAATATGGGCCGCACGCACCAAGCTCAGAGACAACGCCATGTTGAAATGCGCCGACATCGTCACGGCGCTCATCGTGGTGTACCAGCAGCTCTTGCAAAACAAGTGCAAAGGCGTCGGTCCCGAGACCATCCGCAGCATCTGCGACACGCACTCGGCGAAGGCCGTATACGAGCTGCAGCTCGCAAGCGCACAGCGCTGTCTGTCGCTCGCACCGCGCACCAAAAGCACGCTGTGGGCCGCTGACCGCGTCGTCGCGCACACATGCAACGTCCTGTGGACGCTGCAGTACTGGACGCTGCTGCACGCGGCGCCTGACCCATTGAGTGGCAACTTTGGCTACATACAGGTGAAGAACAGTGTGGATTTCGAGGCTCGTGTCAAAGTCAGCGTCACGCCAAAGACACGCCCCAGATTGCATGCGGGTCCAGTATAAAAGAAAGTCTTGAGAGCGCGCAATGTCAGATTCAGTCTCAGCCCGGCAAAAGCTGAAGAATATGAAGGACACTGTAAAGAATATGCAGGACACTGTAGTGACACGAGGCAAACAAGTGGATTGGGTCGCTGTGACCGCGGGTTTGGTAGTGATTGTGTCTGGCATCTTGATGTATAATCGCACAACCCACACAATGCCACAAACATCTACCACATTTACGGTGCTCCCGGTAGGGGACCTGGGCAAATTATTGGACCTCAAGGCAGCAGATGTGTTTCAATCGCTCGCCTCCTTCGAGACATCGCCTTATCACACAGCATCAAATCTGCATGCTGTAGGCGCGCTGAAATACACCTTGGGCTGCTACGGCCGAGTTCAGCCCATTTTGATGACGGGTGCATCCGCCGCTGGCGACAATTGGGCGATGCTTTCCAACTTACAGCTCGACGCCACCTCGTCCACGGCAATCTCAGTGTGCACATGCATTGACGCGCATGTCGATTTGGCCTTCGGTGAAGTGCTATTCGACACACAAACTCTCAACTCCAGGGTACAACAGTATCTCGCAGCAGTGGCCTCTTTCACCACAGGCACGACCACAGGCACGCCAACCTTCGCAGCATACGCCTTGAGGAGCCACGAACAAGACACACAGCTGTCTCGCATGAGCGGCAACGTGCCCGTCAGACTCAGCATCGACGCACAGTATGAACAGCTGGCAGAAATTCACACGTGGTGCAAGCAGTCGGCGGCTCCCGTGTACACCATGCACACGGCATCCGTGTGGAACTCTCGTCTGCTGTTGCTTGTTGGCGTATCTCTGGTGCTAATTGGTTTGGACCTCTTTTCAACCCGTAACATACGCGAAGAAAATGTGAACGTGTTGAAGTGGACTCTTCTGTGGACGCTTGACATGATCCCCTTCCTGTTTTTCGTCATTCGTTTGTTTGAGGAGATGTGGAGTTCGCCTCTGATTGCATCGGGGCAAAGACAATCTTTCCTGATGATCTTTATTTTCGCCGTCATTCTTGTCACCATGCTATTACTTGTTTTTTTTTCCTTGTGGGCCAACTGGAAAGAAAGGCGTACAGGGATCTACAATGCCCTCTGGAACAAAATCTTTGTTGATCTGCCCATGCTCGTTGGCCTCGCCGTGATGGGAGTCGCGCTCAAGCTCCAAAACGACGAACATGACGAGTTAGTACTCATGAGCACGCTGCTGCTTTTGCTGACAGGAGGACTGTTGCAGCACATTAGTAATATTGTCAAGGTCGTGTACGACATTGTCTGCAATAGATTTGATGCTGATTTGCTCACGGCCCTCAACACCGGCGCAGATTATGTCAAAGATGCCAACGACGCCACCAAATTGCACCGCACACGCATCGTGTTGCAACACTTTGGGTGGACAAGGCTGTATGGCTTCTTCACCGTGGTGCTGTGCGCCATATTGTCATGGACAATTTCGGCAACAACGAGTCTGAGTCACAACGCCTTGCAATTCATCACTCAAAATCAATATGTTTACTTTGTTCTGGCATACATTATCGCACTGACGGGATTGGATCTCTTTTACGAGGCGATCCCGTTTGTGACTGAAAAAGACACGCAGTATGGCGAGGTGGCCGCCGACAGGCTGCGCAAGTTGTTTGTGTGTATATATCTGAGTTTTCTCCTCTTGTCACAGTACATGATTGAAGTCAGTGAGAAGTGAAAGCAACCTGGCCACGCACATGTAATTTTATTGAATAAATAATTTCCTCAAATATCGCCTGCTGGCCAAGGCTCAGCGGAAAAAAACTGTGTGAATGCACTCCTCTGCAGCGCCGTTGGTTTTGGTGCTAAAAAGTGAGATCTTGCGACTGAGCACCTCCTGCGTGCCGAAACTGTGCTGCGCCGTGTCAGATTTGCTAGCGAGCCGCACGTTAGCAGCATGTACTTGCTGGCAGTTCAAGCGGTGTGTGCGATGTGAAAGAGTTTTTTTGCTTCCTGGCGCCCTGTGCTGAAACAACATCGGAACACAGGGAGGCGTTACCGAGGAACATTGCACACGGGTTTGTCGAAAACACTCAGAATACAAACCATGTACCTTCAACGGAGAGATTTGTGCCGACAGACGGAAGGACTCATCCTCGACTGTGCAGTCGACGCGGACCGCACATACGGATGTTTGGATTGTGTCACCCGGCACAACAATACACAGCGAACCTAGCGCAAGCGCAACATTATCGTGCACCAAAGATTTATCCACGCGCAGCATGAGTGAGGGACTGGTGCTCCGACCCACCAACGGTATTTTGATGAGCTCGGTGTTGTCTTGTACAATTCCGTTCCGCACCGCACTGATAATACGGTGCGAGACTTCTGTACTGTGCTCGTGAAGCAGATTTTCTGTGCACACCCATGCACATATGTGCTGAAGCAAGTCCACACGTGAAACAGGGCCGAACAGCTCCGTAGTGAGCACTTTTTCAAAATCTGGCGAGCTGGGCTGGTCGTCGGGTAAAACATTTTTCAAATTATGTCCTTCCGCATGCAAAGTGACTCGAAATCTGTTCCGTCCGCATGTCATTGATTTGAACGGAACAGTCTTTAAATACTCAACCGTTGCAAAACGGTTGAGGACAGTGCCTGTTCGCGAAGCGCCACATGCGTTGGGTCAACCGTCAAAAAAGGCATTTTTCATATTTAAGCAAAGGTGTAAGGGATTAATCCCATCTATCAGGAAGGGTACGAGCATGGCGGCTCGGTCGTCGAAAGGCGACGAAAAGGCAGAGCAGTCGGATGATGGAGGCGATCCTGTGCAAGAGATCGACCATTTGAATCTGACTGTCAACGGGTGGACTGGCATCGAGCTGTTGGTTTCGAAAAAGAACGTCCTCAAGCCCGGCAAACACCTTTATCTATGGCAGCGTTGTGTGGCCAACAAAAAAAAGCTAGACGAGTGGCTGCATGTGCCAGATTCCCCCGATTCGACTGATCCGAAGCCAAGGAAGAAATCCATGGGCGAGGGTAGCGGTGCAAAGACCAAGGGCGGAGAAGGCAGCAAGGGCGGCAAGGGCGGGGGGGGCGGGGGCGGCTCGCGCAAGAGCGGCAAGGGCGGCAAGGGCGGGGGGGGCGGTGCTCGCAAGGGCAGCAAGGGCGGCGAGGGCAAAATCAAGGCAGAGGTCTTTGAGATTTCAAGCGATGAATGCAGCCGCGAAGCATCCCCGGGTGCGAGTCCGATGGCAAGGCGCCAGAGCGCTTTGAAGGAAGGTCATTACGACGAGGAAGAAGACGGTGAATTGCGCAAGAGTGATCAGGACATGTTCTTGCGCAAGTGGAGGAACACGCAGCGAGCTTTTGGCAAAAAATTTGCCCAATGCCCCCGCGACAAAATTCACGACAAAGTTCTCTATGCTCTTTTCAAGGATGAGATTCTCACGTGGCATGAAAAGTCCGAAATTCCCAACGCAGGTGAAGGTTTGTATGTATCAAGCGATTGCCAGCCAGGTCGTGTTCTGGCGCTCCTCGCCAGTACTCCGAAGCAAAAAGAAATTCCTTTGGATTCAAAATATCGCATGTTCGGCGATCTCAGGTATAACTTGAAGGACGTGATGTACCATGGGGGATGGTCACAGTCTTGCTGCCGCATGCACGCAATCAAGGGTTGCAAGAAGAATTGCAACAAGCATCTGAAAGATGAGGATCACGTGTGCAAAAGTGCTTGCTATCGCATTGCATCGGTGGGCCGAGATGAAGAGCCCTGCCCGAGCAACGCTGATTTCAAAATTCTCAAGGTGAATCATCTGGGGGGCCCTTCGGAATTCGCTTGCCTTGTCGCCTCCAAATTCATAACAAGTGGAGATGAGATCTTGACCTACTACCCAGTTGCCAAACTCAAGGAGATGAGGCAGTACATGCGGGACACGCGCGGCAGCGACGACGAGGATAGGGAGGACGAGGACGAGGACGAAGACGAAGAAGACGAGGAGTCCGAATCCGATCTGAGTGGTCCGGACGAAAAGGCTGATTGGGAATCCGACCCCGACGTGAAGGCTGCGCCTAAAAAGCTGTACAGCGACGAGTGGGACGAGGATGCACTGGAGGGCGAGGGAGACCTCAATGCGCAGGAGGAAGAAGAGGAGGAGGAAGAGGAGGAGGAAGAGGAGGAAGAAGAAGACAAGACTCCTCAGAAGACACGTCCAGTCGGCGGCAAGCAGCGCGGTCGTTTGCCGATGGCAGATGACACTGCAAGCGACGAGGACAGCGAGCCGAGCCAGTCGAGCAACGACCCGGACTTCGCTCCCGAAAAACCCCGCAGTCGTAAAAGGCCGCCTGCGGGCAGCGACAGCAGCTCGTAAGTGCTGTGCATAGTGTAGTTTATTGCGAACGACGTGAGTTTGCAGTAAATTACCTTGCTACATTTAAGAGTTTTGGTAACATGTGCATATGTGTCAACATCTTTTTAATGACAGGCGGGTGGTGGTCGCGTTGCTGGGCTTGTGGACGATTCTGTGTTGTGCTGTCTTCTTGCACATCATGCTGATTGACGAGTCACCCTTTTTGGCAGTCGGGCCAAACGCCAAAACGCGCTTGTTTAACGTGCCGCTTGACACTTGGACCAAGTGGTGGTGCGTAGCAGTGTACACATTTGTTTCCACGTGCATTGCCGCGTTTGCAAGCGACTCAGTTGCACCCTTCATAGTAAATACAGTGCAAGACCACAAGACCCGGTACATTCCTTACACCAAGTCGACCTGTCTGCTGATCATCCAGGTGTGGACCACGTACGCTGTGATAATGGGGACAATTGGACTTTTTGTCGCGCTCACGCAGATTGACTTTCTGTTGATCCGTCTGCTTGCGGACCTCATAGTCAACTTCACCACCACGGCTTATTTTCTGCACGACAAGGTGTACGACGTTGCCATGTACCGGCAGTGGGAGCGCGACCAGGGCTCTGTGCGCACGCACGCGTACGAGGACGAGATGCTTGACGTCATGGTGCAGGACACAGACTGCGGCGCGAGCGCCAAGAGCGGAACCACGCTGCTGCGTCCTGGAAACATGCCGACGAACGATGAGATTTAGAAATGAAATAAATTTCACAAAAATATTTTTTATTGCACAAATCAGCCTAGCCCTGCGGCACGTACATGTTCCACGTGCCAGACGTGAGGGACACCGCGAGCGCACCCGGGTGCACCCTGCGCGCCGCTTGCTCGCGTGCACGAACCTCGGCCAGATGGTCAGTCTCAGTCATGGTGTCTGTGAGCGGCAGTATCCGCCCGCGCAGCACCACGCGTGCCATGCGAGCGCACAGAGGCGGCGGACAGCCGCCCAGCACTTTAAAATTTCCCCTGCTGCGCATGCTGATAATGTGCTCCAGAGACGGCGCGAGACACGACGCCGCTCCCACGACAATGTCGAGCAGCTGGCTCTCAGTGTACACAGTGTCAGCTATAGTGACAGAATCCAGCAAGCACCCCTCGACCGTGAAAACGCGGGTGGAGTTCTTGCCCATGGTCGCCATGTTGGCCGTGGGCAGCGTGATGGGAGTGAGACCCGGCATCGGGACGGTGGCGTCCGTGCTGTACACGTAGCCGCTGCCGAGCGATATCATGGTGTGGTAAAAGGACGAATTTGCAGTGGTGCTCGTGACAGCGCTGCTGTTGCAGCCGGTGATATTTGACGCGCTCTTGGAGGTGATTTCAGACACGATGCTGTTGGCAGACGTCCAGGGCATTTCTCCGTTGATTGTCTGCAGTTGCTCGTTGAGCTTGGGCAGAGAGCTTTTTGTGTTGAGCATGCAGCGCCAGTCGGTGTCCACCACGTCGATGGGGTTGGTGCCTTCCAAAGGCATTACAGCCAGCACCTCGCGAGTGCAAAACAGCTCGTGAATAGGAGTGGCATGCTCGCTCAACTTGACGTCACAGCACACGGCGTGTCCGGTCAGCAGGTGAGCATTGACATTGTCGACCATGTGATAGTACTTGGCCTTCACCCCCGGTAGCTCTGGTGTTACAACGGGAACGCGCATTTCTGCGAAGCTGGCCGCGTGGGCAAACACCAGGCCGATTTGCATGCTGCGCATGGGTTCACGCACGTGCGGCAGCGTGGCCAGCACGGATTCCTTCAGATTTTGCGCCGAAGCGCAAAAGGCCGCGCTGTCCATCACCCGGTGCACACACGCTGCCAGGTGCTCGGGGTCCATGTGAGCAGCAGTGTGTGCCATGCCAGCCAGGCAAGCGGACGCGTCCTCGCAGTCGGCAGCAAACGTGGACATGTCCTGCTTCATCATAATGTTCGTCAACACAATGTCGCTGGCCGCATGCAGGGCAGCATGTCCTCCTGGTTCTGTGTTGAGCAAATCCTTGTCAAGTTGCGCAACAGTCCGCTCTCGCAAGATGTCACACTTGCGCAGCAGGTGCAGGTCATTGACAATCGGGTCCATGCCAAAGAGGTTCTGCTTTTCGCCAGAGGAGTCTATCTGTGCCTCCAAAAACACTCCGCTCTCGCGGTTGCGCACCGCAAAGCCTTTGATTTCCGAGTCTGATGTGTACTGGAAACTGCACTCATTGGCCGTGCGCAGACTCTTGTGCGCCTCTGTTTTCAGCCAATTTTGTCCTGCCGCGCTCGACTTGCAAGCAATCAGAAAACCACGCACCGCTGCTGGCTGCATGATGTCGACTCCCATCGGAGCCATGCTGTGCGTGAGTAACAGTACCATCGCCTCACACAGCTTGAACGTGTGAGCCTCAGCGAGCATGGCACTGGTTTTCTGCACCAGTGCATGCCACTGCGTGGCGTCTAGGGTGCACTCGTCCGCTTCTCCGGTCGACACGTCGAACAACGAGCCAACCGGGAGTGTCATACAAAAGGTCGAGCTGTTGATGGCAGCAACGCCCCTCTGTTCCATCACACCGATCAGTTCGGCGCGTCTCGTCTGCTGGCATTTGTAGAGCGCACGCGCAATCACAGTGCTATCAATGTGTTTTGCGGAAATGTTCGCAATGTGCAGCGCATTCGCGGTTGAGTAATGCTTTGCCGTCGCAAGTGGCGTCAGCTGCAAAACAAATGTGCTCGCTTTTTCGTCCGACGATGTGGCCCACAACATGAGCGGTTTTTTGCGCGGCGCCGCGTTCTCATACATGAGCTCAGCCAGAGATGTTGCACAGTTGCCATATATCACAGTCGGCGTGCTCAGATTGTCTTTTGGGATGACTCCTGGCACGATTTTTATGGCCCCGTCCATGCACACACAGAATCGTATATTCGGACCAAAAAAGGGCGTGTCCATGCGACAGTTCAGCGCAGGCATCATGCCCTCGCCCTGCGAGTCCAAGTATGCCATTGTGTCCAATTTGAGTCTGTTGAAGGGTGTCATCATGGCAATAATTGTGCCGTCGTTGCATACGGGCTCCAACATGCCGGCCGCAAGCTTGGTGTACAATTTCACCCGAAAAGGACAAATTTGCACCACCTGGTCTTGCAATGAAACAGGCATTGTTCGCCGCACGCATGCTGCTAAATACAAACTGGCGGCAAGTATGTTCAACTCACAGTCTGCCGAGGAGTCGAACCCCGGGACACACCTTTCATGCGAAACATGTTGTGTGCCGTCCCACCAGACCACGTACCTGCGGCGCAGAGCGGCCGTTTCGTGTCGAGCGAAGTTCACCTGTCTCCGTGCCCGGGAATGCCCACCTGTTCAATATACACACTACACACAACACAAGACATCACACTATAAAATAGAATAGACCTCACATTACATCTCAAAACACAACACACACATCGCATCACTCCGCAAAACACAACAAATTGATCAGTGTAGTATAGTAAATCTAAGCTCAACACAGTCATGGTCATATCATCACAACATGCACAACACCTCAACATGCACAATACCTGGACGACGCGTCGACTCTGGCTATGCGACAGGTCGACGCCGACGACCCCACCCCAGCCACCCCCTAGCCTTGCTCCGAGTCCTGATACATATCAACGAATCCATTCAACACGTCCATTCAACAGTCCATTTACATCCATTGACGAATACATGCATCACTGAAACAAAGAATATGTTATGGCATAATCCAGCATGTGCCTGGTAGCTACAGCGACATTGTTTTTTTTTGGCTGCCCATTCTTCATTACACACATTCATGCGCATGTGCTGCTGAAGCATCGATCTTGATGTTGTTTGAAAAATGCAATTTCAAACAGGATCAAAATAATTTTTCCATCCACAGATGCTCTTGCTTTCAAAACGTGGGAATATATATATATATATATATATATTGATAGAAGAATATTTAATTTAAAGTCGGCGTTATGATTCAACCCTATCTCTGAGTAATTAATTTATTCTGTAGTACCAATATTTGACTGTTTTTGAAAAAGCATTTTTCATTTTTGAAACATGGCTCTTTTGTAGGTCTCTTTTCAAATGGCTTTTCAGAATTGAATCTCGTACTAATTAGTTGAGTGATTATTAAAGGCCTTTATCAAATCATCTCAAACATGCGGCATGGAGTCTATGTCCTGGCCCTCCGAAACGGAGGCTATTATGTCGGCAGGTCCCAAGATATCGACACGCGCATCCGTCAGCACCACGAAGGAACTGGTAGCGCATGGTGCCGTCACCAGGGAGGTGTGTTGGGTGAAGTTGCTTCCGTGCATGTCGGTAGCACAAGCGACGTGGCGTCATGGGAGATGAATGAGACTGTGGCGCAGATGCTCATCCATGGCTTCGAGAAGGTGAGGGGGTGGGAATTCACCAACTGTGCTCCTCTGACCAGCCAGGAATGCGACACTATCAAAACCATTGTGATGGGTCAAGGCAATATGTGCCGCCGCTGTGGAGGAGAGGGACACTTTGCCATGGAATGCCAGCGAAGTATCCAGATGTGGCTGCAGGATCTTGAGAAATTGCAAGCAATGTCGCTCTCACCCGCTGCCCCCGCCAAGAACGTGATTGCGATGGCGGCCATGGCGTACAAGTCGTTTCAGGCTGACACGTCATTGCCTGTGCTGCATGCATGTGCTGCGCGACATGCGAGCACCCGCAGCGGCGTGCCAAATTGCACGCGCTGCGGGCGAGACTCGCATACGGCGGCAAAGTGTTTTGCGCACAGGCACTTCACAGGTGTAGAAATAAAACCAAGGAGCCCCAAGGGCAGCGCCGAGACAGTTCGTGGTTGAGATTTTGTGATTCAATTGGCCACGTGTACAATTAATTATGTTGTGTTTGTCATGAATATGCATTCCTGAATTGCATAAGTATAAACGCTTTTGTCTC
>Ga0136587_1000469_pt1 | contig 11197 bp, 5 predicted proteins | sample AntRauMFilla1563_FD_101386 | JGI IMG/M metagenome (GOLD analysis project Ga0136587, IMG submission 101386) | Saline lake microbial communities from Rauer Islands, Antarctica - Metagenome Filla 1 #563 | ecosystem: Environmental > Aquatic > Non-marine Saline and Alkaline > Saline | place... | reverse complement strand
TACAGCCCCCCAACTGTAGTCAGTCTCTGGTTTGTTTTGTTTTGGTTTGTTTTGTTTTGTTTTGTTTTGTTCCTCGTTGCTGTGTGTGTCTGTTTCCTTTTCTGTCCTTCTCTATTTAAAGTCTATCGCTTGCTTACCTAGTCACTGACAGTGTGTACGACAGCCTCTACAACCACTATGGTGTTAACTGCGAAAGATAAGAAGCGCCGTATGGCGCTTTGTATCAAGTACAATAAGACCTGCTCTACGTCTGATATGTATACAGATTATGAACCTAACTATGCGAAGGCCTACCTTGCAGACTATCCATGCATCGCTACCACCGGACCACCTTTAGTCTTAGTATGGTCTGACCGTGCTCAAGACTATTCACTGGGGTACATTCACGGCAAGCGCGAGGACATTTTGAAACAATTACAACAAACCGGACGTATCGCCGTTACGCTTGTCAACCAGCTTGTCGTGGAAATAGACGATCCTAACGCTCTGGCAACATTTGAAGAAATGGTAGTGTGGTCGTCTTGCAAGAGTCTACCGACGATGGACCAGAACGAGCTTGGCGATCTCTATTCTATGCTCAGGTGTGTTGGGTGATCACTGTTATGTTCTTGCATACGCCTTCTTATCTAACGCCTTCTGTGTTGTTATTTGACTGTACGTAGTACGACCTTTTCGCGTATGTTTACCACCGCAGACGGTCAAGACTGTGTCGACTATATCCGTCAAAAAACAACATGGGCTGCTCTTCCATCAGTTTCCGCATGGAAAGCAATGAAACCCTTGTTCCAAAGACGTGTCTCACACAGGACGACCTATGCAGGAAAAACCTCGCTGTCTGACCCTATATTGCATCTCTTTGCCTTCTCTCCTGGTAGTCAATTTGCGCACTTTTGCGAGATGCACTATACGGCATGGCGTAACTTCTTTGAAGGACGCGCGGACCTCTGGAAGCTTTTGTGCGACTTTGACGGGAACGACAATGACAGTACGGAGAATGCGCCTGCCTTGTCGCAAAGCCAGCTGTCTGAGATGCGACGTGACGCCTTTTTAAAGTGTGATGTAGTGAAGGATATACTTTACACTCGCGTCTCGCGCGAGCTATACATTCATTTCTACCGGTACAAGCGTTTCTTGGAACTGGGCAAGGGTATCTCGTACGAGGTTGCGGAAACGGAAATCTACTCGTTTATCAGTTCGCACCTCTCGCCGTTAATTATGGTGCTTCAATTTATGCCAGAGGAATGGCAGTGTGATGAGTTGCGACTTTACGGTGTCTCAAAAGCCATCTTACTTAACGAATGTTCGTTGCGTAAAGCATGCGAGTCTTTACACCTGCAAGGCTTTCATAATCTATATAATTGGAAGGCACGCGACACTGCGACGACGCTGATTCAAAAATGCAAGGAACTCTATTACGAGCAGTTACGTCAAAGATCCATCACCGGGAAGTACCTGAGTCCTCTTCCTATGATGATGTGGAGTATGTCTGACCCGGAGGACACGCCTCCTGCGTCGCCGATCCCGACGCCAACCCCGACGCCAACGCCGATCCCAACGCCGACCCCGACGCCGACCCCGATCCCGACGCCGATCCCGATCCCGACGCCGACCCCGACGCCGACGAAACGTGGGCGAAACCCACCTGCTGTGTCGACCGCGCCTCGGGGGAAGCGTTCTCGTGAAGTGGAAGACGATGACTCGGATCTTCCAACGTTAAGTGCATTAAGTACACCATCAGTGTCAAAACGTGTCGAGAGACCCACTATAGTCCCTAACCCACCGGCGTCCGACTCTGAAGTCGATGTATCTTTGGTATCGAGTGACGATGACGACCACGACGAGACTGACAGTGGGTCCTCATCTGACGAAGATGACACTGCAGCTGAACCCGTGGAACCGACGAACCCACCAGCGCGTGTATCGAAACAAAGCCCGGCTATACGACCCCCAAGAAACTCTGAGCCAACAACCACTCAGCCTAGACCCAAACCCAAACCCGCGAGTGTCGTACATGCAGTCTCTAAGAAGACTTCAACAAAGGCTACACCTGAGGTGACAACGAAAAGAGGAACTAAACGTAATGCCTCGTCCGCGCCAGTGTCTTCAGTTAAGACAAACCTGAAAGCAGAGACAAAGAAGTCTACATCGAAGCCGAAGCCGAAGCCGAAGCTGAAGCCGAAACAGAAGGCGCGTTGTCGCACTTAGATTTGTTTATTGCTGTATATAAATATATGTATACTATAGGCTATAATTACATGTTACGACCGTAGGTAGCATCATACAGCTTCCAATGGCGAGATTCCAATAAATCATACTTTGCCTGTAACGCGTCATACTTTGCCTGTAATGCATTGTACTGATCTTTCATCGCCTGGTGAGCTAATGCGGCGTGCTTCGACTCTAACGTACTGTACTTGTCCTTCAGTATCTGCAGGGCCACTTCCTGCTGAGTTAACGTGGAGAATTTGGCCTCCAACGCGGTATGCTGCTCCTTCATTAACTGTACCGTTGCCTCATGATGGCTCGTAATAGCCATGACGTGTTCATGGGAAAAACTATCACGAAGGTCCTGCGACAAGGGCACGGGGTCTGCTAACACACGGCGCGATACCGTGGATGCCTCTTGATGTAGAGGTACCGAGATCGGTGTTGGTGTCACAGGTGGAGTCATCTGACTGGTAGCCGGCGTTGGCGGAGGCGTAAATATAGCCGGTGCTCGAGACGGTGAACGAGGAGTAAGCGAGGAGTCTGCGTTTCTTCGACTGTTTCTTGGAATACTTGTTTGGCGAGGAATGTGTTCTCGCGCCGATAACGGACGTTCCACATAGCGACGTCCTGTAGACCTGTTATGCGCTGCAGTGTCTGTACGGTTATCCACTGGTTCTGCTGGTCTCATCGGTTCTGCTGGTTCTGCTGGTCTCGTCGGTTCTGCTGGATCGACTGGTCTCGTCGATTCTGCTGGTCTCGTCGATTCTTCTGGTCTCGTCGGTTCTGCTGGTCTCATCGGTTCTACTGGTTCTACTGTTTCCGCTGGTCTCATCGGTTCTGCTGGTCCCGCTGGTCTCATCGGTTCTGCTGGTCTCATCGGTTCTGCTGGTTCTGCTGGTTCTGCTGGTTCTGCTGGTCTCGTCGGTCTCATCGGTTCTGCTGGTCCTGCTGGTTCTACTGTTTCCGCTGGTCTCATCGGTTCTGCTGGTCCCGCTGGTCTCATCGGTTCTGCTGGTCTTGTTTCGTTTTGAATACCTTGAAGCTCCTCTTCTTCATCCTCTTCTTCTTCCTCTTCTTCTTCGTCTTCATCCAACTCTCGGTCCTGGTCTTCGTCTTCTCCGTCATTGTTAATATCAACAATGCCATCCGTCGCGGTTTTTCGTCGTTTGGTTAACGTTGTTTGTATCAGACCAGACCCCGACTTTCGAACGCGTCTCTTGGGTGTCCGTGTACCTTCGGTTCGTCGCCTTTTTTTAACCGCCGCCGCCGCCCCCGATTCTTGAAGTCTGCGAGTACGGTTGACTCTTAGGTTCTCAAATACCTGCTCTCGAGCCTCCTTGTCAGACAACCGCATGATCAGTCCTTCGCACCGCTTGTTAAACCATAAAAACCATTGTTTTAACAATTGCACATAGGTCTCAAAGGGACGCGACTCTGTAGCACAATTCGAAATTTCAGCAGGCGTCGGCAGAACTTCCATAATACTTAAACCTTCCAGAAAATAGCGTAGGCTAAGAACAATAGGCTCATCGTATTTGGCATGGGTCAGTTCTTCCGGACGAACATGAACTACGTGAAGTGCGCTGACCCAATTCCACACATCGTTGTCAGGCGCCTTTTCGAACATTTTACTAATAAACTGTGCCTCATCGGAATAGTTCAAATATAACAGTACGATCTGCGCGCACCGGTCCAAATTTACCTGAAGTGTGGCTACCGTTCTGTCCTTAATGAGGTACTCGCGAATGTTATTCACGCGCTCCAGTTGTTTAAGGTACTCGTTAACAATTGGAGCCATCGTCACTCTGTACACCACAAAGAGTTCACACTCTCCTCTTCCTTTCCTTTCCTTTTTTCCTTTTTTCCGCTATGTAACGTATACAAAGACACACTAACCCTTGCTGGGAGGGTGAGTTACGGGGGGTATGGAAACGAGAGGTGTATTAAATATAGATAGATAGATAGATAGAAAAAAAAAATACTCTGGTTCGTTCGCATAGTGAAGCTTTCTTTTCATTCAGTCCGTTCGTTTGACCTTAAGAAGCAAAAAAAAAAACAAAAACAAAGCAACATGGCGACGATATTGAAATACTTTATGTCACGTAACTATCTCTCTCTATACTAGTACGTATACTATTACAACAACTCCAGTTGTTGGGCTTTATCGTCCGTGGCGTTCATAACCATCATAAACAAGGTGCGTGGCGCACCGGAGGTTGTCATATGTTTCACGAAAGACCGTACATTCGCCAACCCCCGTTGGTAGGTTTTCTCAGACGCACGGAGGCGTAATGCTTCCGTATGCGCGGCTGCGGCAGGAGTTTCCGCTATACTTGTCGTCGGTTGTGGGTTGGTGGGCACCTCTGTTGGAACATTACTAGAGGGAGTCTCGCTTGCAGTCTCAGTCACCCTGGACTCTGTTGTTCCTAAACCAGATTCACGACGTGATGTAGAGTTTGTTTGTTCCGCGTTACTGACGGAAGTAGTTGGTACATGAGGTGTGGCAGGCATAACATGGTCTCCAAACTGCATATTGCCCGGCATATGCCTCTCAGCCAAACGTATCATATAGTTTCGAGTCTCTGCGGGAGGTACCCTAGTCTCGTCGCCAGGAGGTAAAGGGAAGATGCGAGCGGCCGACCGCCGTAATTGTTCACTGAACACATTGGCATACTGCATCGACCAGCGAGTTTTACTGCCAACGTCCTGCGCGGGTGCAGTGTCCCATCTGATCGGTTCAATACACTCCAATTCACGCTGAATACACGGATATTCAGCACGTAGGACAGGTAGATTGAGAATCACGTCTGCACATCCTTCCGTAACAGCTTGCGCAGCGGCCGCGACGGCCCCCTCGTCATACGGTATGTCGATGTACGCGGTCTGTACATGTTCGACGCGGATATGATACGGTCGCACCTGTGTTGTGAAGACCATACCCGTTTGATGATTGGTACATTCAGTCCGAAACCCTTTAGGTCGGAACCGCAAAGCTAGGACTCGCGTCTCGTCAATACAGTGGTCGGCTCCAATAATGGAAGGATTGGCTTCTGAAAAACACGCCAGCTGGTAGGCATGGTAAGCCAGTTGCAACACAGTCAGACTCTCCCCGCGTAGTCCTTCGTTGGGGAGGCATGACGGTGCACTCTTGGGGACAATAATAATGTACCGTTTGATAAACCGGGTCAATGGATCCTGCTGATCGTACTCTTCAAGTTTTAAATACATATACTTAGTAGGCGGACAGAGGGCTTCCTTATAAATATGACAGTAGATGAGAACCACGCGTAATAACTGGCGACTCAGTCGCTCTTTTACTTCTTGTTGTTTGAAACCAATATCACACGGGTACGCTTTGTTGACATGGTATAATGCCTTGACTTCGGCGACCGTCTCGGGTAATCGTTCTGGGTGGGTGACATCACCCAGAAACGAGTCTTTCAGCTGGTCAACCAACACATCCACTGGATTACGCGCATCGCCGTTATCTACGTACCCAGGATCAAATTTATTACATAAATAAAGACAATGCAAGCGACGGTATAGGGCGTTGCTCGCGCCAATCAGTAGAATAGGGTTATTGGAAATCATCATCATCAATGCCATTGTCTTGAACATTACATAGTCCTGGTAGAGGCCTCGGCACGCCTGGGTATCCCCGCCAGACAACATTTTGATAACATCTTCTGACATGTTCTTGGAGATGCTACTCTCGTTGAACAACGCCACATTCAGATGTTGCAGTCGCATCCGCGCAGAGTTGGTACCTGAGTCGTTATCCTCCCGTAGCGCGGACCCATGTACTACTTGAGCATATTGAATACCCAGCATCTCTTGCACTAGCTCCTGTAGCGACGACTTCCCAGTAGATGCATCACCTACCAGGTATAAAATCACTTCTTGTGTTATATAATTCCCGACCGCTTTACCCAACATACGTAGAAAATGATGCATTTCAAATACGCTAGGAAAGATGGGAAGCAAAAAACGTAACACCTCGTCGCAGTCACCCGCAAGTGGCGATAATTGGTCTGGGTATTCATACGGGATTTCTCGCGACATATATAGGCTATGGGGAATCTGGTAGACACCTCCCGTATCGACATTGACGGCAAAGTTTTTGAAAAGACACCAGCCACGCGTTGTATTCATCCGCGGATGTCCCGGATCGCCCGGCTTAGGCGACACACTCTGTACACGCGCCAAAAAGTCCGCCGCGAGTACGCGTTGGTTCTTAAGCAACTCAGTTTGTAGCGAGAGACATTGTCCGCGGAACCAGTGAACTACAAGGCGAGCTACGGGCGTGGTGGCCATCACTTCCTTTAGCAGAAGCGATTCGTCAATAGCCCCTAGTAATTTTCGAATGACCGTCCTTCCCAATACAGCAAGAGTCGATGCCAGAGTTTTGCTGAACGTCAGCACCTCCCACCGCCCAAACCGGTTCTGATCATTCACCAACCAAGCGAGAAATTGCTCGCCTTCCTTCAGAGACGGGTCGGTATGATAGATAAGACACAGTCCATCAGTGAGCGTTAAATCCACATTGAGTACGTACCGATTCGCTAGTAACCGCGCCAATCCACTCACGTTGACCCGCATCTTGGGCAGTGGGTGGATGGATTCAAGGAGAAACTGCCACTCCAGCAGCGAAAACGATTGAGACATGACAATAAACATTCGTCGAAGTGTTTCATCTTGCTCAATAATCGCGCCACCTTGTAAAGGTTGTAATCCTTGCAACATCTCAACGTCATGAGCAAATTCTTCATGCTTGGGGGGTCGACCGCGCTTTTTCTTTCGGGGTGGTTCTGTCGGCGCAGGCGTTCCCGTCGCTTCGCCCTCGATCCTTTCCTGCGCGGTGCCCTCTGAAGTATCCTCCGAGCTAACAATATACTGTGACAGAGTTGCTGTAGCCAGGCCGACGATGGTATACATCTTGCACGCGACGTCTCCTGCAGACCGACCGATACAATCCATAATACGTTGAATAGCCGGCAAGTGCATCGCTACATCAGTATCAACAAATGTATGCCGAAACATACAGAATTGATAGAAAAACGGATCCTTTTCGATGAAGGGCGCGTCGGTTCGGTAGCGGCACACATCGACCACTAAGTCGCTCAACTCTGCTATTGATACTCTTTCTGAAAGTCGCCGAAGCGTTATGTACTGCAACTGCGCATTTGTACTTGACAGCATAGATACATACGCTGCTCGATGTTGCGCTATGTCATCTACGAGAACAGATGCGGACCTGGTTGGAGGACCGAGGCCAAAAGCGATTCTCGCGTCTGTCTGAGGCTCGCCATTAAAAAATCTCCCTACGTCGTCATCGTCATCGTCATCGTCTGTCAATATGCCTGTTGATGAGGTTTCGGTCTGTTGGCGACCGATGGGTGACGCTGGCACTGGTAGCCGGTTTATTCGCTCAGACGCACCTGTAACAGACCCATTCAACCACGTCCCAACCAATACAACACGCGCAGGAGTGCTGTCGTTTGACGTTCGAGATGACATTGACTGGGTGTCTCCTAAGTCTCCCGAACCTTGCGACATTCGCGACGCTTTTTTATAGTACATCGGCCATACTGGGGACGGTAGACCGTCCCCTTCATTATTTAGACGGTCGGTCTCCGCCTGCGTTAAAGCCGGTAACACTGGCGCGCAGTTGCGCGACTCATATATGTTTTTGACAACTGAAGGAGATACTAAACGATGAAGTCGTGCGTCTTTTGCTGAAGTATAGCACACCTCCTTTGGGAGCAATACAAGTGTCACATAAGCGGTAGGGTCGGTCACATAGGGAGCATAAGGAACGGACGTTGCCATATAAGAGTCTCCCATGTCCAAATCCTGACTGTCTTTCACGCTGAGTTGTTCTAGCAAACTGGACATCGTCTCGCGACTGATCGCTAGGCCGTTGAAATAAATAAGTGCGTCCAGGGCACGACATATCACGACTAACGCGTACAACGACTTGCCAGCGCCCAAGTGTGCTCGAGAAATTAATAATGACTGACCGTTCGGAAGATACTTGAACCTGCAAGAATCCAAATACCACTGGTGTTCTCCTACGCTTGTGTCCAATACAGGCCGTATTATATCCTTGTATACCTCTTTAAAGCCGTCGCGCACCATGCTCTCTCGCCTCTCGCCTCATTGTGGTACCATACACGATGGCAAGCCAAGATCTCACCCAAAACGTAGAGACGTAGAGACGTAAAGACGTAAAGACGTAAAGACGTAAAGGTGTATTCTAGTAGGACACTCTTGTTTATATGTGCGTCTGCGTCTACGTTTTATAGGGATCGTTGGCTACCACACGACAGGGTCTTGAACCTACTACCGACGTTGTCCGACAGTTAATACAATGAGTGTCAACGTGTGAACCACTTGTTGTATTGGGTCTATTGAAAAAAAAAAAACTGCCAAAAGCTACCTAACCCGGAGGGGTCCCCCCCCCCCCGACTATGTCGACCCTATATCGTTGAATTACAAGTAATACCAAGCTAAAAATCATCCATTACACTATCAAAGGGCGAGCGTGTTGACGTTCCCGTGGCATTTAGGACACCTGCTTTCTGATACTCGCCCACACGTTTCTCGAAAAAGTTGGACTTTCCTTCCATCGAGATAAGGTCCATGAAGGGGAATGGGTTGGCGACAGTGTACACTTCGGGGTACCCCAAGTCTCTCAACAATCGGTCGGCAACAAAACATATATATTGTGTCATATCGTCACAGTTCATTCCGATCAGGTTAACGGGTAACGCTTCAGAAAAAAAGGCGACTTCAATAGCTACCGCCTCCCGCATCACCGCATGCACGGCATGTGTACTGGGTTTTGCGTTCAATTTTCCAAACAGAAGCACTGCAAAATTACAGTGCATTCCCTCATCCCGTGAAATTAATTCATTTGAAAACGCTAGACCTGGCATCAGGCCGCGCTTTTTAAGCCAAAAAACCGACGCGAATGAACCTGAGAAAAAAACACCTTCTACTATAGCGAACGCGACGAGGCGCAAAGCATAGGACGACACAGTGTCAGTAGTCCATTGTCGAATCCATTCCGCTTTGCGAAGAATCTCAGGGAAATGGTCCACTGAATTGAATAGTTTCTGACGTTGTTCAGTGTCTTGTACCAGTGTCTCAATGAGCTGGTTATACATTTGCGCATGGATAGATTCCATCGCCCCTTGAACTTGGTAGAAGCTACGCACTTCTTCAATCTCCACATCGTCAATAAAACGTTTCATAAGGTTTGCGCCTACAAGACCGTCACTTACGGAAAAGAACGCTAGAACTCGACTTATGAAATTGCGTTCAGGCTCGGTCAACTTCTTACTCCACTGTTCCCTGTCCTGGCTAAGGTCTACTTCGCCCACCGTCCAAAAACATGCAATTTGCTGTTGTCCCATCGTGTATACATCAGGATAGTCCAAAGGAAATAAGTTGCGGCGAGGTGAGGGCTGCAGTAGCGGTTCACAGGCATCCACTGGGTGCTTTTTGGATATATCCGCCAGACGTTCCAATACTTCACCTAGTAACTCTGACTTCCTATTCGAATGACCGGGTTGAGAAAACGACTGTTCCCCGTAACGACCATCAAGAGTACGTTCAGAATTCGCAGTATGAAGTTCCTCGAGCAAAGCATTCAGTACAGTGTCCACTGCTGCCTCCGTCAAACGCACAACGTCAGACCCATTTTCATAGACGACGGCTGAGAAGGTAGACGTCTTTCCCGTTAGACGATGATGAAGCCGTTGGAGTGGCGACACTTCTGATATCGCACTACTGGATAGATACTTGGGTAAAGTAGTGAGTGGCTGTAACGTATCCGATTCAAACGACGCTGTGGACGACTCAGAGAGCGTTCGTGGAAGGTGGGTCCCCCGGGTAGGATGTTCACTACCGGAAATGCATTTTGCCCGAAGGGACTCGACAGTTGCTCTGTCTGCAGGTGGGAGCGAATGTGCTCTTACCATTGTTGGGTTGAGAGTAACTGAGGGTACCCAAGATAAGGTCAATGTTTAAAAAATGTTTAACAGGTTGACTCTACACTCACTCAAAGAAAGGACCACTTTATATACCCGCCCCCAAAAAAAAGGACGTGACGTTACCGAAACAGAGGTGTCGTATACAACACGTACTTTTTTTGGGGGGGGGGGCGGCGGGTCTATAAAGACCTTGGTAGAACACTCTGTAAATATAGAGTTCCTTTTAGTCATGACAACTGCTATCATAGTGTGGGGGGTGCTAGCCCTGTTTACTCCCCTTTTGTTTTTTTTGGTTCTTTTTTTTTTTTTTTTTTTTTTATTTGAGTAGTTTTTTAGAGACGGAAGCTCCCGTCTTTGGGCCTAGCCATCATAGCTAGTCACCCTCATCGCTGGCCATCATAGACCAGGATGCTCTTACAAACCGACGCAAGCATCAAGTTTACAACCGCTTCGCGGTCTTCATGGTTTTAGATCCCTCGATCATCATCTAGGTTTTAGATCCCTCGATCATCTTCAGATCCCTTCGATCCTTCCAAGCACGTGATGCATCCAGAAAAATATTTCCATACTCTCCCGGACTCGATCCCGCAACTTGCGTTCCGGGAGGGCGCCATAACCACCAGGCTATTTTGCCACTCCCATGTCTGTTGGTTCTCTACCTATGTATTGCGCAACGTTTGTTGAATTCTGACGAAGACCCACTGTGTGAGACCTCTTCCTCTGAGGTATTGAACGTGGATGCCGTTCCACCTTCTAGGTGTGTGTGTCCATCGCTCTTACACATCGAATGGACGACGACTCTACAAGTGGAACATCATCTTCGTTGACACCCACTGCACTTGCGTCCATCGTGGACATCGTCCTTTTTTACTCTTGTGCCTCCTACTGTTATCGCGTTCCTCCTTTTTGTTTTTGTGTGTGTGTGTGTGTGTGTGTGTGTGTGTGTTTATGTGTTTGTTTTTTTTTTGTTTTTTTTTTGTTTTTTGTTTTTT
>Ga0136587_1000464_pt1 | contig 11256 bp, 9 predicted proteins | sample AntRauMFilla1563_FD_101386 | JGI IMG/M metagenome (GOLD analysis project Ga0136587, IMG submission 101386) | Saline lake microbial communities from Rauer Islands, Antarctica - Metagenome Filla 1 #563 | ecosystem: Environmental > Aquatic > Non-marine Saline and Alkaline > Saline | place... | reverse complement strand
GCACCTGCAATCCAAGCAAGATTCATCCTGCATTTCTACGTCTCTTATTGGTGTTGGCCGACATACTTCAATCTCGTTGGGGTTGAAGGCGCAGTCGGCACGTTCGCCACAGACGACGACGAGTAATGCTTACAGATAAACGAGCTGCCCACAACACCGCGCCCTACTGCGAACCGGGCTCGCACACGCACTGCGCCGCTTCCGTGCTGCCCGCCTGGTGCGTCGTCTGATTCGCCAGACACGCTATGCACACGGTCTGCGCGAAGCCGTTCTGGAAGGAGCCGAGCGGGCACAGCGAGCACGCGCCCCCCTGCTCGCGCGACCCCCACGGGCACGGGAGACACGCGCCGCCCTCCAGGCAGTACTTCAACATGTCATCGTGCTGCGTCAGCAGCGGGTACTCGCCGAAGTACGCGACGATCGCCTGGAAGTCCTGCACGAGCATACGCCCCGGCAGGCACTGCGGCCCCGGCAGCCCCCCCCCGAAGCACGCGTCGCACTGTCGCTGCGCGGGCAGCGCCTGGAAGAGCCCGCTCGCCGAGGTCTCGCAGCCCCGGCACGGGCGGGTGCCGTTCGAGACCGAGTTCACAGCGCACGCATGGCACTCGCCGTCCTCGCCGTACGTCCCTTCCGGACACGCCGTGTGCACGCACTCCAGCGCCGACAGCGGCTGCCACGGCTGCAGCGCGAACCCCGCCCGCACCTCACACTGCACGCACGTGTACCGCGAGGCAGCCACCAGCTCGCACCTGCTCGACGCACGCTCGCGCGGCCCGCACAGCACGGCCTCTTCGGCGCACGTCGACACGCACGACCCGTTGCGCGCCGTGAAGTCCTCCGCACACACCAGCCGGCACCCGGCATCGAAGTGCCCGTTCTCGACCGGCCGGGCACACGACACCTGCCGCTGCAGCGCTGCGCCGGCGGGCTCCAGCGTCCAGCCCGCCGCCTCTTGCCGCCCGCACGCATACCCCTCAGCGAACACGTACCGCACCATCTGCATCCGCCTGTCCTCGCTCAGGCCGTCCGTGTGCGCTGGGCCAGGCACCGTCCGCAGCGACAGCGCCGCAGAGTCGCACACATACTGCCCGAGCCGCAGCGCCAGCGCGAAGTCCGGCGAGCACACCTCGAGCACCACGCCCGTGGGCACCGTCGCCGACGCGAGGTCGAAGCGGCGCACCGCCTCCGAGCTCGTGTTCGCCGCCGCCAGCGCCAGCGCCGGCAGCGACATGTGCATCCACACGCTCCGGTTCGGCGACGCGCACACGTCGATGCTCGCGCACGCGTAGTCCGTGCACAGGCCGATTTCCGTCGCACGGGCGGCCGCTACCAGTAGCAGCAACAGTGTCCTCACACCGAGCATTGCGCAACAGCGAGGGGTGCGTAAATAGTGTCTCCCCGCACCAAGCGTAATATGAAATCGTCTTCGCGCATGTGAGCTGTATTTGAGAGCAAGCATGCCTGCTGTGATGCAGGCGCGGCGGCTGCTGTTCGGGCTGGCCTCGTTGGCGCTCGCTGTATGTGTTGGTGCTGACAAAAAACCAATGTGCGCAGCAGAAGCGGATTTCAAGGAACACCAACAATGCACTGGTGGACAATACTTGTCGCGAACTGGTACCCTGTCTTACTATGATTGCGGCCCCAAACCAGGTAAGGTCAGCCTCGCTCCCAAAGGAGCAATATGCACCAGAGACAGCAGGAAACAGGCATGCAAGTTCTGCGAGCCAGGCAAGTTCAAGAGCATAGCACAAGACGCGACACACTGCGACAAGAGTTGTGATCTGTGCCCCCTGGGCCTGTTTTCCTACTCGGGACACGGTCACTGCGAGGCATGCGACGCGGGCAGGGCCGTGCCTGACAGCGTGTCCATCCCCAGGACTCGAGAGCACTGTGCAGAGTGTCCGCACGGAAAGTACACAGCGCACACATGCCAGTTCAACGTGAACTACGGGTGTTGGCAGGCCCAGCAGTGTCTGGACTGCCAAGTCGGCAAGCAGGACACGGGGACGGGCCAGAACGGGTGCGTCGACTGCGGCGTTGGCACCTCGTCGGGCGGGGGGGGCTCGGGCTGCGCCCCGTGCCCACCTGGAACGGGCTCAGCGACCGCTGGTGGCGTGTGTTCTGCGTGCACGGTTGGTGCGTCGGACTCCAACTTTCCGTCTGCGACACCAGGAGTGTGCAGCGTCTGTTTGAGCGGCTTCGAGCCAGACGCCAGCAGAGTGTCGTGCGTGCCCTGTATCGTACCCTTTTTCTCCACCGATGGGGTCAAGTGCGGCGAGTGCCCGAACGGCGAGGTGTCGGGTTACAACGGGGATTTCACCCGATGCGAGGTTTGCAGAGACAGTGCGAAGCCCTCTCGTCCGCAAGGGAGCGGACTGACAGTGTGTGTCAAGTGCGAGCTTGGAGAATGGTTCGATGTGGAAACGAGGCTGTGCGCGCTGATACCCGAGGTCTTTCTTCATATTGACGCCGAGAACCAGCGCACAGTTGTCATGCTGCCGAGCGTGGAGGGGAACGGCGCCGTCTCCAGACAGCCAGACGCACTCGAAATGTACTACGTGAACGAAAGACAACCCACTGATCTCATACAAGCACCGCCGAATCACTTCATCAACTGGCGATACCAAGTAGAGTCGTGCGACCTCGAGGATTTGTCGTATAAGTACACCTTTCTCGACAGGTGTGGACCCCAAACCAACCTTATGGAATTGAACTGGGTCAAGGCGAGGCGAGAGAGAAAAGTGATATACCTGCAGGGCCGCAGCGTATCTTTCACCGACGAGCCCATTGAAAACATTCGCAGCAAGGGACTGCCAGGCAAATATTTTCTCATAGAAAAGAAGGGGAACGAAATACCTTGCCAAGCATGTGACGGGCTGTATTACAATACCAAGTGCCGCGCGAATCAGGGCAGGGCACCGGATGGCTGTCAGGAGTGTGTCCTCGAGAGCGCCTGTGCCCCACATGAGTTCTTGTTTCACACTCTGCCACAACGCTGTGCGCATCCCAGAGCGCTCACCGACACAGAGTGCAGGGCGTGCCAAAAAACGTTGAGCACAGGCACCGACATGCATGTCATCGTATTGGGGTGTGGCAAGTTACCTCTACCACGGTGGAATGGCCTGTCCTTCAGTATAAACGCGCAGAAAACAGAGTCCGTGTGCGATTATTCCGACCAAAACCCCCAGTGCCAGGACCAAGACGGCGGACTGTTCAAGCAGACGACCGACCACCTAGGATTCGCCTCGAAAGGCCCACGGTTTCTCACGTACTGCCCGCCAGGGTACTTCATCAACACACAACACGTCGAGTGCGACTCCTCCTGGGACGAGACGTGGGACATCAAGTGCTGTCAACGCTGTGAAGCTTGTGGTTCGAGACAAAAAAAAAACAGCCTGTGGGTGCAGTGCTCGGGATCCCTCACGAGAGACACACAGGACGGAGCATGCACAGACACCTGCTCGCCTGGGTTCTACGAGAAGGACGAAGACGGCTTCACGAACTGCGCGCAGTGCCGCCGCTCGTGTGCGTGATTATGCTGGTATGCCTGGGCGGCGTGCGCAGCAATGTGCAGCAACGTCTGCGGAAATACATTTTATTCATTAATAAAAAAGAACATCACGCCTCTTTGTATGTGCTGATGGTGAGCACGGCCTGGGCGTGCCGAGGGTAGTGCACCAAGAGTTTTGCCACGTAGTTGGTGTAGTTCCTCTCGTAACATTCGAGGATCTTGTTGCTTGTTGCAACCCCCTGCGCTGTGCACATCGAAGGCATGGATGGCATGGAACCCCAACCCGCGTAAATATGAACATATCTCAGAAATGTCATTGGATTCAGTGATCGGACCGCTCTCCCGTATTAGAGCGCGCCCCACGAGCCAACTGATGACAGCCCTGCTGCACCAGTTCACCTCGCCCGCAACGCACACTGACTTCGAGTGCAGGATCCACCAGTGGTGCACGCAGGCGGACCCCTCGGCCGGCCTGCACAAGACGCTGCTGCTCAACGACATGCACGTGCTGGGCAGCAAGCTCTGCAGCGACATGCACCGCCTCGACCTCAGCGGGTACGACGCGTACAGCCTGACGGAGAGCATCGCATGCCTGCTCCCGCTCCCGTTCGACGAGCCGAGACTTGCCTGTCTCTCGTGGTCCGAGCTCGTCGATCTCATGACCACCATGCAGATCGGGTACAGGAAGCTCATCGTGTGGGACGACACCGACGGATACAGTGTCTACTTCGACTACCACAGCTTCGTCATCTTCCTCATGAAGCGCATCGGGTATTGGATGAGCCACGAGTGGCGCGAGGAAGCGGGCAGCGAGGTGCCCGACCTGGCCACAGCGCAGGGGGCGGAGGAGGTCGACGCCGAGGGCTGGCACCGGGTGGCGCCCACCGCCGTGGCGCATCTGCTCGACGTGGTGCACACGTTCGCAGCCCTGACCAACTGCCTGCTGTCCGCGACGCTGCTCGTCGTCGACGACGAAATGCCGGAGCTGCACACACACCATCGCGAGTCCTCTCTCGACGAGTTCTACGTCAACGCCATGATCAGCGACGTGCCGCTCGGCAGCATCCTGCAGTACGCGCACCGCTTCCAGTTCCTCTTCCACAGCATCACGCAGGTCGTGTACTTCCACTGGCCTTCCTACCGGCGCAGCAACCAGATCTCGCTCGCTCAGCTGCGCGGCAAGGACACGCCCCCCCAGAACATCCTGCCCCTGCTGCTGCAGATGGACCCCAACGTACCCGTGCTCTACGAGCACACGCAGGCGCTCTGCCACACGCGTCGCCCGGACAAGTGGGCCTGGATGAACGTGGCCGGGTTCTTTGCCCTGCTGCACCGAGACGGCTCGGTCTACGTCGCCAAGGACATCCGAGAGCTCTTCGTGTACTATCAGCGTCGCGACGCAGCAGAGGCGGTAACCTCCTCGACGTGCCGCCCGACTATTTAATGCATGTCGCACACAGGCACATGACCCCCGAAGACGTCATTGGCTTTTTTTTCCTCGTGGAAGCTCTCATCCTCCTCGGATGGGCGGTGTGCTCGTTTTGCATCTACCGTGGCATGGCCAACCTGCTGACTGGCCATGCCAAAGCAACATGAACACGGTGGAGACACGCGCGTGTTTGTTTTATGGTTTTTAATTGCAAACAATCATGCACTCTGAAAGCGCACACAGTCACTTGCGATATCTCGGCGACAAAAATGTTTTGAGTGTCAGATCCGTGAATGACTGTGCATATGCCGTCTTCGCTGCGTCTATGTAGCGCTGGTCCAGACCTGCTTCTGTCGCCAGCAGCGTTGTCATCACCACACCCTCCGTCCCCATCACGTACTTCGAGGACGCCACGTATTGCATTGGCCGGCCCAAACTCTGCTCGACCCCACGCTCCAGCTTGTCGTACGCGCCCATCACCGGCCGGCCACCCTTGCTCGGGCAGCAACACTTGCTGGTGTCGCAGCGCTGGAAGCTCGCCAGTGTGAGGCCCTTGTCGCAGGTCTTCGGCAGCTTCATCTTCTTGGCCTGCACAGTGTTCTCGAGGTACGCAACCATGCACCGTTTCGCCACCAGCACCGCTTCCGAGGCCGGCAGCGGCATCGCAGTGCGGTCGACAGCAACGGCCTCCGTCGGCACGTGCAGGCTCACGTACTGCTGCGTGTCCATGCGGGCAAGGCGGGCGAGCAGCACGTCCATGGCGCTCGTGCAGTGCGCGCAATCCAAGCGCGCCAGCTTCATCGCCTTCGAAATGCCGTACACATTCAAACTGCACCCGTTGCAGAGCGAGACAGCGCACGATGGCATGAGCATGTTCTTGCCCGAGATTACTACTTGCCACGACTCGCGACGGTCCTTCTTCGACAGACACGAGGAACACTCCGGCGCCAGTGGCATCCGCCATGGCATCGCGTGCTGGTGCTCCTCGCACAGGCGCTGGGCTTCCTGCGCCTCCCGCACCAGGGTGCGCATGGCACTGCCCTGCCGCAGCAACGGGCCCTCCGTCTCCAGACCGACGCAGTGCGCTGGGCCCCACACGTCAGCCGCCATGTCCGCCGACTCGATCCGCATCAGCTCGAAGCCCCGCTGCGGAGAGAGCAGCTCGCACACCTTCGCGACGAGCATGCACTTCATGCACTGACACTGCATGTGCGACGTGCACCTGCAGGCTTGCCCGCTGCACCCGGGCCCCGCGTACCCGAGGTTCTCGCCGTTGCTCGGACACCCCTTGGGCTTGTGCCTGCGGCGGACCTCGCAAGACTCGCACCGCTGGCGGGAGGCAGCGCACTTGTGGCATCGGTCCCAGCACAGGCCTGTCTTGCCGACGCACTCGGCGCACCGTCCCATCCGGAAAGCACTACCATCCTCGTACTCCGCTCGCTCGCACACGTTGCCACTGGGACAGCTGGGACAGTCACAGACCAAATGGCGCAATGTGGTGTCCTGGCCGCGCATCTTCATCGGAGTTTCCTTGCGGAAGCCTTGCACTACGCCGGACATCATGCGCAAAAACATCAGCATGTGCTCGTGCAAGCGCAGCGGGTACTGCTTGTCGTCGGTGCGCATGTAGCCCGTCTCGTCGTTGCCGTTCACCGCCTCGCTGATGTCCACCGAAGCCAGAAAGTCGAGCACGTCCACCTCGGGGGCCGGCCACGCCACATCGCTCCCACCGACCCACTTCTCGAACTGCGCCCGGCTGAGCCTAACGCCTCCCGGCAAGCACGACAAGGCCATGTGCCAGGCACGAGCCGCTGCCCGCGACAGCTTGAGGTCGCGCCCAGGCGGGCCCGACGTGGTGGACGTCAGACTCCCGACGCGAGCCACAAACTCGCTGAGCGAGAAACCGTCGTCTGGAAACACCATCCCGGTCACGAGCGACTGCTTCACGACCTCTCCGACGAAGGACACGGCTAGCAGTTGCGAGATGACCTGCTGCATGAAGTGCGTCCACGAGACAGACATGTAGAGGTCCTCGTCACAGGACAACGAGTACCTGTCTGTGATCTGCACAAAGCAGCGATATAACACAAGCATGTTCTTGCTGTATGTTTGCTCCAGAGCGAGGAGCTGCGCGCAATCAAACATCGTTTCGTGCACACGAGATGTGGCTGCTTTATACTCGACCTAGTGGACCAGGAGAAATGGACGGAATCTCGCGGGATAAAAGAAATATAATAACATATTAACAATATTTTTTCAAAAAAAAGACAATTTTGACAATTTTTTTATTCCCAACAAGGAAGGCAGCGCGTGTTCACTCGGCGCCCTCGACACCTACACGCAGGTAAGGAAACTGCCTGTGCAACACGCACACCCCCCTGAATCTCGGCTGGCTGACGTACAGGACATCCTGTACACGACACACTCGAGCCTTCCGCTCGTTGATCCTCTCTTTCAGCCGCACAGTCGCCACGCGCACAGCCGAGGCCACGCTCGGGGGGTCGGCACACATCACACCCAGCACCGTCGCGAGCAAAATGAGCACCTTGCGCATTGTGCAAAAGAGGTGCACTTTAAATACCCTCGAACCTTCCTTTTTGCAATCGGACGCCAGGAAGATTTGTGTACAGACACTCTATTATAAAACAGCACCTCCGGCCAAGCAATGAAAGCCCACCCCCGCTCCCACGCTGAAAATGACTTAATTTTTAGCAAGATATGGAACAGGGTGCGCTGGAGACCGCCACGCAGGCATAAAATCGACTCCAACGACATCATCCCCACATGCATGCGCAGGAGCATTTCGGCACAAGCTTTGCACGCAAAGTCAAGTGTGCCACAGCCTGCTCGCAGCCTGAGCGACATGCCTGCGCCCCTTTCTGTCCTCTAATAAAATATGCACAGGCACAAACGCCAGCATGCACGTATGGTGCATGACACCTCTGCTGTGTATTTACCCCCGTAGCTGCTCCCAAAATGAGCCGCCGCGCGCCTCTCCCCCCGGTGTCAGAGCCCCCGCACGTCGACTACGAGGACTTTGCCGAGTACTGCGACCTGTGCTCCGAGATGCATCGCCGCTACACCAGGCTCATCCTTGCCGCAGTCACCGCACGCAGCAAGCAGGACCCCCCCTCCCAGAAGTGGTCGCACTTCTCGCAGCGAGACCTCATGCTTGTCGGTCTCGCGGAGTTCGACGACATCAGCAACGAGGGGCTGTTCTGCGCCCTCTGCGTGACCAAGAAGAGGGGTCTGCGTTTCTGCCTGCATCTGAACGAAAAAGTCATCGACGCCGTCACGACGGCGTGCCGCACCTTCGTGCGGACTGTCCAAGGCGTGTATCACGACTACCCCAAGGGCACGACCCTCAACTACAACATGATGGGGCGCGTCATGGTCGACGCCATGCACCAGGTCACCGGACAGTGCGACACACACTCCGGCCCTGTTGGTATTTCTTTGTTCAGGGCGAATTTTATAGTGTGGGCCAGCAACCACCACCACACCCTCATCCCCACGTCGAGATGGCCAGACTACGTCCTGGCCTTCCTGATGTCGGGCCACCGCCGTCTCTGCGAGCGCATGCAGCCCTTCCAGCTCCAGGACGACGTGCTACGCCTCATCTGCAGCTATCTTCTCTGACCTTTCCGCCGCGCCGCCCTGCCCGGTGCGCTGCCGTGCCGCGAAGACAGCCAGCGTCCTCATTGCGCCACTCTACCGTCTCGTAAAATATACAGTACACGTCACATGTCAATTGAGACCACACCGCGACAAAAACACTTATTTCAGTTATTTTCTTTAATGAGCCAAAAACGAATTCTCGCTGCCGGTAACACTCTGGCAACCGCTATCCTAAACTCCAAATGCACCCACTTGCATCAGTCCTTCCTCACGAGGGCGCCGCTTCCGCTGCTAACCTCGCGACCTACACCCCACACACGCGCAAGATCCTCTGCGCCACCGCCCGGCTCTTCGGTGTCAGCCGGCGGTGCCCGCACGCCATATTCATTTCGCGCACGCCCCCGTTCTTACGGAAAGCCGCATGCATGTGCGGGTAGTCCTCCACAAAAGAAGCGAGCGCGCCGATGGCGTGGCCCACCGCCTCGAAGTTGCCGTTCATCGTTTGCGCGCGCACGGCCTCCAGCGCCATTGCAAGCACCCCGCCGTGCCTCTGCGTGTCGTCCTGTATGTACACCCGGCTCTCCTCATGCGTGGAGAGGCAGGTCAGCACCAAGAAGCCGCACTCCAGCACGCGTGCGTGCCCCGAGTGCGTGGACATGGACCGCATGATGATCTGCACACCGTCAACAGCAACGACCGCAGGCACGTTGCGCCTGTTCAGCACAAAGCACATGAGCGCAAACATGCATGCCTTGTTCACTTCCAATCCGCTCGGAAATCGCTTCATGGCCCTCACCACGCACTCAGTCAGACCCTTTGGCAGCGCGTCCCTTGTGGTGGGAGTGCGCGTCAGGTGACCCAGGAGCTGAGCGCCATCTCGCTGTAAGAACTCATCCACGCCAAAACTGGTCATGGCTGCGAGCACCAAAGGCACAACCTCAGCAGCGCACAAAGCCCTGGGGTCGCTCTCGTTCGAAGTGACCCTCAGCAGGATTTTCAATGCGGCTCCCTGCAATTGTCTTTCGTGCTGCACATGGTGCGTCCGAGCCATCACTGCCAGCACCAACGGCACCAGCCCCGCCTCGATCATAACACCAAACGTCCCCGAAGTGGGCTTCGCAAGCGACTGCAGCAGGCACATGCCAAACGCGTCCCTTGCCGAGTCGTCGTTGTTCCCGCCATTCTGCTTGCGCATGGCGGAGAAAATGAGCTGCACTCCCTTGTCCTCGGCGAATACCTTCATGTGCAGGCCAGGATTCCACGCCAACATCGCATACAGAATCCTCATGCCGCATGTCTGCACAAGAGTGTCCTCCGGCATCATGGCCATCGCCTCGTAAACAACGTCGTGCACAGCAAGCTCCACCTCCCTTTCACCCCTGTAAGATTCCACAAGTACCAACAATTCTGTGCAGTTCTGGAAGAACATGGACCCTTTGTTCAGACGCATGATTTGCAAAATAAGAGCAATGGCGCCGGTCTCCACCGCCACCGTCATGTGACCGTATTCGCTTCCTATTATACTTTTGACGGCAATCACTCCCGCATTCGCCAACCTGTCGTCGCCACTGAAATCACGCAGTGCCTGTAGGACCAAAGGCATCAACGAAATGAGCAAAGGCACATTGAAGCTTTTTTCTGCAATAGACGAAATGGCTTGGTACCCACATATCTGCACTGACACAGACTTCCCGTGCATCTTCATCACAGCCTCGACCATGCGAACAGCCCGCTGTGCATGTTTTGTACAAAGTTCACTATTCACGACATCTCCAAGGGCCACCACAGCCACTTTCATTGCCTCCTTGTCAAACATATTAGCACGCATCTTGCCGTAGAATTGCTCGACATTGCCAACCTTCGTCGCGTACGGGTGTTTGTCCCATTCACCTGATACGATGCTCTCCACCAACAGCGGAATCTCATCAACAAACAATTGGCCCCTTGTCCTCATAGGCTTCAACCATTCCAAGTCCACAAACACCGTGCTGATTTCGCGGTACCATTCCTTACACACTATCATGAGAGAAAATAGCTCCTCCACTCGCCACTGATTGGCTACGAAACAACGAAAGAACGTGGGCAGAAAGTCTTTAATCTTGAGGATGAGGGCAATGTATGAGAAATCTTGGACAGGAACGAGAACAGGCCATTTCATAATATCATGTCTTGGCACCACACTCGACACCACATCTAGTGAATGAGGCAGCGATTCTTCTTCTTCCGACGACATGTTTTTCAGAGTATTTTTTTTTAATTATTTCGCAGCAGAATTGTGATTTCTCAACACTAATTTCATTTGCAACAACAAATCTTAAATATATTTTTGTCTCTTTTTTAATTATTATATTTTCATGAGAACACATCATAACAGACAAAAAATGCACTGCAATTCAAAATTTTATTGCATAAACAAAGAGACATCAATACGATGGGTCTTATTCGGAGATCTTGACGGGCACACCTGCATCCGATTTTTTGGTAGCAGGAGCGAGGGGCTTATTGTCAGAAGACTTGGAGTTGTCCTTCGCGGCTTCTTCCCATTCCAGAGCAGCAGCAGAACGGGTAGCATTGGCCGAGACGCTGCCAGAAGGAGGTGCATAATAAACCACCTCATACTCAGTGAGACCCATGGACTGTGCAAGGCTGTTGGCCAAATTCAGATTGTCGTACTGAGACATAGTATGTTTCTTTGCTT
>Ga0136587_1000462_pt1 | contig 11271 bp, 12 predicted proteins | sample AntRauMFilla1563_FD_101386 | JGI IMG/M metagenome (GOLD analysis project Ga0136587, IMG submission 101386) | Saline lake microbial communities from Rauer Islands, Antarctica - Metagenome Filla 1 #563 | ecosystem: Environmental > Aquatic > Non-marine Saline and Alkaline > Saline | place... | reverse complement strand
TTCAAGCCCGAACATTACCGGTATTGAGTGACCGCAGGCTGTGATGGGGTGAAAGCACCGGAGGGTCGTCCAGACTGATGACCCTCAGCTTTTGACCCATCGGAAGCGGTATTATGCAGATGAATTTGAGCCTCGCGCGGCTTTTTCAGTCGCGCGAGATAGGTTTCGGATAAAACTTGGATTACGCTGTCGCCGCAAAGGGAAGATCAGCCTTGGCAGCACGAAAAGCGCGATTTTAGGCCAGATACTTCAAGTGTCGGCACCTGCGCTTGTGTAAAAATAATTACGCCCAAACACCCAACATGAACAATTGCGTCGTGGGGTTGCCCTACGCCCGCTTGCCCAACACCTCGACGCCAAGCGTCTTCAACACCTTCGCCTCGATATCGGCTGCGTTCATGCCCGCCACGGCATACATATCCTCGGGGCTGGCCTGGTCGATGAAGATGTCGGGCAAGACCATGGAGCGGTATTTCAGCCCGGTATCGAACACGCCCTCCTCCGCCAGAAGCTGCGCGACATGGCTGCCGAACCCGCCAATGGCACCTTCCTCGATGGTGATCAGCGCCTCGTGGTGTCGCGCAAGTTGCAAGATCAGGTCACGGTCCAGCGGCTTGGCAAAACGGGCGTCCGCAATTGTGGGGGTGATACCGCGCACGGCAAGTGCCTCGGCGGCGTCCTGCACTTCTTTCAGGCGGGTACCGAAGGACAGGATCGCCACCCGGTTCCCGTCCGCGATCATCCGGCCCTTGCCGATCTCCAGCGCCTTGCCGCGCGCGGGCATTTCCACGCCCACGCCTTCGCCACGCGGGAACCTGAAGGCCGAGGGGCGATCCTCGATCTCCAGCGCGGTGCGGACCATGTGGACAAGCTCGGCCTCGTCGGCGGCGGCCATGACCACGAACCCCGGCAGGTTCGCCAGATAGGCGATGTCATAGCTGCCTGCATGGGTCGCGCCATCGGCCCCGACCAACCCGGCACGATCTATGGCAAAGCGCACCGGCAAACGCTGAATGGCGACGTCGTGAACCACCTGATCATATCCGCGCTGCAGGAACGTCGAATACAGCGCGCAAAACGGTTTCAGACCACCCGCCGCCATCCCTGCGCTGAATGTCACGGCATGCTGCTCGGCAATGCCCACATCGAAACAGCGCGACGGGAACCGTTCCGCAAACAGGTTCAGCCCGGTGCCATCCGGCATCGCGGCGGTAACGGCGGTGATGCGGCTGTCTTCCTCAGCCTCGGCAATCAGGGCTTGGGCGAAGACCTTGGTATAGCCAGGCGCGTTTGACGGGCTTTTCTTCTGCCTGCCGGTGATGACATCAAATTTCGCCGTGGCATGGCCCTTGTCGGGGCGATCTTCGGCATAGCCCTTGCCCTTTTTGGTAATGGCATGGATCAGGATGGGGCCATCGGCGCGGGCTTTTACGGTGCGCAGCACGGCAAGCAATTGTTCCATGTCATGCCCATCGATCGGGCCGACATAGGAAAATCCAAGCTCCTCGAACAGGGTGCCGCCGATGGTGGCGGCCTTCAGCAGTTCCTTGGCGCGTTTTGCCCCGTCCTGAAAGGGTTGCGGCAACAGTGATACGGCCCCTTTTGCCGCTGCCTTCAACTCCTGAAACGGGGCCCCAACATAAAGCCGCGACAGATAGGATGACATCGCGCCTGTGGGCGGCGCGATGCTCATTTCATTATCGTTCAGGATCACGATCAGGCGCTTGCCCAAGTGGCCCGCATTGTTCATCGCCTCATAGGCCATGCCCGCGCTTAAAGCGCCATCGCCGATCACGGCAATCGCATCGCCGTGCCCGGTTTTGCAATCGCCACCCAGATCACGCGCCACGGCAAAGCCAAGTGCCGCCGAAATGCTGGTGGATGAATGCGCCGCGCCAAACGGATCGAAGGGGCTTTCGCTGCGCTTGGTGAAGCCGCTCAAACCACCCTTCATGCGCAAGGTGCGGATACGGTCACGCCGCCCCGTCAGGATCTTGTGCGGATAGGATTGGTGGCTCACGTCCCAGATCAGCTTGTCGCGGGGGGCGTCGAACACAGCATGGATCGCCACGGTCAGTTCCACCACACCCAGACCCGCGCCCAGATGGCCGCCGGTCTCGGACACGGCAGAAATCGTCTCGGCGCGCAATTCATCAGCAAGGCGGCGCAGCTCACTGTCGGTAAATGCCTTGAGATCGGCAGGCAGCTTTACGCGGTCCAGCAGCGGTGTCTTGGGTCGATCGGTCATTCAGCCCTCCCTCGGGCGCTTACATGTCGCGGGCAATAATGTAGCGCGCCAACGCCTTCAAGGTTCCAGCACGCCCACCATAGGGCGCAAGCGCCACCTCGGCCTCGTCAACCAGCACACGCGCCCTGTCTTTTGCTCCGGCCAGCCCCAGCAGGGATACGAAGGTGGCCTTGCCCGCCGCCCCATCCTTGCGCAGCGCCTTGCCCGCCTTGGCGGCGTCCCCTTCCACATCCAAGATGTCATCGGCAATCTGGAAGGCAAGACCAATGGCGCGTGCATAGCGCCGCAACGGGGCGGGGTCCGCGCCACCCAGAATAGCCCCGGCATGGGCTGGCCATTCGATCAACGCGCCGGTCTTGTTGCCTTGCAGCGCGGTGATCTGTTCCAGCGACAGGGGAATGCCAGCGGTTTCCGCCGCGATATCCTGGGCCTGGCCCAGCACCATTCCCTGCGCGCCCGATGCGCGAGCCAGACTGGCCAGCAACGCCACCCGCTGGTCCACCGTTCCCGCACCCGGATCGGTCAACAGTTCAAAGGCAAAGCTCTGCAAGGCGTCACCGACCAGAACCGCCGTGGCCTCGTCCCATTTCACATGCACCGTGGGTTGGCCCCGGCGCAGGGCATCATCGTCCATGCAGGGCAGATCATCATGCACAAGGGAATAGGCATGCAGACATTCGACAGCACCCGCCGCAAAAATCGCCTGTTCCGGGGCAACGCCGAACAGGGCCGCCGTTTCCAGCGCAAGAAACCCGCGCAAACGCTTGCCGCCTGTCGTGGCATAACGCATTCCAGCGGCCATCGGGGTAGACCCAAGCGGGGCCATCTGATCGGACAGAAAGCCGCCAATGCGGTCCTGCGCCGCCGTCAGGGCCGTCTGGAACATCTAAAGCCCTTCGACCGGCGTGCTGCCTGTGGCCTGACCGTTTCCGTCCAACGTGATCTGCGCGACTTTTTCCTCGGCCTCTTTCAGCTTGGCCTCACAGCGTGCTTTCAGCGCAGCACCCCGTTCGTAAAGCGCAATGGATTCGTCCAGCGCAACATCACCCCGGTCAAGCGCTGTCACGACCTTTTCAAGCTCCCGAATGGCGTCCTCGAAACTCATCTGGTCAATCGCTGCGCTGTCGGTCATCCGCCCCGCTCCATCAAAACTGTGACATGTGCCGCCGTGCTTTCGGCCAGTGCATCAAGATCATAGCCGCCTTCCAGTGTCGAGACCACGCGCCCGGCGCAGACCTCGTCGGCCACATCGCACAAGGTATGCGTGATCCAGACAAAATCCTCGGTGGTCCAGTTCAGATTGGCCAGCGGGTCATCGCGGTGCGCATCAAACCCGGCGGAAATCAGGATCAGTTCAGGTGCAAAGAGGCGCAGACGCGGGATCACGCGCGTGGCATAGATGCTGCGCATCGTGCTGCCATCGGTGCCGGGGCCAAGCGGCAGGTTCATGACATTGTCGAACGCCCCACGTTCCGATGGTGCGCCCGTGCCCGGATAAAGCGGCATCTGGTGCGACGAGATGAACAGCGTGTCGGCTTCATCCCACAACAAATCCTGCGTTCCATTGCCGTGATGCACGTCGAAATCCACCACCGCAACACGGGACAATCCGTGATGCTGCAACGCATGTTTGGCGGCGATGGCGATATTGCCGAACAGGCAGAACCCCATCGGCGTATCCGTTTCGCAATGATGGCCGGGCGGGCGCGTGGCAACAAAGGCATTCTGCACCGTGCCGTCCAGCACGGCATCGACCGCACGGATGCACCCACCCACGCCCTTCACCGCCGCCTCCCATGAACCGGGCGAGACATAGGTATCTGCGTCAAGCGCCGTCGTTCCGGCGTTCGGAATCGCCGCGCGGATGCGATCGACATGCTGTTGCGGATGACACAGCAGCAGCGCCTGCTCATCAGCCAACGGTGCCTCTTCCCAGTGCAGCGGTTCCAGCGGGGCCAATGCACGCATGACGGCCTGCAAGCGCGCCACCTGTTCCGGGTGACCTGCCGGTGTGGCGTGGTCCAGCCCGGCCGCGTTTTCAATCAACAGCGTCGTCATCAATCAGGGGCCAACATGTATCCCGCCCCGCGCACCGTCTGGAGGTAGCGGGGTTGTTTCGGGTTCACCTCGATCTTGCGGCGCAGGCGTGTGATCTGCACATCGACCGCCCGTTCCTGAGTCTGTTCTGCGGCACTGCCCTTGTCGCGATTCAGCATATCGACCAGATCGGCACGGCTGACCGGCTTGTTCGGTTGCCCCGAGAATATCCGCATCAACGCCGCCTCGGTCGCGGTCAGGCGGACAGGTTCATTGCCCTGCCACATCTCGCAGCGTTCCAGATCATATCGCACCGGCCCCAAGTGCAGCACCTGCGGCGTTGTCTTCGCCTCGGTCGCCGGTGGCACACGGCGCAGGATCGCGTTGATCCGCAGCAGCAGTTCCTTGGGCTCGAACGGTTTGGGCAGGTAATCGTCCGCCCCGGCCTCCAGCCCCGCAATGCGTTCGCTGGCCTCCCCTTTGGCGGTCAAGAGCAGAATGGGCGTGTCCAGTTCCACCCGCAGGCCGCGCGTCAGGCTCAGACCGTCTTCGCCCGGCATCATCACATCCAGCACGATCAGGTCAAATTCCAGCCCTGCCAGCAATCGCCGGGCATGGGCCGCGTCCCGCGCCACGCTGGTCATGAAGCCGTTGCGGATCAGGAATTTCTGCAGAAGGCCACGAATGCGTTCGTCATCGTCGACGATCAGAAGATGGGCGGCGATATCGGTCATTTCGCATTATCCCCACCATCGACGTAATGCCTGCGCATTTCGGGATCCATCATCTGTTCCAAAACCGCCCGAAAGCCCGCAACTGCATCGGGTCCTGCGGTCCGAAACGCGGCGCGCATACGATTGCGCTGTGCTTCGGACAGGGCGCGTTCCAGGGTTTGCCCCTCTGATGTCAGATGCAGATGCCGTTCCCGTTTGTCACGGGTGCCGACCCTGCTGTCGACCAGCCCGTCATCGACCAAGGCCCGCAGAACCCGGTTGAGTGATTGTTTCGTCACCCCCAGAATGCTCAGAAGGTTGTTGACCGTCGTGCCGGGGCTACGGTTGATGAAATGGATGGCGCGATGATGAGCGCGGCCATAACTGAACTCCTGCAAGATGCGGTCAGGATCGGCCGTGAACCCACGATAGGCGAAAAACATCGCCTCGATCCCCCGGCGCAATTGCTCGTCGGTCAGAAACAGAAGGCTTTCGCCGCTGACAGCGATGCCAGCCGCAGTGCGTTCAGCCATGGTGATGTCCCTTCCTTCGTGTCCCGTCCGGGCTATTGGCGCAACTTTATGTCAGCCTTGTTGACTTTCCAAGAATCAATTGTTAGCGAAGGGCCGGATTTGCGCAACATTATGTCCGATCCGGCCATTATTTGCGCAACAATCAAAAAGTAGTGCCAAATTATGGCAAATACAAAGGATGGGACCAATGGCAGGCGCGTATGATGACCGCGACGGATCAATCTGGATGGATGGCAAGCTGATGCCGTGGCGGGACGCCAATGTGCATATCCTGAGCCATGCGATGCATTACGCCTCAAGCGTGTTCGAGGGAGAGCGCGCCTATAACGGCAAGATTTTCGAGTCCCGCCGCCATTCCGAACGTCTGCATTATTCCGCCTCCTGCATCGATTTCGAGATCCCCTTCACGGTAGACGAGATCGAGGCCGCGAAATACGCCGTCATGAAAGCCAACAACCTGACCGATGCCTATGTCCGCGCGGTCGCATGGCGCGGCGCGGGCGAGGATATGGGTGTCAGTTCCGCCCGAAACCCCGTCCACCTTGCCGTCGCGGCCTGGGAATGGGGCAGCTATTACGGCGACGCCAAGATGAAGGGTGCGAAACTGGATATCTCCAAATGGAAGCGCCCGTCGCCGGAATGCGCGCCCGTCCATGCCAAGGCCGCCGGTCTTTACATGATCTGCACCACGTCCAAGCATGCGGCCGAGGCCAAGGGCTGTTCCGACGCGCTGTTCATGGATTATCGCGGTTATGTGGCCGAGGCGACGGGGGCCAACATCTTCTTCGTCAAGGATGGCGAGGTCCACACGCCCGACGCCGATGTGTTCCTGAACGGCATTACCCGGCAGACCGTGATCGGGATGCTGAAAGAACGCCAGATCGCGGTCCACGAACGCCACATCATGCCTGACGAACTTGAAGGGTTCGAGCAATGCTGGCTGACAGGCACCGCCGCCGAGGTGACGCCGGTGGGCCAGATCGCCGATTACACTTTCGAGGTCGGCTCCCTGACCCGTGGCATCGCACAGGCCTATGAGGATCTGGTGCGGGCATAACGCTTGGTTAAATGGCAGAAAAGGCCCGCGGCAGGGGGCCTTTTTCGTTTGAACCGCTTGATTTGCGCAAGCGACAGGCCCACGATCACCCCATGAACATGCAATTCACGGGCGCAGCCCCGCCGCATCTTCCCGAACGGGTCGCGTTCCACCGGACCGAACTTGGCCCGATCCTGCGGCTCTACGGTCGCATGGTCGCTGCGGGCGAATGGCGCGACTATGGCATTTCGCACCTGAGCGATGTCGCCATTTTTTCGGTGTTCCGGCGCACGGCAGAACATCCGATCTATAGGATCGAAAAACGCCCCCGGCTAGCGGCCAAGCAGGGGCAATATTCGGTCATCGGAATGGATGGGCGTGTCCTCAAGCGCGGCCACGACCTCAAGGCCGTCCTGCGTATTCTGGAACGCAAGCTGATCCGCGCAGTCGATCCAGATTAGATCGGCAACCGCCTCCGGTGTGTGACGGGCCCGAATTCCCTGGCCGCGATCCGCGCCGCCGCATCCGCCAGCGGCTCATATGCGACGGCCATGTGGTGGACGTTGGCGTGCAGCAGCGTTGTATCGTTGACCATGATCCCCACATGCCCCTTCCAGAAGATCAGATCATTGCGTTGCAACGGCGCATCATCGGGCAATTCCAGGCCAACTGTTGTCTGCTGATCACTGTCGCGCGGGCAATCGATCCCGCAGGCGATCAGCGCGGCCTGCACCAGACCGGAACAATCGATCCCCCACCGGCTGACGCCCCCCCAAAGATAGGGCGTGCCAAGCAGCATGTCGGCCACACCAGCGGGGTCGCCAAACCGCGCCCTTATGGGCATGACATGCTGTTTCGGCACAAAATGTCCGGTGTGGATCCGGACATAATCATCCATCTCCCGCATGACCTTGAGCGGTGAGCCGAAAAACAACGCGACCTCGGGCGGGGCCTTCAGATCTGGCTTGGGGTAAAGATGCGTGGCCGGGGCCGTCACCCAATGCGTTGCCTCCTCCGCACCTGTCAGGGCACCGCCCACGATATAGCCCACCTGCCCATCCCGCGCGGCTTGTCCAAAGGCGAAACCATCGCTCAGGTCCAGCACCAGGAACTGCTCTCCAAACAATAGCTGGCTCACGCGCTTGCCGCGCGGCTCATCGGTGATGTTGGCCATCGGTTGTTGCACCATCATCCAGCGGCCATCGACATAGCGTTCGGCGGCAACCTCGCCCTGCAACGAGATGTGGGCGATCCGGCCATTGGCCGCTGTCAGGCGCGGATCCCTCATGCGGTCAGGCTTTCGGGCAGTGTCGCCAGGATTGCGCGCGCGGCCATACCCACGCCGCCCTTGGGTCTGCCCGGCGCATCGGATTGCTGCCAGCCATAGATGTCGAAATGCGCGAACCGGGCCACATCCGGCACGAACCGACGAAGGAACAGCGCCGCCGTGATCGACCCTGCCATGCCGCCCTTGGGCGCATTGTCCAGATCGGCGATGCCCGGTTCGATCAACGCTTCGTAAGGGGCATGAAACGGCATCCGCCAGACCGGATCGGCCACTTGGGCCGCAGCGGTGGACAGTTGCGCAGCAAAGGTATCGTCATCGGTATAGAATGGCGCAAGGTCAGGCCCCACAGCGACCCGTGCGGCCCCCGTCAAGGTCGCCATGCAGATCAGCAGATCGGGCGGCGTTTCGTTGGCAAGCGCCAGCGCATCGGCCAGCACCAACCGCCCCTCGGCATCGGTGTTGTTGATTTCGACCGTCAAGCCGTTGCGCGCCGTCAGGATATCGCCGGGCCGAAACGCATTGCCCGCCACGGCATTTTCGACCGCCGGGATCAGTACGCGGAGGCGAATGTCCAAGCCCTCGGCCATGATCATCCGTGCCAGACCCAATACCGTTGCCGCGCCGCCCATGTCCTTTTTCATCAGCCCCATGGAATCGCCGGGTTTCAGGTTCAGCCCCCCGGTGTCGAAACACACCCCCTTGCCCACCAGCGTCAGGGTCGGGCCGCTTTGGCCCCATGTCATGTCGATCAGCCGGGGTGCAGCCGTTGCGGCGCGCCCCACCGTATGGATCAGCGGAAAGTTCGCAGCCAGCAGATCGTCACCAATCGTGACCGCGATCGTTGCACCAAATTCAGCAGCCAGACCACGGGCCGCCTGTTCCAGATCTGCGGGCCCCATATCTGCAGCGGGGGTGTTGATCAGGTCGCGGGTCAATGCCTCTGCGGTGGCGATCCGTTCGAGCCTTTGGGTGTTCAGGCCTGTGGGGGCCACCAGCCGTGCGCCAGCCGCAGCGCGCGCGCGATATCTGTCGAACCGATAGCAAGACAGCAGGTATCCAAGGGCAACCTCCTCGCCTTCGGCACCCGTGGGAATGGCATCAAGCGCATAGGTCGCAGCAGGCAGGGCCGCAATGGCGGCACCCACGGCAAAGCGCCGCCGCTTTCGGTCCAGCGCCTCACCCCGACCGATCAGGATACCGGAAGGCACCCCCCCTTGACCCGGCAGGGCGCAGACCTGACCCAGATTGCCAGCAAACCCATGATGACGCACCCACGCCTGCGCTGCAGGTTCCAATCCGGCCAGAATCCCCTCCACCTCGGGCGGTGCGCAAAGCGTCACGGGAATGGCGCTTGCAACCGGCGCGGCGAATGTCAGGGGCATGGGGTGGCCTTTCGGAATTTTCAGGCCACACTACCCGGCGGGCAGGGGGCCGCCAAGTGCCACCACCGCTCAACCCGACAAATCCTCCAGCTCCCACACGGCATGAATGGACCTGTCCCCGATTCGTTTCAGCCGCGCCAAGGTTGCGGACAGGGCCACAGGGTCGCGCCCGTCCAGGCAGGCGATCACATCATGGGCTACCCGCGCCAATGTGGCCATGCCGATCAGTTCGGCATCTTGCAGGATATCGGCCATGATTTCACAGACCCCGGCGCGGGAATGCACCGGGTCTGTCTGATCCAGCGCCATCAAACGGTTTCCGATCCGTTCAAGGGCGCGGGCCACCTCAGTCTCTGCCCGCGTTTCGCCGACGCTGCGGCACAGGTCTTCCAATCGGTCCGGGTTGAACCGCGCAGGTTCTTCCACCCGCAATTCGGTGATGAATTGCATCTCGCTCACTCCACACTCCGCCCCCACGGCTGGATGAACATGCGTGAGCGTGCTGAAGAAACGATTGCGCCCGTGTCAAAAAACGCCTCCAAATTAAGTGCAATGCGCGTTAGTCACACCAGACCCCTTCATTGGATGGTTCCGATATGCACCGCGTCAAATCCCTGCCCGATTATCTCCTGACCCGCTACAAGGACTGGAAGGAAACGCGCTGGCCTGAAAACCGGGACTGGTTTCGCCACCTGGCCGAGGACGGTCAGCATCCGCGCGCCATGGTGATCGCCTGCTGCGACAGCCGGGTGGCGGTGAATTCCGTATTTGGGCAGCGGATGGGCGAATTGTTCGTGCATCGCAACATCGCCAATCTTGTCCCGCCCTATACGCCGGACGGGCAGCACCACGGCACCGCTGCGGCGGTCGAATTTGCCATCCGGTATCTGCATGTGCAGCATATCATCGTCATGGGTCATTCCAATTGTGGCGGGGTGCGCGGCTGCATCGACATGTGCAGCGGCACCGCCCCCGAACTTGAACAGACCGACAGCTTTATCGGACGCTGGCTGGACACCCTGCGCGCTGGCCATGCGCGGGTGGCCGATATTGCCGATCTGTCGGTGCGCCAGACCGCGCTGGAAAAGGAAGGGGTGCAGGTGTCGCTGGAAAACCTGCTGGGCTATCCCTTTGTGGCCGATGCGGTTGAGGCGGGGGCCGTCACGCTTCATGGTCTGTGGACCGATATCGCGGAGATGGATCTGGAAACCTTCGATGGCACCGTGCGCCATTTCGTGCGCCCCTGAACTTTACCAAGGCGCGCGCGCCGTCTATGCAAGACCCTGACAGCAAAGGGACAACCTGATGGACGGCATATTCGCATTGGCGGTCAACAACCTGTTGTCGCCGATCATCCTGTTCTTCGCGCTTGGCCTGCTGGCGGCCTTTGCCCGGTCTGATCTTTCGGTACCCGAATCCGTGGCCAAGGGCTTGTCGCTTTACCTGCTGTTCGCCATCGGCTTCAAGGGCGGGGCCAGCGTTGCGGCCCATGGCATCGACGCGACGCTGCTTTTGTCGCTGCTGGCGGGTGCGATCCTGTCCTTTGTGCTTCCCTTCGTGGCTTTCATGATGCTGCGCGTGATGACTGGCCTGAGCGTCACGGATGCGGCGGCGGTGGCGGCACATTACGGGTCGATCTCCATCGTGACATTCGTGGCGGCCACATCGGTGGCCAATAGCGCGGGCCTTTCACCTGAAGGCTACATGGTTGCCGTCGCCGCCGTGATGGAGGCACCGGCCATCCTGTCCGCGCTGTGGCTGATCGCGCGCTATCAGGGGCCGGGCGGCAAGCTGGAGGCAGGGCTGTTGCAGGAAATCCTGCTGAACGGGTCCATCGTGCTTCTGGTCGGGTCATTTGTGATCGGTGTCGTCACCGGGGCTGATGGTCTTGCCATGATCGCACCCTTTATCGTGGCGCCGTTTCAGGGTGTGCTGTGCCTGTTCCTGCTGGATATGGGGCTGGTCGCGGGCCGTGGCCTACGGGAAGCGCGCGATGTCCTGCGCCCCGGCCTGTTCCTGTTCGGGATGCTGATG
>Ga0136587_1000454_pt1 | contig 11397 bp, 10 predicted proteins | sample AntRauMFilla1563_FD_101386 | JGI IMG/M metagenome (GOLD analysis project Ga0136587, IMG submission 101386) | Saline lake microbial communities from Rauer Islands, Antarctica - Metagenome Filla 1 #563 | ecosystem: Environmental > Aquatic > Non-marine Saline and Alkaline > Saline | place... | reverse complement strand
GCATAGCCGCCGTCCTGCTGATCTGGCCCGAATCAGCCGCCATGCGATTCGAGAGGTATCTGCGCGCAGCTCTGGTGGCACTGGCCCGGCGGCTGGATACCGCCATCGCCCATGCCGAGGGCGACACCGACGCATCGGATACGGAGGCCGATGCCACCTATGGCTATCGTATTGACGACGCGACCGCTGCTGCAGCGGCCATAAAACTCAGCCGACGAGATCGACAGCACGACCGCCTGCGTCTGGTGCGACGGCTCTATCATTCGATCATCATCCTTGACCGTGCCGTGGCGACCGCCACTGATGATGAAATCGACACGCGCGATGCCTTTCGGGATCAGATCGAAAGCGTCCGCGCCGCAGGTCATGACATCATCCAGCGGTTGCTGGACGACGAACCAGGGCATGATGATGACCTTGAACGGATCGACGTCGCACTGGCCCGTGCGCGCCGGATCATGGGTGACGATGCGCTTGCGGGCAGCCCCCATCTTGTGCGCGCGACGCTCGTGTTCGGCCTGTCGGAAATCCGCAAGACGTTGCAGGAACTTGTCGCCTGTTCTGCGAATGCCGGGCAGCGCCCCATGACCGATATTGCGCGCGACGCAATCCCCGGCGGATCATGACACCGACCCCTCGCGCCGCTTGTCCAGGATGCGCACGGCCTTGCCTTGGCTGCGGGGCACGCCGCCGGAACCATGGGCAGCAATCTCAACGCTGATGCCGATGCGGGTCTTGATCCGGTGTTTGAGCGCTTCGCAAGCGGCCAGCAACCCATCCTGCCCCATCGGGCCGCTGGCGGCCTCAACATGCACGGTCATCACGTCAAGCCGACCTTCCCGCGTCAGTTCGATCTGGAAATGCGGAGCCAGACCTGCGGTGGCCAAAAGCTGTTCCTCGATCTGGGTCGGGAACACGTTGACCCCGCGCAGGACGATCATGTCATCGCTGCGACCCGTCACCTTTTCCATCCGGCGCATCGACCGCGCAGTCCCCGGCAACAGCCGCGTCAGGTCGCGGGTGCGATAGCGGATGATCGGACATGCCTCTTTCGTGAGCGAGGTAAAGACCAGCTCCCCCAACTCCCCGTCGGGCAGGACGGCACCAGTCACCGGGTCGATCACCTCGGGATAGAAATGATCCTCCCAGATGTGCAGGCCGTCCTTGGTTTCCACGCATTCATTGGCGACCCCTGGTCCCATCACCTCGGACAGGCCATAGATGTCGACCGCGTGCATGTCGAAAGCCTGTTCAATCTCCTGGCGCATCGCATTGGTCCAGGGTTCCGCCCCGAAGATGCCGACCTTGAGAGGGCTTTGGCGCGGGTCCAGACCCTGTTCACGGTATTCATCAAGGATCGACAGGGCATAGGACGGCGTGACCATGATGGTCGTGGCCCCGAAATCCTCGATCAACTGGACCTGACGGGGTGTCATCCCGCCCGAAACGGGCACCACGGTGCAGCCAAGTTTCTCGGCCCCGTAATGCGCGCCCAAGCCGCCGGTGAACAGACCGTAGCCATAGCTTATATGGACCATATCGCCGGGGCGCGTTCCGCTTGCCCGCATCGACCGGGCCATGACGCTTGCCCATGTGTCGATGTCGCGCGCGGTATAGCCCACAACGGTCGGTTTGCCGGTCGTCCCGCTGGAGGCATGGATGCGCGCGACCCGGTCGCGCGGCACGGCGAACATGCCGAACGGGTAATTGTCGCGCAGATCCTTTTTCACCGTGAAGGGAAACCGCGCAAGGTCAGACAGATCGCGCAGGTCATCGGGGTGCACCCCGACCGCGTCGAAGGTGGAACGGTAATGGGCGACATTGTCATAGGCGTGGCGCAGGGACCATTTCATCCTGTCCAGTTGCAGTGCGGCAATCGCGTCCCGGCTGGCAATCTCGATCGGGTCCAGATCAGCACGGTCGGGGGTTCGATCCTCCATCAGGCATCCTCGGGGAAATGGGTGCCTGAAAGCTGGCGCGACGCACCGCGAAACAGCGCCACCTGCCGCCCGTCGCCGCCCGTCACGACAACATCCGTCAGACCCGAACGGCCTGTCAGGGACACCTCCCGGGCGTCGGCCACAAGCGTTTCACCCAATTGGCCGGAGCTGATATAGGTGATGGTGTTGTGTTGCGCCACGGTCACCCGGTTGTGCGAATTGCAGGCGAAGGCAAACGCCGAATCCGCCAGCGCAAAGATCACCCCGCCGTGGCAGATACCATGCCCGTTCAGATGATCGGCCCGCACTTCAAGGTGCATCCGCGCGGTGCCGGGGCCGATATCGTCCAGATGCAGGCCAACCCATCTGGACGCGGCATCATTGGCCCACATCGCTGCCGCCGACCGGCGGGCGCGTTCCTCTGGTGACATGGTGATCCCCCCCTGCATCAAACTTGACGCAAAGCCGAACGGCGGGTCAAGACTGCTGCGGGGGTGGCGATCATGCTGGAACTGCAATCCTATGCTGCCGGTCGCTGGATCGACCCGGATGACGGCGCGCGGACCATGCTTTGCGCGACGACTGGCGATGCGGTCGCGCGCGGCGGTGCGCGGCTGGATATGGCGGCGATGCTGGCGCATGCCACGCAGGTGGGCGGCCCTGCCCTGCGCGCGATGACCTTTCATGACCGCGCGCGGCGGCTGAAATCCCTGGCGCAATATCTGGGTGCCCGGAAAGAGGCGCTTTATGCCCTCAACCCGCTGACGGGGGCGACCCGTGCTGATGGCGTTCTCGACATCGACGGTGGCATCGGCACGTTGTTCGTCCTTGCCGCCAAAGGCAGGCGCGAGATGCCGGAGGGCCGGGTTTACATCGATGGTGCGGTGGAACGCCTTGGCCGTGACCGCACCTTTCTGGGCCAGCATATCGCCGTGCCGCTGCAGGGGGTGGCGGTGCAGATCAACGCCTTCAACTTTCCAGTCTGGGGAATGCTGGAAAAACTGGCCCCCGCGATCTTGGCGGGCGTCCCCTGCATCGTGAAACCGGCCACGGCCACGGCATATCTGGCGCATGCCGCGTTCCGGATGATCGTTGAAAGCGGTCTGCTGCCCGATGGCGCGGTGCAACTGGTCATTGGGGGTGTGGGCGATCTGCTGGACCATCTGGGCCCGCAGGATGTGGTCAGCTTCACGGGGTCCGCCGCGACGGGTTTTTTGCTGCGGTCGCAGCCGAACCTGATCCGGCAGGCCACCCGGTTTGTCGCGGAACAGGACAGCCTGAATGCCACGGTTCTGGGGCCGGATGTGACGCAGGACGCGCCTGAATTCGGGCTGTTCATCACCGAAGCCCTGCGTGAGATGACGATGAAGGCGGGGCAGAAATGCACGGCGATCCGGCGGATCATTGTGCCGGAGCCGCTGTTGCGGTCGGTGGCCGAGGCACTTTCCGCTGGTCTTGCCGACGTTCGCATGGGTGACCCGGCGATTGAGGCAACCGGCATGGGGCCGCTGGTCAGCCGTGATCAGCGGGCCGATGTGCAGGGCCGAATGGCGCAATTGGCGTCAGAGGCTGATTGCATCTTTGATGGTGCAGATCTGACGATTGCCGCCGCGAACCCCGGTGCGGGGGCCTTTCAAAAACCGACCCTATACTGCTGTGCAGACCCTGATCAGGCGACTGCCGTTCACAGGGTGGAGGTGTTCGGCCCGGTTGCTACCCTGATGCCTTACCGCGATATCGCGCATGCCGCCGCATTGGCCAATCGTGGTGGTGGCAGCCTTGTCGTATCGCTGATCAGCCATGATCCCGTTGTTGCGACCGCGATGGTGCAGGCCGCAGGTCCGTGGCACGGGCGCATCTATATCAACGACCGCGACAGCATGGGTGCTTCGACGGGCCATGGCGCGCCCTTGCCGCATATGACCCATGGCGGACCGGGGCGTGCTGGCGGCGGCGAGGAACTGGGCGGAATTCGCGGTGTGCTGCATTACATGCAGCGGGTCGCGGTGCAGGGCAGCCCCCGGATGCTGGCGGCCATCACCGACACCTGGTTGCCCGGCGCACCCGAGATCACGCCGCCGACCCATCCGTTTCAACTGGTGTTCGACGACATCCGCATCGGCCATACGATCCGCACTGCCGCGCGGCAAGTCAGCGTGCAGGATATTGAACATTTCGCGTCATTCACCGGCGATACCTTTTATGCCCATATGGATGACGATGCCGCCCGCGCGAACCCGTTCTTTCCTGGGCGGGTGGCGCATGGCTATCTGCTGTTGTCATTCGCCGCCGGTCTGTTCGTGCAACCCGACCCCGGACCGGTTCTGGCAAATACAGGCCTTGATGTGCTGTCGTTCCAGAAACCCGTCAGCCCCGGTGACAGCCTGTGGGTGCGCCTGACGGCCAAGCAAAAGACAAGGCGCACCGCCGATTACGGCGAGGTGCGGTGGCATGTGACGCTTTACAATCAGGACGACGCGCAGGTGGCAGAGTATACGCTTTTGAGCATGGTAAGCTATACGGCGGCCAAGGACGCGGCGCAGGGCCTGTCTCGTTGAATGCAAACTTGTGGTATTCTACAGTCTGAAAAACGTGGGCCAGCGGAGGCACAGCGATGTATTCTCAAGGGCTGATCGGGGCTATGACCGCCACCGACGAAACGCCGGAGTTTCTGGCGCGCTTTCAGGCGCGGATCGATGCCGAGGAAAAGATCGAACCGAACGACCCGATGCCCGAAGGCTATCGCCGCACGCTGATCCGCCAGATCGGCCAGCATGCCCATTCCGAGATTGTCGGCATGTTGCCTGAAGGCAACTGGATCGCGCGCGCGCCCACGCTGCGGCGCAAGGCGGCCCTGCTGGCCAAGGTGCAGGATGAGGGGGGACATGGGCTGTATCTTTATGCTGCCGCCGAAACGCTTGGCGTCAGCCGCGAGGAGATGACCGAGGAGTTGTTGAGCGGGAAGGCCAAGTATTCCAGCATCTTCAATTATCCCACGCTGAGTTGGGCCGATATCGGCGTGATCGGATGGCTGGTCGATGGTGCGGCGATCATGAACCAGATCCCGCTGTGCCGTTGTTCGTTCGGCCCCTATGCGCGCGCGATGATCCGGGTCTGCAGGGAGGAAAGTTTTCATCAGCGGCAGGGTTATGAGATTGTGATGACACTGGCGCGTGGCACCCCGGAACAGCGCGATATGGTGCAGGATGCGCTCAACCGTTGGTGGTGGCCCAGCCTGATGATGTTTGGCCCACCCGATGCCGAAAGCGGGCATTCAGACCAGTCGATGACGTGGAAGATCAAGCGTTTTTCCAATGATGATCTGCGCCAGAAATTCATTGATGCAACTGTTCCGCAGGCGGTGTTCGTCGGGCTGCGTGTGCCCGATGATGATCTGGTATGGAACGAGACCAAGGGTGGCTATGACCACGGGCCGATCAACTGGGACGAGTTCTGGCGCGTGGTTGCGGGCGGTGGAGCCATGAACGTGGACCGTATCCGCGACCGCAAAAAGGCTTGGGAGGACGGTGCCTGGGTGCGGGAGGCGGCATTGGCCCATGCCGCAAAACGTGCCGCGCGGAAGCTGGCCGCCGAATAGGTGGAGAGGCCGGGGGGCTGTCTGCCCCCCGGACCCCCCGAAAGTATTTTCGGAAAGATGAAGGACGCAGAGATGACCGAGGCGACCCCACTTTGGGAAGTTTTCATCCGGCCCCGCAACGGGTTGGCGCACAAGCATATGGGATCGCTTCATGCTGCCGATGAGGTTCTGGCGTTAAGTGCGGCGCGCGATGTCTATACCCGGCGGGGCGAGGGCGTCAGCATCTGGGTGGTGCCAAGCGTGGCTATCACCGCCAGCGATCCCGACAGGGCGGCGGAGAATTTCGAGCCGACGGCAGACAAGATTTATCGCCATCCGACCTTCTACGACATTCCCGATGATGTGGGCCATATGTGATGGCGATGTTTGCGGCGCTGTTGGAACTGGCCGATGATCATCTGATTCTGGGCCATCGGATCAGCGAATGGTGCGGCCATGCGCCGATGCTTGAGGAAGACCTGGCGCTGCCCAACATGGGGCTGGACGTGATCGGGACGGCGCGGACGCTATACGCCCATGCCGCCGAGATCGAGAGCAAGGGCCGGTCCGAGGATGATCTGGCGTTTCTGCGGGTGGAGCGGGACTATCGCAACCTGCTGCTGGTCGAACGCCCCAATGGCGATTTTGCGGCAACGATGCTGCGCCAGCTATACTTTTCCGCCTTCATGGAGCCGTTCTGGAATGCAGCTCTTGCGTCGCCTGACGTCCTGATCCGGGGTGTTGCGGGCAAGGCTTCCAAGGAAATGGCCTATCATGTCCGGCATGCGGGTGAATGGGTGATCCGCCTTGGCGATGGCACGGATGAAAGTACGGCACGGATGCAGGGCGCGGTTGCGGAATTGCATCGGTTCACGGGTGAGATGTTTTTGCAAAGCGATGCGGCGGCGGCCTGCGGCGTGCTGCCGGACCGGGCCGCGATGCGCGATGACTGGGACCGGACGATCGGCATGATCTTCGCCGAGGCGCTGTTGGAGGTGCCCGATGTTGCCTTTCCGCAGACAGGCGGGCGGCAAGGGGTGCATGGCGAATGTCTGGGGCATCTGTTGGCCGAAATGCAGTATCTGCAACGGGCCTATCCGGGGGCGGAATGGTAGGGCCATCCGATCAGGCGCGGGCTTGGGCCGTTGCGGCGGCTGTGCCTGACCCCGAGGTGCCCTGTGTCACGGTCGCCGACCTGGGCATTCTGCGCGCGGTCAGTCTTGCGGGGGATGTCGCGGTGGCCACGGTCACGCCGACCTATTCCGGGTGCCCCGCGACGCTGGCCATCGAGATGGGGATTATGGCGGCCCTGCGGGATGCGGGGTTCGAGGCGCGGATCGACCGGGTGCTATCGCCGCCTTGGACCACGGAATGGATCACCGCCGAGGGGCGCGAAAAGCTGCGCGCCTATGGGATCGCACCGCCGGTCGGGGCCGTGGGAAAGCGGGCGCTGTTTGCAGATGTGGCGGTGGAGTGCCCGCGCTGCGGGTCGGGCGCGACACAGAAGATCAGCGAATTTGGGTCCACCGCCTGCAAGGCGCAATATCGCTGCACCGCCTGTGCGGAGCCGTTTGATTACTTCAAGTGCATCTGATGGGCCGCGCGATGTTTGATGAGTTGATCATATCGGATGTGCGCCCTGAAGGGGCCGGTGCGGTCGCCGTATCCTTTGCGGTGCCGCAGGATTTGGGGGGGCGGTTTGCCTTTCGCCCCGGCCAATACCTGACCCTGCGGGCCATGGTGAATGGTCAGGACATGCGCCGCAGCTATTCCATCGCGGCCCTGCCTGGTGGCCCGCTGACTGTGGGGATCAAGCGGGTGGAGGGCGGGGCGTTTTCCACCTTTGCGCAGGGGTTGCGGCCCGGCGACCGCCTTCAGGTGATGCCGCCTGCGGGGCGGTTCATTTGCCGGGACGAAGTGCGGATCGTCCTGATCGCGGCGGGGTCGGGGATTACGCCGATGGTGGCGATTGCGGCGGATGCCTTGGCGCGCGGCGCAGAGGTCAGCCTGATCTATGGCAATCGCAGCCGCGACACGATCATGTTCCGCGCGGTGCTGGGGGCGCTGAAGGATCGCCATGTCGACCGATTCACCCTGATCCATGTCCTGAGCCGGGAGGTGCAGGATGTGCCGCTGCTGAATGGCCGGGTTGACGCCGACAAGGTGGTGCAATTGGCGCATAGGGGCGTGGTGGACATGGCGGGGGCTGACGGCGTCTTTCTATGCGGCCCCGGCGCGATGATCGACGAAGTGGCGGCGCGCCTGCCCGACCTGGGGGTGGCTGCGGGGCGGGTCCATCAGGAACGGTTCTTTACCGCCGACACCGGTCCGCGCCCCGCCAGATCGTCTGCGGCGGAGGGCGGCGTTGCGACCGGGGCAGAGGTTGCCTTGCTGCTGGATGGCACAACGCGGCACATTCGTGTGGAGGCTACGGATGCCACCATTCTGGAGGCGGCAGAGCGGCAGGGTATCGCGCTTCCCTATTCCTGCCGGGGCGGGATGTGCTGCACCTGCCGGTGTCGCGTATCGGAGGGCAGCGTCGAGATGGCCACGAATTATTCGCTGGAGACCTGGGAATTGCAGGCTGGGTTTGTCCTTGCCTGTCAGGCGCGACCGACCAGTGCCCGCATAACCCTGGATTTCGACGCGGTCTGAGAGCCCATGTGATCTAAAAACAAGTTTCACGCAGGATTGCCTGCTATCATGAGATTGTTGTCGACCCGGCCTTTCAGGTCAGGCTAGGGCATGTCCCATGAAACTGAAATTCCTGGAACTTGAGGGCGCGGCCCTGCTGTCAGAGGTCATGTTCGGCCACGGCTTTGCGCATTATGGCTATTTCCCCGATGGCGTGCCCGAAGTGCTGTCAGCCCAGGCTGTCGGCGCGGCGCAGCAGGCCTATTTCGAGAAGCTGGTCGAGGCGATCGGCACAGTGCCGGGCGGAGTTGAAAGCGTCCTTGATGTCGGATCGGGAACCGGGGCCAATGCGCGCTCCCTGATCGACCGGGGGTTCAGCGTGGCCTGCGTGTCGCCATCGACCCAGATGAACGCCATGGCGCGCGCCAAGCTGCCCGACGGCACGCAGGTCGTGGACGCCATGTTCGAGGATTTCGCAGGCGATGACCCGGTTGATCTGTGCCTGTTCGCTGAGAGCTTTCATTACATCGACATGGTGGTCGCCCTGCGAAAGGCGGCAGAGTTGGCTGGCAAGGGTGTTGTGATCTTCGACTATTTCCGCCGCGATGGTTATGCCCATGGCGATGGCACGCGCGGGACGCATAAGGCGTTTTTGGCTGAGGTTGCGCGTCAGGGTGCCTTTGCGATCCTGTCGGACGCGGACATGACCGATGCGATCACACCGACCTTCGTGATCCATGAATACCTCAAGAACCGGAAAATCGCGCCTTTTGTGCAGAGGTTCCGGGCCGAGGTGAAGCGGGAATACCCGTGGAGGGCATGGGCGCTTGAAAAGATGCTTGGTCGCACGCTGGACAAGCTGGGCCGCCGCACGGATCGCGCGGCATCGTTCGCGCGCGAACATGAGTACCGCCTGATCGTTCTGACCCGGCGCTAGGCGATCAACGCCAGCAGAATACATTCAGCCTTGTGCAGGGCCATTGCGGCCCTGTTCAGGTTGGGCTCGGTCAGGTTGGGCTTGGGCGTCAGCCTTTCTGGCCCGCAGGTCAGTGGCGATAATCGGGCGACAGGGTCTGCGCCATCTTGGACAGCAGGTCGGCTTCGGCCCCGGCGTCGCCTTCTTGTTGCTGCGCGGTCAACTCGGCCACGTCGTGCGACAGCTCCCGCAGGGGCCGCCCGGTTTGCAGCGCAAGGATATAGGTGCGCGCGGCCCGTTCAAAATAATACATGCGCGTAAAGGTTTCCGCGATGGTTTCGCCGATGAACAGCACGCCATGGTTGCCCATGATCATGGTGCGCACGGACGGATCCTGAAACAGGCGGGCGCAGCGGGTGCCTTCCTCTTCAAGCGCGAGGCCGCCGTAATCCTCATCGACCACCTGACGATTGTAGAAAATGGCTGATGATTGATCGATCGGCGGCAGGCGGCTGTCGGCAAGGCAGGCCAGCACGGTGGCATATGTTGAATGAACGTGCATGGCACAACGCGCATGGGGCACATGGCGGTGCAGGCTGGCATGCAGGCCCCATGCGGTCGGGTCGGGCGCGCCGGTGCCCGCCATGCTGGCCGGATCATTGGCGTCGATCACCCAGAGGTCGGATGCCGTCATCAGCGAAAAGTGCTTTTTCGGATTGATCAGAAACTGCGTCCCGTCATCGTTTACGGCGAAGGAGAAATGATTCGCGACCGCCTCGTGCATGCCTTCGGCGGCGGTCAGGCGAAAGGCGGCGGCAAGATCGGTGCGGGCGATGGCATGGTCCATGAATGTGGCGTCCTGTTGCGGGGTCCGGTTCACCCTAGCGTCCTCGGAACCGGGCGCAAGCATCGTTGCCGTGCCATGAACGATCCTTGGGAATTCCCGGCTTTGGCCCATCCCTCACCCCAATAGCGCCGCATTTGGATGGTGAAACAGATGGCAACAAGTATGGATGTAGGCAGTATCATGGACCGATTGACCGAAATGGAAGCGTTCGCCACCGTGGTGGATCAAGGGGGCTTTACCGATGCCGCGCGGAAGATGGGGATTTCAAAATCTGCCGTGTCCAAGCATGTGTCCAGCCTTGAAAGCCGTCTTGGGGCGCGCCTGCTGAACCGCACGACCCGCCGCGTCAGCCCGACCGAGATCGGCCTTGCCTATTATGATCGTGCCCGCCGCGTCCTGAACGACGCCGGAGAGGCGGACGCCCTTGTCACATCCATGCAATCGGCCCCGTCGGGTTTGCTGCGCGTGTCGGTCGCCACCGATTTCGGCGTCAATCACCTGTCCCCCATCCTGGGCCAGTTCTTGCAGGATTACGCCGATATCAGCGTCAACATGGTGCTGAACAACCGCTATGTGGAGCTGATCTCGGAAGGGTTCGACATGGCCATCCGGGTGGGAGAGATGGAGGATAGCAGCCTGCGCGCCCGCAAGCTGTGTGAAACCCAGAAACGCATGATTGCCGCGCCCCGTTATTTCGAGAAATTCGGCCGCCCCGAAAAGATCGACGACCTCAACGATCACAAGCTGCTGCATTATTCCAACCAGTCCAGCGGCAACGTCTGGAAGATCACCGCACCATCCGGCGAAAAGCGTCAGGTGCGCACCGCCGGCTGGCTGACAGTCAATGACGGGCAATCCCTGCTGAATGCCGCCGTGGGCGGGCTTGGCATCGCCTATCTACCCAGCTTTCTCTATGCAGAGCCGATGCGCCGGGGCCTGCTGGTCGATGCCATCCCCGACCTGCCCTATGAGACGCAAGGCATCTATGCGGTCTATCCACCGGGGCGTTACACGCAGCCCAAGGTGCGCGCCTTCATCGATTTCCTGGTGGATCAGTTCCGCGAAAGGGGTGCCGATGACTGGTAAGGCAGTCTGACGCTGACACGCATGAGGGCGTCGCAGAAACCAACCTTCCCGATTTCCTTCGCGGTCTGCTGTCACGGGTAGGTTATTTTTGGGGGCAACATCCGCGTGATCTTGCTGCGCGACTGTTCCAAGTGTCAGAAAATATCGCGATCTGGTTGTAAATCAAAGCGATAGCGGACCTTCGTGCGCTCTTTACTTATGCTGCTATGCCGACAAAGCAGCTCTGTGTCGCAGTCAAGCGATCGACAGCTTTCAGATTGTAATTCATCAGAATATTATCGTTGCAGAGTTCCGAGCTTCAATGAAAATCCCGTGACTTGGGGATCACCCGCGTATCGCGTGGATGGCCTCTGATACCAACCTGACCGGGAATCGGATGTGTCGGATGATCTCCGCG